>WNGK01008259.1_pt1 | contig 13312 bp, 10 predicted proteins | sample 5400601 | NCBI WGS metagenome assembly WNGK01 (sample SAMN13153376, study PRJNA577476) | soil metagenome | isolation source: 60 cm soil or saprolite under Garry oak tree replicate 1 | place: USA:California | collected 2016-06-15 | reverse complement strand
TGGCATTGGCCGCTGACTGGGTTGCTGATCGGGTTTGGATTTCTCTCCAAATATACGAACGCGTTCGAGCTCGTTTCGGTTTTCGCGGTGCTCGCATTGGCTCCCCGGCTAAGACGGGAATTTGCGCGACCCGGTTTATATTTTCTGCTCGGTGTGTTCGCTCTTTGCACCGTTCCCCCGATCATCTGGAACGCGCAGCACGCTTGGATCACGCTCACGCATCTGCGGTCGCGCGGGGGCGTTGAGCAGGGGTTTGGCTTCCATCCGGCCGAGATTCTTTCATTTCTCGGCGAGCATTTCCTTGCCTATTCGCCATTTCTGTTTCTCGCGCTGGCGTGGGGCGTTATTGGAAGCTGGCGACGCGTGAATCAGCAATTCAAGGTGCTGTTCCTAATGTGGTTCGGGTTGCCGGTGTTCCTCTTTTACCTCCTCTTGTCGATCAACAAAAGCGCTGCGCCAAATTGGGACGGGCTCGCCTTTCTCGGCTTCGGCCTGCTGGCGGTTTATTTCTGGTGGGAACGCCTCGAAGCGAGCGTCGTCTTGCGCCTCTGCGCAAGCGTGGCGTTGCTGGTCGGATTAGTCATGAGCGTAATCGCGCTGGATACAGACTTGTTGCGCACCACAGGCTATCCATTGTGGCGAAGGGACCCGAGCGATCGAATGCGCGGATGGAAAAGTGCGACCGGTGCGGTTGAGAAGATGCGCAACGATCTCGAAGGGCAACTGGGAGAGAAATTGTTTCTCATTGCCGACGCACGCGATCGCGCTTCGGAAATTTCATTTTATCTGCGTGCTAAACGACTGGAGGGTGCGGGTCATCCGCCCGTTTACATCACCGAATCGCAGGACATGGTGAACCAGTTCTCCTTCTGGCCGCGATATGATGAATTTGTGGAACGAAAACCAGGCGCGCCGCAGCCGGAGGGCGAAGTTTATACCGAGGAGAATGGGATCAATCCCTTTGCTGGGCGCGATGCCCTCTTCATTCGAGAGGGCGAAAGAGAACACGTGCCTCACAACATCCGGGCTGCCTTTCAATCGACGGAGCCGGTTGGAACGATTGAAGTGCGGCGGTACGGCAAAGTGCTGCGCACATGGCAGGTGTTTCTTTGCCGGAACTATCGCACGCTCCCGTTATGACGGGGCCAACAAACTCCCCGTCAGTTTCCGTGATCGTGCCTCTTTTTAACGAAGAAGAGAGCGTGTCGATCTTACAATCCGAGCTGCGCACAGCGCTGGGTGAACTTAGCTATGAAATCATTTTTGTGGACGACGGATCGGTTGACCGAACGGTCGACCGAATCGAGCCTGCGCCGCATATTCGAGTGATTCGTTTCGAAAAAAACACGGGGCAAAGCGCAGCGATCTATGCCGGCCTCCAAGCTGCCCGCGGCGCCACGGCAGTACTCATCGATGGCGATTTGCAAAATGATCCCGCGGACATTCCCAGGCTTCTCGCTGAAATCGCACACGGCGCCGATCTCGTCTGTGGCTATCGAGTGCAACGCAAGGACACAACCGTGAAGCGGCTGACGAGCCGGATAGCCAACGCCGTTCGCAGCCGTTTCACTAAAGATGGCGTGCGCGATACAGGTTGCACGCTGAAGGCGATGCGGCGCGAATGTGTCAGAGCGCTGGTTCCGTTCAAAGGCATGCACCGCTTTATTCCGGCCCTTATCAAGGGTGCCGGCTATCGGCTCGTCGAAATCCCTGTGAATCATCGTCCGCGCCGGTTTGGCGAAAGCAAGTACGGCTTGGGCAATCGCGCCCTCCGCGCCACCGTCGACATGTTCGGCGTGTGCTGGCTGCTTGCGCGGCGATTAGACTATAAAAGACGCGACAGCGACAGTGCTCCTGGTTGAGAGCGGTGTGATTGTAGCCGTCCTAAAACGCGCTTGTCAACCTGACCGCCCCCGGTAAGCTTGCGCTCCCGTACCAAGGGGGAAATCTGCATGGCACTGGCCAACTTACTTTCTGCCGAGCAAATCATCGCTGAGATGAAGGCGACCGAGCGTTGGCTGGCCATCGTAGAACTAATCGACCTGCTCGTTAGCCTGGGCAAAATCAAACCCGCGGATCGCGACAGCATTCTGGCTTCGCTCAAACAGCGTGAGGAAACGATGAGCACCGGCATCGGATTCGGGATTGCCATTCCACATTGCTCGTCCGATCGGCTCGAAGAAGTCGTGGCCGCATTTGGAAGATCGTCTGGCGGAATTGAATTCGACGCGCTCGACAACGCGCCCGTGAAGTTCGTCGTCCTTTTCATTGTCCCCAAAAATCAATTTCAGACGCATTTGCGTACGCTCGCGTCGATTGCGAAATTTTTGAACGACCGCAGCGTCCGTGAGAGTCTGGCTGAAGCAAAATCGGCCGACGAAATATTGTCGATTTTTCGCGACCGTTCGCAAAAATAGCTGTAGCCGCCCCGCTCGGTCGGGGCGAACTATCCCACGGTAAAACGCGACGACGTAGCGCGGCTACCATCATGGAGTGCCGAATGCGGGCGAATTGACGCCGGCGACGGATCGGCGTTTCGGCGACTATCAGACCAATGTCGCTCTCGTGCTCGGGAAACAGCGGAGCGAAAGTCCGCAAATGCTGGCCGAAAAAGTTCTTGCCCAGCTTGATGTTGGCGATCTTTGCGAACCGCCTGCCGTCGCGGGCGCTGGCTTCATCAACTTCACATTGCGTGCCGACGCGGTGGCGAGAAAAGCGAGCGAGGTTCTGGGAGACGAACGGCTTGGCGTTGCAAAGGCGAAATCAACCAAAAGGATCGTCATCGATTTCGGATCACAAAACGTGGCCAAACCGATGCATGTCGGTCATATTCGCAGCACTGTGCTCGGGGACTCGGTTGCACGCATCGCACAGTTTCTCGGGCACGAAGCGATCCGCGATAATCATGTTGGCGATTGGGGCACGCAGTTTGGAATGGTGATTTACGGCTGGAAAAATTTATTGGATCGACAAGCGCTTCAGCGCAATCCGCTGGCAGAGATCGTTCGCGTTTACAGGGAAATAAACGAAAGAGCGACCAGGGATCCGCAGGTTCGGGAGGCCTGCCGGCAGGAGTTGGTGAAGCTGCAAGCCGGCGACAAGGAAAACACCGACATCTGGAACGAATGCGTCGCATTCTCAATGCAGGATTTCGAGCACGTCTACAAATTGCTCGATGTGCATTACGACATCCAATGCGGCGAAAGCTTTTACAACGATCGCTTGCCAGGCGTGGTCGAGCGCTTGCTTAAGTCCGGCGTTGCTGAAATTAGCGAAGGCGCGGTCGTTGTTTTTTTCCGCGATCAGCCGGACCTAGCGGATAAACCATGCATCGTTCGCAAGCGGGACGGCGGATTCAATTATGCGACCACGGATCTCGCAACGGTGGATTATCGCATCAATGATTTGAAAGCCGACGCGATTTGGTACGTGGTCGGTGCCCCGCAGATTTTGCATTTCAAACAAATCTTCGAAATCGCGCGCCGCGAAGGTTTCAAAGCCGATTTTCGCCACATCACCCATGGCAGTATCCTGGGCGAAGACCGGAAGCTAATGAAGACACGCTCGGGCGAAAATGTGCCTTTGCGCGAAGTGCTCGAAGAAGCATGCAAACGCGCCCGAAAAATTATCGAGGAAAAAAATCCAGATTTGAGTGAGGAAGACAAGGCCGACATTGCGCAGAAGATCGGGATCGGCGCTGTCAAATACGCCGATCTCTCGCAATATCGAATGACCGATTATGTTTTTTCATGGGAGAAGATGCTCTCCCTGCAAGGAAACACGGCGCCATATTTGCAGAACGCTTTTGTGCGGATTTGTTCCATTTTTCGAAAAGCTGGCAACTCCGTGCCGAAGATCGACAAATTCGCCCTCGGTGATCTCGCGGAAATTCATCTCGCAAAACATCTGTGCCAGTTCGCAGAAATCGTCCCACAAGTGTTGAGGGATTTTCGTCCAAACATTCTCGCAAATTATTTGTTCGAGCTGGCAAATGGTTTTCACACATTTTATGAAGCCTGCCCGGTCTTGAAATCGGAAGAACCCGCACGGGGCTCGCGTCTGGCATTGTGCGATCTTACCGGGCGCGTTTTGCAGCGCGGTCTCGATCTTCTGGGGATCCAAGTGCCGGAGAAAATGTAGCGCCAAATGACGAAGCACGAATGACGAATGAATGACGAAGTCCCAATGACGAAAGACTCGGCTGCGTTGCCAGCGCCATTTCGGATTTTGTTCATTCGGATTTGTTTCGTCATTCGTCATTTGGATTTTGTCATTTGAAATGGTCTCTCGACTCCGCTCGAAATGACAACAGAAAAGCATCCGCGCATTCCCAGTGCGACCTACCGATTGCAGTTCAATCGCTGGTTCACGTTTTCCCAAGCGCGCGAGATCGTGCCGTATCTGGAGGCCTTGGGCGTGACCGATGCTTATGCGTCGCCCTATTTTCAAGCAGGCGCGGAGAGCCTGCATGGCTACGACATTACCGACCATAATAAACTCAACGCCGCAATTGGTTCGCGCGAGGAATACGATTCCTGGATTGCGGAATTGCAGGCGCACTCGATGGGCCAAGTACTCGATTTTGTCCCGAATCACGTGGGGATCGCGGAGCCGCTCAACGAGTGGTGGATGGATGTCCTCGAGAACGGGCCGAGCTCCAGGTACGCGCCCTATTTCGATATCGACTGGCATCCACTCAAATCGGACCTGCGTGACAAGGTTCTTTTGCCGATCCTGAGCGACCAATATGGGCGTGTCCTTGAGCGTGGCGAGCTGCAAGTGCGTTTTGAGGAAGGGACGTTTTACCTTCGCTACGGCGATCGAAGACTGCCGGTCGCACCGGGGACCTATCGCCATGTTCTGGAGATCGCGTTACAAAACCTCGCCGAACATAAAGACGAAGATTTTTATGCGGAATTGCAAAGCATTCTGACCGCGCTCGAATATTTGCCGAAACGCACCGAAACCGATCCTAGGCGCATCGCGGAGCGCATTCGCGAAAAGGAGATCATCAAGCGACGTCTGGAGCGCCGCTGCGCGGAAGCGCCCCAGGTGCAACAGGCAATCGAAAAGGCGTTGGCCCGGATCAACGGAGAACCGGGCGACGCGCGCAGCTTCGACGCACTTGATGAGTTGCTGAATGCGCAGTCTTACCGGTTGGCATTTTGGCGCGTCGCGGCCGAAGAAATTAATTATCGCCGCTTCTTTGATGTGAATGATCTGGCAGCGATTCGGGTTGAATTGCCAAAGGTTTTTGATGCCACTCACCGGCTGTTACTCGAATTGGTGCGCACCCGCGCGGTGACTGGCCTCCGCATAGACCATCCGGACGGACTTTATTTGCCGCGCGAGTATTTTGAAAAGCTTCAGCAGCGCTGCGCAAAAGCGCTGGCGGTCGCCCTCCCCCAGGATGGACGCGCCATTTACATGGTCGCGGAAAAGATTCTCACCGGCGCCGAAACGCTACGGAAAGATTGGCTGGTGCACGGCACGACTGGCTACGATTTTGCGAATCAGGTGGCGCAGTTGCTTGTCGATTCTTCAGCCGAGACGGCGATCACCAGGACATTTCATCGGTTCATCGGCCACTCCCTGCCTTTTGGGCATCTGCTGTATGCGAAAAAACTGCAAGTGATGAAATTGTCACTCGCCAATGATGTCAATGTTCTGGGCAACATGGTTGATCGGCTTTCGGAGCAGAACCGCTGGTATCGCGATTTCACTCTCGAAGCGCTGGCGCGTGCCGTGCGAGAAACCATTGCCTGTTTTCCCGTTTATCGAACTTATCTCGCACCAGGTCAGCCCGTGAGCGAAGAAGACCGACAAATCGTCGAACGCGCCGTCACCGCAGCCAAGCGTCGGAATCCCGCGATTGAAGAATCCATTTTCAATTTTCTGCGCGACGTTTTGGTCTTTCGGTTCCCGGAAAACCTGGATGTCGAAGCGCGCGCGGCGCACACACATTTTGTGCTCAAGTTTCAACAAACGACGGGACCGATCATGGCCAAGGGGCTGGAGGATACGGTCTTTTACATTTACAACCGGTTGGCTGCGCTAAATGAAGTGGGCGGGGAGCCGCAACAGTTCGGGTTGAGTATTGACAAGTTCCATGAACGCAATCGCGATCGACTACGCAATTGGCCGGCAACATTGCTCGCGACCTCGACGCATGACACGAAACGCAGCGAAGATGTGCGTGCACGGATGGTTGCCATTTCCGAAATTCCGGAGCTTTGGCGGCGGTCGCTGCAACGCTGGCGCCTGGCCAATCGCCGCTGGAAAAGCACGATCAACGATGTAGAAGCGCCTGATGCAAACGAGGAATATCTTCTCTACCAAACGCTGCTCGGAACCTGGCCGGTCCAGCAATCGGGCGAACCGGAAGGAGCAGCCCCAGCGGAGTACATTGCGCGCATTCAAGCGTACATGGCCAAGGCGCTCCACGAGGCGAAGCTCAACACGAGCTGGATCCAACCGAACGAAGCATGGGACACGGCCATGCGCGATTTTATCGGGAAAATTCTGGTTTCCTCGCCGCGGAACAAGTTTCTTCCGGGTTTCCTTCCGATCGCCCAGGAAATCGCGCGGCTGGGCGCGATCAATTCGCTCACCCAGACGCTGCTCAAGCTGACTTTGCCGGGTGTGCCTGACATTTATCAAGGCAACGAGATTTGGGATTGCAGTCTGGTCGACCCTGACAACCGGCGGCCGGTCGATTACAAACGACGTCGCGAAATTCTCGAAGCATTGCCTGTAGCGGCTCCCGACGAACTGATGCGAAGTTGGCCGGATGGGCGCATCAAAATGTTTTTGACGCGGCACGTATTGCAATTTCGCCGGGAACACGTCGATCTCTTCCAGCGTGGAGAATACCTGCCTCTGGTGCCGAGCGGAACATTTTTGGACTGCTGCGTCAGTTTTGCGCGTTCATTGGCAGGCAAATGGATTGTTGTGATGGCGCCGCGGCTTTCTTCGCGCATTGGGTTTCCTCCGGTTGGTGAGCAATGGAAAGACACGACAATCGAATTTCCCGAAAGGCTTTCGCTCGAGCATGCACATGATCTTTTCACTTGCCGGGAGCTTCGTTGCGAAGGTCGGCTCGTTTCGATTTCAGATGCGATGTCCACATTGCCCTTCGCGGTGATCACGAATCTGTAGCGGCGGTCTGTGACCGTCGCTCGAATTGATCACTTAACTGCGATATGCAGGAACGTCTTCGAAGACTCGATTACACATTTCAGCGGCTGCCGATTTATTTCGGCACGGCATGTACTCATCAACGTCAGAAGATTTTGAACAACGCTGATATTCACACTCGTCTTGCTCAGTTCGGAACAGAAGGTCCAGAGCACGGGGCATAGCTGGGCGCATACGTTCTGATGCCTAACCAGCTCCATGCATTGTTATGATAGACGATCAACGGCTGGATCTCTCCGCTTGGATGAGGTCCTTAAAGAATGCTTTGTCAAAAAGTTATGCGTTTGCACAACGTGCCATCGCCTCATTGGCAAAAAGGGTTCTTTGATCACGTTTTGCGCAGTGGGGAGTCCTACTCGCGGAAATGGGATTACGTTCGTGAGAATCCGGTACGTGCCGGATTGGTGATGGACTGGAGAGAATGGCCATTCCTGGGAGAAATCTTTGACCTGGAGTTCAGAGATGATCGCTTTTGAAGAATTAATGCGGCAGTCACAGACCGCCGCTACAGAAGATTAACGTGTAATCCGCGGCCGAAGCGGTCGAACAAATCGAAGATCCACTGTGAGAAATCGCTAAGATTCGTCAGCAAATCGGCACCGAACGCCACGAAAGTGATTTGCGGTGACGCAAGAATCAGCATCACGCTGAGCAGCAGCAGATTCATAAGATAGATCACGACGAGCGAAAACAACGTGCCTTGGTCGCTCAGGTCGGTCTGATTTTTCGGGATCATCCAGCAGGTAAATGTGAAATGGAACGCCCAGGTCGCGCCGATGATCGCGTAAAGCAGACGGCCATACGGCTGCATATTTAGGAACAGACTGAGCGCACCATAAATAGCGATTGCCAGAATGCTGTAGAGTGGAAAAAAATAAGGTGCGAGAGCGATCCAGAAATTGTTTCGGTTGGTCACCACATGCCCGCCTTCGCGGCCGACGCGAAACCGGCTGACGCGTCCGCCCATTAGTAGAACCCAAAGCGCATGGGTCAGTTCATGCCCGAAGACGTAAAGGACAATCGGCCGAGGCAAGCCGAGGAACGCGATCAACCAAAGGACGGCGCCGAGTGAGAAGAACCAAAATTCTTCACCCGCCCAAAGCCGGTGCATGACGGTCGCACGCGCGAAGACCGTGAAAAATGTCTGACTGAGAATTGCGCAGACTGGCAGCAAAAAAATCGCGCAGACAAACTTCACCCAGCGCGTAGGCACAGTAAGAGGATCAGGCGCGGCAATGCTTCTTGTCGCCCGCGCGACGTTGCGGACAATCTTTCGGCCCCGGTCGCGTTTACGCGTCCCGTGATTGGTTGTCGATCTTCGATTCGTCGGAGCCAAGGTCGTCCGCAGATTACGCAGACGCCGTGGTGAGCGAAAGTCGAATCCATTGTGATGAATTTGGAAAAGCGAAATTGTGGCGAATAACAGAATCGCTAAGCCCGCGGATGGCCCGGATTTTGTCGGGGGAGCGCGCGCAGCCCGAATACTAGCCAAGCCGGGCTGGCTTCGCGGAATCTTCTGGCGACGAGCATGACGCTGCTCATGACATCATTTCGCACACGGGATAAAAGATTGTTTCTGCGGGGCCGCCGAAACCAACAGGCCAGCGGCCTGTGCTACCCAGAATTTCAGAATTACGCGCGGCCCATATAGGCCCCGGTGCGCGTATCGATTTTGATCGTTTCGCCTTCTTTGATGAAAAGCGGGACGTTGATCGTCTTTCCCGTCTCAACGATGGCCGGCTTGGTTACGTTGCTGGCGGTATCGCCCCGCAGGCCTTCTGGAGATTCAACGACCTTTAGACCGACGGAAGCGGGCAACTCTACTTGTACCGGTTTGCCCTCGGCATAGAGAACCTGCACCGAGAGGTTTTCCACGAGATAATCCTTGGCGTCGCCGATCAGATTTTCCTGCAGCGTGATCGTGTCGTACGTTTCCGGGTCCATGAAGTGGTACCCGTTGCGGTCCTTGTAACTGAACTCAAGCGCTTTTCGCTCAATTTCGACCAGCTCGACCTTGTCAGTCGAGCCGAAGCGAACGTCGGCGCTCTTGCCCGTGTTGATATAGCGGATGATCGCCTGCACGAACGCGCGAAGATTCCCGGGGGTGCGATGGTGCACTTCCAACACGATGGCAGGATTGCCATTGTATTTGATCGCCATTCCTTTGCGAAGATCATTTGCCGCGGGCACTCGAAGAAACGTTAAAGCGTTGAATCGTTAAAACAGAGCGCCGACGTTACACCCGCTCACAATAACTTCAAGCGCGTGAGGTCTTGTGAATCGACGATGCCCACGGGCATGTTGTTGTCATCGACCACGACCAGGTCGTCGATGCGATGGCGTTCGAGCAAATTAAGGACTTCAACTGCGAGTTTGTCTTTGTGCACGGTGACCGGGTTCAAGGTCATCAGATCTGCAACCAGCCGCTCGCCGATCTTTGAATCGGATTGAAAATGCCGTACGAAATCGCCGTGCGTGAAAATCCCGAGTAATCGTCGATCTTCGTCCGCGACGACGGCCGCGCCGGCGCGCACGCTGGTCATTGCTTTAAGCACGTCGCGTATTGGAGCATCACTTGAGACGATCGCCATCGCTTCCGGTGGCCGCATGATTTGATGCACACGCATGAGCAGGCTGCGGCCGATCACGCCGGCGGGATGAAACTTTGCGAAATCTTCCTTGTTAAACCCGCGCGCTTCGAGCAGCACCATGGCCAGCGCGTCGCCCAATGCCAGCATCACCGTTGTGCTTGAAGTCGGCGCGAGATTCAGCGGACATGCTTCCTGTTCAATGTTTACATCCAGAAACAGATGTGCATTCTGCGCGAGCGTGGATTTCGGATCGCCGCACATCGCGATGATGCCGACTTGGAACCGGGCAATCGCGGGCAGGATACGAAGCAATTCCTCAGTCTCGCCACTCGCGCTTAAGGCGAGCACGACATCGCCATCGGCGATCATGCCAAGATCGCCGTGCAAAGCGTTTGAGGAATCGAGCACGACGGCCGGCGAGCCGGTGCTGGTCAGAGTAGCGGCAATCTTTGCCCCGATGTGTCCGGACTTTCCAACGCCGACGACGACCACCTTGCCGCGGGCGTCGATCGCCTCTTTAATTAATTCGATGGCGCGGGAGAAATTTTCGCCCAAACGCCCCCGGAGCCGGTTGAGCTCAAAAATTTCTATGTCCAAGACACGAGCGGCCTTTTCAAGATAGTCCATCGAAGTGTATAATGTGGGCAGGCGTTGTGACGGGCAAGAACTTGCACGCACTCGCAAGAAAGGAAAAACATGAGAACATTACTATGGATTGCGATCCTGGCTGCGCTGGTTACAACTGCTTCGGCACAGACATACACCGCGCCTATTGGGCCACAAAAACCGGTGCGAGCAATGGCCACCCCGCCACCGCTCTTACAACGCCCCGAGGTAACAGGAGTGGTTCCGCAAGCAATCCGCGGCGGGAATCCATTCCAGATGCTCAATCCGGGAGCGCCTGCAAAATATGGCACCTGGGTGGAACACACGTCGTTTGATCCAGACATTCCAGGAAAATGGAAGGGCATTAAGCTCTTCGAGATCATCTTTTGATAGATTCGAAATTCGAAATTCGAAATTCGAAATTGGATATCCCGGTTGTCGCCTGTTATTGCGCGACGTTTTTGAAACCGGAGATGCTGCACATCTACCGGCAAATAACGGCGCTCCAGCGCGTCGCCCCTATAGTCATCGCGCAGAAACGCGAAAATTCGGCCCGTTTCCCATTTGATAAGATCGACATCGTCTCGAAACCGGCGTTGCATTTTCTGCGACGCTTCTGGTTCCGCGAACTACGCGATAAGCCGTGGCAAATTTCGGGCGGCGAGCTTCGCGCGTTGCTGGAGATTTTAAGGAAAACCGACGCCGAACTTTTGCACATTTACTTTGGCCAGATCGCCGTGCATCTCCTGCCGCTGATTCGCGCATGGCCGAAACCATCGATTGTTTCCTTTCACGGCGCCGATGTGATGGTGGACATGAACAAGCCAGCATACCGAGAAGCCACTCGGCAGATGCTCGATGCCGTGAAGCTTGTTCTGGTCCGCTCGGAATCGTTGCGGCGCGCTGTGATTCAGCTTGGTTGCGACGAAAAGAAGATCGAAGTTCATTACACCGGGATTCCGCTCGACGAATTTCCATTCCGCGAACGCAGCTTTCCACCCCGCAGTCGCCAGGGCGCATGGCGATTCGTGCAAGCTGGCCGTTTGATCGACAAGAAAGGTTTGCCGGTCACGCTCCGCGCGTTCGCGAATTTTCTGCGGCGCTATCCAGACGCAATGCTAACAATTGCAGGAGAAGGGCCATTGCGCGGTCGACTTCAAGATTTGGCGCGCGAACTGAAGATCGAAAATCGTGTTTCGTTCGCCGGTTTCATTTCGCAGGACCAACTGCGCGACGTTTATTATCGATCGCACGTTTTCGTGCATCCGAGCGAAACCGGCCCCGACGGGAACCAGGAAGGGATTCCAAATTCAATGCTGGAAGCAATGGCGAGCGGACTGCCGGTCTTCGCAACCGAGCATGGTGGAATTCCCGAAGCTATCAAGCACGGCGTGAGCGGCGTGCTCGTGCCCGAGCGCGATGATGAGGAGCTGGCGTGGGCGTTGGTCAATGCGGTGGAAGATCCTGCTTTTCTTTGGCGGATCGCGCACAGCGGCGCAGAGATGGTTCAAGATAATTTCGGCCTGCGCATGCAAACGCGACGCTTGGAAGATATGTATCTGCAAACGATTGGGTAGGGGCGATTGACCTCCATCGCCCAGGCGGGTTCGGGTGAACCGCGCCTACCTGTCATTTTAGATCTGCGAGCCGCGCGAAAAATTTTGCCAATTGGCAACGCACTGCTTGAAAGGAAAGCCGCTCGAGAGCGCGCTGTTGCGATTTTGCTACGATCGCAGCGCGCGAACCGACATTTTTTAATAACTCGAGCGCGATGGACGCGACTTGGTCGATCGTCTGTCCCTTGCCGCAGGTTTTTGGGAAAGCGATTCTTTCAATCGCGCCATCGCCGCCGACGGAGGCGATTCGGCAAAGGAGCGCGTCGCCTGCGACCTGGCCCGGCACGCTGCTGCGGTCGAGTTGCAAAACAATTTTATGCCGCGCCATCACACGGAGGTAATCCGGATACGGTTTTTCTTCCTCAATCAGCCGGAATTTTCCTTCTGGAAACCGTAACTCCCAAAGCAATCGTCGCGCTTTGAATCCATCCAGATTGACCACGGTGACCGGTTCGCCGGTGACTTCACAAAGCTGCCGCGCGACCAGCAGCGCTGCGAAATGGTTGCGCGATGGGACATCCCATTCGCGGGTGCCAATAAAAATCCCCGCTTGTTCGTCAGGCGGCACAGAAAAATTCCATTGTCGATCTTCGATCGGATACGGCGTCGGGATAAAGGCGACCGTCGCGGGATCATGTTTGCAACGGGCGCGCCGGTAAATTTCCGCAGCTTCCGGAGTGGTCGCGATACATCCATCGGCTTGCGCAAGAATCTTCATGAATCGCGACAATCTCGCGCGATCGCATGATTGTTGCGCGATCTGATGCAACCCCGTCTCCTTGAGAGAAACAACCACCGTCCGTCCATGCTTTTTTAAATCGCCTAGCGTGCGCTCCGAAACCCGGAACTCGCCGCGCAAAAGAAGGAGAACCGGCGTTCCCTCCGCGATCGCGCGCCGGGTGTCGTAATGAAAAACTCCGCGCGTACACGCCGCGAAAGCGTGGAAATTGACAGGCGGATGTTCTCCCTCGCCTGGGGCGGGTGTGTCCTGAAAATGTTGTTCCGGGTCGCGACCGCCGGGATTGAGAACGGTCAACCGAAAATCGTCTGCGTCCTGAGACGTCATTGCTTATTGGTTGAGATCGCTCGAAGCCGGGGGCGCGGATTTCAGGAGCGTCTGATCCTCGTTCTCCTGATCGAGCGGTTTAACCGGTACCGCGCGTCGAATCTCGGCGGCTTTTTTATCCTTTGGCTCAACCGGGATCGCTTTCCTAATCGGCGGAGCCGATTCCGGCGCTGGCTTGATTGGGGTGCCTGCCGGCTTGCCAACGCTTGCGGGCTTCAGCGATGCCGCCTGGCTAG
>WNGK01005575.1_pt1 | contig 13315 bp, 10 predicted proteins | sample 5400601 | NCBI WGS metagenome assembly WNGK01 (sample SAMN13153376, study PRJNA577476) | soil metagenome | isolation source: 60 cm soil or saprolite under Garry oak tree replicate 1 | place: USA:California | collected 2016-06-15 | reverse complement strand
CTCGCCAGCGCGGTTGCCGCTGCGCACGCCTGGCGTGACGTACCCGCGCCCAAACGCGGCGAAGCGGTGCGCCGCCTGGGTCTGCTCCTGCGCGAGCACAAGGACGCGCTCGGCACGCTCATCGCGCTCGAGAACGGCAAGATAAAGGCCGAAGGAGATGGCGAAGTCCAGGAGATGGTCGACATCGCCGACTTCGCCATCGGGCAGGCTCGCATGCTCTACGGCAAGACCATGCATTCGGAGCGGCCGGCACACCGCATGTACGAGCAATGGCATCCGCTCGGCGTGGTGGGCGTGATCACGGCGTTCAACTTCCCGGTCGCGGTGTGGGCGTGGAACGCGCTGCTCTCCGCGATCTGCGGGAACGCCACCGTATGGAAGCCTTCTCCCAGGACACCGCTCGCCGCGATCGCGGTGCAAAATCTCTGCAATCGGATCATGGCCGAGCTTGGGTTGCCGGCGATTTTCACGCTCCTGATCGATGCGGGCCGCGATGCGGCGGCGCGGCTGGCCAGCGATCCGCGGGTAGCGCTCGTCTCGTTCACCGGCTCGTCGGCCGTCGGACGCCAGATCGCGGGGACCGTCGCGGGACGCTTCGGGCGCACCCTTCTCGAATGCTCGGGCAATAACGCGATCATCGTCGCGGAGGACGCAGATCTCGACCTCGTGGTTCCGGCGGTGGTCTTCGGCGCAGTCGGGACCGCCGGCCAACGCTGCACGACCACGCGCCGGCTCATCGTCCATGAGTCGATCGAACCGGTGCTCGTGCGGCGCCTTCGGCAGGCTTACGCGCAGGTGCGGATCGGCGATCCGCTCGAGCCCTCGACGCTGATGGGCCCGCTCATCGATGCCGCGGCGGTGGCGGGCTACCGGCGCGCGATCGAGGAAGCCCTTGCCGCTGGCGGCGAGGTCGCCTGTGGGGGCCGGGTGCGGGAAGGGGGCGGTTTCTTCGTCGAGCCGACGATCATCGTCGACGCCCGCAACGAGTGGCCGATCGTGCAGCGCGAGACCTTCGCGCCCATTCTCTACGTGATGCGCTATCGCGAGCTTTCCGAGGCAATCGCGCTGCAGAACGCCGTGCCGCAGGGGCTCTCGTCGGCGATTTTCACGGGCAGTGTGCGCAATGCCGAAGCATTTCTGTCGGCGTCGGGCAGCGACTGCGGCATCGCCAACGTCAACATCGGCACCTCGGGTGCGGAGATCGGCGGGGCGTTCGGCGGCGAGAAGGAGACCGGCGGCGGCCGCGAGGCCGGATCCGACGCGTGGCAGGCGTACATGCGCCGGCAGACGACCACGATCAACTGGAGTCGCGAGCTGCCGCTCGCGCAGGGGATCAAGTTCGGCGGAGCGTAATCCGCAGACTTGCGATCGCCTCGTTTCGCTCGGGACTTCGCTCGCGGGACCCGCGGGTGCTCGGTACCCCACTCGCTTCCGCGGGTTTCCCGCTCGCGCAAGGGATCAAGTTCGGCGGAGCGTAACTCGCATCGCTCGCGGTGCCCCGCGAGCCCTCGGAACCTCACTCGCTTCCGCGAGCGTCCGCTCGCTTTACGCGGCGCGCTTGCGCTGTGTCGGCTTTCCGGCAGGCTTGGCCGGCTTCGGCGCGAACTTGCCGGGCCGGGTGCTCCTGGTCTTGCCGGATTTGGCCGCAAGCAGCTCGACCGCTTCACCCAGCGTGACCGCGTCGACGCGATCCCGGTCGGGAAGCGTGGCGTTGACTCCGCCATGCTTTACGTACGGACCGTAGCGGCCGGCGTGCAACTCCACCGGCTGCTTGTCCTTCGGGTGCGGACCGAGCACGCGCAGCGCCGGCGCGCCGCGCGCGGATCTTCCGCCGCGGCCCTTGCCGCCCTCCTTCGCCTCGAACTCGAAGCCGATCTTCCCATCGGGTTGACGCACCAGGTAGGCGGCAAAGGGCCGTCGCGTCCGCGCCGAGACGAAGGGGAGCAGATCGGTCTTGCCTGAAGAGAGCAACTTCTGCATGTCCGCACGCTCGATCGGCCGCTGCAGGATCACGCGCCCCGAGCGGAAGTCACAGCTTTTCTCCGGCCCGACGGCGCGCTCGCAGACGTAAGCGGCCGGCAGTTCGAACACTCGCCCACCACACTTTGGGCATACGCCGAGCGGCTCCTGGCCGCTGAAGTCCGGCGCCTCGGCCGCCGAGCCGCCATCGCCGCCGTCTCCGAAATCGAACTGCACTTCGTTCGCGTCGGTAAGCTTCAGGCGGGCGGCGAACGGCCGGCCCAGCTTGCTGCGAAAGCCTTCGAGCGGACCGACTGCCCGGTCGGTGAGCAGCGCTTCGGCTTCGGGAATCTCCAGCTGCCGGCCGGCGATGATCTTCCAGAACCCGAAGTCGCAAGATTGGCACTGGAACTTCTTGTAGTTCTCGTGAACGTCGCCTCCGCACTTGGGGCAGCGCGCCGAGAGTACGGAGAAGTCGCCTGGAATCGTGTCGCTCTCGTGATGCTTCGCCTGGCTCACGATGTGCTTGGTCATGCGCACGATCTCGCGCATGAACTGCTCGCGCTTGAGCTCGCCGTGCTCCATCTGGGCGAGCTTGAACTCCCATTCCGCGGTGAGCTCGGGCGAGAAGAGCTCGGGCACGCCGAGGCCGTGCAGGAGCGTCACCAAGGAGAACGCCTTCGCAGTCGGCGTGAGCTCGCGCCCGTCGCGAAGGACATATTTCTCGTGGATCAGGCCCTCGATGATCTGGGCGCGTGTGGCGGGCGTGCCAAGCCCTTTCTCGCGCATCGCTTCGCGCAACTCGTCGTCCTCGATCGTCTTGCCTGCGCCCTCCATTGCGGAGAGCAGCGTGGCTTCGTTGAATCGCGCGGGTGGCTTGGTTTGGCTGGCAACGACACGGATCTCCTCGGTGGCCACCTTCTCGTTGGGCAGAACCTTGGCCAGCATCGGCTCCTCGGTGGACTGCGCTTCCTTGCCGTACACGGCGAGCCAGCCCGGGCTCAGGAGGACCTTGCCTTCGGTCTTGAAGGGCTCGCCGATCACCCGAGTAATGCGGGTCGTCAGCAGGTATTCCGCGGCCGGGTAGAAGATCGCCAGGAAACGCTTGACCACGAGATCGTAAAGCTTCGCCTCAGCCTCGGTCAGGCTGCGGGGCTTCTGCAGCGTCGGGATGATCGCGAAGTGATCCGAGATCTTGCTATTGTCGAAGATCCGCTTGTTCGGCTTGAGCCATTTCGCCTTCAGCACCTGACCGGCGAATGCGCCGTATGCGTTGGTCTGCTTGAGGGCCTCGAGGGTCGCCTTGACGGTCGGCAGGTAGTCCTCGGGCAGCGCGCGCGAATCCGTGCGCGGATAAGTCAGGACCTTGTGCCGCTCGTAGAGTGTCTGCGCGAGTGAAAGCGTGGTGCGTGCCGAAAATCCGAAGCGACCGTTGGCTTCGCGTTGAAGACTCGTAAGGTCGTAGAGCAGCGGTGGACTTTGCGTCGATGGCTTCGATTCTTCGGTGACCGTGCCAGGTTGGCCCTCGCATTTCGCCGCGACCGCTCGCGCCTTCGCCTCCTCCCACAGTCGCTCGGCGCGCGAGTCCGGATCCTCCGCCTTGCGGAACGCCTCGTCGAACCAGCGGCCGTCGTACTCGCCGCCGGCGGCGCGAAAGGTGGCGAGGATTTCCCAGTAGTCGCGCGGCTTGAAGGCGCGGATCTTGGCCTCGCGCTCGACCAGGATCGCGAGCGTCGGGGTCTGCACGCGCCCGACCGTCGTGAGTTGAAATCCGCCCGACTTGGAGTTGAACGCGGTCATCGCGCGGGTGCCGTTGATGCCGAAGAGCCAGTCGGACTCCGAGCGGCACACCGCGGCATCGGCGAGCGGCCGCATCGTCTCGTCCTTGCGCAGGGCGGCGAAACCGTCCTGTATCGCGTTCTGGGTCATCGACTGCAGCCACAGTCGCTTGATGGGCTTGCTCGTCTTCGCGTACTGAACGATGTAGCGGAAGATGAGCTCGCCCTCTCGACCCGCGTCGCAGGCATTGATCAGCTCGGTAACGTCCTTGCGCTTCATCAGCTTGAGCAGCAGCTTCAAGCGCGCTTCGGTCTTTTCCAGCGGCCGCAAGGCGAACCGCGAAGGAATCACCGGAAGATGAGTGAACGTCCATTTACCGCGCTTGACTTCCTCCTCGTCGGGCGCACCGATCTCGAGCAAGTGTCCGATCGCCGACGAGAGCACGTACTTGTCGCTCTCGAAATAATCGTCGTGGCGCGAGAAGCCGCCGAGCGCTCGGGCGATGTCGGCGGCGACGGAAGGTTTTTCGGCGATGATGAGGCGCTTGACCATGAGGGACAGTTGGGTGTTCCGGGCGGCCCGCAAAAGAGGGGGAGATGATAAGCAAGGACTGCCGGCCGAACAAGGAACGTCTTCGGCCGCTCGCGGCGTGAACGCCAACTCGTCAGCGCAGGCGCTGGTAATTCCCGCCGGGCAGGGGTGCGACCTGCCCGGACAGCTCGAGTTCAACCAGCGCCGCGGCGATCGCCGACGCCGGCAGGCCGGTGCGCATCGTTAGGACATCCATGCCGGCCGGATCGTGCCCCAGGGCGGACAGCACTCGGCCGGGGACGCCGGTTGCAGGAGCGCCCCCGCGCGGGGCCCCGGTCGAGGATTGGGGCGGTGTGACGAGTCCGAGCTCTTCGAGCACATCGGCAGCGGTCTCGACGAGCTTGGCGCCGTCCCGGATGAGTCGATGGCTGCCTTTCGAAAAGGGCGAATCGATCGAGCCCGGGATCGCGAAGACCTCGCGCCCCTGTTCGGCGGCGAACCGTGCCGTGATGAGCGACCCACTGTTCAGCGTCGCCTCGATCACCAGCACGCCTCTCGCGAGCCCGCTGATGATCCGATTGCGCCGCGGGAAGTTCGCCGGCAATGGCGGCGTACCCAGCGCGAATTCCGACAATAGCCCGCCCTCCTCGGCCAGACGCTTAGCGAGATCGTGGTTTGCGGGCGGATAGACACGATCGAGGCCGGTGCCGACGACTGCGACGCTGCTCGAAGCGCCGGACAGACCTCCGCGATGCGCAGCGGCGTCGATCCCCATCGCCATGCCGCTGACGATCGTGAGCCCGGCGCTCGAGAGCGCGACAGCGAACGCTTCGGCGTGCTCGATACCTTGGGGGGTTGCATTGCGACTGCCGACGATGGCCAGCGCCGGACCGTTGAGAAGCTCGAGCCGGCCGACGTAGCAAAGCGTCGCCGGCGGATCGGGGAGAGTGAGCAACGCCGCCGGGTAATCCGTATCGCCCCATGCAACCAGCCAGTGACCGGGCGTCGCGAGCCATCGCAGTGTGAGTTCGAGCTGCCCTGCGTCGGGTCCGCGCCGGATCGCTTCGGCAAGCGCCTCCGGTACGAAGCGCACTAGGCTCGCCCGCGCTGCCGAGCGCAGCTCGACCGGTCCCCCGAAGGCCTTTAACAACGTGTGGAGCGCGCGAGTGCTTAAGCCCGGGATGAGCTGCAGCGATGCCCAAGCCTCGACGCGGGCGTCGAGGTCCATCGGAGGCGCAGCTAGGGCCTGCGCACGACGTCGCCGACTAAAACCGGCTCGGTCGTGTTGACCACGATCGCGTAGGACAGCTTGTCGAACACGCGGAAGACGAACAGCAGCCCCGAGCGCTCCGGGGGCAGGTTCAGGTAGCGCGTGGGCGGCACGATGGCCCGCGTCTGTTCGACGAGCTTGGAGAGGATATCCGGACCCTCGTAGGCGCGGGGGTCGGGAATCACGGGGGCCGGATGATAGACCGCCAGCACGTGACCGACCTCGAGCCCGTCGCGAAGACCCCGGTCGAGCGTCACGAGATAGCCGCGGCCGGTCTCCACGGAGTCGTTGGCGAGCGCGATGATGCGACCGTCGACCGCCCGGTCCGGCGCGTGGGGCACATAGTTCAGGAGCTCCTCGCGTGGTGCGGGCACGACCGTGTCGCCGAAGAGGATCTCCTCGCGTGCGGACGTGATTCGGAGCGTGCTGACTTCGCCAAACCGCTCGACGTGCGCGGTGCCGAGGAAGCGCAACTCGTTGCCCAGGAACTCGTTGCTGTCGAACGAGCGCAGGACCCTCGCCGGCCGATAGATGAACCACTCGGTACCCGCGATCTCCTCGATATTGACCGCGTAGACGGCGTCGCCTGCGCCACGGACCACGCGCGGGTCGCGTGCGGCGACAATCTTGCCCGCGCCGGGCAGGCCCTCGGGGCCGGTGACGATCGGCCGCGACAGGAAGGGTTCGATGTCGCCCGGGGGAATGGTCGGAATAGCTTCTGCGGCGAGCGGCGCGACGCGAATGGCCGGCGACAGGCGGGTCGCGTCGGAGCCGCGGGCGCCGCGCTCGAGCGTGAGCCGCGGCTTTCCGTCGCGGCTGTCGAAGACGACAACGTCGCCCGGGTAGATCCAGTGCGGATTCTTGATCTGCTCGCGGTTCATGCGCCACAGATCGGGCCAGCGCCACGGCTGCTTGAGGAATCTCGCGGCGATACCCCACAGCGTGTCGCCCTTCTGGACCGTGTAGCGGTCGGGGGGGTTGTCCTGAAGCTGGATTTCCTGCGCTTGCAGCACGCCCGACGCGAGCAGAAGCGGCAGCAGGCAGGTCGAAACCAGCGACGACGCTATGATAGACTTCGCGCGCATGATGCCTCTCCGAAACGGAAGGTTCACCGTGACCTTGCTAACGTCCTAAACCGCCGCAAAATAAGGGTTTAGACGTGATTCTGCATCCCAAATATGCATTTTGCAAGCTATTATGATCCTGGACATCCTCGAGTACCCTGACCCGCGCCTTCGAAAGGTCGCCGCGCCGGTCGCGGTTGTCACCGCCGACATCCGGAAACTCGTCCGCGACTTGGCCGAGACCATGTACGCCGCGCCGGGAATCGGGCTGGCCGCCACACAGGTCAACGTGCACAAGCGGATTATCGTGATCGACGTGAGTCCGACCCACGACGACCTCAAGGTGTTAATCAACCCGGAACTCGTTTCCGCCGAAGGTGAGGCGGGATGCGAAGAGGGCTGCCTGTCGGTGCCGGGCTACTACGACAAGGTGTGGCGTGCCGCGCGGATCACGGTGCGCGCGCAGAACGAGCGCGGCGAGACGTTCGAGCTTTCAACCGACGGGATGCTGGCCATGTGCGTGCAGCACGAAATGGATCACCTCGTCGGCAAGGTCTTCGTCGACCATCTGTCGCCGCTCAAGCGTGCGCGGCTGGCGGCGAAGGCAAGGAAGAAGCAGCGGATCGCGGTTTAGCGTTCGAGCGCCCGATGCGCGTGGGGTTCGCCGGGACGCCTACCTTCGCCGCGACGGCGCTGGAGTCGATCCTCGCCTCCGGGTTCGCCGTCCCGCTGGTGCTCACGCAACCGGATCGGCCGCACGGTCGAGGCATGAAGCGGGAACCCGGTCCGGTCAAGATCCTCGCGCTCGAGCGGGGCCTCCGCGTCGAGCAGCCGCCGAGCCTCAAGCTCGAGGCCGAGTCGGCATCGATTGTCGCCGTGTCGCTGGAGGTGCTGGTCGTGGCGGCGTACGGGCTGATCGCTCCCCCGGCGATCCTCGGCTGGCCGCGTTACGGCTGCATCAATATTCACGCCTCCCTGCTGCCCCGCTGGCGCGGTGCCGCGCCCATCGAGCGTGCGCTGCTCGCCGGCGATCGGGAGACCGGCATCTCGATCATGCGCATGGACGAGGGATTGGACACCGGGCCGGTCATCGCCCGACATCCCGTGGCGATCGATGCGCGGGAGACTGCGGGCAGCCTGCGCGACAAGCTCGCCGCGGTTGGGGCGCAAGCGATCGTCGAGGCCCTCCGCGAGCTCGACCGGGCCGGAGGCCTCGTCGCGGTGCCGCAACCCGATGCGGGCGTGACCTACGCGGCGAAGATCGCTCGCGACGCGGAGAAGCTCGACTGGAGCGCCGACGCGAGCTCGCTCGACCGAGCGGTCCGCGCTTTCGACCCTACGCCCGGAGCACAAACGACCTTAAGCGGCGCGCCTCTGAAGATCTGGCAGGCCCTGCCACTGTCCGGCCGGTTCGGGGCACCCGGCGCCGTCGTGCGCGCCGATGCGTCGGGCATCGTCGCCGCCTGCGGGGAAGGTGCGCTCATGATCACGGAACTGCAGCGCGCCGGCGGCAGGCGCATGTCGGCGGCGGCCTTCCTCGCCGGCCACCCGGTCGACGTCGGCGCCCGGTTCGGCGCAAGGAATGGTTGAATCGCGGGGCTTGGCCGCAATCTAACGTCTTGCAAACCCCGCCTGGATCGGGGTGGAGAAACTCAGATGCTGGGTAACTGGTTCAAGACGGGCCTGTTGATGGCAGCTATCGTGGCGTTGTTCGGCTCGGTCGGCGCCCTGCTCGGCGGGGGCCAGGGCATGTTGCTCGCGCTGGCGCTTGGACTAGGCATCAACTTCTGGGCGTACTGGTTCTCGGACACGATGGTGCTCAGGCTCTATCGTGCGCAGGAAGTAGACGAGCGCACCGCGCCGCAACTGTATGGCACGGTGAAGGAACTTGCCGAGGCGGCCGGATTGCCGATGCCTCGGGTGTATCTGATCGACGAAGCGCAGCCGAATGCCTTCGCCACCGGGCGCAACCCCGAGCATGCCGCCGTCGCTGCGACCACGGGCATCCTGCAGCTTCTGACACTGCGCGAGCTCCGCGCCGTGCTGGGACACGAGCTCACCCACGTTAAGCATCGAGATATCCTGACCTCGACAGTCACTGCGTCGATCGCCGGCGCCATCTCGACGCTCGCGCAGTTCAGCCTGTTCTTCGGCGGCAGGGACAACGATAACCGGAATCCCATCGTCGCGCTGCTGGTGCTCATCCTCGCGCCGATCGCGGCAATGCTGATTCAGCTCGCCATTTCGCGCGCCCGCGAGTACGAAGCCGATCGTGGCGGTGCCGAAATCTCCGGCGATCCGCGCGCCCTGGCCGACGCGCTGGCGAAGATCGATCGTTATGCCAAGGGCCTGCCGCTGGAGACCGCCGAGACGCATCCGGCGACCGCGCAGATGATGATCATCAATCCGCTCTCGGGTGGGGGGCTATCGGGGATGTTCAGCACCCATCCGCCAACCGAGGAGCGCATTCGTCGCCTGCTCGCGATGGCGGCGTAGGCGATCTCGACCCGCCGCGATGGAGCGAGCGCAGCGCATCGCGGCCAAGGCGGTAAGGCGGGTCCTCGCGGGCACGACGCTCGCGAAAGCTCTGGCGACCGAGGGCGGGGCCGCACCCAGTGACCGCGCCCTGATTCACGAGCTCGCCTACGGAACACTGCGCTTCCTCGGGCAGCTCAAAGCGATCGTCCATGCGCTTGCCGATCGGCCGCTCGCCGACGCGAGCGTCGAGGCGCTCCTCTGGGTCGCGCTCTACCAGCTCATCCATACCAGCGCCCCGGCGCACGTCGTGGTCGATTGCGCGGTGCGCGCGACCTCACGCGTGCGGCGCACCTCGGCGAAAGGGTTGGTCAACGCGATCCTGCGCCATTTCCTGCGCCGCAAGGTCGCGTTGCTTGCGGAGATCGCGCGTGATCCGGAAGGGCGGTTCTCTTACCCGCCCTGGTGGATCGAGCGTGTGCGGGCTGAATACCCGGAGCATTTTGCCGAGATTCTCGACGCGGGCAACGCGAGACCGCCGCTTTGTCTGCGCGCCAACGTGCGGCGAATCGTGCCCGACGCTTTCGTCGCACTGCTCGAGACGCACGGCATCGGCGCGAAGCGCGTCGGGAGCGTGGGCGTCAGCGTCGATACACCGCGGCCGGTTACCGCCCTGCCGGGCTACGCGGAGGGCGCGTTCTCGGTGCAGGACGCGGCAGCGCAACTCGCGGCGCCGCTGCTCGGTCCACGCGACGGCATGCGCGTTCTCGACGCGTGTGCGGCGCCGGGCGGCAAGACCACGCATCTCGCCGAGCTCGCTATCCTCGATCTGACCGCGATCGATGTCGACAGCGGGAGACTCGAGCGCGTTGCCGAGAACCTGGCTCGGCTCGGGCTTTCGGCGCGACTTGTCGCGAGCGACGCGGGCGAACCAGACGCGTGGTGGGACGGCAGGCCGTTCGATCGCATCCTCGCCGACGTTCCCTGCACGGCCTCCGGAGTCGTCCGTCGGCGTCCCGATGGCAAATGGTTGCGTCGGGAGAGCGACCTCGCGAGCCTCGTCCTGCAGCAACAACGCCTGCTCGAAGCCCTGTGGCCGATACTTGCGCGAGGCGGCAGACTGCTCTACTCGACGTGCTCCGTGTTTCGCGTCGAGAACGCCGAACAGGTCAGCGCTTTCATTGCGCGGCATGCCGATGCAGCGCGCGCGCGTCTCGACTGGCCGTCGTCGCTGGCTGCCGCCGACGGTCAACTCTTGCCAGTGGAGGGCGACGCAGAGCACAATCACGACGGATTTTTCTACGCCCTGCTCGAGAAACGCTGAAGCCCCCACCCGGATCGCGCGGCTCGCCGCCGCCCGTGGCATGTCGCCAACGAACCGCTTTGTCGGCCTGTCGTGCCTGACCGCGTTGCTATGCCTGTGCTGCGGGGCGTGGGCGGACACGATTCCCGTCAGATCCGCGGAGCTCCTCGCCGAGGACGAGAGCTACGTGCTGAACGCGCAGTTCGACGTCGCGTTCAACCCCACCCTCGAAGAAGCGCTGCAGAAGGGCGTATCGCTGTATTTCGTGTTCGAGTTCGAGTTGTCGCGGCCGCGCTGGTATTGGCTTGACGAGAAGCTCGTCGCACAGTCGATCCAGTATCGCATCAGCTATTCGCCGCTGACGCAGCAGTACCGGGTGGCTACCGGGCTGCTGGGCCAGCAATTCGCGTCTCTCGACGAGGTCGAGCACCTGCTCTCGCGCGTCGCATCGCGGCCGGTGGTTGCCGTCGAGGCGCTGAGCAAGGGCGACCGCTACGAGGCGGCCGTGCGCCTGCGGCTGGACGTCGCGCAGCTTCCCAAGCCGTTCCAGGTCACTGCGCTCGCCTCGCGCGAGTGGTCGCTCCAGTCGGAGTGGTATCGCTGGAGCTTCACGCCATGAGCGCCGCCCAGCCGTTTCACGGCGCGAGCGTGGGGGTCGTGAGCGACGAAGGGCCGCCCCGAGGCGCGAATTGCGCCCCCTCTGGGGGCAGCGAAGCGGCCGAGTTGGTCAATGAGGCCGCGAGCGTGGGGGTCGTGTGAACGGCATTCGCGCCCCGCGCGTCGTGCGCTACGTATTGCTCGCCTGCGCGTGCCTGGGCGTGATTTTTTTGTTCCTGCTCGCGACCGCGAGCGCGAACACCGCGCTTTTCGCCCGCGGCTATGACCTGCTGCTCGTGCTCAACGTGACGATGGTCGCGATTCTGATGGGCCTGGTCGGATACCAGCTCCTGCGGCTGCGGCGAAACCTCAAGGCGGGCGTTTTCGGATCGCGGCTCGCCGCGCGGCTGGTGCTGCTGTTTGCCCTGGTCGCGGTGCTGCCCGGCGCATTGCTCTACGGTGTCTCGGTGCAGTTTCTCGGCAAGAGCATCGAGTCATGGTTCGACGTGCGAGTCGACCGCGCGCTGGAAGGCGGCCTCAATCTCGGGCGCAGCGCGCTCGATTATCTGCTCAAGGAGACAACTAACAAGGCCACACAGCTCGCGCTCACGCTGCAGGAGGCGGAGCTCGGCGGCATGGCATCGCGGCTCAATCGCGCGAGCGAGCAGGCAGGCATTTACGAGGCTGCGTTGTTCTCGGCGTCGGGCGGCGTGCTCGCCGTCGGTGGCGTCTCCGGGTCGACGCTGACGCCGGAGCCGCCGCCGGCGCAGGCACTACGCCGGGCGCGACTGCAACAGACCTATTCCGTGATCGACCAGATGGGCGATCAGGGTCTGATGCTGCGCGTGGTAGTTGCCGTTAACAGCGCCGATCCGACCGAACCCTTGCGCGTCCTTCAGGTCATCGAGCCGGTGCCCAAGCAGTTGCAGCTTGACGCGGAGAAGGTCCAGTCAGGTTATCGCGATTACCAGGAGATTTCATTCTCGCGTACGGCGTTGAAGCGCTTGTACGCGCTGACGTTGACGTTGACGCTGCTCCTTGCGTTGCTCTCCGCGCTGGGCCTTGCTGTCGTGCTCTCCGAGCAGTTCAGCCGGCCGCTGGGATTGCTCGCTGAGGGCACGCGCGCGGTTGCCCAGGGCGATTTCAGCCGCCGCAATCCGGTGCAGAGCCACGATGAGCTGGGCGTGCTCACCGAGTCGTTCAACACCATGACCGCGCAGCTCGCGGAGGCGCAGCAGAAGGAGGAGGAGAACCGGCGCGCGATCGAGACCACGCGCGCGTATCTGGAAAGCGTGCTCGCCAATCTGTCGGCGGGCGTGCTCGCTTTCGACAACGTTTTCCGCTTGCGCACGGCCAATCCGAGCGCTGCTGTGATCCTGCAGCAGCCGCTCGCGGACCTGGTGGGCGTGCCGCTCGCCGACTGGGGGCGTCGGATTCCTGCACTCGGCGGCTTTGCGGAACTGGTCGCCGAAGGTTTTCGCCGCGGGCGGGACGGGCGCTGGCAGGAGCAGGCCGAGGTGTCGGTCTCCAACCACACGCGCGTCCTGCTCATGCGCGGATCCGGACTACCGGGCGAGCCTGCACCCGGCTGCGTGGTGGTGTTCGACGATGTCTCCGAACTCGTGCAGGCGCAGCGCGATGCCGCGTGGGCTGAAGTCGCGCGCCGCCTCGCCCACGAGATCAAGAACCCACTGACCCCGATCCAGCTCTCCGCGGAGCGCCTCGCGGTCAAGCTCGCCGGCAAGCTCGCCGGCGGCGACGAGGAAGCGCTGGTTCGCGGAACGCAAACGATCATTGCACAGGTGGGCGCGATGAAGCACATGGTGGACGACTTTGCCATCTATGCGCGGCAGGCGCGACCGGGCAAGATGCAGAGGGTCGATCTTAAGGCCCTCTTGCTTGATGTACTCGCCTTGTACGAAAATCTGCGGCCCCACGTATCACTGAAGCTCGCCGAGCACGACGCCGCCATTCAGGGCGAACCGACGCGGCTCCGCCAGGTGTTCCATAATCTGATCCAGAATGCGCTGGATGCGCAGGCGGACGTCGCCGTGCCTGCGTACGAATTCGCGATCGAAGCGCGAGGCGATGAGCTCACACTGTCGTTCGCCGATGCAGGCAGCGGATTTCCCGAGGATATGATGCGCCACGCGTTCGAACCGTACGTGACGACCAAGGCCAAAGGCACCGGCCTTGGTCTTGCCATCGTCAAGAAAATTGTCGACGAGCACCACGGCCGGGTTACGATCGAGAACCGGCGGCCGCGAGGCGCGCGGGTGACCCTGCACTTCCCGCGGGAAGGGACCAAGACGTGATGGCGCAGCCGAAGGAGATTCT
>WNGK01005574.1_pt1 | contig 13318 bp, 12 predicted proteins | sample 5400601 | NCBI WGS metagenome assembly WNGK01 (sample SAMN13153376, study PRJNA577476) | soil metagenome | isolation source: 60 cm soil or saprolite under Garry oak tree replicate 1 | place: USA:California | collected 2016-06-15 | reverse complement strand
GCTTCCACACCGGATTCTGGTTCGCTCACACTCGAGCAAATGCGGATGGCGGGAGCACTCGCTGCAGAGCGACAGAAAAGCCAGGCTCGCAAAGCGCCGCCGGCGCCGAACAAAGACGGAGCAATCGTCCAAAACAGTCCGCGCACTTAAGAGTTATCGGCCAGCCGCAGCTGCGGCCCACTGCGAGTGACTCTTGACAATCGCAATTGCGCCCGCGAGCGTCCACGCCCACACAGTTTCGATCAAGCAATGGCCAACACGAGATCAGCAGCCAAGCGCGCCCGCCAGACAGTTAGGCGATCGCTTCATAATCGCAGCGAAGTGACACGTCTCCGCAGCATGCAAAAGCAGGTGCGTTCTTCGGCAACACCCAGTACAGATCAAATCCGTGCCGTAATCTCAGCGATCGATAAAGCGGCCAAGCGCGGGGTCCTTCATAGAAACGCCGCTGATCGCCGCAAAGCGCGGCTCAGCAGAGCGCTCGTGGCCGCCCCCAGGAAGTAGTTTCAGGTCGATGTTGACCTTGGCGCGCCGTTTGCCAGGGTCGGAGCAAATGGCCTTTGCATATCTCGCGGGACGGATAGATTCTTCCGAATGATTCCCGCTCTTCTCCTCGTTTTTTCGGCGGTCGCTTATCGCGTTACGACTGGACTCTTGATTCATTCCGGCGCGAATTGGCTTTCCAATTTCGCACCGCTCGCAGCGATTGCGCTCTGTAGTGCAGCCTACTTTCCAAAAAGATACAAATTTTCAGTGCCGCTCGCTACGCTTTTTATTTCCGACGTGGTGATAAATTTTCGTTACGGTGCGCCGCTACTCGACCCGCAAATTTTCTTGCGTTATCTTGCGCTCGCTGCGGTTGGCTGCGTCGGATTCCTTTTGCAGAATCGCGCATCGCTAAAGACGCTTTTGCCGGCTTCCATTGTTGGATCGACATTTTTTTACGCGATCACGAACACGTTTTCCTGGTTGAGCGATCCTGGTTACGCGAAAAATTTGGGAGGACTCATTCAGGCGCTCACGGTCGGATTGCCTCAGTACAGCGCGACGCCGAGCTGGATGTTTTTCCGCAATTCCCTCATCAGCGATCTTCTGTTCACTTTACTCTTTGTTCTTTGCATGAACATCGGCCGAAGCACTGAGAGGTCGCCTGCCGGCGCCGCGCGGTTCGGTCCCGCAGCTGCGGGATGACCGCCATGCAGCCGGGGGAGCAGCGCGACGAAGTCGAGATGCTCTCGCTGATGCTGTTGATCCGGCGTTTTGAGGAACGCGCGAGTCAACAGTATCAAGCGCAGAAGATCGGCGGCTTTTGTCATCTCTACATCGGCCAGGAAGCGGTCGTGGCCGGAGCCGTGGCGGCTGTGCGTGACGATGATTACGTCATCACCGCATATCGCGATCATTCGCACGCACTCGCCCGCGGTACGAGTGCGAACGCATGCATGGCCGAGCTTTTTGGAAAAGAAACCGGATGCTCGCGAGGGCTGGGTGGCTCGATGCACTTCTTCAACCGGCAAAATCACATGTACGGCGGTCACGCGATTGTCGGCGCCCACGTTCCACTTGCGGTTGGCATGGCTTTTGCCACCAAGTACCTGGGTGAGGACCGCGTTACTCTTTGCTTCTTCGGTGATGGCGCAATCAATCAAGGATCTTTCCACGAAGCTCTGAATCTCGCTGCTCTTTATAGATTGCCGATCGTTTTCATTTGCGAAAACAACCTCTTCGCCATGGGCACGTCGGTGAAAAGATCGACATCGGTCAAGCAAATAGTCGATCGGGCAGAGGGCTACGACATTCCGGGAGAAATTGTCGACGGAATGAACTTTCGCGAAGTGCGCGACAAAGTCGCCGAGATCGTGGATTCCATTCGGAAAGAGCCGCATCCGGCATTCCTCGAAGTTCGGACTTATCGGTACCGCGGTCACTCGATGTCCGATCCGGCAAGTTACCGCACCAAGCAGGAACTGGAGAAATATCGCCTCGATGATCCAATTACGCGTTTGCGCGCGCAGCTCACGCGGGAAGGGAAATTAACCAACGAGCAATTCGATCTGCTCGACAAACAAGCGAAGGAAACGGTCCTTGCGAGTGTGAAATTTGCGGAATCAAGCCCCCAACTGCCGATCGAAAAGCTACACGATTATACTTACGTCGACGGGGCAAAGCCGTGAGAGAAATTACTTATCGCCAGGCACTCAACGAAGCGCTCGCGGAAGAGCTGGAGCGCGATCCGAACGTTTTTTTGATGGGCGAGGAAGTCGCCGAATATCAAGGCGCCTATAAGGTAAGCCAGGGTCTGCTTGAGCGCTTTGGGCCGCGACGCATCATTGACACTCCCATCAGCGAGAACGGATTTGCGGGTCTGGGTGTTGGAGCGGCGATGGTCGGTCTGCGGCCGATTATCGAATTTATGACGTTCAGCTTTTCGCTCGTGGCCTTCGATCAGGTCGTGAATAACGCGCCGAACATGTTCATGATGTCGGGTGGGCAATTCAACATCCCGATTACTTTCCGCGGACCCAATGGTCCGGCGCATCAACTCGGTGCAACGCACTCGCACGCGACCGAAAACTTCTACGCCAGCGTGCCGGGGTTGAAGGTCTGCACACCGGCGACGCCACGTGACGCAAAAGGGTTGTTGAAAACCGCCGTGCGCGACAATAACCCAGTGGTCGTGTTGGAAGCTGAACTGCTCTACAGCTCCAGGGGAATGGTCGAGCCCCCGGATGAAGAATTGCTCATCCCGCTTGGCAAAGCTCAGGTGAAGCGCGAAGGCAGCGATGTTTCGATTATTTGTTATGCGCAGACTGTTCCGCTCGCACTTAAAGTTGCGGCCCAACTGGAAGAAGAAGACATCTCTGCGGAGATTGTCGATCTTCGTTCGATCAAGCCACTCGATGAGAAAGCGATTTTTGATTCCGTCATGAAAACCCATCGCGTGGTGATCGTAGAACAAGACCATCCATTTTGCGGCGTGGGCGCCGAAGTTTGCTACCGGATTCAAAAAAACATTTTTGATGAGCTCGATGCGCCCATCTTTCGCGTATCACAAGAAGATGTACCGATGCCATACAATGAGCGTCTCGAGAAAGCCGTGTTGCCGAACGCGGATAAATTAATCGCGGCGGTGAAAAACGTCTGTTACGCGTGAAACAAGTCAAAAAATTACAAACGTTACACAGTTAAAAAGGGAGGCCGGTTGTAACCCGCCTGAGGCGGGTAACTCTTTTAACATTTTAACCTCTTCAGTCACCATGCCTGAAATTCAAATGCCGAAACTGAGTGACACGATGACGGAGGGCACTCTCGTCGCGTGGAAAAAAAAGAAGGGCGACGAAGTTTCAGCCGGCGAAGTGCTGGCCGAGATCGAGACAGACAAGGCGACAATGGAATGGGAATCGCCCGAAGATGGAACGCTCACCGAAATTTATGTCGAAGAAGGTGGCAAGGTGAATGTTGGCGACAAAATCGGTTTCATTGCCGGTGAAGGCGAAGAAGAGGCTGAAAAGAAAGAAGAGGAGAAAGAATCCGCCGAAGAAAAAGAAGAAAAAGAGTCTGAGGAAGCCGAGGCGAAAGAAAAAGAACCGAAAAAAGAGCTGGAGAAAAAAGAAGAAAAACCGAAAGCCGAAAAGAAAGAGGAGAAAAAAGCGGCGCCGCCAAAGGAAAAACCTGTAGAGGCAGGCGTGTCGCCTGCACCGACGCAGCCGACATCCGCCTCAGGCGGACCCCCACAGCGTGAAGAACCACGCGTAAAAGCGTCGCCGGTTGCGCGCCGAATCGCCGCGGAACTCGGCGTCGATCTTGCCAGCGTGAAAGGCACAGGCCCGGAAGGTCGTGTGACCGAAACGGACGTGCGTGCTGCGGCAAAATCAAAAATCACTGCGCCGCAAAAGACGCCGATCGCCCCGAAGCCTCCAGCGCCTTCGATCAAGGCCGGCGAAAGCGCGCGTATTCAACTCTCCGGCATGCGCAAAATCATCGCGCAACGTCTCGTCGAAAGCCTTGGCCCAATTCCGCATTTTTATCTGAACATCGACATCGATGCCGGCCCACTCATCGAAGCGCGCGAGGAATTGAAATCAGCCGGTGAAGGCACGGACGCTGCAAAAATTACCGTCAATGACTTTGTGTTGAAAGCCGCCGTCCAAGCCGCGGTCAAAGTTCCAAGAGTGAACGCCTCATTCGATGGCGACGCGTTTGTGCAGTACGCCGATGTCGATCTCGGCATCGCGGTCGCGATTGAAGATGGATTGCTAACGCCGGTGATCCCCGCGGCGCAACACAAATCGCTCCCTGAGATCAGCGAGCTCGTCAAGGATCTGGCACATCGCGCCCGCAATAAGCGGATGAAGCCGGAAGAATTTCAAGGTGGCACGTTCACCGTTTCCAACCTTGGCGGAATGGCGATCGACAGTTTCTCTGCCGTCATCAATCCGCCGCAAGGGTTCATCCTCGCGATCGGTAAGATTACCAAAGTTCCAGTGGTCGATGACAGCGACCAAATCGTCGTGGGCCATCGCATGTCGATCACCATGAGCTGCGACCATCGAGTAATTGACGGCGCACTCGGCGCCGAGTATCTGAAAGAACTGCGGCATCTGCTGGAAAACCCGGCGCTGCTGCTGGTGTAGGGTTAACTCGCGGTAATCGGTTTCGATCTGGGGGAGCACAGGCTGCCAGCCTGTAGGTCTCGGCAGCTTTGCCGAGACCGGCAACTCAAGAGGTAATTTTCAAGGCGACGCCTGCAAAGAAGTTTCCGGCAGTGCCGCCGGCAACTGCAGGCTGGCAGCCTTCGCTCCCCAGTATCTTGTCCGTGTTATCGCGTAGTCGTTTCCCAGGTCATGAAGTCATCCAGCGTTTGGCGGGTTCTCGCGGCTACAAACTCGACTATGGCCGCGTCATCCACAAAGCCGAGAAACGGGGTCTTGTCCGGAATCAAATCGAAAGGGTCGACCAAATAACTGAGAGCAGCAATGATCCACAGGAGCGCGTCATTCGAAACTTGATCGTATTCGCCGCGATGGTACGCGCGGACTAGCCGCAGCATCGTTTGAAGGTAGGACCAGTTTTCTCTGAACGGCTCTCTGGGAATCGCCGCTGCTTTCCGCGCCGCCTCATTGAAAAGCGTTTGTAAACTTTCAGGATTGTTGGCACACGATTTCGCATTGGCTAGCGCTCTTGCAAACGCGTCGCTGCGAAGAGCAGGTCTCTGATAGGGGATGCGCTGCTTAAGATTCTTCGGAGCCGACCGCCTTTGTATCTTGCCGCGCGATTTCGTTTTGACCTTTTTCATCTGACGCTATGAAAGCAGTTCCGTTTACTGATGAGAAGCCGATTCGCAGCTTTTCTGGGGAGCACAGGCTGCCAGCCTGTCCTTTTCGGCAGCCTTGCCGAAAAGCTGTTCGATTATTGGATCCCACGTGGTTTGTCACGCTCAGACTGTCGTCGGCAAGCTGCCGACGACAACAGGCTAGCAGCCTGTGCTCCCCAGATAACGCGGCCACGCGCGTATCTACATCTTTGTCGCCAGAATTAATGGTGATGGTCCGGGCGCTTCGAGTTTGCGGACTTTCTTGAAGCCGGTTTCTTCAAGCCAGCGTTTGATTTCGTTAAAGCTGAACGTATCGCCTCGCTCGCTGTGGACCAGCATGTTCACGGCAAAAATCAGGGATGGCAGTGGTTCGGTTCGTTCATCGTTCACGAGCCATTCACCAATGGCGACTGTGCCGCCAGGCTTAAGTGCGCCGAAAACTTTCTTGAGCAACTTACGGCTGCGATCCTTTCCTTCCGTGTGCAGTATATGGCCGAGGGTGGCGATGTCGTAATCGGTGCCGAAATTGGCTTCGAGAACATCGCCTTCGACGTAGGAGAAGCGATCGGCTACGTCGAACTTCTGCGTAATGCGCTTCGTTGTCGGGATCATTTCCGGCCAATCTTGCGCCGTGACACGCACCAGGGGTGATTGTTGTGCCAGCGCAATTCCCCAAATGCCGGAGCCTGCGGCGACATCGAGCACGCGCACCGGCTTGCGCGCGTTCGTGAGGCCGAGGGACTGGCCTAGGACCATTGCGGCGGGATAGCTCATAGGAATGATGTTTTCGACGAGAACGGAAAAGAATTCCGGGCCGGTTGCCTCCTGATTCAGCGCCAATGGCGGGTTGCCCGTCCTCACCGCTTCGCTCAAATGAAGCCAATCCGGAACAAGGTGCGTGCTGGCCATGGCGAAAAAACCGGCAAGCGTGCCGGGCTTCCCGCTGATCAGAAACGCTTCGCTCTCCGGCGTGAGCGAATATTTCTCGTGCCGATCCTTCTTCAAAAGCTCGAGGCCTACCAGTGCGTCCATGATCGCGCGGAGACCTCGCTGAGACGCGCCGGTTGTCTTACTGACTTGCTCGATCGTTTTACCTTCGCTCTCCAGTGTATCGAAAACCTTGTTGGTCACGGCTGCGCCGATGATTAGTGGTGGCGCGTAAGCGAAACCAAATTGCATCAGGCGCTCGGGAGTGACTTGTTTTTTCTTGGAAGCTTTCTTTGGCATGGTTGATTTGGTTTTTTTGGATCGTAAGATCGACAAGTAGCGAGCGTGGCAGTGCTCGCAGATCCAGTCAATCGTGTCGAATAATTCTCCTAGCGAAAAGAGGCTGCGCACGACCTCGTTCATCCTTTGCGCAGCGCGTGGCGTGATTCGAGATCAAAAGGCACGGCGCAACACGATGTTTATTCTCCTTCTTGTCGCGCTGGTCCTCTTTTTTTCTGGAACAACATTTTTGCAAACAACCCTCAATCCGCGCGAGCACCCAATCTGGTTTGTCCTATTTTGGTTCGTTTGCGGATGGTTAACTGTGACCGCTCTGTTGCTGGCGATCTTCGATTTGCTGATAGTGAAACTCGAAGCACGCAGAGCGGAACACTCACTGCGGCAGAATCTGAAAACGAACTCGCCAAGACCGACAGTCAACGAATGATTGCGGCGTGAACGAGCAGCGAACATCTGCGTCGCGCTTCGCACAGCGAAGCGGCTACAGGTCGCGCGAGGAAATGGAAGCGGCAGAGCGTGCCACACTTGCGCCGTTTGCCCAGAGATCTGGCGATTCGCGCGGCCGAAAATATCCGGAGCCCAGCCATGCGTACCGCACGGAATTTCAACGCGATCGCGCGCGGATCATTCATTCGCGGGCCTTTCGCCGGCTCGAGTACAAAACGCAGGTTTTCCTGAACGGGACCGGCGACCATTTGCGCACCCGCTTGACTCATTCCATCGAGGTCGCCTCCATCAGCCGCACAATCGCGCGTGCATTGGGACTGAACGAGGACCTGGCGGAAGCAATTGCGCTGGCCCACGATCTGGGCCATTCGCCTTTTGGCCACTCTGGAGAAGAGATGCTCGCCGAATGTATGCGCGCTCACGGTGGGTTCGATCACAACCGCCAGAGTTTGCGGGTGGTCGAGCTGCTGGAAAATCCGTATCCAAATTTTCCGGGTTTGAACCTCACGTTTGAGGTACTGGAAGGTCTGCGAAAACATCGAGCCTTTTATGAGATGCCGAAAGTGGCGCGACCATCTCGGTTGCGACGTGAAGAAGGCAAGCTCGCCCGCCGTACGGCGGGACGAGTCCATCCGAGTGGCAGATCAGAGTTTCGCCCCACTTTGGAGAAGTATTATTGTCCATCATTGGAGGCGCAGATCGCGGATCTCGCGGACGAGATCACTTATTACAGTCATGATCTGGATGATGCGGTCGATTTTGAAATCTTGAGCGCGGAGCGATTGGAAGAAAACGAAGTCTGGCACCGAAGCCATCGCGCCGTGCTCGCACGTTATCCTGACGCGCGCGAACCTGAGCTGCACAGGTTGATCATTCGCGACATTATCGATGTGCAAGTGCGCGATGTGATAACAACAAGCGCGCAATCGATTGCTAATGCTGGTGTGCAAAGTGCCGACGCAGTCCGCGGACAGCCGGCACCGCTCATTTGCTACAGTGATGATCTACTGCGGGCGAATCGCGCGCTGCGGAAATTTCTATATCAGAATGTTTACTACCATCCACGCGTTGCCGGTGTGAACCGGCGGGCCTGTGAGATGCTGAGAAAAGTCTTCGAAACATACCTTCTCGATCCTGACCGGCTCGGCGACACGGCGACGAAACGAATCGAGCCAGAAGGACTGTATCGGACAGTATGCGATTACCTCGCCGGAATGACGGATCGGTATTTGATGGAAGAGTATGCACGGATTGTCCATATGTAGTCGCCTCGCTGTGCGAGGCGCGGCGCTGATGGGTTTAAAACACGCGCGTTGCGCGTCTCACAGAGACGCGGCTACAGCTATGCTGCCGCGCTGCCATCTTCTTCCCGCAAATACTGTATCACGAGCCGCAGCCGCTGATTTATCGAAAGTTCTTCGAGGATGCGCTGTTGGTGCAGAGGCTCGCTCACGAATGTCGAGGCGACGAGATCGGCGAGCATTTCCGGGTGGCTCAAATCGGAAAGATACCGCTCTATCTTAGGCGGAAGCTGCCGTTGCCCATCGCTTTTGAGGTTCGAATAAAGCTCCAATACTTTGGCGGCGAGCGCTTCGGTTTCAACCGAGGAGACCAAGTCGGATTCAAGAGAATCAATTGTCGCGACGGGAAACGGGGCTTCTTGCTCGAAATCTCTGAATCGGACACGCTCCAGCCCCTGCAGAATCAGGTTCGAAGTGCCGTCGCCGCGTTCGACGCAGGCGCGAATGACACCGACGCCGGCGATATGAAAAAAATCTGCGCGCGATTGCCATTCAACGCAGTGCGGTTTGATCAGTGCGACGCAGAACATCCGATGATGAGCGAGGGCGTGCTTCAGCATCTGCCGGTAACGCGGCTCGAAGATGTAAAGCGGAAGGAGCGCGTGGGGAAAGAGCAAAGCCCCGCGCAAAGGCATGATCGGGACTTGCTTTGGCAATGCTACAGATGAAGCCATGATGTCGGTGTTATTCTTGTAAGATATACGCATCGTCGGAAGGGCAAACGCGCCGCTGATGCAATGACAAAATCCGAATGACGAATGACGAATGAAACTCGAATGACGAAGTCAAAAGCAACATAGCAAGGAGCGGCGGTTTCCCAACCGCCGAGTGCGCTTAAGAAGGCACCCTTCGTCAATGTTTCGCCGCGAAGCCTTTTCTACAGTGGCGCCAAAGCTTTTGGTTCGATCTTCGGATTTCGTCATTCCTTCGTCATTCGACGTTCAGGCTTCGTCATTGTTCCGATTCCGAAGGCGCGAAGTTGTTCGAGCGACATTTGGCCTTCGATGTCGCTGTCACGAAGTGAAGCGTAGGCGAGGACTGATCCGGCGCGCGAGAGCAGAACGCGCGAAATTGCGCCAAGTTTGCCAATCCCCATCGCGCTTACCGGGAGATCAGCATCTTTCTTTGTGATGAAGTCGAGCAGTCTCGCGAGTTGCATCGGTGTGTCGGTACGCGTCGCAACCTTGAAAATATCTGCGCCGTGCGCTTTCGCCGCGCGCGCTTTAACGCGCAAGCTACGCGAGTCTGGTGTCGACTCGAGGTTATGAAATGAAATGATACGCCGTATCTTTCTTCTCTGCGCCAATTTTAGGAGGGGATTAAGAGCAGACGCCGAGCGCAATTCGACATCGACATAATGGGCTCGGCGAAAAAATTGAGAAAGCAGATCGCGCCGGTGCCGAGTGGACAACTCATTTACACCGCCCTCCTGCGGATGTCGCGCAGTAATGATGAGCGGTGCGCGCAATCTCGACAACTTGTTTTCCAGCTCATCGAGCATGTGCACAAGATGATCGAGGCGCAGTTCGAACAAATCGGGCGGCCTGCGTACTCGCATGGCGAAGTCCAAGTCTGCGCGCGACGTGATCACGCCTACCACCCGAGGACGTGGGCGGTCAGTGGCGGAACTGCGCGCGGTTACAGAAGGTTCAACCACGAATGGACACGAATAAACACGAATTCATAAAACAATTCTTTCCCATTCCAGCTTCGCATGTTTAAAGTTGAGGATCACTCCAACACGCAGGTTAGTTATCCGGAGATAGTTCAACATCAAACCGCGTTGGTGATCGGTGACCCGGTCAATCACTTTTGCATCGACCACAATGGCATCAAAAGCGATTAGGTCCGGAACGAACAGGCCGATCTTTTGGCCTTTGTAGACGACATCGAACGAAGGTTGCTGTCGAAAAGAAATTCTTCGCAGGCCGAACTCCACAGCCAGCGCGTTCTCGTATGGTCTCTCAACTATCCCGTGACCGAGCGTATTCAGCACCTCAATGGCGCACCCTACAATCTGAAAGACTTCCCCTTTGAACAACAGTTTCTCCTCATTAGTGTCCATTTGTGTCCATTAGTGGTTAGGCTTTGTAGAGTGGCGCGAAAGCATTCTGTCCACGTACTTGGCAAGGATGTCGAACTCGAGGTTCAATAAATCCCCGGTCTGAGCGCAATCGAGATTAGTGTGGCGCTTCGTGTGGGGGATGATCCACACGACAAAGCTTTTCGGAAGGACTTCGGCGATTGTAAGGCTGATCCCGTTGAGTGCGATCGAGCCTTTGTTGACAACGTAATGCGCGAACTCAGCGGGTAGGTCGACTTCGAGGCGATGATCGCGTCCGCTTTCTTCAAAAGCCAAAATGCGTGAAGTGCAGTCGACGTGTCCTTGCACAAAATGTCCGCCGATGCACCTGTCGGCGGAGAGCGCGCGCTCAAGATTTACCGGAGCCTCAGGGAGTAACAGTCTTAGATTCGTGCGAGCAATTGTCTCCTCGAGAAGATCAAAAGTAAGCTGATTTCCGCGCCGCGAGGTTAGTGTCAGGCAACAGCCATTCACGGCCACACTGTCACCGCTTCGTATTTTTTTGGCGGTATGCGGTGCAGCAATTTGCAATTGGGCGCCGCGATCACTGACGCGAACCGCAACCACGCTGCCCACTTCTTCGATCAGGCCGGTGAACATTATGAGCAAAAGGAAATCAGGACACAGGTGAGCGCAGTGGGCAATTCAAATGTTCACATTAGGAGCTGCCAGCTGATGGAGGCCGAGCCGTAGCAGACCAGGATGGCTGTGCCCCGCCCGCATCGCTTTTGGAGCTTGATCTTGTCTGGGGAGCACAGGCTGCTAGCCTGTCCATCTCGGCAGCTTGCCGAGATGCCAACACGGTGATTTCGAAAGCAAACGCATCGTCAAAGGTTGCCGGCAGATTGCCGGCAACTACAAGCTGGCAGCCTGTGCTCCCCAGAAAGCGCGATTGCGTATTGCCATGACGCCGCAAGATCCGACCATCTTCGGCATCCCGATCGATTTCGTCTTGTTTGGGGTAACCCTGCTTTGCGTCGCGGTGTTTCATCAGCACACCATGCGCGTTGCTCTCGGCGGCTTGGCGACGATCACGACCTACAAGATCCTTTTCACCGGTTTTAAGACCGGTGAAGGCGCGATGGGCTTTGTCGCTCATGTCGAGCACGAATGGGTCATCCTCGCCAATTTGCTTTGTCTGCTGATGGGGTTCGCGCTGCTGTCGCGCCATTTCGAGAAGAGTCACGTGCCGGCAGTGTTGCCGAAATATCTTCCGCATAACTGGAAGGGCGGTTTCATATTGCTGGCGATGGTGTGGCTGCTTTCCAGTTTTCTCGACAACATCGCGGCGGCGTTGATCGGTGGCGCGATGGCGCATCAAATTTTCCGCGGCAAAGTGCATATTGGCTTTCTTGCGGCCATTGTTGCCGCGTCCAATGCCGGTGGTTCATGGAGTGTCGTGGGCGACACCACGACCACGATGATGTGGATTGCCGGCGTCTCACCGATCCAAGTCTTCCACGCGAGCGTTGCTGCCACGACGGCACTGTTTGTTTTCGGTATTCCGGCGGCCATCAAGCAACACAAGTATTCGCCCATTCTCGGGCACACTCACGAACACCTTAATGTGGATTGGGCACGGATCGGGATCGTTGGGTTGATTCTTATTCTCGCGCTTGCTGCCAACGTGACTGTGAACACGAAGTTCCCTGAGCACACGGATCGTTTTCCGTTCATCGGAGTCGCAGTTTGGGTAGCCATCCTCATGTCTGTGGGAATACGCCGTCCGGATTGGGAAGTGCTGCCTCGGGCATTGCGAAGCTCCATTTTCCTGCTCTCGCTCGTGCTAATCGCCTCGATGATGCCGGTGGAACGGTTGCCGCTGGCCTCCTCGCGTACGGCGTTCGGCCTTGGTTTTTTATCCGCTGTGTTCGATAACATTCCGCTGACGGCGCTGGCGCTCAAGCAGGGCGGATACGATTGGGGTGGACTCGCGTATACGGTGGGCTTCGGTGGCTCGATGATCTGGTTTGGATCGTCGGCAGGCGTTGCAATTTCAAGCATCTTCCCCGAAGCGCGCTCGGTGGTGGCTTGGGTCAAGGGAGGATGGTTTGTCGCGGCCGCGTATGTGGCGGGATTCATTGCGATGTTAATGGTGCTTGGCTGGAATCCGGCGCCAAAGCGGCGTGCCGAGCATGGCCCGTCCGGGGGTCGGGTAATGGTGAATGCTATTATGCGCGAGGACGGCTCATGGCGACTCTTCTAACGGAAATACAGGCAACCACATTTCGGCTATGATCTCGTTGCCAGAAGGATCTTCAAGAAAACGGGCAACTCCCGAAGGTGCTGCACGGGCTGGCGATGAGTCACGGCATGACATTCCAGAAGTCGGTCTTCATCCATCGCGAGCTCAGCATGCAGGCGTGCGCGTTGCGATTCTATCGGGAATTCTTTTTCTCTCCGGAATCGGCGCGCTTATTTTCGAGACGCTCTGGCTGCGGCTGAGCGGGCTCGCATTTGGCAATTCGATCTGGGCCGCGGCATTAATTCTTTCCAGCTTCATGGCGGGTCTGGCGCTGGGCAACGCGATCGCCGCATCATCGCGAATTCGACGATGGCGCCCGCTTCATCTTTACGCTGTGCTCGAGCTGCTTGTGGCATTCTTTGGCTGCACAATCGTTTTTGGTCTTCCGCTGCTGGGCGGATTGATGCGGCCCCTTTGGCAAATGCTGTGGAATTATCAGCCAACGCTCATCGGACTGCGTTTTATCTTGTCATTCCTGATCCTGCTGGTGCCGACCACGGCCATGGGTCTAACGCTGCCGGTGTTAATCGAAGACCCGGTCCTGCGGCGAACTCAATTTGGGCGCGCGATCGGTTTTCTTTATGGCTCAAACACGCTGGGTGCGGTGGCTGGGGCTGTGGTCGGCGAAGCTTGCTTGATTCAAGCGTTTGGGCTTCGCGGCACGAGTTTGGTTGCGGGTTTGGCAAGTTGCATCGCCGCAA
>WNGK01010420.1_pt1 | contig 13319 bp, 16 predicted proteins | sample 5400601 | NCBI WGS metagenome assembly WNGK01 (sample SAMN13153376, study PRJNA577476) | soil metagenome | isolation source: 60 cm soil or saprolite under Garry oak tree replicate 1 | place: USA:California | collected 2016-06-15 | reverse complement strand
ATGGTGATCTCGGTGGTCAGCTCGCCGGCCAGGTGCCGCAGCGAGGTCACCTTCCCCGCGTACGGCTGCGGAAGCCGCAGCCCGTCCAGCCACGCCGACCCGGCCCGCCCGAAGATGTCAGTGCAGGTCACCGTGACGCCGAGCTTGGCCAGCACGCCGTGCACCTGGTCCTTGCAGCTGGTCCGCAGCCGCACCAGCTTGATCCTTTATGCCGAGGCCCGGATTATGCCGGGTTGCTGGCCGGCGTGCAGGTGGCGGGTGGTGGCCGGCCGGGAAGCCTCGGCATAATCCGGGCGGTGGTCAGGTCAGCTGCTCGAGGAAGGCGAGCAGGCTGTCGGGTGGGTGGTAGCGGCCCGGGCGGATGCCGGGTGGCGTGGTCCGGTCGAGTGCCCGCTGTTTGATTGTCTGGTCGGCGTGGATGTAGATTCAGTCGCTCCGAGACAGCACCCGTCGCGTCGTCCTAGCTCGAAAGCGCGCCGAACTGGATCATCTGCATGCGAGCGAACGCCCTACGCCTTGCTCGCCCTGCCGCGAATATTCGGCGCTCGGGGCGCGTCAGCCATCGCCGACGCCTCGTGGGCGCGGTAGCGCTGTGTGATCAGGCGTTGGCGACACGACGGATGCAAGATCCGCCGGTGTGCGCTGTTGCGGGTTCTCCGCGCACTGGCCGGTGGTCGCACTATCGGGACTGATCTGCGTGCCGCTGCGCGGTCGAGGCGCTCATCTTGCTGCTTCCTGGCGAGCGGCAGTCCAGCGCCCTGCTGGTTCCGGTAGGAGGTACAGCGGGCATGAGCGTGCCGACGGACGGCCACTGGTGGCAGGGTGATAGGCGGGGTCACCTCGGCTGATCTCCGACCGGCCGGCCCGTGACCCTAGCCTGCCCCTCCGCGTGATCGTCTTCTTCCTTTTGCCGAAGTTGTGCATGGACATCCGTAACTTGTCTCTGGAGCCGGCGGGCTTGGTCGGCAATCTTCCTTTCCGCGATGAGTTCGATGACGGCTGTAGCTCGTAGAAGGTCCGCTTCTTCAGGATCTCCCGTGCCAGCCTTTGCCTTGGCGTAGCTGGCACTGATCGATCTCAAAAAATCCGCGTAAGATTCCCGCTTAATATCCCCTAGTTCCCATTTGTGCATTCTGTTCGCTAGCGAGTTTTGAGCCAGGAAGCTTAGCGCGGAGCCCAGTACGACTCCTAGCAAGCTGCCCACGATAGCGATGATCGCCGTAGCCATTGGTCACTCTCCAGGTGGATGCAGGCGGAGGGCCGTGCCAGCCGACGACCCGCCCGTCAGCTTCAGGCCCGATCAGGAAGGCGGAGCTTCCCCCGGACCCCAGCACACACCACACGGAAGCCCAAGGGCCACCAGCGCCGTGCCGTTGGGCGCTGGATCCGGGGCCGGACTGTGCCGTCGCCGAGTCTCTCACCCACCCGTCCAGACGTGCCCTCTGGCCAGGCCCACAGCACCGCCGATCTGGACGACTGCATCGGCCCCCCGCGCACGTCGACCTTGCCGCTCCCGACGGCTCGATAAGTATCTGGCGCGGGGCTAAGCCCAGGTTGCCTGTGCCCTCCCGAACGAGACGTTCTGCGTGCCGCCTGGGCCGGCTGGGCCCGGTGCCGCAGGCACTCGGGAATGCCCGCCGGCGGGTGAGGCCCGCTGACAGATCGTGGCGCCGTCCGGCGTTTCGCCAGGACAGTGGATCCGCCGCCGAGACCTCACCCGCCGGGCGGGCGAGGCGCGGCACCGAGCGCGGACGCGGGTGATCATGGTGGTCGCTGACCGCCTGGCGGGTCAGCATGGAGGCTTCGCAGGAATGGACTCGCGCCGGTCGCCAGGCCTCCGGTGGCGTGTCGCCGCAACAGGCGGCGATGCCTGGCCACAGCGGGTGCCGGGCAGCGGCCATGCCGCGGGCGTGCAGAGCCCCGCCACGCGGAGGCTGACCGCGGCACCTGGAGCCGCTGGGTGCGCCGGGGGCAGATCGGCAGTCCGGCCCGCGTGCCTCGCCCGGATGAAGCGCGGGTTCGGGCGGCTGATCCGGCGCATCATCCATCTCGCCGAATTCGATGGCCCCTTCGCTCAGATTCGTCCGCCTGGCGGACTGGTTTCGCACCGGCGCACTGTGCCCAGATGGCCCACTGATTCCCCGGCCGCCCCTGCTTGGGACCGGAGGCCCAGCTGTTGGCTCCGGCTGCCCCGGCGCCGGGAAGCTACCGGTCAGTTTGAGCAAAGTCGCAGGTCACAGGGGGTGGACAAATGGCGGATATGGCGATAGGCCAGAGAGGTGGGTGCTGGCCAGCCCGACGTCCGCAACAGCCCCGAGAGAAAAGGTGGTGTGACGTCATGGCATTGCCCATCCGGCGCGGAAGCAGGTTCCCCGCCTCCCTGTTCGAGCCCACGGCGCTGTGGGACCCTGTCGGCGAGTTCGAGTACCTGCGCGAGCGCATGGGACGGCTCTACGAGCAGATCGCCCAGCAAGGTCCGGAGCAGTCGCCCTGGCAGCCGGACATCGAGGTCGACGAGACCGAGGAGTTCTACCTGGTCAAGGCCGAGCTCCCCGGGATCACCCGGGACAACGTCGAACTGCAGGTCGACGAGCACAGCCTGGCCATCACCGGATCGCTGCGCGAGGACGAGGGCGAGAAAGTGATGCGGCGGCGCACGGGGCGGTTCTTCTACCGCACGGTGCTGCCCAGGGACATCGACACCGAGAAGGTCCAGGCGACCATGAAGGAGGGAATCTTGACGATCCGCCTCCCGAAGACCAAGCAGGCGACCCGGCGGGTCCAGATCCGCGCGTAGACGCCCTGCGAAAGGAGGCGGAGGGCCGGGGCGAGCACCCTGGCCCTCCGCCTGCCTGGCGCCTGCGGCGGCGACCCGTCCGTAAACCCGCCGGCGCCAGCTTGAATCACCCGGCTATCTGAAGGGCGGCCCGCCGGGCCATCACCTTCGGCAGCCGGCGCTCAGAATGCTGGTGCGATATCGCCGATCTGGGAGGGATGCCGTGAGCGGCCCCGCCTTTCCGCCCGGGGCAGACCCGCACCGCGTTCGCCGGCCGCGGGTACCGCCAGTATCGGCGCGCGAGCCGCAGCCGGATGTGAACGTCGCCGTCCGTCTCATGATCTGCGGGTGACGCAAACCCAGCCCCGAGGGCCGGGAAGCGGCCGGATCTGACACTCAGCACCGGCTGAACGAGCTGGCCACGCACAGTGACTGACCGCGTTCGGCCGGCCGGGTTCGCTATCAGCCGGGGCGACCGGCTGTGGCTCGCGGCACTGTCCCAGCTGATCCCCCGGCGGCGGTGGGCTGAGGTGTTCGCGATGACACCGGCGACGCTGCTCGCGTGGCACCGGCGACTTGTCACCCGCAGGTGGGATTACACGAGCCGGGGGTCCCGGGCGGCCGTCCACGGCGGCCGCGATCCGCAAGCTCGTGATCCGCATCGCGACGGATAATCCAGCGTGGGGGCACCGGCAAGTGCAAGGCCAACTCGTCAAGCTCGGCCACCCGATCGCCGCGTCCACAGTGTGACAGATCCTGCACGATGCCGGGATCGGCCCCGCACCCCGCCGCACCGGCCCGACCTGGAAGCAGTTTCTAACTGCCCAGGCCCGCGGCATCCTCGCGGCCGACTTCGTCCACGTAGATGCTGACCTGGTTCGCCTCATGAGCCTCTGGCTCCGCGTGTATCAAGCCTGACGTTGCTGCCTCCTAGGGCTCCTTTGTCCCGGAGACTTTGACACTTGTCCTGAGTTTTGAGTGGAGGTAGCGTTGCTTACGGACCGGTCGGACTAGGCGCAGCGGGCTGGCGGCGGTCGGCCGATCTTGACCGCGGGTCCCTGCGTGAGCTTGCCCGGAAACGGGGTCACGCAGGGAACCCTGCGCCTCGGCGGTCTGAGGCGGAGCCTCGCTGGACATAGTGTAGTTTGGGTTGCTGCGTTGGGGCCATGAAGATGTCACCAGAGCCTGGCACGGGCGGTCGGTCGGTGGAGGAGCTGCTTGAGAGTGCCCGCAACGTGGCTCGTTACGCACGGCGATTGTCGTGGCCGTCTGAACTTGGATCCGCGATCGACCAACTTGCTGAGCAGGCTGATCGTGTCTGCCATCATCCTGCGGCCAGCGGCGCCGAACGGGAACTGCTCGATGTTGTCGCCTGGCTCTATATCACCCGGTTCGTTCGCGGTGGTGACGCACAGGACGCCGTGACTGCTGTCGAGCGGTTCGCACAGCTCTATGGCCAGGTGGCGACCCGGCCGGCCGACGCGTTCTTCGGTGCGGCCGAGCGGTTGATATTCCCCGACCCGGAGCAGGTTCCGCCTGAGCGTCTACGCACGGCGGCCACGCTGTTCGAGGCGGCAGCGGGCTTCATCGCGCCGGATAGCGAGCATGGGCGCAGAGTGTTTGGAATGCCGCCTTCGTCTGGCATCGGCTGTGTGCCCACACCCGTGACCTCGATGATCTGATCCGTGCCACCCGCGGGTTCGAGCGGCTCTGCGAGGAGACTGCAGCCGGCGAAGATGCCATGTGGAGTGCGATGCTGGCGTGGTGCCTGGCCGAGTGGCGGAACCGGGACGGAGATCTCGCGCGAGGGCGGACTGCCCTGCGGACGTGGGATCGCGCCTACCGGATGGCACCATCAACGTCGCCTCTTCGGCTCCGGGTCAGCAGCGACGCCTTCGATGAGGCCGTCAGTTTGTGTGCGGTGACCAGGAAAGCTGCCGATCGTTCCGCAGCCGTCCGCTGGGGTGCCCGTATGGTGCGCCGCGGGGGCCGTGATGAGGAGCGTCTTGGCCGGATGGAGGCCCTCGCCGCCGAAGCCTTCAGGCAAGGCTCGCGTGGCGCCGTCAGGGATGCCGCCCGGTTGTTCCGGACCGCCGCGGACGGCTCAAGGCTCGGTTCACCCGGGCGAGCCCGCCGGCAGGCGAACGCTGTCGCGGCCCGAGATAAATGCTGGCAACAGACCGGTCGGCCAGCTGACCTTGACCTTGTCATCGACGAGGCGCGCGAGGCCCTACGCCAGCTGCAAGGCGACCATCCGTCGCGCCGGGAAGTTGCCGGAGTGCTTGCCGGACGGCTGCGGCAGCACCATGGCCTGAGTGTGTCGGCTGGCGACCTCGATGAGGCGATCGTATTGCTCGGGGACTTGCTCGATGATGCGGGGCCGGATGTCGCAGCAGGGCTCCTGGGTCACATCAGTGGGGCCGTGCAAGCTCGCCTCACGCTCGCCCCTCCACCGTCCAGGCGGCGTGAGCTGGCGCAGATCTGCTCGCGGGCGGGAGAACTCGTAGCCGACGATGCTAGCCGACGGCAATGGCGGGCCTGGGCTGGTGAGCAGTTCCTGACGCTTGCCCTAAAAGGGGGCGGGCTCGGCGACCTTGAAACAGCGATCGCCCACCTTGACCGTGCCTGCAAAGGGGCGCCAGACGATTGGCCGTACCTTGCCGCCGCGGCTACCCACCTCGCCTACGCCTTCTCGGCCCGGTATCGCCTGCTGGGACTGGAGGCGGCCCCTGACTTGGCGCGGGCGCAGCATTGGTTCGGTGTGTCCGCACAGTCGCAACCGGTCCACTCAGCGGGTCGATGGCTGGCCCAGCTGAGCCTCGCTAAACCATTCAAGAGGCGAACCAGTACGCCGCAGGGCACGGCGACGACTCGTGGCTATTTGAACAACTGATCGAGCAGGCACTCGGTGCAGAGCAGGAAGGGATCAGCGATGACCCGCGGCTGATGGTGTCACTAGCGCAGCTCCTGCAAGAACGATCCCGCCGGGCGGGCGGGCGGGAAGATCTCGATCACGCGGTCGAACTGGCCAAGCATGCGGTGGCGCAGGTCGGCTCCGACGCCTGGGAGAAACCAAGGATTCTCGCCATGCTGGGGAGGTTGCTGGATGAGCGGTACGAGCGCGGGTTCGACCCCCGGGACCGGGTGGCCGCAGTCGCCGCCTACCGCCGAGCCGCCGTCACTGGACTACGCGGCGATGTGCAGTGGGCGTGGCAGGCTTCTCGGGAGTGGGCAACCAGGGCCGTGGGTGAGCGCGACTGGGCTGGGGCCGCGCGCGCAACTGATTTTTGTCTACGGGCGGCTGCAAAGCTTTACGCCGTTCAGCCAGCTCCGTCCTCCCAGGAGTTCTGGCTTCGCGCCACTCATGACGTGCCTAGCGATGCCGCCGATATCTACGTGCGTGCGGGCCAGCCCGCCAAGGCGGTCACCGCACTCGAACGTGGCCGTGCCCGGATCGGCTCTGCAATCCTCGCGGTGACCTCGGCCGATCTTGACCGGCTGAAAAGGGCCGATAACAGTCTGCACTCCAGCTTCCTCAGCGCTGCCGACGCGTGGATGCACGCTATTGCAGCCGAGCGCCGTGAGCCGCCAACTCCGCAGCTGGGGGAAGTCACGTTCCGTACGGACTATACAAAGGTAAGCAAGTTGTTCGCGGGTGGGCGGATGGCCCGCAAACCCGTCTTGCCGACCCCGGTGCCGACGTTGAGTGGTACTTCTCGGGTTCCCACGTCGAGGAAGTCGAACACAGCGAACACGATCTCAACCGCGTCGTGCACGAGATCCGCAGCAGGCCTGGCTTCGGCGGGCTGCTGCGCGCGACCGGCCCCCGCGACGTGCGCCGCGCGGCCAGCGACGCGCCGCTGCTGTATCTTTCGGCCGGTCCCACCGACGGTGTGGCCCTCGTTGTCCAGCGCGGCGTCGGTGTCAAAGCGCACTGGCTGCGCAAACTTAGCCGCAGATCGGTCGCGAAAAGGTACAAGAGCTTGCGGAAGGCGTACGACCGTCGTCATGCCGATGCCTCGGCTTGGCCGACAGCACTTGACCAAGTCACTGGCTGGCTCGGCGAGAGGCTGCTGAGTCCGTTGCTCGACGAGCTGGCCTTGCACCAAAGGGTCCGGGTGGTGGCGACTGGGCAACTCGGCCTGCTGCCGCTTCACGCCGCGTGGGTGACCGACGATTCGATGCCGACGGGGCGGCGTTATGCCCTGGATCAGTGGGTGCTTTCGTACGCGATGAACGCCCGCGCGGTCTCTTTCACCAGGCGCGCGACCCGGCGGCCGGCCGACGATGTGCTCGTCGTCGACGATCCGCACCCAGCCGGCCATGCGCCGCTGTTGCCATGGTCGGGAGTGGAGACTGCCGCTGTGTGCGGAAGCCTGCCACGCAGTGAGGTCCTCACCGGAGATCGGGCCAACAGGAAGGAGGTTTTGGAGCGCATCGCAGCACATCCTGTGGTGCACCTCAGCTGCCACAGCCGGTCAGAGCCCACACAACCGCTGGATAGCGCGCTGATGCTGGCCGATGGCATGCTGCGCTTGCGTGAGCTGCTCGACCTGCGATTGCCAGCCGCCCGTCTGATAGTGCTGTCCGCGTGCGAAACAGCGGTAGCAGGAAGTGACCTGCCAGATGAGGTGATCAGCCTGGCGGCGGGCCTTGTCCAAGCAGGCGCGGCAGGGGTCGTGGCCTCGGCCTGGGCTGTGCCAGAGTTGGAGACCGCGCTGCTCATGGCCCGCTTCTACACCAACTGGGCCCTCGATCCCGCTACTCCTGCCGAAGCTTTGCGTGAGGCACAGCAGTGGATACGTGACACGACCAACGACGAGAAGTGCGCATACCTGCGCAATGGCGACCACGGCCGGCTCCCGGCCGAGGTAGCACGCCAGCTATGGCGCGCTTATGCCCTCGAGGAACCAGACGAGCGCGGCTTAGCAAACCCAGCCATGTGGGCATCATTCGCGCTAATCGGCGACTAGCAGAGTAGGCAGGGTAACGGTGGCACAGCCAGACGAAATAGTGCGCGCAGCCATACTGATCCGAGATGAGCTTCCCCGGCTGCTTGGCGGCCGCGCAGCCCAAGTCGACGCCCGGCTGGCCGAGCTGCTCAACAGCGCGCCCGAAGAGATCACCGACGAAATCATCGAGCTGCTGCGCGCCCACCCGGAGACCCGTCGCTGGCTGCGAGCATACCTCGGCCGACCCGACGGCGAAAAGTCACTTCCGCCGGATCGCGGCAATCTTGCGGCAGGTAGCCAGCCCAGACGGCGTTAACCTGAAGGTTCAGTGCCCGGAGAGCATTCCGGTGGGTAAGCCGTTCAGTCTCCTCGCCAGCATTGTCCTGGCGGGCTCCCGTAACGCCGAGCAAGCGCCCTTCGACGTGCCATCAGAAGGCCGGGATGTGCTCCTTGTCGCGCACGCTCCGGGGCTGCGGCTGCTTGGTGATCAGCGCCTGACCGTGCACGTGCCAGCCGAGGGGGATTCCGGGCCGGTGATGTTCGAGCTGCGCGCCGACGCGCCGGGCCCACGGTCGGTGTCTATCACGGCCTGGGTCGGCGGCAGTTACCTCGGCGAGCTGCTCATGGAGATCACGGCGGAACGCGACCAGCCGGCTGGCCCGCACCGTGAAGTCTTCGCTGAGGTAACTACGGAGCCCACCGAAGGCGCGGTGAGCCTGGTGGTGCGCTACGACCCAGCCCAGAATGCCTATCGCTTCGAGTTCCGTGATGAGGACAATCCCAACGAGGTGATGAGCAAACTAGCCTACGAACCAGGGCCGCCCGTGGAGCAGCTCGTCGCTGGCCTGCACGAACTCGCCAGAGGCCGCAGCGGCTATTCAGCCGACCAGACACGGGACTACTTGATTCAATCGGGGGCCGGGCTTTCGCGCGAGCTGGTTCCCCCGGGGCTGCGCGAGCAATTCTGGGACCGCCAGCACCGGATACGGCAGCTGACGATCCTGACTGACAAGGACGCGGTCCCATGGGAGGTGCTCTACCCTAGGGATCCCGGTCACGACGTTGGCTTTCTTGTCGAGCAGTTTCCGGTGACGCGCGCCATCTTTGGCCAGCGGCCGACCCGCAGGTTGAGCCTGTGGCCAGCCCGGTTCGTGCTCCCCGAGGGCTCATTGCCCGAGGCCCGGGCCGAGATCGATGCCATGCGGCGGCTGCTCGACCCAGGGCAGCCGCCGGGAGCGGTCATCTCCGCGCTCACGCCGCTCCAGGAGTTGATCCGCAGCGGGGACTTCGGTTTGCTTCACTTTGCCTGCCATAACCGCTTCGACCCGGCCGATGGCTCGTCGATCACGATGGACAACGTGCAGTTCAACCCCACGCTCATGACGACTGCAGCGATCGACAGGGTGCTGGACCTAACCGCGCCGACCATCTTCATGAACGCCTGCCGCAGCGCCGGACTCAACGCGACCTATAACCGGCTCGATGGCTGGGCCAGCAAGTTCCTCGAGGCCGGCGCTGGCGCGTTCATCGGATCGCTGTGGGCGGTATCCGACGGAGCTGCCCGCGAATTCGCCCAGGAATTCTATCGCCAGCTTCAGGCGGAATCCTCACTTGGGGAAGCCGTGATGCAGGCCCGGCGGGTGGCAGCCAGTCAGCCCGATGACCCCACGTGGCTCGCCTACACCGTGTATGGCAACCCGCACGCCGCGATCAGTCGACAGAGGCCGTGAGGAGGATGCCGTGAAGGTCACTGATGAGGGGGTGCCCGTGGATACGCTAATCAGCGTCGTCAAGGACTCAATCAGACAGGCGGGGGTGTCACGCACATCGCAGACCAGGGACCTGCAGGTGGCTTCGGTCCAACTGATCCTTGAGGTGGTGGCCAGCAAGACGGCCGGCGGCGGGCTAGACTTCCGCGTCCCCTTCATCGGAATGAAGCTCAGCCTCGGAGCCAAAGTCACCAAGAAGGACACGCACACCATTGACATAACCCTGGTGCCGCCCAAAGAGCGGGACACCCGCCAGGTCCGCGGCGGGGAAGTGGAGGACGTCCTCGTGAACGCGATCGCCACGATCCGTGACGTGATGACCCAGGCCGCGGAGGGCGACGACCCCTGGGTCCTGTCTGCAAGCAGCATCGACATCTCCTTCGCCATCACCCAAACTGGAACTATCACGCTCGGGGTCGACGGCGAACTGGCTAACGAGCTCACCCACAACCTGCGCCTCGGATTGGCGCCGGGCCCCACATGAAGGTGCCGCCGCCCGCTCGCACCCCGGATACTGCCTTCAGAACTGGCACACCATGCCAGACGTGCTCATGTCCAGCCCGGCCAGCGAGAACGCGGAAGCGACACGGATCACCCGTGTATTAAGCGATATGCGCGGAAACTAACAGGTAGCGACGCGGCGGTGCGCCTGGCGGTGCGCCTGCTCGCTGGAAGATCACTGATGGCCCTGGTTCTGGCCCGCGCATATTGCACGCGGACCGCCGGCCGGTGCGGTGTGGCCCTGCTGTACTGCGATCTCGTGTCAATCTCGTGACCACGGAATGGCCGGGCTGTTGCTGCCCCGGCGAGCGCTGCGGTGATCATCGCTTCGACAGAGGATTCGGCTTACGGCCCTGGTCCGTCATGCAGTGGGTCCCGGGCCGGACACTCGGAGGAGCGACACGGCCGCTCGCCGCCGCCGGAATGACGCTGTTGTGCGGACCTTGATGGACCTGCTGCCGACCTGCGGTGGTCTTGCGTGTACCTGGCCATCTGGCACCAAGACCAGGATGCCGGCGCAGGTCAAATCGCGGCGTCACCTGCGTATTGACACCGTCGAAGATCAATGAGTGCCGAGAACCTGGCCCGAGGACCGGGTTATCGGGCATCGCACGCGGCGGGCGTTGGCCCGGGCCGAAGAGCTGGATTACCTAACTCTGGTTAGGCGAAACTTGGGGTTGATGTCGGAGGACCGACACAACCCATTGCCCCATATCGCCCTATTATCTGCAGCGCTGAAGTCAACCTATAAGAATACGGTGTTCCTGTCTACTCGTACCAGTGCTGAGCTGCGGGAACTCCTGATCCGGTGAGGCCGGGAATGATGGTGCCGCAGACTGCTCTATGCGGCTCGAGTGTGCGAAGTGCGGGAGCGCGGCTCCGGTGCTTTTCATAAACGCTCATCCTCAGCACCCAGCGCAGGCGGCCGCAGGCTATGAACTTGTTGCTGTGGAGCCTCCCGATGTGACGGCGATCTCCTCCATGCGCTGCGAGAAGCCATTCAGTTTGGCGGGAATCGCCGTGGCGTCGGCTGTAGGCAGCTCAGCCATCGCGTAGTTGAATACGTCCCAGTAGAGTTGCTCGAACTGAGCGGCTTTCCTCAGGTCGATCCCGTACTCGACGGCCGGACGCACCGCGTTGATCGCCGCTCCAGCAAGCCCTCCAATGAGGGCCACCCAGCCGATAACGATGCCCGCGACACCATGCACATGGCCGACGAGGCTTCCTCCGGCGCCGGCGGCCACCACTGGAATCACTGCACCCGCATAACGGAACCTATTCCATTGCGAACGCGCCTGGTTCGCATTGGTTCTGCGGGACCACACCCGGTCCATGAAGGTCCAGCACTGCAATCCAAGGTTCATGCGGTACTGGCGATCACCAACCTCTGCCAGGGCTTCGTCCAGGCGTGCCGTGAACTCCCCCCGTGACGGAGGCGACCACGGCTGCTGCTTGGCTGGTTTAGCAACGGCCGGCACGGTGCTGGCCATCGGAACCTCCCAGTCACCGGAGAGCAACACCATCGCATTGCCCGGAAAAGTCAGCATCTCACGAAAGGCCAGGCGCAGTAAGCGTGCTCACCGGCCGCTGATCGTCTGATCAACCCCAAGCGCCCTCCGCGACAGAGTGATCGTTCTGGTTACAGGTGCAGTACCTCGCGGGTCGGCGCCATGAGGGTGAGTCGGTGGGGGATCTTCCGGCCCACGCGCTGCGGTGCGTCGGCCGCTCGGCCGCGCGTGGCGTAATGGCGTTCTGCGCTGCCACCGGCGACCCAATCGATCCGGCGGCATCAACGTCGCTCGCCCGAACTGCGAAACCGAAGGCTTCGCCGTCGCGCATATTGCCGTCTCGGAACCGTGCGCGCGGCCCTGTCGGCTGGCCAGATCGGCGCACCGGCCGAGCCATCGTGGCGCGTGTTCGGATGGCGGGTACGGCCTGGCATGTGCCTGGCGCGCGGCCCGGCGTTGTGAACCTACCTGGCCGTGACGTCGGGCGCCGCGCCGCGGCTGGTTCCCGGGAACGGCGTGTGATCTGCGCCGTTACATCTGGTATGAGGGATCCTTGCCGTGATGGTGCGGCGAACCCGCTCGTCGGCATGGGAGGCAGAAGATGGCTCAGAAAGCAGCCGCTGGGCGGCTGTGGGGTCGTGGGCAGGCAGCACGACCAGGCCCGGCTGCCGCTGTGCCAGGGCGAGGACCTTCCGGGTGGACTGGGCGAGCTGCCGCCGGCTGCCGACGCCGGGGAGCTGGCCGCGCTGCAGGATCCCGGCTCCGTTGGTCAGGTCGCCGGCCAGCAGCAGCGGGGGCCTGCCGGTGCGGCGGACCAGCAGCGACATCGAGCCGGCGGTGTGGCCCGGGGTGGGCAGCAGCACCAGCGAGCCGTCGGCCATCACATCCAGCGACTCGGTGAACGGCGCCAGCGCGGGGCCGCGGGTGGGTTCGGGGCTGACCTGGCGCCAGTGCAGTCCGGGCAGCTGGATGTGGCTGCGCAGGAAGCCGCGCAGCTCCGGGCCGGGCTTGGCCAGTTCGGCCCATTCGGCGGCCGAGACCAGCAGGTCGGAGCCGGCCAGCTCGGCCAGCCCGCCGATATGGTCCTGGTGCAGGTGCGACAGGATCGCGGTGCTGACATCGGAGGGGAATATCCGAGCGTGGCGAGCCGGGCGGTGAGGTTGTCCTGCTCGCCGATGTCGAACCCGGCGAGCCGGTCATACAGGTAGCCGGTGAAACCGCCGGGGAAGTAACGCTCATCGGTGACCGAGGCGCGGTCCTGCCCGGTGTCGAACAGGATCAGCCCGTTGGCGTGCTCGATGACGTAGGCGTTCATGGGCCGCGGCGGTGCCCGCTGCCGGGAGGTGAACAGCCGCCAGTACAGCGGCTTGCGGGCGCCGTAGGGTGCTCGGGTTGGATCTGCACGGTGCCGGTGCTGATCGCCGACACCGCCTTGACCGGTCCCGCTGATCCGGGCTCGGCGCGGGATACTGCAGTCAGAGTGCTCATGGCCCGAATCTCTTTTCCTTGGTTCCCGGGCCTGACACAACCAGGCTGCTGCTGTCCGCCAGTTGTGTCAGTGACGTGAGTCGGCGGGCGGGCGACTAAAGTCACAGCCCGGCGGGCCCCTCCGATTCGGCGTACAGCCGGGCCGCGTCGAGGATCACCACCTGGTCTGCTGCGATGGCCACGATTCTCGTGTTTCCGGGTTATGCGGCGGGGGGGTCGCAGGTCCAGGCGTAGTCCTCGATTTGATCGTGTGGGCTGTGGCCTGGGCGGATGGCCGAAAATCGGGCCTTGAGGAACTCGCGGCGGAGCTTGGCGAGCATGTCGG
>WNGK01005572.1_pt1 | contig 13321 bp, 9 predicted proteins | sample 5400601 | NCBI WGS metagenome assembly WNGK01 (sample SAMN13153376, study PRJNA577476) | soil metagenome | isolation source: 60 cm soil or saprolite under Garry oak tree replicate 1 | place: USA:California | collected 2016-06-15 | reverse complement strand
TGGCCTCATGGTTTGCAGGACAGCCGGATGTAGAGGCTGTCCTCCACCCTGCATTGCCATCTTGCCCCGGCAACATCACCTGGAGGCGCGATTTCACCGGTTCTTCCGGCCTGTTCTCCGTAGTGTTCCGCCCACTGCTCACGCGACACGACCTGCATGCCCGAATGGATCGCCTTAAGTTATTTCGGATGGGTTATAGCTGGGGAGGTGTTTCAAGCTTGGTAGTGACTCCGGATCTAACGGAAGCGCCGAATGCGCGGGTTTACGGCGAAAGGCTAGTCCGCTTTTACATCGGATTGGAGGATGCCGACGATCTCATCAGTGATGTCGAACAGGCGTTTCGTCGGTAGTTTCTTGTTCGGGCGGAAATGCGACCTCACAATCAGCGAACAAGGGACATTGCGACATCGGCTTGATCACGAACAGACTTCACAGTTCCCGCGTGGGATCGAAAGTTAACGCGCGCAGCGCGCGTTCCAGGTCCACTGCCAAATCCATCACTCGGGGGAAATGGCAACTTCTCGATCTATCCCGTAAACGGCGGCCCACCAAAGCCGGCGCCAGGATCCTCAACGACGTGACAGCCGAGAAGGGTGGCGGAAAGTTTGTCATGGTGCACCTGAAAGACGGTCCGCAGAACGATGCGAAGATCAAGGAATTCAAGGCCAGCGTGAGGAACATCCCCTCGGTGGACGAGTACGACGGAGCGGGCAAGTGCATCTTGACGGGGGAGACTGTGGACCGGCGCGTCGTGATCGCGAAGGCGTACTAGAAGCAGAATAGGGACCGCTGCTCTGTCCTCGTTTACTGCGGTGACGAACCCCCAGCGATCGTAAGGCCCTTCCGCGCTGAAACGCGTCAGGATGACATAGAGACAGCGGTTACAACTATCTGGAAATTGCTCAGGTTTCGGCGTACGCTCTCCCACTTCAGCACAGACACGATTTTGCGAACAGGTGTGTTGGTCAGACGCTTACGTTTTAGAGGGGTGTTTGCTGGAATTCGCAGCCTTCTTGCAGATGATCGGGGTATCCTTGAATTTCCACACAATCGGGCCATCAAACGCCCGTCCTAGGCGATCCTGGCGCAAATGCGGCCCATTCTAAGCGATCAGATCTATCCCCGGTCAGGAGTACGGGTATGGGCGTCTTTGCGGTTGAGTTCTCCCACGATCCAGCCGATGCCCACGCCCTGCGCTTCAATGTGACGCATCTCTGTTATTTCTGTCGCGACTGAAATATGTGAAGGATGACGAGCTGCCGTGCTCCAATTCGCTGAATGGTGCACCGAACTAGCACACGTTTAGCACAGTCGTGCCTGTAACTCACGTGGAATCAACAAATGGCGGGTTCAGTCTGAACACACGGGGCATTCCCGTGACTACATTCCTGCCCGCTCCGGCAGGCGTGAGCCGCGCTGGGTGCCGCGTCCAGCCGCCGTCACCACATTCGGGATAGCATTCGAGGCACATGTCATCTCCTACGTTTGTGTTTAGACACGGGGCGCCTCGCTGAATGACATGCCGACGACAGTCATCTGGGCCTTCAGAGCCGCATCTGCCCTCAAATAGATCAGCGTGCTCGAGGAACTGCGGTGGCCCACGTGGTCCTGGATCGCGTTGAGGTCGTGAGTTTCCTGCCACAGCAGAACGCAGATGCTGTGCTTGAGGACGTGGTAGTGCCGTTTTGCTGGGTGAATGCCCGCGAGGGCAGCATACCGTTTGATCAGAACATCCATATACTGGCGTGACCAGGAGAACAATTCGGTCTCAGGGCTAGCCTTAGCAAGTTCCAGCAGTGGAGACTCGTCGAACAGGGGATCGCTGTCAATTCGGAGAGCGTGCAGCGTCGGGCGGCTCTTCTTCAGCCGCTTGACTGACACCCTGCCATCGCAGATGTCACGCCCACGAATCGCCAGTGTCTCTGACACCCGGAGCCCATGTAGAAGGCCGACGAGCAAAGCGACGTGGTGCAGCGGATTGTGCTGCCGGGCGACCTTGAACAATCTGACCAGTTCATCGCGATTGAGGTGTTCCATAAGCCTCCATGCCACGCTCAGTGTACAATGTAACTATAGGCATATCTATAGCACGACAGTCATCTATAGTAATCTATGGTCCATGTTATTGACAGGTATATGCTTAGAGGTTACGCTTGGGTCATGAAGGAGACGATGCTTCGGACAGCACTCTTTGTGAGATCGGGCCAGATGGCCAAGTTGCAGACCTTGTCCAAGGTCACAGGGGCCCCGGTCGCAGAATTGGTCAGACGTGCGATCGACGCCTACCTGGAGCAGAGAAAAGCAGAAATCAAGAACGCCTGACGATGGAATACCAGGTGCTGAAGCACTGTGCGCTTCGTGCGCGATCGATCGAGGTCGCAAGGTCGGCCCCCACCAATACGCTCAAGAACTAGCACGGCAGAATTACTTCCGGTTTGCTCGTTAGAACGAAGCCGCCGGTGTTCGTTTTCGTACATCCCATCCCACAAGCGAACGGGCCTGCTTCGCCGGCCCATTGCTATCTCTTGCAGAATCAGCCACTTTGCTGCCTGAGCATTGGTTTATAAATTGCATTCAGCAAGAGTTGGATTGGCTCATGGATAGGCTACTCCAGGATCTTCGCTACGGCTTACGCATGGTTCGCAGGAACCCGGGCTTCAGCGCCCTGATTGTATTGATCGTAGCCCTCGGTGTTGGCGCGGCAGCCACCATTTTCAGCATCGTTGAGAAATCGCTGCTCTGGAATGAGAACCCGAACGTTGACCGCTGGATCGTCATGCGCTCCTTCTTTCCGCGCCAGAACCTCGACACCTATCGCTTGTCGGCGGCCGAATACTTCGACTTGCGCGGCCTCACGGACGTCTTCGAGCGAGTTGGCGCTATCGCAGGATGCAACCTGACACTTTATCGGGATAACTACCCCGAACTAATCGGAGGCGCATGTGCCAGCGCCGACATGATCCCCATGACGGCGAGCGAGCCGATGCTTGGCCGCATCTTCACGCCTGAGGACGACAAACCAGGCGCGCCGTTGACGGTCGTGCTTACCTACGAATTGTGGCAGCGCCGTTTCCACGGCGATCGGGGCATTCTCGGGCAAACCATCAGACTCAATGATGACTACTACACCGTGATCGGAATCATGCCGCCGCACTATGAACTCTGGGACGGGGAATTCTACATACCATTCCAGTTAAATCCGGCTAACACTAACCGCACGGACCGCCGCGCCCGGGTAACAGCCATTACCAGACACGGAGTTTCCCTCGAACAGGTGAATGCGCGTGTGAACCAGCTTGCGCGGACATGGGAGCACGACCATCTTGGGACCAATCCTGAATACCAGGGCTTGCAACTCAGCACGCGGAACATCAGGCAGGTAATCATTGCGGGCGTGCGACCGGCGTTGCTGATCCTGATGGGCGTAGTTGGATTGATCGTCTTAATCTCGTGCGCCAACATCGGTAACCTGCATCTGGCCCGCGCCAGCGCGCGCCGCCGCGAGATGGCCGTGCGCGCGGCTCTGGGTGCGCCACACCTTCGCATCATTCTCCAGCTTCTGACGGAGAGCCTGGTTCTCGCGATCTTCGGTGGCGGCTTGGGCGTCCTTCTGGCCCTGTGGGGAGTTCCGAGTGTGGTTGCAATGGTTCCTGCCGGGCTTCCTTACTCCAATCTGATTCGCGTTGATCCCGGCACGATTTTGCTGGCGCTTGCTGTAGCCACCTTCATGGGTATTGTTTTTGGGCTGGTGCCCGCGGTGTATTTATCGCGTGGCGATCTTGCGCGCGGCATCCGCGAGGGCGGTTTGCAATCCAGTGCCGGCCGGGAAGGCCGCTGCGCGCGCAGTGCCCTGATCGTATCGCAGATCGCCCTTGCCATGATTGTGCTTGCCGGCGCCGGGTTAATGGTCCGTACGTACCGCGAGCTGCTGCGGATCGACTTGGGCTACGATCCTCACAACGTTCTTACCGCGCAACTCGCGCTGCCCGGGCAGCCGTATTCCACGGTCGAGAAGATTGCCGGATTCCATCGCGAACTGCTCCCCCGCGTGGCGGCGATTCCGGGAGTGAAAGGTGCGGCGGTGGCCACCTCTCGCCCGATGGGGGAGAGCGCTATTGACGTCCCTACGCAAGACTTCTTTCTCGCCGGGCATGAAGGAGAGAAAAACGTGCCCAACGCGAACCTGACCGTGGCCAGTCCGGAGTACTTCAACGTGTTCGGCATCCCGCTGCTCCATGGCCGGACGCTGAGTGTGGATGATACTGCGGAGAGCGAGCCGGTTGCGGTGATCAACCAGACTATGGCCAAGTTGTACTGGCCGAAGCAGGATCCCGTCGGGCAGAGCATTCGCCTGGGCAACCACTACGGTCTGGAGCCGGACTCGAGCCAGGGTCGCTGGGTCAAGATCGTAGGCGTGGTAGCGGACGCGCATCGGTTGCGCGCGCTTGAGCTGCCCGTGCGTCAGGAAATTTTCTTTCCCGTCGCACAACGGCTGGAGCTATCGCGGGCAGTCACGTTGATCGTGCGCTCGGATGTTCCCATTGATAGGCTGACGGACGCGCTTCGCCACGCTGTGGCGGCCGTAGATTCCGAGCGGCCGGTCTTCGGCTTAGTCACCCTGGAGCAGGCTATATCCGTTTCATTCGCGCCCAAGCGCATGATGATGGTGCTGCTCGGCTTCTTTGCGGTGGTTGCGATCATGCTGGCGAGCGTCGGACTCTACGCAGTTATGGCTTACTCGGTTGCACAGCGGACGCGCGATATTGGCATCCGCATGGCCCTGGGCGCGACCCCATCGCATGTGCTGCACACAGTCCTGGGCGAAGGATGGCGGCTGGCCATTCTGGGTCTGGTCGCCGGCACTGCAGGCGCGCTGGCGGCGACGCGGCTGATGCGTAGCCTGGTTTTCGAGGTAAGCACCAGCGATCCGCTGACTTTCTTCGGAGCGGCAAGTTTGCTTGGTGCTGTCGCACTGACAGCGTGCTACATTCCCGCCCGCCGCGCCACTCAAGTGGATCCCATGATTGCGCTGCGATACGAGTAAACGCCCGCGATCATTTTTCAATAAGAAGGCTCAATGCGGGCGTCCACTTCCGCCCTGACTGCCATGAGGCCACTTCAGTATCAGAAGCGGCTTCGTTTGCATGCTGCTCGTGACCGCATGCTCAACAACGGACTCGATGCCCCGAGTGCGGCGTTCGAAGTTGGATATGGAAGCGCAAGCCGGTTCAGTCGCGAGTACAAGCGCCTTTTCGGCCAACCGCCGGTGACGGATGTCAAAGCGCGTCGGCTCGCCGACTCCGCAAGGCCAGCTAGTAACAACCGTGCAGATCATTCTGTCCCCGTGGTCGGCAACCCTTCCTTTATCGATTAGGTAAGAGTTGCGCGTGACTCGGGCGCTATCCCAAGAAATACCCGAGAATTTCGTATCGAAGCCGCACATTCGAGGCGCTCTCACGGCGAAGGTGTTGCTGTCCCGTTGCGTTTATATTCGAGGGGCTTAAAGTGGAATCCGAGTCAGGCAGGGAAAATTGCCCACTGATCGACATGGCTAGATCGCGGGGACACCATGAACCGCCTGCGCTACTCGACGATTCTCCAGCAAGACTTATGCTAGTAAGGACAGCTGTTGCAAAAGTAGGCCGCAAGAGGAGCAATTGCTGTAACGCTGGTACGCATGGCAGACCAAGAGAGTGCTCCCGATGAAAATCATTTCACGATGTCGCGAGCAGGCGAGATGTTGTAAAGTCTAAAAGGAAATTCCGGCTGAGAAGCGTTACGCTCTGCGAACTAGCCGCAATCGCAGGTCTGGAGCAAACGTGGACGACGCACTGTTTCTCCACCGCATTCATTTTGCCTTCACAATCACCTTTCATTACTTATTCCCGCAACTGACGATGGGCCTGGCGCCGCTGATCGTCGCGCTCAAGACGCTTGCCATCCACACTGGCAACGAAGCCTACAATGAATCGGCGCGCTTCTGGACGAAGATCTTCGGCATCAACTTCGCGCTGGGTGTAGTCACCGGCATCCCCATGGAATTTCAGTTCGGCACCAATTGGGCACAGTTCTCGCGCCTTACCGGTGGCGTTATCGGCCAGCCGCTGGCCATGGAAGGCACATTTTCCTTCTTCCTGGAGTCGGCGTTCCTGGGGCTGTTTCTGTACGGCGAAAAGCGGCTGGGGAAATGGGGGCACTGGTGGGCCGGCTTCTTGGTATTCCTCGGGTCATGGCTGTCAGGGTTTTTCATCATCGTGGCCGACGCGTGGATGCAGCATCCAGTGGCCTACACGCGCCTACCCAACGGAGGGTTCAGTGTTTCCAGCTTCTGGAGACTGTTGACCAACCCGTGGGCGCTGTTTCAGTACGCACACAACATGAGCGGAGCCGTGGTCACGGGCGCATTCGTGATGGCGGGTGTGGGCGCATTCTATTTGCTACAGCAAAAGTTCGTGGAGCACGCGCGCATCTTTCTCCGGGTGGGAATTGTCGCCGGAATCGCCGCTTCCCTCTGGCAGGTGTTCCCCAGTGGCGACTTGCACGGTAAGTACATGGCGCGCAACCAGCCGGTGACCACGGCAGCCATGGAAGGGCTGTTCAAGTCGCAAACTGGTGCTCCCATCGTCATTCTCGGTCAACCCGATGAGGAACATCAGCGGATCGACAATCCCATCATCGCGAACAAGGCGTTGAGCTTTCTCGTCTACGGAACGACCACGGCCGAGGTACAAGGGTTGAATGCATTTCCCAAAGACCAGTGGCCGACAAACATCCCGCTGCTTTACTTCAGCTATCACGCGATGGTCGGACTGGGCACAATTTTCGTCGCCGTGATGACACTTGCCGCCTTTCTGCTGTGGCGTAGAAAGCTCTATGCAAGCCCCTGGATGCTTTGGATCATCCTGCTCTCCGTGCCATTCCCCTACATTGCTAACACCGCCGGATGGCTTACCGCGGAAGTCGGACGCCAGCCCTGGCTGGTTTATGGGCTGCTACGCACCAACCAGGGATATTCCACCAATGTCACTGCCGGCAACAGCATGTTCACACTGCTCGGCTATATGGGACTCTATCTGGTGCTGGGAATTCTATTTCTGTTCCTCATTCAGCGCGAGATCGGGGAAGGTCCGGCGTTAGCCGCTGCCGGCACCGTGCGCTCGGGCGCGCCACTCACGACTTAGGAGGTGTGAATGGAACCGGTATGGTTTGTGCTCGTCGCCGTCATGATCACCGCTTATGTCGTGCTCGACGGCTTCGATCTGGGCGCGGGAGTGTTGCACCTGCTGATTGCACGCACCGAAGAAGAACGTCGCACCGTGATTCGCACCATCGGTCCGGTGTGGGATGGCAATGAAGTGTGGCTGATTGCTGGCGGTGGAACGCTATATTTCGCCTTTCCCCTGTTCTATGCCTCCAGCTTCAGCGGTTTCTACCTGCCGCTCAACATAGTTTTGTGGCTGCTGGTGCTGCGCGGCATCGGAATCGAATTTCGCATGCATATCGAGAATCAGGTGTGGCGGTCGCTGTTCGACGGATTCTTTGCGATATCGAGCGCGTTACTGGCGATCTTCTTCGGCGCAGCGCTTGGCAACGTGGTGCGCGGCGTCCCTTTGGGGGTGGATCATTTTTTCTTTGAGCCACTGTGGACGAACTTCCGGACTGGCGCCGACACCGGCATCCTCGACTGGTACACCTGCGGCGTGGCGGTTCTGGCCCTGATCGCTCTTGTAGTCCACGGGGCGCTTTACGTTGCGCTCAAGACAGAAGGAGCGGTGAACGAAAAGTCGCGCAAGCTTGCCCGCCGATTGGTGCCGTTGCTGATCGTACTGACCGCGTTTGGCGTGCCCGTTACCACTGCCGTGCGTCCGCGAACGATGCATAACTTCAGCGAATATCCGCTGGTCTACGTGATTCCGCTGATGGTTGCTGTGAGCCTCGCTGCCATGTGGGCCTTCGAACGGCGAGCGAAGGAGAAGGCTGCGTTTCTGAGTTCGTGCGCATATATCGCGGCTATGCTGGCGGGTGTGGCTGCGGCGCTATATCCCAGCCTGCTGCCGTCCAGCGGCGATCCCGCACGCGACATCACTATCTACAATGCCGCCACAGGCGAGTATGCGTTGCGCGTGGGGCTTATTTGGTGGGGGTTGGGGATGTGCCTCGCTTTCGGTTACTTCGTTTTTGTATATCGCATGTTTCGTGGCAAGGTGCGGCTAGAAGAAGGGCATGGATAGTGAGAAGTCGGACGTCGTGCGATAACTCCCGAGTGTCCGCAAACCTTCCCTTATCCCGATTATGGAATGGAAGGGTTGCCCGTCATCCACCAATTGTGCAGAATGAATTATCAACCGACGTAAATTGGCGACATCTTCGCCTTCTCTTACTCGTACCTTAGCGCCACCATCGGATCGACCTTCGCCGCGTGGCGCGCGGGAATGTACGACGCCAGCATGGTCGCAAGCACTAGCAACAACGTCACGCTGACAAGCGTCACTGGATCGTTTGGTCCAATTTCGAACAACAGCGAGCGCATGGTTCGCGTGAGCAGGAACGATCCGGCGAGGCCGATCGCTACTCCCGCAACGGACGTTATCAATCCTTGCAACAACACCATTTTCAGAACTTTGGTTGTGCTCGCCCCAAGCGCCATGCGCACTCCGATCTCGCGTGTCCTCTGAGCGACAGAGTAGGCGAGTACACCACAGACCCCTGCAAGGGCCAATAACAATGCGGTGACCGCAAATACGCCCACCAGCAACGAATTGAACCAGCGACTGTTCAATGACTCGGAAAATATTTCGTCCAGAGTGTTGAATCTCGGAGGAACACTCGGATCAAGCTGCGTTAACACGCTTCGCGCTGCCGCGAAGATGGCAGCAGGATCGAAACTGGTCCGCAAGACGATGCTGAAATCAGAAGTGGCCCGCGGACGTTGACGATAGTTCACATATATCGTAGGACGTGGCGTACTCTCCAGGTTTCGCGTGCGCACTTCTCCTACGACTCCGACGATTATGATCGGACGCAGATCGCCATCCATGTTGCCGAATTCAACGGTTTGGCCGATCGGGTCCTCGTTCGGCCACTTCAGCCTCACTACCGACTCGCTGATCACTGCGACGTGCGGAGCAGTTGGCCCGTCGGCGTCGTTAAACAATCTGCCGCGCAGCAGCGGAATTCCCAGACTTTGGAAATAGCCTTCGCTGGCAACTGCATAATCAGCGTTTCCGGTGTGTTCAGGGTCGTGAAACAGTTGGCTGAACACATTGCTGAATTCATTCAAATACGCCGGGTCAGCCTTCTCGATCGTGATGTGCGAACTGCGGTCAATAAAATTCCGCTGCTCAGGCGAAAACTGTTGTGGATTCACGATTGCGAAGTCGCCGTCGTCAGGTGGAGATGCGAGAGGAAGCGAATTAGTGCCGCCGACCGCCTGGACTCCCGGCAAACTTCGCAATCGCGAAATCAACTGGTCCAGGAATTGCGCGCGTTGGGTTTGTGTCGAGGCTTCAACATCGGACAGCTTTAGATCCATCGTTAGGACGTGCTCCGTTTCGAATCCGGGTTGCACTGAGAGCACCCGAAGCATGCTGCGACCGAGCAATCCCGCGCCGACCAACAACGTCAGTGTTATCGCGATTTGTCCAGCGGCGATGGTGTTGCCTACTTTTTGGCTTCGAGCGGTCGAGCCTTGTGGCTGTCCACTTCCTGCCAAAACGCGTCGCAAGTCGTTTGAGGTTGCCCGCAATGCAGTCAGTATTCCCAAGCCGCCCGCTACGGCAACACAAAGCGCCAGAGCAAATGCGAGCACAGGAAGGTTCAATGAGATGTCGCTTACGCGAGGAATATTGCCCGGCGCCAATGCTCGTAATGCGCGTATTCCGAAAGATGCGGAGGCGATGCCAAAACAGCTGGCAAGGAATGTGAGCAAGAGAGCCTCAGCCAGAAACTGCCTGACCAGGCGCCACCGCGAGACTCCCAGCGCTGACCGGATTGCCAACTCACCACCGCGTGCCGAGGCTTGTGCCAGTGACAAATTCGTCACGTTCGCGCAAGCAACCAGCAATAGCAGGCCAACTACGCCCAACACGACCAACAACGCCGGCTTAACTGCAGCCGTTAATGCATCCCGCAAGGGCAGCACGGCGGCGTCGACCATGTTCATGTCCTCGGAGCCATATTGCTGGAACAGTCGGTGAGCGATTGCCGACGCATCTGCTCGGGCCTGATAAACAGAAGCACCGTCTCGTAGACGCGCGATTACTTGCCAATCGTGTGCACTACGGCTTGGCAATCGAGGATTCGCATTTTCTCTGGACATCCAGATTTGGCTGCTGTTAGGGAAAGCGAATCCCGGGGGCAGAACGCCAATCACCGCGAGCGGAATGTGTGAAACCAGAATCTTCGCGGTACTGAGATCGCGAGCCTCGTGCAAGCGAGTCTTCCAGAATGAATAACTGACCAGTGCGGTCGCAGCAGCGCCGAACTGCCGTTCTTCTGGCGCGAACGACCTTCCAATTAGCGGTTGCACTCCCATTACCGAGAAGAAATCTTTTGAGACATGCGCAACGTTGATTCGATCTGGCTCGTGCCCAATCGAAACGGCGGCTTCGATCGAATACATTTGGGCCATGCATTCGAAGGAGTGCGTTTGATCGCGCATGTCTTCAAAATTGGGATCATCGAAGCGCATGTGGCTACCGCTTGAATTCACCTCCCAAATCTGCACAATTCGATCAGGCTTGTAGTACGGCAATGAGCGCAGGAGAACGCCATAAACCACGCTGAAGATAGCCGTGCTCGCGCCTATTCCCAATGCGAGCGTTCCGATAGCAACTGCAGAGAATGCTGGATTCCTCTTCAATTGCCGTAGAGCGTAGTGAAAATCTCGGAATAGTCCAGTCATCTCATTCACTCGTATCGCAGCGCCACCATTGGATCGACTTTCGCCGCGCGGCGGGTGCGGGGAGAGAGTTAGCGACCAAGGCGATGCTCGCCAGCAGCCTGGCCACAGCTGCGAAGACGCAGGGATCAAGGCTTAACGACGCTAACATGCCCCCTCACTCAACCAAACAGGTCGTGCGAAGGTAGGCGCTCTGGCTGAACGGCAAACAGGTTTGCTGATTGCCATTTAGAGCCAATCGTTCATCGCGATGAAAACATAGCATCTTGGTGGCCAATCTGTTCCTCACGACACGGTTAATTTTTTCATCGAGTTAACGATTTACTTGGAATTCAAAAATTGTCCGAAAATGGCTGGCGCCCGTCCGAAACCGGACAGTTGTTCTTCGGGTTGCAGAAGCGCTAGAGATCTCTATCCAGAGTGGTTGGTCGGCAACCCTTACCTTGGGATTTCCCGCTTGCCCGTCATCCGCCGCAAACTCCAAAAGTTGAGGATTCGTGTTCAAAATTGCCAAATAACCTTGTTCGAGTGATGGGACGATCTCGCATTATGAGGATCTAGCGTATTGTGATGCGACTCCAATCCGTAGAGAGGCGGCTCTCGTCTCCAAAGCCGTCCGCGTTCGGACACAGCCCTCCATGAGCGGACAGCCGCTGCGGCTTGCGCCTCCTGCATTATCTTCGCGATCAATAGCTTACGGCACGTTGCGGAAGGTACGGTAATTGCATCTTGACGAGCAGAGCTTGTAGTGTGCTTCTCTTAAAAACACGCAATAGGAGGTTGCAGGATGAGTGGGCGAGCTCAAGATCTTCGTTATGCGCTTCGGCAGTTGCGCAAATCTCCTGGTTTCACAATTGCAGCCGTTTTGACGCTGGCCCTGGGCATCGGCGCAAACGCGGTGGTGTTCAGCCTGCTGAATGAGCTAGTGCTGCGACCTCTCAACGTTCCAGGTGGGCAGAACCTCTATGAAATCGGAAGGGCAGGCGAACCGTCACAGTCCTATCCTGACTATCTTGATGTGCGCGATCGGAACCGCTCCTTCGATGGCCTGATGGCCTACGAAATCTCGACGGCTGGGCTCGACTCTGACGGCAGAGCCACTCCGGTCTGGCTCTATACCGCAAGCGGGAACTACTTCGATGTCATTGGGATTCAGCCGTACCTGGGCCGATTCTTCCACGGCAGCGATGAGCACGGGCCGAACAGCGCTCCTTACATCGTTCTGAGCTACGACTATTGGAAGAGCCACTTTCTGGGCGATCGTGAAGTGGTGGGACGGACGGTCCGCCTCAACAAGTACAGCTACACGATTTTGGGTGTGGCTCCGGAAGGATTTCGCGGCACGGAATTGTTCTATGCGCCGGCTCTGTGGGCGCCACTGGTGAACCAGCAGCAGATTGAAGGTTCGAGCAGTCTGGATTCGCGCGGCAATCGCGGGAGGTGGGTGATTGGGCGTTTGACGAGCGGCGTGACTCCAGCGCAAGCCACGGCCGACTTGAACAGCATCGCGGCCGATCTGGCCGCGACCTATCCCAAGGAAGATGACGGCATGGTCTTTAAGCTGGCGCGTCCCGGTCTTGCGGGAGACATGCTCGGGGGTCCGGTGCACGCCTTTGTAGCCGGGCTCATGCTGCTTGCGGGACTGATCCTGCTTGCCGCGTGCGCGAACCTCGGCGGCCTGTTCGCCGCTCGCGCCGCGGATCGGACGCGCGAAGTCGCGGTGCGCCTGGCGCTTGGCTCCAGCCGCGGCAGAATCGTGGGGCAGCTGCTCACCGAGGCGATTCTGGTTTCGATGGGCGGTGGGGCGCTGGGTATGGCTGGAAGCGTTCTGTTGCTGCGGATGCTGACCAAGTGGCATCCCGATCCTGTTTTTCCCATTAACCTCAACATTCATCCCGACCTGTCTACCTACGTGGTAGCGCTGTTGCTGGCGTTGGCAAGCGGATTCCTGTTCGGAATGGTGCCGGTCCGGCAGGTGTTGAAGACCGATCCTTTCCAGGGGATCAAGATTGGAGCGAGTGGATGGACGGGCTCACGGCGCATTACGTTGCGCGACGTGCTGCTGGGCGCACAGATTGCGGTGTGTGCGGTGCTTGTGACCTCGTCGCTGGTTGCGGTTCGGGGAATGATTCGTTCCCTGCATAGCAACTTCGGGTTCGTGCCTCAGAACGTGTTGCAGGTGAACACAGACCTGAACATGGCCGGATACAAAGACGAGGAGGTCGGGGCAATGCAGAAACGCATGCTTGCGGCTATCGAGAACGTCCCTGGTGTAACCGCGGTCGCCTACGCGAATCGAATCCCATTGAACATTGGTTGGAGCCAGAACACCGTGTTCAAGGACAGTACGACGGATTACCGGATGTCGAATGCGGCGGCCGATGCCGTTGAGTATTACGTTTCTCCGGGGTACTTCCACGC
>WNGK01005570.1_pt1 | contig 13322 bp, 16 predicted proteins | sample 5400601 | NCBI WGS metagenome assembly WNGK01 (sample SAMN13153376, study PRJNA577476) | soil metagenome | isolation source: 60 cm soil or saprolite under Garry oak tree replicate 1 | place: USA:California | collected 2016-06-15 | reverse complement strand
CCTCACCCTGGCCCTCTCCCACCCGCTGCGACGGCGCGGCAGCGCGGCGAGTCGGATGGGAGAGGGTCTTGAAATGGATAGTCGCGCGTTGAGTTACGACTTCCTAGCGCCTGAAGGAAACCCCTTTACCTTAATGAACTGTCGTGGGCTTGTGCGGGGCCGACTGAAACGCTATGATTACGAATGCTCACACGGAAAAGGCTGACGACTGCTCTTTGTTGCGTCTTCGCTGTGTGGGCCCTTGGCTTTGCGACTGAGGTCCATTCACAGTTTTGCGGCTCTTGGAGCAGTGGCGGCGCAGGGCGCCCAAGGCCCTTGCAACAAGGCGCTTGCCAGCTCCGCGGGCTGGCAGTAGGTTCGGGCCATGAAGTTGCTCCTGGAGAACCTCCCTGTGGGGTTGCAAGGCCAACGACAGACGTTGGCTCGCTGTCTTGAGGCAATGGATCGGGTGATGCCGTTGCACGCGGTGTATCTTTTTGGCTCACACGCCCGCGGGGATGCCCGACCTGAGAGCGACGTGGACTTATGCATTGTCACGGATGGCGCGGAACGGCAGTTGGACGCCGCCCGGAAATTCCGGGAGGCGCTTTGGGATGTCTGGCCACGTCCTTCAATGACGCTCATCCCGATTACGACCGGGCGTCTGGCCGAGAAACGAGCGCGCAGAGATCACTTCTTCGCGACGGTTCTGAGGGAGGGGCTCCTGCTTGCCTCGGAAAACTGATTCCAATAACCCAGCCGATTGGCTGTACCTGGCCGGAAGTGACCTGGAGGGCGTGTGCGAGCTGGCGCAGAGAGAATTGGCCTATTCGATGTGCCGAAGCAAGCTGGCCGAGGTGGTCGAGAAAATCTTGAAAGCTGAACTTATACGGGCTGGCTGGATTCTCGAGAAAACGCATGACCTTGAGAAGCTCGGCAACGAGTTGGCTGCGCGCGGTTCGGACCTCATAGCTTCGGTGAAGCCGCTCTGCACGGCTTTGGCTGAGCTTTACTTCAGCGATCGCTATCCGGGATTCGACCTTGAAGACCCGGACTGGCCGGATCTGCGCATCAAGCTTCGAGCGGTGACCAGCTTGATTGAGCAAGTGCGGGCGCGTGTAGGGGGAAGCGCCGGCTCCCTGCCGGAGGAAACGAGTTTCTGAGGTTTCTGAGGCTTTCGGTTACTGAACGGTCGTGGGCTTGTGCGGGGCCGACTGAAACGCTATGATTACGAATGCTCACACGGAAAAGGCTGACGACTGCTCTTTGTTGCGTCTTCGCTGTGTGGGCCCTTGGCTTTGCGACTGAGGTCCATTCACAGTCATACAGCTTCACCACCATAGCCGGATTGGCCGGCGCCAGTGGAAGCAGCGACGGGACCAACAGCGACGCGCGCTTCTATTTCCCTGCCGGAATTGCAGTCGATGGCGCAGGCAATCTTTACGTCGCTGAAATTCTGAATCACACGATTCGGAAGATTGCGCTCCGCGGGACCAACTGGGTGACAAGCACTCTGGCCGGGCTGGCGGGGGTTGCCGGCTCCGCCGACGGCACCAACAGCGATGCGCGCTTCAGTCATCCCAATGGTGTGGCGGTGGACGGCGCGGGCAATGTTTTCGTCGCCGATCACTACAACCACACGATTCGAGAATTGAGCCCCGTGGGGACCAACTGGGTGGTGAGCACGCTGGCCGGGCTGGCCGGGGTCAGGGACCACAACGACGGCACCAACAGCGACGCGCGTTTTTATAGCCCCACCGGTATTGCAGTGGACAGCACGGAGCATCTTTATGTGACCGACACCGCTAATTTCACCATCCGGCAGGTCGCCGCCCTGGGGACCAACTGGGTGGTCAACACGCCGGCCGGGTTGGCTTTGGCTTACGGGTTTGTGGACGGCGCGAACGACGAAGCGCGGTTTGATTATCCATATGGGATCGCCGCGAGCAGCGCCGGCGCTGTCTATGTGGCAGATTGGGGCAACCACGCGATCCGGGAGATGACCCGCTTGGGCCTAGACTGGGTGGTGAACACCATCGCGGGCCTTTCGGGAACCATGGGCAGCACCGATGGCGCCGGCAGAAACGCCGAATTCAATTTCCCAAATGGCATCGCGGTGGACACTCAGGGCAACCTCTACGTGGCGGACCAAAGCAACCACACCATGAGGAGGATTACGCCGCCGGCCAACAGTGACTGGATGGTGAGCACCATCGCCGGCCTGGCCCTGCAGCCAGGCAGCGCCGACGGCACGGGCAGCGACGCGCGGTTTAACAAACCCTGGGGCGTAGCGGTGGACATCGCGGGCAATCTCTATGTGGCCGATTATGGCAACCACACAATTCGGAAGGGGTTGCCTTCCTGGGGCGCTATTCCGAGCCTGCAAATGCTGCTCTTAGCGAATGAAGTTGTCCTCTCCTGGCCGTCATCGGCCACCAACTTTGTTCTGGAGACCAGTGGCAGATTGTCCGGCCCGTGGGGCCCAATGACTAATGGCGTGACCACCAATGCTGAGAGCCTCGTCCTAACCAACCGGCTTGAGGCCCCGGCCGCCTTTTACCGGTTGCGCAGACAATGAGGTCAGTGACCGTGGCGCTGGAATCACCCGATTAGTCAGAGCCTGTTGCAAAAGTGGCACGGTCGCCGAATGACGGAAGCCGAATGACCAATGACGAAAGAAATCCGAAAGAATTGTCAATTGTTGAGATGTGAGCCTAATGCTACTGGGTTAAGGATCAACCCGACCTGTTCTGGACCAAGAAAGCGGGCTTGGAGGCTGGCCGTTTAGCCGAGGCCTTGCAGCGATGGTCGCCCTGAGTGTCTATCAGCGTCTCACCAACCTGTTGCCGTCGGTGAGCGCCACGCTGGAGAACCGCATTCATAATGCCGAAAAGAACCTGAGGGCTGCCCGGTGATTACCCCACTCGATCAACGCCATTGGAGTGCCTCCTTCGCACTCACCGTGAGATAAGACCAGCGAAGCGGCTCGGACACGGTGGGCACCGTGTCCGCGAGTGACCGAGTTAAACCCACATCTGGCTGAAAGGAGATGCGACAGCCGAGTCGAAGCTTGTTACCTTTTAGCGATGAGCATTTACGCCACATTGTGGACGTTGAAATTCCCCAAAGAGGGCGACGACCACTTGGGTTGCGAATGGATTGAAGTCCGCGCTCAGGCAGTGCCGGCGCATGTCGGCTCGCCCACGCCCGGTTGCGGCTATGAGGAGGGCGATCCGTACGCGGCTTTCCTTCCGCCCGCAGTGGCAACGGACGCGGACGGCAACGCGCCATTTCATCGCGCAGTGATCATTGTTACGGAATACTCACTCAAGGGCACGGAACGGAGCGGCCAGGAATATGTGAGCCCACTGCTGGTGCTGACTGGGGAGCAATACGCCCGCGCTAGTTTTGAGGAACTGCACAAACGCATCTGTGACGCCCTGCGCGGGAACCGTTCGCCGGTGTTGATGGAGGTCCTTTTGCCCGACGGGACGCACAAGATCATTCGCCAAAAGAAATCTTCCAACGAGTCCGGGAATGCAGAGGCAAACGCGGACCAGGCGTGACCTGACACGAAGAGCGATTAGATCGATGACTTCCGCGGCATGGCCAATGGCCGCACGGCTTCCTCGCGCAGCTTTCACCTCTCGGCCTGGGTCAATTTGTCGCGCGGGTCGCGGATTTCTGCCGGCCGCAGGGCCCCCGGGCGTCTTTTTCCGGCCAGCCGACTTGTTCTTCCTTGTAGGCAATCCTTTCAGAGGATGGTAATAAGCGGACGAGATTATGCCAAAGGATTTTCACAAAGCTCCCAAAGCTTGGTCGCAGATCAAGCACCAGATTCTGGGAACTTACCTATCACTCTTCCTCGGCAAACTGGGCGCGACCGGAAGGCGCATTTACTACATTGACGGTTTCGCCGGGCCAGGGCGGCTCGACGACGGCAGCGATGGTTCTCCCCTCATCGCAGCGCAGCAAGCCGCCAACCCAGTCCAAAAGAGCCGGCAAGGCATACTTCATTGCATCAACGTCGAAGAAGACGATGAGACCTTTGCCAACCTTGAGCGGGTCACCGCTCCTTTTGCGGCGCGTGGACTTGTTCGGAACTACCATGGCCGATTCCAAGACCATCTAGCCGAAATTCTCAGCGAAATCACCGAGCACACCGCATTCTTCTTCATTGACCCATTTGGAACCAAAGGTGCCGAACTCGAGACGCTGAAACGGATTGCCAGCCGACGAGCAAAAACGGAGGCGCTGGTCCGCTACGATGACACACGCGTAAAGCGGCTGATCGTTTGGGCCGCGAACAACCTGGAGAGCCTCGATCCTGCGCACCGGAAAACCGCCGAGCGATTGAGGGCCAGAGTAGAACAACTCACTGATGAAGAGGCTGCAATTCAGGCTGAAACCGAGTTGCTCTTTGGGACAGAGATCGAAACCAGGGAATGGTTGATTAAGGGCTACGAAACCCAGGTGAAAGCGAAAACAGAGTTCCGATACAGCCTCCACTACCCAATCAAAAATCCGCTAACGGGCGGACACCGTTATTATCTCGTACACTTTTGCAGCCACGCCGATGGCTACACCTATATGGCAAATTTCATGGCGCAGGCAGAGCGCACCTATCGTCAGCTCTGCGCCAGCAGCGGCGAACTGTTCGGCTCGCAGGGACAGATGGAGTTCATGTCCATCAAGAAGGAGTTAGCCGACAAGCAGGAAAGGGCCTCAATGCTGGCGATTCTGCACGAACTGCCGCAGATCTTTTCGGCGAAGCGCTGGCACGGCAAACGGGTTGCTAACCGCGAAGTTTATGCAGCGATCGTTGACCGTTTCGGATGGACTGTGCTAAGGCGCGAATACCTGAAGGCGCTACGAGAACTGGAGGAGCTCCGGAAAATCAAGATGGCCGGATCCAAAGACAACGAGTACACTGATATCGGCCGAACACCATGACGCCTGAAATCTTCGCCGATCCATCGATTCAGCAGACGCTTTTCGAGGAACGCTCGAAAAACGCGAAGCCGGCCCATGCGATAATGAGATCTCCTGTGGACTTCTGGCACGCCCCAGCCGTCATCGCGGAGAACCATTTCGTTCACAAGAGTCTGTCCAATTGGGCCTTCAACGTCGCGGTCGGCTGCTCGCACGCGTGCCGGTTTTGTTATGTGCCCAGTACGGCCACGATCAAGCAAGGCCCGAAGCTCGCCGAGTACGGGGTCAAAGATCCGGACGCCGAGTGGGGGAATTACGTCCTGCTTCGTCCTTGGGACGAACAGAGGTTCCTCGCCTCGCTCCGTTCCGCCGAAAACACGCCACGCAAACAGCTCCAGCCGGACGGGAATCGTGCCGTGATCTATTGTAGCACCACTGACCCGTATCAGGTCATCCGCCATGCCGACCCTGCGCGGCGGCGTGAGTTGGCTGCGCACGCCCGCTTCCTCGTGTGCCGCTCGCTCGAACTCATCCGCCACCACTCGACGCTCAACGTGCGCATCCTGACCCGGAGCCCGCTGGCGCGCGCCGATTTCGATTTGTTCAAAAGCTTCGGGAAACGCCTGGTGTTCGGGATGAGCCTGCCCACGCTGCGCAACGACTTGGCCAAGGTCTATGAGCCGAAAGCGCCCGCGCCATCGCAGCGCTTGGCGGCGCTCCGCGCCGCGAAAGGAGCCGGGTTGCACGTGTATGTGGCCCTTGCGCCGACGTATCCAGAATGTGACGAAGCTGATTTGCGCGCGACCCTCAAGGCCGTAACCGAGCTCGATCCTATCACGATTTTTCATGAACCAATCAACATCCGGGCCGAAAATGTGGCGCGCATCGAGGCGCAGGCAACGGCCATGGGCGTGCGCTTGCGGACCGAAGTCTTTGCCACGCGCGAAAGCTGGCAGGATTACGCGTTAAATGCGCTGCATACTGTTTCCGAACTGGCCACGCAACTCGGTATTGGAAAGCATCTGCACCTGTGGCCGGATAAAGCGCTGGGCGGTGAGGCTCTTCTCGGGCATCTGCCCAATCGGAAGAGATACGTGCAACGCTTAAACTATTGGTGGCATCGTGTGAGCGAGTGGCCAAGATGAAGACTCGCTCGGCTTCGGCTCTCCCTCTGCTAAACGGTATCTGCCCGTACTACACGATGTACCCGCTTGAATTTCCTTTGCGCGTCCTACATCGCCACACCCAGGCCGGAGACGTCGTGCTCGATCCGTTCTGTGGAAGAGGCACTACAAACCTCGCGGCACGGATATTGCCCGGCACGACTTTGGAAAAAGTGTGGCGGCGCTACGCGTTCGACCGGCAGTTGCGTCTGTTGGTGATGGACGGCATCGAGCGTGTGGAAATAGCCGTATCCTGCCAGTGCTCAGAACTTTCCACGTCGGAACTCTTTGATGGTTCGTCGGGCGGATGGCTCCCGTGACGGCCCTTTGGCCCTTTCCGATAGTGACAACATCCCAACGCATTGAGTTTTCGCGGGCTCTGAAATCGGTAATTGCGCGTGCTCGAGGCGAGGGTGGGAATTGAGCGGAGAACCTTCGACCTTCCGACCGCTTCTCACTCATTTGCGAGGAAAAGATTAGGCTGATTTTACAGGGGTTTCAAGCACTTTTTGTCGTTTTCTCAAAATATTTTTTTCGCTCCTTCATCGCCTCTTTTTCGCTCGTTCGGTGAAGGTTCAGGTGAAGAATTGGGTGAAGATTTTCCGGGCTTGCGCGGTTCTGTTCAAACTCAAGTGGGCTTGTTTGGTTTTCGGAGTTTTGAGAGCCTCGGAGCTCGGGAAATTTATGGAAGACTTTTTCATCAGTTACAACAAGGCGGACAAACACTGGACAAGCGGCATTGGGGATTGGTTGGACCAAGCCAGCTACAGCACCATCATTCAGGAGCGTGATTTTCCGGCAGGTTCTAACTTCATGTCGGAGATGCACGGCGCATTGCAGAGGGCCAAGCGACTGCTCTTGGTGCTTTCTCCGGACTTCCTGGCGGCCAAGTTCCCCGAGGCGGAGTGGACTGCGGCTTTAGCGTCGGACCCGACCGAGGAAAACCGGACGGTTGTGCCGGTGCGAGTTCGCGAGTGCCAGCCGGACGGATTGCTCAAACCAATCGTTTACATTGATTTGGTTGGGCTCAGCGCGGGGGATGCCAGGAAGAGGCTCCTTGATGAGCTCAAGGGCGCGACGCATGGCAAGCGCAGGAAATCCAAAATGCCGGCGAGCGTCCCGGCTCCGGCGGAAGCTGCACGCGATCGGGCGGGAAGTGGCATCAACATGACTGCCGCCAGAGACGGCAACTTTCAGGTGGCCAGCGACTTCAACAATTATTAGCAGCCACCGATCCAGAAGATTTTTCTGGAGCGAAGGGAGGGGGCGATCTCGACGGCGCAGGAAAAAGAGATTGCGTCGTGGATCGAGAGCTTGCGGACGTTCTGAGGAATGCCGGAGTGTGGTAGGTTCTCCGTGGTTTATTCGCGATCTTGCGGGCGCTTCATTTTGTTTGCGACCGTCTCCTGCAGGTGTTCTGGCACCAAGAAATACCCCGTCTCGTACTGGTGTTGCACGAAATGCGCTAGGCCTTTGTAGGGGGATTTCTCGTTAATCTGCTCCGCCCGATATTCGGCTCGATGCGACTCGCTTGAGAATCCGCGAACCATGTCCCGCTGGACAAGGATAACTCCTTCCTTCACTCGAAAGCCATGGAAGACGTGCTGCCGGACTCGGTGGCAGATGAGGCTCGCTGCACGTGTCAGCTCGAAAAACAGGTTGTTTGTAAGGCAGACGTGGTCGTCGTATTGGCGATACAGCTCCTCGTACTGTGCTGGGTTCCACTCTTCAATTTGGTAGAACTTCTTTGTTACGAGCCATTCGCTGTCGGGGGAGGGATCGTCCAAGTGTCTGTTCAACACGTTAACGAAATCTTCAGCGACTGCCATGAAATTGAAGAAAGAGGCTTCGAGGAGCTCGTAGCGATGGGGCCAAACCCTTGAGATGATCCAAGGGGGAAGATCGGTTAACGCCGTGTGATCTTCTTTTCGAATCCGGGGCCCGTTGGCCGAGCATATGAACGTACCTCGCGATGTCCATGTGTCGATTTCTATGCGTTTACACCAGTCGTCGGTAATGGCGGCGTAGCTCTGATCGTCCCGAAGTTTTGCCTGGTCACCTTGGCCAAGGGTGGCTTGCACCCATTCTTCATGTGATCTCTTAATCTCCCTGAGTCGCTCGACCGTGTAGTGTGCGGGCTGATCGTCTATCACTTTATGGTGCTTGCGGCAGAGGAGGATAAGGTTCGAGTAATGGTCGCGTCCCTCCCCGGATAAGGCGTCGTAGTCTCCGCGTGTAAACGTCTCTTTGCGCGCAATAATGTGCGCCATGTCTCCGACTACTGATTCGTCATCCGCTGCATCAATGGCGTCTTCCACGAGTTCATTACGGCAGATGGCGCATCGGTTGCCTGAGCGGCCCCACAGAATTTTCGTTGTTCGGAGAGTGATGGCCATATGTCCGAATAGGACATCAGAGCAGCTTCTGTTGTCCAGCGCTTTCATAGGCCAAGTAGAGTGTAACGGCGTTTGGTCGTGAGTTCTGCCGTGACTATTCCAATTCTCACGAACCCTTGAGGCTTCGGGGGTTACGCCTAGGATTTGGCTCTTTGGGAGGCTGCGTTCCGCGATTTCCGGGAGGGGTGCATGAGCGGAAATCCGAAACCCGGAGGCCGAAACTCGAATGGTGAAGCAACGGGCGCCTCTCCTTCCGCCTCTCCGCTGGGCGGAGAGGGCGACCCGGTGCGGTTTCTGACGCGGGAAGAGCTGGCCGAGGCGCTGAAGGTTTCGGTTCGGACAGTGGACACGATGGTCGCGGGTGGGAAGATCCTACACCTGCGCCTGCATGGGAACTTCATCCGTTTCTACTTGCCGGATGTCGTGCGGCATTTGACTGCGACCGCACTCGTTTCGAAAAGATGCTGGGCTGGCCCAAGGAGGAAGAAGCAGTGAACTCCAGGGAAAAGGGAAAGCGCGGCGGGCGACAGTGGCGGGATCAACTGCGGGCAAACGGTTATGCCGCGCGGCGTGGGCAGCAGTTCTCCGGCTCGCCGGACTCGCCGGACGTCGTGTGTGACTCGCTGCCGTGGATTCACTTCGAGGTCAAAGCGGTCGAAAAGCTGAACATCGTGGACACGATGGAGCAAGCCCGCCACGATAGCGGCGGGAAAGTTCCGGTTGTGGCACATCGGAGAAATTTCCGGCCGTGGCTAGTGACTATGGAGGCGGAGACGTTCTTGCGGCTGCTACGAGGAGATTTCGCAGGGAACGGAGTGGGGAAATCATGAAGCGGGGCAACCTAAAGGTTCATTTCTCTGCGGCTACTGACAACCACGGGCGCTCGGTGGCGACCGGGGTTGCGGGGCGGCGGCCATATTGTCCCCGGTGTGCAAAAACGCTGCGGGCCGTGCTGCGTACGCGGTCCGCCAGGTCCGTGAGGCGCTCGCGCATTAACGCCGGGGGCGGGCGGTGGATTTCTTAACGCCCAAGTGCCACCCTGCGTCCGCGTCGTTCAGTATGTCGAGGCGGATCCGGGCGAGCCGGAAATGATGTTCCCTCGTCCAAGGGGATGGGCTAGTGCCATACGCCTGCAGGGCTGCGTCGCTGAGGCGATGATACGCCACCGCTGATCATTTCCCGCGCTTGTTTCCTTGCCAGAATAAAAAGTCATGCGAACATAGGCTCGTTCCCTCAGAGGGTTGCTCACGATTGAGCGGCCTTAACGAAGTGAAGCCTATGTCCAGCAAACGGCATGACCAGCACCCGCCGGCAGGCGCATCAGCATGGCACCTCCGCGGCGAGGGCATCAAGATGCGAGCCCAGTCAGCCACGGCATTTACTTTGATCGAACTGCTGGTGGTCATCGCGATCATTGCGATCCTGGCCGCCTTGCTCTTGCCTGCCCTGGGCCGCGCCAAAGCCAAGGCCCAACAGATCGCGTGCGTCAATAACAACCGCCAGTGCGTTTTCGCCTTTCTCATGTACGCCGATGACAACCGCGAGACACTTCCTCTCTGCCAAGGTTGGCAGGACTCCGGCGGCAAGGATGGCAGATATGACGTCTTTGTCGCAATGACCAATCGACCCTTGTACCGATACCAGGGCGCGCCGGGCATTTTCCAATGCCCCGCTGACAAGGGCGACATGTTCCGCGAGGCAAACATCGGCGATTACAGATGCACCAATTGTTATGCGCAATACGGCAACAGCTATCTTATGGAATGGGCGATTGACTTCATTCGAACCCGGCGCATCACTGGTGATATCAATGCACCGCGCGGCACCGATTACGGCACCTCGATGAAGCTTTCAGATATCGCCCGCGGACCGGCCAACAAGATCATTCAAGGCGACTGGATCTGGCACGTAAACCGTGGCTGGGAAAATCCCAAAAGCATCTGGCATAACTTCCGGGGCAAGAGCCTGGTGCTGATGGGCTTGGCCGATGGCCATGCGGTGGGTTACAAATTCCCCATGCGGCCGATCAGCGATCCTTTTTGGTCGGCTCCAGCCAGTCCTTTCAGCCAATGGTGGTAGAGCCATAAAACAGAAAAGCCGGTTTTGGAACTTCCTGAGGGAAATGCAGGGCGCGCCCAAGAACGTTCCGAACGGCGCGGCAAACACAGGGAAAACCGTTGAAACGGTTAAAAAGCTCCGCGACCCGGGCGCCACCCCGCTGAAGCGGGGTGTTAATGAGATCGAAGCGTCTTCCTCGAGTTCCCCCCTGGAGGGAAATGGAAAACAGGCGGATGTTCATTGCGCCCCAGCGCGTTGGCGTGGGTCCCAATACCGAGAATTGATCAGTGCCCGCGCTGTCCTATCCGCTGGGTTCTCAGGGGGGTTGATCATCTGACTCTTGCGTGCTTCGGAGTGCCCGTCGTTGAACGACACCACCGCCAGGCCGAGATGGCGCTTTGGCTCGACGCCTTCGTAGGTCGGGAAGGAGCTGTGCGACACTACCGCCGGGTCCATGCAGGCGGACTCCCACCAGAGACTGCTGCTCCACAGCGGCGGGTTTCCGTACGGCTGCTTGTCGGCGATGACCAGGTTATCCGAGGGCCTGAGAATGCCGCTCCGCTTAAAGGTGTCGTTTACGGGGAAAGCGATCCCGGCAACGACGAGGTTGTCGGAACCGTACGGATGATGGCCCAAGAAATACCCATTGTAACCATAACCCACCAAGTCGCAGTCGAAATTCCACAGCCAGGCGGTTCCGTTGTCCAGGCGCTTCCCGTTGATAGCGGGGTCGTGGAACAGATTGCTGCGGCCACCGCCGTAAGTTACGATGGTCGTGCCCCACCAGTTGGTCAGCGACGGCGTATGGTCGGTGGTGCTGAGTCCCTGGTTTCGGTGCGCTGGAAACGTATCATTGTTCTCGTCGGTGTAGAACTGCATAAACAGGCCGATCTGCCGCAGATTGTTTAAACAAACTGTCCGCTGTCCTTTGGCCTTGGCACGCGAGAGGGCGGGCAACAACATCGCGGCCAGAATCGCGATGATCGCGATCACCACCAGCAGCTCGATCAGCGTGAATCCGCGCCGTTGATGGTCTGGTGTCAACCTGACCATACCCCAATCTTCATCTGGGTAGGCGGGCGTCGCGAACATTTTGTCGCACATGTGCGCACGCTCGGTTGTTTCCGACGGGGCGATTGCGATACGATGGAATTGCTTCGCGGTCATGTTTTTGGTTCGCACAAGTTCCCAGGAAATGCAACTAAGAACGCGCTTTACCCGCGCAGGAGAGGCGCGACACAGGCAACGGCAGGCCACTACTTCTAATAAGCAACGGCAGCCCTGTCGAACTCCGATTTTTTCCAGCAATTCTCATTATGTGCGCCCCGCCGATTACCAATCGGCGATACAGCCGACTACCAGTCGGCGCTACAGGCGGGTTCGCAAGGCATCATGAGAATTGCTGGATTTTTTCGTGCGGTGCTGCCCAAACTTCTGGAACGAGAATGGGCTGCGCCAACGTCGCCATTGACCAGGCCGAAAACCGGCTCCAGGCGCAGAAGGCGATTTTGAAATGGATAGTCGCGCGTTGAGTTACGACGCCCTCACCCCGCCTCTCCGAGCGGAGGGGCGGGGTCTCGAAATGGATAGTCGCGTGTTGAGTTAGGACTTCCTGGCGCCAGAAGGAATCGCCGGAGTCGCGGGACGGGCCAGGGGGGTGTCGCGCAGGCCTTTCTCGGCTTCCTTGCGAAACCACTCGTAGAAGGCCTCGTTTTGCCGCGCCTGGCGCACGGAATTGACGAAACCGGGCAGGTCGGAGTTCATCCTGGCGGCATCTATGGGCAGGCGGGATTTCACATTCAGAACCACGCAGCCTTCTCTGGTCAACTCGAGGTTGCTCACTTTGCCCGGCGGCGTGCTGAAGGCCAGTTGCTTTAGGGCATTCAGGTTGATATGGTCCTCAACCTCCGGCAGCGTCCGAGTGCTGACCGAAAACGGAGGTAATTCAACCGGTTTGACTTTGGCCTCGGCGCAAACTGCCGAAAACGTCTTCCCCTGCGCCAAGCCGTTGGTCAGAGCCTGATAGAACTCTTTGCCCGCCTGCCGCGCCAGCGTTGCCCCTTCGTTGTATTGGTAATCGGTGACAACCTGCTCGCGAATTTGGTCCAGAGGCGGGACCTCGCTGGGGAGTTTTTTGTTCAAAGCGATCACATAAACCCCGTCCTCGCCGGCGATGGGTCTGGCAAACGGTTCTTCCGGCGTCAGGGCGAAGGCCGCTCTGGTGAAGTCGGTCCCAGCCGCCAGATCTTTGGGTCCGTCCTCACGATTAAACGGCTGACTGACGCCAACGGTCAGGCCGTTGGTTTTGGCCAGCTCTTCGAGGGCTTCTGCCAGCGGAGGATCGAGGTTAAACAATGGGCCGGCGAACTCCAGCGCTTTGGCGCGAGCAAGAGACAACGCCCGCGTGCGGATCAGTTCATCGCGAATCTTGGCCCTGACCTCGTCCGGCGTTTTGGCGTCGCGGAAGTAATTGGTGCCGAGCCGCTGAAAGTTGGCCTCGATGATTTCGGCCAGATTGGTCTTCATCAATTCCTGCTCGGCCTGCGCCTGGAAGTTCGACACCGCGAACTTTACGAAGCTAACTTGCACCCGGTCCGGGAGACGATAGTTGGCCATTTGATTGGAATAAAACTGGGAGATCGCTTCGGGGGTGGCGGAAACGCCGGCCAGGTAGTTCGAAGCGGAAAAGAAAACGGCTTCGGTAGCCAACTCCTGGTGCTCGCGCTCATAAAGCCCCTTTACCTCCTGCGGTGTGACCAGTTTTCCGCTGAGGCCAACCGTCGAAATCAATTCC
>WNGK01005568.1_pt1 | contig 13323 bp, 9 predicted proteins | sample 5400601 | NCBI WGS metagenome assembly WNGK01 (sample SAMN13153376, study PRJNA577476) | soil metagenome | isolation source: 60 cm soil or saprolite under Garry oak tree replicate 1 | place: USA:California | collected 2016-06-15 | reverse complement strand
TATTCTGTCCTGGACGTAGATGGTGAACGACAAGATAGGCCAGTTCACCACTCTCTGGATACACCGCTACCATCATCAATGTGCCTCTAGCAGTAGAGGCTGTATTCTCTACAACGCTTTTATTGTCAAGAAGCGCTCCTTCAACATTAACACTACTTACGGCAGCTACGTCATCACGATTGATACTAAGCGTTACGCCATCACCTGTAGCATTCTCAACAGTACCATAAGGGAGGTGCACAATTTTCCCAAAGAAACGCCCCTGCTTCACACTTATATGAGTGAGACGACGTGTCGCAGGATCAAAAATTACGTGCAGCAGGATGCCGTCTTCACCATCGGCGAAGAAAACCTTACTGCCAAAATGGAACTTCTGCATCTCGGAGATTAAGGTTGTTTTACTCATAAGGCCCGCCTCGTACTACTTTTTTCAGGCATAGCTCAAAGTATGCTACATCCTCTATCAAAGAGTGTAGCACGTTATCATTGCACATGACAAGCAGCAAAGAAAACCAGGCAAGGCCATTTAAAAGTTGCGGGAGTTCGGCCCTTGCACAGGCTGAGTTGTCGGTTCCGTCGTTGGTACTGAATGCCTGGGACGAAATGTATCGACCTTTTCTTTCAATCCCATCGCAAGTAGGAGCCGGTTGACCTCGGGGAAATCGTTGCACGCGGGGGGGATGATTAGCGGGCCGCCGAACCGGTAACGCTCGAGAGCTATACCCAACTCAGCCAGGGCCAGAGTCAATCTTTGTAAATAGGCATCTGCCTGCTCCACGTGCATCAAACGATCCGCCAGCAGGTTCAGGCTGATGGCAAGCGGTAATAATTCCCCGCCTGTCAAACGTGCTCGCGCACGCAAATTACCATTTGCCAAACGAGCTTGCACATCCTTAAGTTCTGCCACACCTCTCTCTAAGGCAACATTGCGTTCCGCGATTATACAGGCCTGGTCTTCTACACGTCGATTTACTATCTCCAGGCGTTCAAGGGCATCTGCTTGCCGGCGTGTCAGGCGTGCATTGTCCAGCAAGGTTAAGATTTGTCGCACGATCACTAATCCCTCGACGGCAATGGTTGCGATAAGGAGTATAGGACGTATTTCACGCTGCCCGGCATCGGGTGAAAATATGTTGAGCAGCAGTACGCCAAACAGGACGACCAAAAGGAAATAGGGAAGAAGCTGTTCTGGCCCAAAGGTAAAGCGTTCAGCCCTTCTGCGCCAGCGTTGCTTGATCCTGTCCGCTGGGGTTAGCGGAATAAAGCGACGTAAGTAAGCCGCCAGACCAATGGTTATCAGGCCCAGGGGCCAACCCAGATCCACCCATGTACCCTCGACATATATACCCGCGTTCTGTAACACATTAAAGGTGAAGTCGGAGATTACAAAGAAACATAAGCCTATTCCCACGACTATCAGGGCGGCGCGGCGCGCTGTGGCCTGGTAAAGCCGTCCCTGGCCTCGTAACAACATGATAACAACACAACTTAGCAAGGCAACATCAGTGGTAGGGTAATACAGACCGAGAAATTTAGCTAAAGGATTTTCGACTGTTGAGTGTAGAGCTAAGTCACCCAGCAGCAAATACCAACCAATGGCCAGCATAGATGCCATCGATATAAGGCTGTCCAGCAACAAGAACAACCGCTTCCTCGCTGAACCAGAAGTTGGATGCAATAACATACCTGCGAAGATCAATGGGGGCAAACTGGCATAACCAATATCCGCGTACGAAGGAAATGGATTCTGATTGGTGAACATATAGTAACGCCAGATACTCTCTCCTAAGCCCCAGGCGATGAGGCCACAGCCAACCAGAGTCCAGGCTAACCTCTCACGGCTAATTAAGGGCTCCGTACTTTCCCGATCCCGATATGCTACATTAATAGAAATAAGAGCTATCATTCCACCAATAATGGAACCGGCTAACTGGGCGAACCTCCAGGCGCTTCCACCAAGGTGAAAAAGCATGAAGACGGCTATGAGCGCTTCTAGCCCAATCACCGCTCCAATGAAAGTCCATGAAAGTGAACGCATAGGCTCAAGCCACCTCCTGTGGAATGCCATGCCCACTTAAGAAGACGTGTAGATTTTGCTCTTCCAGAAAAATACTTGTGTAAGTGTACCATATTGCATTGACATGCTTCAATCCAATAGCCTGTTTGGGCACCTTGACATACCCACATAAATGGGGGTGCAGGGGACGAAGTCACCTGCCGGGGTCTGGGGAACGCTGTCTGGGGGACAGTGTGAAGGGGCCCCAGCAAACTTCTCTCTCCCCTGTGTCCGCCTCCGTAGGAGGCAAGTTATGAGGGGATTCCAGGATTGGGCAACTTGACATACACGCATAGAGAGCGTTATCATCATAATGCTTACAGATTACCTTCCTAAAAAAACTACAATCGAGAGTACCCGACATGATTGAACATATTTGTTACATCGAGCAATACCCACATAGTCTACCGCACCGCGAGAGCGCAGAACTACGCCCCTGCGGTCACTATGCCTGTGCACCCCACACAATCACCTACTACGGTACAGGTGATGATGATGAATTGGTGGGCGACTACTGCCTGATTTGCTATGCCCGCAAGTTTCCACAAAACTGTCCTGATCGCTTGATCCGACAGGCAATATTTCAGGATAGTGAACCGGCGTAGTTCGAAAAACAGATGATGCATGCAAATCAAACAGGAACCTGGTACTGCGCCACATTGTCTTTACCAAAAATAGCGCCTGCGGCCTCGGGCGCATATCGATCAACAAGTGACTCAGTGATCGCATTGGCACGACAGATTTCCCCGTACATACTCGCACTGGGACGTGGGATACGGCGCTGCGTCTGCTGATCCACCTCGATCAGGCCAAAGCGCACACCCCAGCCATTATTCCATTCAAAGTTGTCTACTAATGACCAGTGCAGGTAGCCGCGGACAGGAATCCCCTCTCTGATTGCACGGTGAACCATGGCAAGATGTTCCAGGATGGCTCGTGGACGTCGATTGTCAGCAGCATCACTAAATCCATTCTCGGTAATATATAATGGCTTGTTGCCTCGCGTACGACGATAAACCGTTTTCAGGATACGATATATACCCTTGGGATAGATCTCACCAAAGTTGTTATCCAGTCCGGGGTCATTGCGGATTGCGCCAGGGCGCACGAAGCGATGTCCAAAAAGTTCAGCGGGAAGAGCAGGGTCGAAACGCACCATTTCGCGAGTATAGTAGTTTACACCGTGATAATCCCTGGCCGCCTCAGCACGTACTACTGGCGCGAGGAGCATATTCAATGGAAAGGTAAACTTTCCCGTTTCCATAGCTTTCAAAACGGCCCAGTTAAAAAAGGTATCCTGCGCGGCGGCCGCACTACTATCAAGTGGGGAAAGGCGATTAGCTGGATCGAAGAGGCGATAGTGCAGGCAATAGCCAATCTGTCCCTCGGGTTGAAGGCGACGAATGGCATAGAAGGCCTGCACATGGGCTTGCACCAGGTTGCACAAAACCTGAGATGCACGAATGATATCGCTTTCACCAGGAGGGCTGGAACCAATTACATAACCTTGAGCAGCGTAGCTATTGGGCTCGTTGATTGTCACCCAGAAATCACATAAATCCTTGAGAGTTTGCACAGCATAGGTAGCATAGCGAACAAAAAAGCGAATATTTGCTTCGTCGGCAAACCCGCCACGATCGGCAAACCAGAGGGGTTCTGTAAAATGATGAAGGGTTATAATAGGCTTCATATGGCGGCGGCGCAAGTTCGTCAACATCTGCCGGTAACGGTCTAAAGCGGCACTGTCCCATCGTCCTTCTGCCGGTTCGATACGGCTCCATTCCAAACTTAAGCGCAGCGCGTTGTTCTCCATTTGCTCGGCCAGGTTAAAATCTCTTTCTGCATTTTCCCACCAGTTGTCCGCAATTCCAGACGCTTCACCTGTGAGGATGTGCCCTTGCTGTTCCCAGCGATACCACTGGTTGTTGATGTTTCCCCCTTCACATTGATGCGATGAAGATGCCGTTCCCCATAGAAATCCTTCAGGAAAGTGCAGAATACGCTGCTTCGCCATTGAAAGTCTCCTTACCACTTCGACGATATTCCTATGTATGTACGTATTTTAACACGAACAAAACTGAAGGAAAGTACCGATTTTTCCCGTTTATCTATGAAGGAGCGCCATATTCAGGCATCTTCTGGCTTTATTGAGTGACCAGGTAGATGGAGATTTTTAATACCTTTTACTCTCGTTCGCCTATACCGGAGTCGTTACTATGCTTCGTACTACACCTATAACATTTGTAGGTATTATCATTATTGTCGTGGCTGTACTTATCATACCTACCGGGTCATTGCAAATTGCATCTGCGGCACAACTTTCACCCGGAACCCACAATGTACAACACGCATATAAGTATGCAGAAAATTCCTATCTTCCCCTGAGCAAATTTCATCTACGCGGCATAGATGGCCCTTACCATACTCAAGGTAACCTGATTCTTGGCGCTGATAACCGGCCATATCTCTTCCATGGAGTTGCCCGTGACGACCTGGAATATCGCTGCGCTGGCGATGGACACTACACACAGCAAGAACTGGCCTATATGGGTATTGGAGACAATACTGCGCATGAGACCTATTGGGGAGGAAATATTGTCCGGCTTCCTCTCTCCGAGAATTACTGGCTTTATGGGTCTCCCTCCCAGGGCTGCTCTTCTGCACAATACCACGCTGTGCTTAAAAGGGTCGTGGATATACTGACGAGTTTAAACCTCAACGTGATGCTTGATTTACAATGGACGAATGCTGGTGGGCAATCACCTGGGGCCGGCGATGCCTGGTCTATGCCGGATGAAGATAGTGTGACATTCTGGCAGCAAATGGCTGGCATCTACAAAAACTACCGTAATGTCTTGTTCGAGATATATAACGAACCACACTGGCTTAACAACTGGACCTGCTGGCGCAATGGATGCGCTATCGTGGGGGATTATTCGGGTTTAACAGGCCATGACCATTCGCGTTATAACTACCAGGCGGTGGGCATGCAGGCGCTCCTGGATACCATACGCCAGTCTGGCGCGAACAACCTTGTCGTTGTGGGTGGCATCGATTGGGGCTTCGATCTTTCACAACTCTCTACCTACCATTTGAAGGGGACGAATGTCGTTTATGATACGCATCCTTATTCTTATAAGGCCAAACTACCTGCTCATTGGGACACAGCTTTTGGCCAGATTAGCGCCAGCTATCCTGTCATCTCAGCTGAGAGTGGCGAGTACGATTGTAAATCAACATATGTCAGCCAGCTCTATAGCTATTTTGATGCGCACGATATTGGTTGGATAAGTTGGGCATGGGTTCCCCCCTGGGGCGATGCCTGCAAATATCCACGCTTAGTTACCGACCTTACAGGTAGGCCCACGCCCGGGATGGGGGAGTTTGTCTACCAGGACTTGCATAGCTATCTTGCCCTGTTAGCCGGCGAGGAAATTCCCGCCAAAATAAAGTAACCCGCGTTCCTCACAAAACTGTTGCAAAGTGAAAAAGCAGTAAGGCAGAAATGTAGTGGCACACCAATTGTCATCCTGAGCGCAGCGAAGGATCTAGCTCCACAGGCACAGAGATCCTTCGCTGCGCTCAGGATGACAGCCAGATAGCTATTCACGAATACCGCGTGGAGGCAGCGGGCGCACCAGCGGGCTCATCACGGGCAAGTCTTTCTTACCACGCGGGAGACGCTGGCGCACCAGGTAATCCGGTGCCGTAGCCAGATCGCCCTTCTCCAGTGTCACATCGGGACCGAAGCGATTGAAGAAGGACAGCTCGAAGTTGGGCGTCTCGCCCAATGCGCCATGAGGACAGACCTCGACGCAGTCGCCACAGAAGATACAGCGGTCGAGAGCGAAGGCATAACGGTGCAGAGTTCGCTCGGCCATCATCAACGAACCCGTCGGACAGACCTGCACGCATGCCCCACAGGATACACAATCGGTGTCATGCAGGCTAACGTTGAAGGGCGTCGCAACGATGGTGTCGAAGCCCTTACCGAACATGCCGTAGCAGTCGGGGCCAATCACATCGTGGCACACCCGCACGCACTGCGTACAGTTAATGCACTTGTTGGGGTCGCGCAGGATGAAGCTGTGCGACAGGTCAACTTCGTAGTCGTGATAGTCGCTCGGTTCACCATCGTGGAAGCGGTTATCAGCCAGGCCGTGCTCGATGCTATACTTTTGCAGGTCACACTGGCCGGCCGCGGGGCATACACACTGCAAGCAGCGCCCCGCCTCGCGTTCAGCTTGTTCCTGCAAATAGCCCATCTCAATAATCCTGAAGTTGCGCTTGCGCTTCTCATAAGGCAGCATAGGCATCTTTACCTTCGGCTCAACCGGCTTGTAGGGCACAATATCAAAGAGGTCGGGCTTGCGCTCTTCTATCTCCAGGCGGCGAGCAACCTCTTTCATGTCTTCTCCGTTAAGGAAGGCATGGATGGAACGGGCGCCCAGCTTGCCTTGTGCCACGCACTCGATGATTGTCTTCGCGCCCATCTGTGCATCGCCACCGGCAAAGACGGCGTAACGGTCGGTCATGAAGTTATGCGGGTCGGTCTGGATGGTATTCCACTTTGTCCAATTCACGCCTGACTTCTCGTCAATCACTGACTTCTCTGCGGCTTGACCGATAGCGGGAATGACTGTATCACATTGGATCACAAACTCGGAGCCAGGTATAGGGACAGGGCGACGGCGACCACGTGCATCTGGCTCGCCGGGCTTCGTTTTTGCGTATTCGACACCCGTTACTTTACCATTTTCAGTGAGGATGCGCTGCTGGGCAACGTTCACCAGCAGGTGTGTACCCTCAGCTTCACCATCCTCAATTTCTTCCTGAGTAGCACTCATATCAGCACGAGTACGATAATAGGTTGTATGTACTTTTGCCCCCAGACGTAATGAAGTACGTGTACAGTCAAACGTAGTAAATCCGCCGCCAATTACGACGACTTCTTTGTTTTCATCAACAGGAACGGGTAGACCCTCTACTTTTTCCCTCAAATAGGCAATAGCGTTCACAACGCCTTCAGCATCGTCACCCGGTACATTCAACCTATTGCTTGTCCAGCAACCAATTGCCAGGTAGACAGCATCGAAACCCTCTGCAAAGAGATCATCGACGGTAAAGTCTTGACCGAACTTGACGTTACATTGGAGGTCTACACCAAGCTGCCAGACATGATCGAGTTCACGATCCATTATGTCCTTCTGCAAACGATATTCAGGAATACCGTAACGCAGCATACCGCCCGCCTGGGGCTGCATGTCGTATATCTTGCAGTAGTGACCCTTGAGAGCCAGGTAGTAGGCACAGGTCAGGCCCGCAGGGCCAGCGCCAACGATCGCCACCTTTTTGCCCGTTGGGGGATCCTTGAGGAATGGAACGGGAGGATCGAGCAAGCACTGCTCGGCAGCATAGCCGTGCATGCGGCAAATGGCGATTTCTTCCTCAACCAGAGTACGCCGGCAGGCCTTTTGACAGGGAGCCGGACAGGTGAGACCAAGAATATATGGGAATGGTAGCACTTCTTTGACCAGGCGTGCCGCCTCTTTCATCGAACCTTTAGCGATCAACTCCAGGTAGCCTGGAATGTCGATATGCGTGGGGCAATCGACCTGGCAGGGTGGCTGACAATAGGCATTATGGTCAGAGAGTATCATCTCCAGGTTGGTGCGCCGGATATGGAATAGTTCGTCCGACTTCGTTGTGACCACCATACCCGGAGACGCAGGTACGTTACAAGAAGGCAAAGGCCTTTCGGCGCCTTCGATATGTACAAGACACATACGGCAAGCCGAGGTTGGCTCTAGCTTCTCATCATTACATAGATTGGGGATATCGAGAATCCCGCTGTCAATGGCGGCACTCAGGATCGTCTGGCCTTCATAGGCCCGCACAACCTTGCCATCAACGGTAAATGTGAAGCCGGGTTGCCCAACTTCATTACGTACCATTGGCACTGCCGGCTCCTGAGTTATCGGTGAAAAATTATCTCGGACTGATATAGCCATGCGTTTCCTCTTGCCAGTTTCAAATATCTAGTAACTCTTCAGTAGGGAGTGCAGGGGGACGGCAGTCCTCCTGCCGGGGTCTGGGGTTGTCCCCAGGTCACTTCCCTCCTTCTCGTTTGCCTCCGTAGGAGGCATAAGCCCGGTACCTGAATAGTTACAATCTCTATGGTAAGACATGCTTAGTTACAAAACGATGAGCACGTACCGGAATACACGTTCCTGTAGGACACTCTTGATCCTCAATATGCTTTTGGAAATGATCGGGCCAATAACGTTTGGCCGTTTTAAGCGGATTTGGCGCCTGTATGCCAAAGCCACATAGCGACCCATTCGGAACATACCTGGCAAATTCATCCAGCACCTCCAGATCCCCACTGACGCCAAGATCACTGATAATTCCTTCTAGAAGACCCGCTATACGTTTGACGCCCAAACGGCAGGGCACACATTTACCACACGATTCGTGCGAGAGATAACGGCTGCGTTCCATCGCCCACCCGACCATACACGTGTTAGCAGGAAGCAATTCGATAATGCTGGAACCTACAATAGCGCCAGCATCTTCCAGGGGATCATAATCAAATGGTGTATCAAGCAAAGACGTGGGCAGAGCGCCGCCTTCGGCGCCGCCTACCACAACGGCGCGCAAGTCGCCATCAGGGCGATTGAAGCCAGCATGACGCAGGACTTCTCGCAGCGTCGCACCAAAAGGCACTTCAATCACCTTTGGCTCGCTATCAGGCACGTAGTCGTAGACCGTCAGTACCTTCGTCCCACCACTTGTGGCCGTTCCTACGCTGGCGAAGGCTTCGGCGCCGCTGCGCACGATTACAGGCACGTTGGCGAGTGTCTCGATACAGTTTATGGCGGTTGGCTTATCCCACAGCCCATACTGCGTAGGATAAGGAGGACGTTGTTCAGGCATACCGCGGCGCCCCTTGATAAGGGCGATCTGCACGGTCTCCTCACCACCCATGAAGCCAATATCTACCCCCAGGACGTTGATGGTACAACTGAACTCGGTACCTAAAATATCACGTCCTACAAAGTTGGCCTCCAATGCTTCATTCAAGGCCCTCTGTACCGAGGCCATCCCTTCAACAAAGAAGTTGCGTGTGAAAAGATACGCTTCTGATGCGCCTGCAGCGTAGGCTGCCAGCACTATACCTTCGATGACCTGGTGAGGATTGCGCTCCAACAGCGAACGGGCCACCATTGCACGCGGGTCGGCATCGTAGGCGTTGCAGATGACGTATTTCACATTGTCGTCTGTCCTGCTCACGATACGCCACTTTTCACCCGTCAGACGTCCGGCGCCGCCGCGCCCGCGCAGTTTCGCGTCGATGACCTGCTGAATAACCTGCTCGGGCGTTTGCTCGCGGATGGCTTTTTCTAAAGCGGCATAACCGCCATTGCGGCGATAAGCATCCAGTGAACGGACGTCAGGCTCACCACGCCGCCGCAGCACTCGATATGTAGAATCAAATTCAGGCATTTGGCTGCCTCACATGATGAATATTACCCCATACACCCCGCGTATCAGGAGCCAGGCCGCGTCGGGGTTGATCGTCGCGCTTTAAGCCTTTTACTGCGGGAGCAGGTTTGAATTTCGGGCTCATTGTGGCGATACCGAAGATATCGCTCAGGTCGACACCGCGCACCTGGACGATACGTTTAGCAGCTTGCAAAGGCAAGTAGCCGTACATGTCCATGACGGCATCCAGCAGGGCTGGAAGTTCGCCGGCATCTTGCGACCAGGTTTCTAGTAGCACATCAACAGGGTCAAGATCGATTTCAGGCTCCAGGTAATCTTTGACGGGCATGGCAACGCAGGGAGCTACTGGCTTGTCATGATATTCTACAGCATATTCGGCGATACGTTGAGAGTAGTAACCAGCCTTGGAAGTACCCGTTGCCGCTGTCAGTTTACGTGGCGTAAACTTCTCAGCGCCTTCGCGGATATATGATTTGAACCATGGGCGTGTTTTCCACTTGTATATGGGCTCATATTCAATCGTAATGGCACGGGGCGGACAGGCTTTTTCGCACAACAGGCAGGATTCACATTTCAGGTTGAATTCTGTCTGTAGCCCCTCTTCCGCGATTAATTGTATGAGGCCGCGGCTGCGTGGCGGTAATTTTGGCTTCTCATAGGGATACAGTCGGGTCACCTTTGGCCTGAACAGGTGACTAAACGTCAGGCCCATTCCTTCGAGGATGCCACGCATACACTACACCTCAATTTCCTTCTCACCGCGCACTTTGAGGCCCTGCTTCGCTATCTTTTCGCGCAACTTGAGGATACCTTCAATAAGTGCCTCCGGACGTGGGGGACAACCAGGGACATAAATATCCACTGGCACGATTGTATCGACGCCCTGGACGGTGTAGTAGCTATCGTAAAATTCACCGCCAGAGTTAGCACACTGGCCCATGCTGAGAACCCATTTTGGTTCTGGCATCTGCTCCCAGAGCAGACGCAGGCGCGGTCCCATCTTCACCGAGACGGTCCCGGCAACTATCATCAAGTCGGCCTGGCGTGGGCTCGAACGAAAGACCTCCGAACCGAAGCGCGATAAGTCGTAGTGCGCCTGCGCACTGGCCATCATCTCGATAGCGCAGCAAGCCAGACCGTAGCCCAGTGGCCAGACCGACTTCGAGCGAGCCCAGTTCTGTGCCCACTGCAACATATCGGCCAGGCTGGTAATTTGAACTGGAAGTTCTTGATCTCCTGGAGTGTATTCATGGGGACCAGAGGCCATAACAATTGGCACTGGCTTACGTCGTGCACCAGGAACCGGCGTTTTCCCATTCTCTGTATTTTCGCTGCTCATAATAATAACTCCTCTGCAAAGGTTTAGCAGCACCAATGCTCGGTTGGGATATTTGCAGGATATTGCAACCCTCATCCACCCGGTGCAAAGACCAGGTAGATAGCTGCATGAAGAAGAAAAGCGGCTCATCCGCCTTCCACCTTGCCCTTATTATAGCACGTAGCATCTATATTGACCAATAGGAAGCATCCTGGTGATTACCCATAAGTTGGCGAGAGATCCTTCGCTGCGCTCAGGATGACAGCGCGGGGTTGTGTCATCCTGAGCGCAGCGAAGGATCTCTCCGCGCATTCGTCTAGCAGACCTGACTCACGTCACCTTGCGGACTTATGTAATCACCAGATAGCAGCCCGCCAGGTGAGAAAGAAATCTCCCTTATCCATCGGTCTGCTGCCGATCCATTTTTTCCTCTACAGGCGGCGACTCCTCTCGGGGAGGAACGCGCCCCAACTTCCTATTCAAAACAAGCGTTCCCAGCACATCCATAATCACTCGGGAAGCAAGCAGAGCGGTCACGTCGGCCACATCGTAAGGCGGTGAAACCTCCACAACCTCCATCCCTGCCAATCCCTCCCGTGCCACAAGCTGGAGCAGCTTGAAGACCTCGCGCGGCAGAAACCCTCCTGGCTCTGGAGTGCCCGTCCCTGGCGCAAAAGCAGGGTCAAGGCAGTCGATATCGAAGCTGAGAAAGACGCACTTTGCCTGCTTCCAGGCAATATCAAGGGCATATTCAGCCACTCGCTCGATACCGTAGTGGTCAACATCTTCCATCGTCATGATCGTCGTCCGGCGTTCGCGCGAGGTGGAATACCAATCGCGGGGTTGCGTCCAGCCTCCCACGCCAATTTGTACCAGATTGGTGGGAGGAGCATTGGGAATATTGGTCGCGTGGAACCACGGGGTTCCATGCATGCGCTCGTCCCTGTTGTACTCGCTGATGTCGGCATGCCGGTCAAAGTGAATGATGCCAATATTGCCCTCAACATGCGGTGCCAGCCCTCGAATATCCGGGTAACCAATCGAATGATCCCCGCCCAGGACGACGGGAAAGACCGCTCGCTCATGCACATAGCTGACCGCTTTGGCGATCTGGTCAAAGCTCTTCTCGATGTTCGCCGGAATCACATTCACGTCTCCAACATCAACCATGTTGAGCGATTCCACGAGATCGACGCCCAGTGATGGGTTATAACCGGTCCCAAGCAGCGAGATACGCCGGATAGCCTCGGGCCCCCAACGGGTACCAGAACGAAAGGTGGTCCCGCAGTCCAGCGGAACCCCCACAATAGCAACGTCCTGACCACCCAGCCTGTGCATGTCTTCCAGGAACGGAACGCCCATGAACCGGCACCCCCCTGAGTAACCGCGACCCGACCGGTCAAACAAGGAGATGCTCCTATCGCGAATCGAGTCGGCTGACTCCAATCCATGCGCCAGCGCTTCCCGGGCCAGTTCATCCCGCCTCGTCGAAGGCCACTCTGCCTCGCGCTGCATCGCCCACGTCCCACGTAAATCTTCTCGTCTCATCAATATCCCTCCTTCATTTACCCTCCTCTGACCCCCGAACCTTTCCCCTTATTGCCTCAATTCGAGCCTCCAACCCTGTCGCTTCCCCCTCTCGCCCCATTTTCTTAAGAAGCTTGGCATAGTTCTCTAGAACTCTTATCGTGTCAGGGTGATCGGCTCCCAGCACCCGCTCGTAGGTCGCCAGGGCCCGCTGGTAGAGCAGCTCCGCTTCCTCATTCTTCCCCTGGTTCTTATAGAGAATAGCCAGATTATTGAGGCTTTGTGCCGTGTCGGGGTGTTCGGCTCCCAACACTCGTTCCCTGATCGCCAGGGCTCGCTGATAGAGCAGTTCCGCTTGCTCATCCTTCCCCTGGTCTGCGTAGAGATTTGCCAGGTTATTGAGGCTTTGTGCCGTGTCGGAGTGCTCGGTTCCCAGCACCCGTTCTATGATCGCCAGGGCTCGCTGATACAGTGGCTCCACTTGCTCGTACTTCCCCTGATTCCAGTAGAGAACTGCCAGGTCATTGAGACATTTTGCCGTGCCAAGGTGATCAGGTCCCAGTAGCCGCTCATAGATTGCCACAGCTCGCTGATAAAGTGGTTCCGCTTCCCTATATTGGGCACGGTCATCAAGGTAAGAAGCTGTGTTATGAAGTAATCGCGCCGATTCAGGCGAAGCCATCTCCCACCGCTCAATATAATTTGGACACAGAATAGCATGTGGCAGATAACGTTGACACAGATGCCATGTGTCCGCCGTCCCAAAGGGAAAGAGATGATTGACGACTCGCACCGTCCGTCCTGCCCATTGCTCTTGAGTGCCCAGGTCCATCTCGTCTTTGAGCACCGCTTGCACCAGGCGATGCATACTCAATGTTTTCGTTTCAGGATGGCGGCGCACGAGCGAGTAGTTCAG
>WNGK01008014.1_pt1 | contig 13324 bp, 14 predicted proteins | sample 5400601 | NCBI WGS metagenome assembly WNGK01 (sample SAMN13153376, study PRJNA577476) | soil metagenome | isolation source: 60 cm soil or saprolite under Garry oak tree replicate 1 | place: USA:California | collected 2016-06-15 | reverse complement strand
TCGGCCACAGCGGCGGCCGGATCGGCGGGCGTGGTGAGGACTTTGCCGACGGTGAGCTGGCCGGAGACGTCGTCAACCAGGATCAGGTCGGTAAACGTGCCGCCGATGTCGACGCCGGCCCGCAAGCGGCCCTCGGTGCTAAGCATACAGTGCGTAGCCTTCTACGTCTTCAGTGCGCAGCATCAGGCGGACGTACTGGCTGCACCGCCCAGGTACAGACGCACCACCTCCGGATTGTGTGCCACCCAGTCACTCGAGCCCTCCAGACGCACCACGCCATTTTGAATGACGTACGCCCGGTCGGCCACCGCCAGCGCCATGCTGGCCATTTGCTCCACCAACAGCACCGTCGTGCCCTGCGCGTTGAGATCGAGGATCGTCTGGGCCACCTGGCGCACCAGGAGCGGCGCCAGACCCATGCTCGGCTCGTCCATGAGCAGCATCCTGGGTCGACTCATCAGCCCGCGAGAAATCGCCAGCATCTGCTGCTCGCCGCCCGAAAGGGTCCCCGCGCGCTGGGCGCGCCGCTCGAAGAGTACGGGGAAGCGCCGGATCTCCTGTTCGGCCAGCTCTCGTGAGGTGCGACTGTCGAGGCTGAAGCCCCCCAGCAGCAAGTTGTCGAACACCGACTGGTTCCCGAAGATCTGACGACCCTCCGGGATGTGGGCCACTCCGTGGCGCAGGATCTGGTGGGCCGGCAGGTTGGTAATCGTCTCGCCGCCCAACGCCACACTGCCGCCTTCGACCGGGATCATTCCCGAGATCGCGCGCAGCGTGGTGGTCTTGCCCGCGCCATTCGATCCAATGAGCGCCACGATCTCGCCGGCGTAGACGTCGAGCGACACGCCGTGCAGTGCCTCGACCGGCCCATAGCGGACCACGAGGTCCCTGACCGCGAGCAGAGGCGCGCCGTTCACCCGGTGTGTGTGACCTCGATGCGCTCGCGGCGCAAGTCCTCGAATGAGTGCTCGGCGCTGCCCAGATAGGCTTCGATGACACGCTGATTCGCCTGGACGCTAGCTGGCGTACCCTCGGCGATCTTCTTGCCGTAGTCGAGCGCCGTGACGTGGTTCGAGACGCCCATGACCAGGTCCATGTGGTGCTCGATGACCAGCATCGTTACGCCGGACGCCGCCACGCGGCGAATCACGTTCGACAAGCGATCGATCTCGCTCGGGTTGACGCCTGCCGCGGGTTCGTCCAGCAGCAGAATCGACGGACCGGTGGCGAGCGCGCGGGCAATTTCCACCATACGCTGCAGTCCGTACGGCAACGACTGCGCCTCCGCATAGGCGAGATGCTCGATGTCCAGGAATGCCAGCAGCCGCAGCGCGCGCTCGCGAGTGTCTTCTTCCTCGGTGGCTGCATACCGCGTACGTAGCAACTGGTGCAGGAAGCCTGCTCGGCGATGCATATGAAAACCCAGCATGACGTTGTCGAGCACGCTCAGGTCTTTGAAGAGCTGAATGTTCTGGAAGGTGCGCGTAACACCCGCGGTGGCGATGTTGTGGGGACGAAGCGTATTGAGCAAACGCGTACCAAGCCGAATCTCGCCACCAGTCGGGGTGTAGACGCCGGTCACCACGTTGACGAGCGTGCTCTTGCCCGATCCATTCGGGCCGATGAGCCCATGCACCTGGCCCGGTTCGACCACCATTGACACACCGTCAATGGCCTTCACGCCGCCGAAGCGCATCTTCACGTCGTCGAGTTGAAGGCGTATGCTACGCGCCGCTGGCGCGATGTCCACCAGCCCGTCGAGACTCGAGACGGTGCGCGACCCGGAGGCCTTCGGCTGCTGCCACAGAGCGCGCAAACCTGGCAGAGTCTTGAGAAAACCGGCCATGCCATCGGGCATCGTCACCAGGAACACGATCAGCAGCGCCCCGTAGACGATCAAGAAGTGTTCGATGATCTGGGGGGTGATCAGCGTGAAACCAAGGAAGCCGACGATGACGCCCACGCTCAGCACACCGCGCATAACGAAGCGTCTGCGACTCAGCCGCGCCAGGCCGAGCGCACAGGCCACGCCAAACGCGACCAGGACGACCTGCAGCACGATATTCGACCTGGGCAAAATGTCATACGAACCGATCGTCTTGAGCAGCTCGGGCAGGATCACCAGGACGGTCGTCCCGATAAGCGGCCCAAACAGACTCCGCACGCCGCCCAGGATGACGAAAACCAGCAGCTCGACCGACTTGTCGAACGTGAAGGTGTCCGACACGATGTAGCCCTGCTGGTGCGTGAACAGGGCTCCCGCCAGCCCGGCGAGCACGGCGCTGAAGGTGAATGTTTTGAGCTTCATGGCGTACACCGACACACCAATCGTCTCCGCGGCAATCTCGGACTGGCGCACGGCGTTGACGGTGCGACCCCAGCGTCCAGTCAGCAGGTTGTTGGCCAGCAGCTGAACGATGAGCGCCAGCCCGGCACACACCCAGAAGTACAGCACCTGGCCGGTGAGTACTGGGCCGTCGTCCCCAAATGGCCGGAATTTTCTCAACGAGCCCATCGTCGTTCCGCCGAACCACTCGGGGCGCGGAATGTTGCCGATGCCAGTCGGACCGTTGGTGACGGCTATCCACGTCTGTGCCACGACGAACGTGACGATCGCCAGCGCGATCGTCACCATGGCCAGATAATGGCCGCGCGCGCGGAGCGTTGGCAGCGCGACGAGGTAGCCCACAAGACCGGCGAAAGCCGCGGCCACGAAAATGGCGATCCAGACTGGAACTCCCGCGAGGGTGGTGAGCAGGGCCGATGCGTACGCCCCAAATGCGAACAGTGCGCCGTGGCCGAGTGAGATCTGGCCCTGATAGCCGACCAGCACATTCAGGCCGATGGCGGCGATGGTGTAGAAGGCGATGGTCTGCATGATCTGTTGCAGAAAGCCATCGTTGAACGCCAGCGGCGCGGCGAAGATGACCAGGAGCGCTGCCAGTAGCAGGCATAGATTGCCCAGCGACGCCCCGTAGAAAATCGGCAGCGCCATGCGTCTTTGCCACCACCGACCGAGCGTCGGGTCGAAGCTTACGGGCGCAACCGGTGCTCGAGCGCTGGTGGCCACTTACGTGTGCGCTAAACCTTCTCGTTGCTGGGCTTTTCGAACAGACCCAGCGGTCGCCAGGCCAGAATGACGATCAGTAAAAAGAAAGTAATGGCGTCGCGAAGTGACGAGTTGAAGATCGCCACGATGAACTCGACAACACCGAGGAGCAGGCCGGCAATCAGAATGCCGAACGGATTACCCAAACCGCCAATAATTGCCACCGCGAACGCCTTCAATCCTGGCAGAACGCCCATCGTGGAATAGGCGAAGAGCACGGGTGCGACGAGTAATCCAGCCAGGCCGGCCAGCACGCTCGACAGGATGTAGGCCAGCACAACGACGCCCCGCACGTTGATGCCCATCAACCCCGCCGCGGACGGATTCAATGCCACCGCGGCCATGGCTTTGCCGAGCAAGGAACGCTTGAGAAAGACCAGCACGACGCCCATCGCTGCCATCGACGACACCAGGATGAAGACTTCCTGGGGCAGGACTCCAAATTGGAAGAAACCCACGTCGATCCGCACCGCGTTGTCGCCAAACACTGAGGGCACGGCCAGTTGCTGTCGTCCCCAGATCACTTCGGCGGCGTTGCGCAGAACGACGGCTACCCCGACGGTCGTCAGGATCCAGCCCAGCGAGAATGCACGCCGCAAGGGGCGCACCGCTACCCGCTCGACGAGCGCGCCCATGATTGCCATGACCAACGGAATCAGCGCCACAGCAATCACCAGGGCAAGCCACATCGGGGCGCCGCCGAGTGCCAGTACGCCGAAGATCGTGAAGGCAAGCATGCCACCGATCATCAGAAAATCGCCTTGAGCGAAGTTCAGCGTCTGCGTCGTCGAGAATGTGACGTAGTAGCCCTGGGCGATGAGCGCATAGATGCTCCCATACACGAGTCCACTGGCTACGGCCTGGGGTAAACCACGGACGAACGTTTGAAGGAGCTCCATACTGCCGTTGCCGCGTCTTCGTCTTCAGGTTGGAACGAACAGACAGAAGCGCGACAACGGGTCAACCCTCATTTGACTGGAACGAGTACCCCGTTGGTCCAGACCGCGGCAAACATGTCTTTCCCCTCGAGCGAATGATGCCGATCGGGAGAGAACGGTTTGGTCGGCGCGGCTGTCACGCCTTTGAACCCGTCGATGTTCTCGATCGCGTCACGCAGCTTGAGCGGGTCTGGGCCGCTCTTGGACAGCGCCTGGAACATCATCTTGGTGGCGTCATATGCCTGGGCCGAGGTGATCGGGAAGATGTCCTCGTTGTAGTCGCGCAACAGTTTCTGATGGAAGTCTGTCGTCGCGGCGTTGCGATCGACCGTGAACGAGGCCACGGTGATCACGCCCTCGGCGAGATCCTTGCCCGCGAGTTGTGGCACGACAGGATCGCTCCAGCCCCACGCGCCAGAGAACTGCACGTTGTAGCCAATCTTCTGGGCGCTGCGGAGGAGGTTGGCATTCTCGGGCGGGAGCCCAAAATCGATGATCTGCTTGACGCCAGCGTCCTTCATTTTCTGAAGCTGCGCGGTCATGTCCGTATCGCCGATGTTGAACGTCTCCTGGTCCAGGATCTTGAAGCCGCTGTTTTGCAGAAGCTTTTCGCCGGTTGCCTTGGTGCCGGTCCCGTACCCGGACGTATCGTTCATCAGGCCGACCGCGTCCCAGCCCTTCGTCTTGCCGTAAGCCAGCAGAATCTCTACCTGGTAGTTGTCCTGCATCGAGGTGCGGAAGGTGAATTTGCGAGGCTTCACGCCGGGCTCGCCATACAGCACAGCCGGTTTACCTTCCTGATCGACGTAGACAACCCCGACCGTCGTCGAAATCGGGATGATGACTGGGATTTCGGCTTCCTCAGTCTTGGGGATAAAGGCGAGGGCGTTGCCCGAGTTGACCGGGCCGATGATCGCGATGACCTTGTCCTGCTCGAGAAAGCGAGTGATGTTGTTGACGGCTATCTCCGGCTTGACCTGGTCGTCGAGCATCGGGAGCTCGACTTTGCGTCCCTGGTAGCCGCCGGCGTCGTTGAACTCCTTCAAGCAGATCTCGATGCCACGCTTCATGCCCAAGCCGAAGTTGGCGGTCCCCCCAGTCAGCGAGCCATCGGCGCCCATCTTGATCGGGGCGCCGCCAGCACCCTGGGTAGCGTGCTCGGCACACGAGACCGTGCCTGCTGCTGCCGCGGGCGCCACAGGCTTGGCGGGAGCTGCTGGAGCTGTCGTTGGGGCGGCCGCGGGCGCCGCGGTCGGTGCGGGCGCAGCCACTGGCGTGCACGCCACGAGTGCTATCGCGAGAGCGCTAAACATGATGCTACGCAGCATTCGTCGATGTTCCTCCCCCAAAGCCCAGACTGGGTACGGGCGCATTTTGCGCGCGACCTTATCACACCTCGGTAGAAGCGCTACGCAAAATTGATATAGACAGTTTTTACCTTCGTGAAAAAGTCGATTGCCTCGCGGCCTTGCTCGTGGGGACCGATCCCCGACGCCTTCACGCCACCGAAGGGCAGGTGCACTTCGCCGCCCAGCGTCGGCTGGTTCACGTGCGCGATGCCCACATCCACCTTGTCCACAAACTCAAAGATCGCCCGTACGTCGCGCGTGTAGACCGAGGCAGCCAGGCCGTACTCAACCGCGTTGGCAGCTTCGAACGCCGCCGCTGCATCGGGCACCCGGATCACCGACAGCACCGGTCCAAAAATCTCTTCTCTCGCCACCCGCATGGAGGGCTGGACGCGGTCGAAGACCGTGGGCGCCAGCCAGTGCCCGTCTGGAAGATCGCCCAATCGGCCCGAGTAGACGTCCTCAGCACCCTCCAGCCGGCCAATGTCGAGATACTGCAACACGCTCTCGCGCTGCTCGCTGGTGACGGCTGGGCCGATATCAGTCCGTTCGTCGACGCCTGGCCCGATCGTGAGCTGCCGAGTTCGCGCCACGATGCGATCGAGCAGCTGGTCGGCCACCGAGTCGACGACGATGGTGCGACTCGTCGCGGTGCAGCGTTGGCCAGTCGAGCCAAACGCGCCGTCCACGATGCCCGCGCAGGCCAGGTCCAGGTCGGCATCGGCCAGCACGATCGCCGCGTTCTTGCCGCCAAGCTCAGCCTGGACGGGCACACCACGTTGGGCGCAGCGCGCGGCGACGTGTCGGCCGGTCGAGGTATGCCCGGTGAGGCTGACCGCGCGCACCGCCTCGGCGTCCAGGAGCGCCTCGGCGGCCGGTCCGCCACGCGCGGCGAGCACGTTGAGCACACCGTCGGGTAAGCCGGCGGCCTGGTACAGCTCGGCGAGGCGTACGGCACTGGCGGGCGTGGCCGAGGCCGGCTTCAAGATCACCGAGTTGCCCGCGATCAACGCCGGCGCGATCTTCCAGGCAGGGATGGCAAGCGGGAAATTCCACGGCGTGATGCACGCCACGACGCCGAGCGGCTGCCGCGTCGTGAACGCGAATTTGGTCACCGATTCCGAGCCCGAGGTGTAGCCGCCAAAGCGTCGGCCCTCGCCCGACATGAACTCGGTGATGTTGATGCTGCGCTGGACCTCAGCGCGCGAGTCCTTGAGCGCCTTGCCTTCCTCGAGCGAAATCAGCCGGGCCAGCTCTTCGCGGTGCTGGTCCATGAGCCGCGCCGCCTCGAGGAGGATCTTGCCGCGGCTGGGCGCGGCCGTGTTGCGCCACTTTGGCCAGGCTTCCGCGGCAGTTCTGACCGCGGTCGCGACCAGCTCGAAGTCGGCTGAGCGGAAGCCACCGAGCGTCTGCTGGGATGCCGCGGGGTTGTTTCGCACCAGGTCCGGCGGCCCATCGGGGAAGACCCGACGACCACCAATGAAGTGGGCGTACAGGCCCGAGATGTCCTGGCTCGTGGCTGCATCACTGGCGGTGATGGGAGTGGCGACCATGCTGCTAAGCATATGCCGGCCAATTTGGAATGTACGCTGATCTCCCCCTATATTCCGCCCGCCCACGCTGCCGATCTTTCTCTTAGGGGGCGACCCGCACACACCGCTTACGACCTTGGAGATGAACCGCTGATGACTGTCGAAACTCTCGAGTTCTTGCTGCTGCTCAGCGGCTGGATCGTGGCATTCCTGCTCGGCCGCGAGCTGCAGACTGGCTACCGCCAGTGGCGTTTGCGCACCGCTGAACAGCGCGCTCGCCAGGAAGACTGACCGCGTCGCTCGTACAATACTCCGAGCACGCCCCCGTAGCTCAGAGGATAGAGCGCCGCCGTCCTAAGGCGGGCGTCGGGAGTTCGAGTCTCTCCGGGGGCGCCTGGAAGTGATAGGCGATGCCGCGCGAGCCGTCCTACGCCGCTCAGTTGGGGACCGTGTTGCGGCGTCTGGACTCCGGTGCGCTGCGGCAATTCTTGCTCACCTCGGCAGAACGTTTTGGGGATGCGCGACAGGTGGCCGACGTGCTGGGAAAATCTGACGACGAGATGCAGGGGCTCCTGCATCGGATGATCGTGGCGCGGCCTGATCTGAAGGATCTCCATCGCGCCAGCCGCGAGTGGCTGTTTCACCATGGCATCGACACGTTCGGCGAGACCGGCGAACGACGGAACTAGGTGGCCTGGTCGCACGCCATACTCGAGGACGACAGCGGTACCTGCCGCGTCGAGATTACCGACGAAGACGGGGAGGTGTTTCCGATCGCTCGAGACGTCACGCGCCCGCAGGCGGAGCGACTGGTTCAGCGGGTTGCGGACGAGGCCGCGAGATCCGGCAGGCCGATCAAGGTCGTTATTCGCGACCCCTACTTCATGGCCGCGACGGTGATCATGATCAAACGGCTCCCAGGCTGACGTCGTTCACGTCGCCGGAAGCGAAGGCGCCGCCCACACCGAGTGCCACGATCGACAGCAACGAGAGCAGCGGCGCGACGTCGGCGCCGACGAGCCGCATTGACAGCCCGGCAATCGACGCCAGCGCAGCCGCGAACAGCCAGCTGGTACGGGGATAGCGCGCCCAGAACACCAAGAGAACGAGCGTAGCCGCGGCACTGGCGACCATTGCCGGGCTGCTTACGGAGAGCACCGGCTGAACGATGCCGAGCAGATCGAGCGCGGGCGCGGCCAGAGTCAGAAGAAGGATCGCGGGTGGCAGCCCCGCGACGTGTAACGGAGCGCGCGCGTGCGATCGGGGAAGTGCACGAACTGCCATGGCTCAGCCAACGGAACGGCCGGATGCAGAACGCATGCCACTTCACATAAACGCGCGCTGCGCGCCGGTTAGTCCAGCTCGGCGCGCGGGTGCTTCAAATGCCGGCGAGCGCGGTCGTGAGGGACACGTGCAGCCGTCCGTTAGTCGCCAGCACCTGGCCGCCGTCCACGCTGAACTCCGACCCGTCGGTGCCCGAGAGCATGCCGCCGGCCTCGGTCACGATGAGCGCGCCAGCGGCCATGTCCCAGGGTTTGACCACGTGCTCCCAGTAGCCGTCGAAGCGTCCGGAGGCGACATAACACAGGTCGAGCGCGGCGCTGCCGACGCGTCGAACGGCCTGCGCCTGCCAGCTGAGGACCTCGAAACTGCGTAGCGCCTGGGGCAGCGCGGCGCGATCGTAGGGAAAGCCGGTTGCCAGCATAGCTTGACGTAACTCGGACGTCTGCGACACCCGCAACGCCTTCCCGTTCAGCGTCGCGCCCTTGCCTGCCTCCGCCACGAACAGCTCGTCCTGCGCCGGCGCGTACACCACGCCAAACGTCAGGCGCCCGTCGACCTCGAAGCCGATCGAGACGCAGAAGAGCGGAAAGCCGTGCGCGTAGTTGGTCGTGCCGTCGAGCGGATCGATGATCCAGCGGTAGCGCGCATCGCCGGCGCGCGCGCCGCCCTCCTCGGCCAGGATGCTGTGCGTCGGAAATGCCGACAGCAGCCTGTCGCACACCTCGCGCTCGCTCTGCAGGTCGACGTCGGTGACCAGGTCGACGACACCTTTGTGGCGTATCTCCTGGATCGAGTCGATGCGGCTGCGCAGGATCTCCCCTGCCTGGCGAGCCGCGCCGATGCCGACCTCGCGGACGCGCTCGAGATCGACGTCCGCCAACACTCGGGCCGTTCTCGAGGTCAGCGCTTGTTGGCGAAGCGCGCGGCAGCCGCCGGCGCGACGTTCTCAGGCGGCCGCAACACGATGGCGCCCTTGTCGCAAGCCGCCTCGCACAGGTAGCACGAGACGCACGCCTTGGCGTTCGTCAGCGCCGCTACGGCCATCCACGGCTTGTCCTCGTCCACCATGCTCAGACATTCGAACGGGCAGATATCGACGCAGTAACGGCAGCCGCTGCAGATCTCCTCCTCGACGACCGGGCGTGCCCACTCGGTGCGCCGGACTTTTTCCGCGGTATTGCCATACGTGTCGAAGATCGCGTCGTACGGGCAGGCGCGACCGCATGCGCCGCAGTCGATGCAGATCTTGGGATCTATGAAATAGAACTCTTTCTTCACGCCGTTGATCGCGGTGACGGGACAGACCGTCTCGCACGCGGTGCAGCCGACGCACTTATCGTTGATGAAATAGGCCATTTTCCAGGGTGTCGGCGGAGTTTAGCATTCGATACGCCATGCTGGGCGCACATGTTTCAACCGCGGGGGGCCTGTCAACGTGCGTCGCGCGCGCCCAGGCCATCGGCGCCGAGTGCATACAGATCTTCCTGTCTGCGCCGCAGCGCTGGCAGCACCCCAAGCACTCGGACGAGCAGGTCGACGAATTTCAGCGCCTGATCGGCGAGGCGAAGATCGGTCCGAACTTCGCGCACACCACGTATCTCGTGAACCTGGCATCGGCCGACCCTGGGATTCGCGAACGCACCATCGCCAACCTGCGTGCCACCGCCGAGTGGGCCGACCGAATCGGCCTCGCCGGCATCGTCGTGCACGTCGGCTCGGGCCGCGGCCAGTCGGTCGAAGACGCCGTCGTGCAGGTATCAAGCGCGCTCGAGCAGGTGTTGGCCAACGGCACCAAGAGCAGCATTCTGTTGGAGAACTCGGCTGGCTCGGGCGTGTTACTCGGCTCGCGCTTCGAGCAGATTGGAGCGCTCTTTGACCGACTCGGCCGCGACGAGCGGCTTGGGCTGTGCATGGACACGGCGCATACGTTCGCCTCGGGCTACGACCTGCGCACCGAAGAGGGCGTTGCGCTTGCCGTGGACGAGATCTCCAAGTGCATCGGCACCGAGCGTCTGAAGCTCATTCACGCCAACGACTCGAAGGTCGGTCTGAACAGCTTCGTCGATCGACACGAGAACATCGGCAAGGGCTTGATCGGCGAGGACGCCTTCAAGCGCATGCTGGCGCACCCGGTGCTGCGCGAGGCGGCGTGGGTGCTCGAAGTGCCGGGCTACGACGACAAGGGGCCCGACCTGCAGAATCTTCTAGATCTAAAGCGGCTAGCCGGCAGAGGATAGGGCTTGTTTCAAGTCAGCGATGAGGTCGTCGGCTTCCTCGATGCCGACCGACAGTCGAATCAGCCCGTCGTCGATGCCGATATCCGATCGCCGCTCGGGCGGCAAACTGGCGTGCGTCATCAGCGCAGGCAGCTCGATCAGGCTCTCGACGCCGCCCAGGCTTTCGGCGAGCGTGAACAGCCGCGTTCGCCGCGCCACTTCGCGCGCCGCGTCGACGCCGCCCTGGACCTCGAACGACAGCATGCCGCCGAAGCCGCCGACCATCTGGCGTTTGGCCAGCTCGTGCTGCGGATGGCTTTCCAGGCCCGGGTAATACACCCGCTTGACGCGTGGGTGTTGCTCGAGGAAGCACGCCACCTGCATCGCGTTTGCTGAGTGCTGGCGCATGCGCAGCGGGTACTTGGTGGTGCTGTAGTGCACGACGTCCGCGCCCAACTCGAGCGGCCGCTGGCAGTACGGGCTGGCGAACGTGTTGTCGACGCCGACCAGGATGTTCCGCGCGTGGGCCAGCTTCGAGACCGCGGCGATGTCGATCAATTTCATCAGCGGGTTGGTCGGGCTTTCCAGCCAGATCAGCCGCGTTCGTTCTTCAAGCGCGTCCGTAACGTTTTGAATGCGCGTGGCATCGACAAACGTGAAACGTAGCCCCACGCGTTCCAGCACGCGATGGAACAATCGGAACGTACCACCGTAGACGTCATCCGAGGCGACGACATGGCTGCCCGTCTCGAGCATGTGCAGCAGGGTGTCTTCGGCGACCATGCCGCTCGCGAACGCCAGGCCGTAGCGCCCACTGTCGAGCGACGCCAGGCACGTCTCGAGCGCGGCTCGCGTCGGATTGGCTGTGCGCGAGTAGTCGTATCCCTTATGGACGCCCACCTCTGACTGGGCGTAGGTACTGGTCTGATAGATCGGCACGATCACGGCGCCCGTGGCCGGGTCGGGCTCCTGACCGACGTGAATTGCGCGAGTGGCGAAGCCGCCTGCCCCGTGGAGCGAAGCGGAACGTGGGTCTTGTTGGGCGGTCATCGGTGGGTGTGGCGCATGCGGCTCTCCTGAGCAACGAATTCGAGCAGGTCCAGCTTGGTGATCATGCCCACCGGCCGTTCGCGGTCGACGACGACCAGCGCCGGCGCCCCACCAAGCAACAAATCGAAGGCTTCATCCATGTCGGCGTTGCGCGGAATGGTCGGAAATGGCGGATCCATGGCCGCGCCGACGGCCGATTCGACCAGCGTCGGGTCGCGGTAGATGCGATCGAGCAGCGTGCGCTCCTGGATCGAGCCGACCATACGGCCATCACTGGCATCACCGTCGGCTTCGACCACGGGCAGCTGGCTGATGCCATAGTTCTGCATCGTATCGATCGCCGACCGCACGCTATCTCGCGCCTGGACGCCGACGAACGCTGGCAAGCTGCCCTGGACGGCGCGTTGGCCGACCACTTCACCGACCGAGTGCGTCGGGAACTGTTCGAGAAAGCCGTTCGAGCGCATCCATTCCTCGTTGTAGATCTTGCTGAGGTAGTTGCGACCCGTGTCTGGCAAGAGCACGACTACCAGGGCGTCCGGATCGTCGAGCTCGACTGCGACACGCATGGCCGCGACCAGCGCTGAGCCGCTCGAGCCGCCCGCCAGTATCCCCTCCTCTCGAGTGAGCCGTCGCGCGAACAGAAAACTCTCCTTGTCGTCGACGACTTCGACGCGATCCACCACCGACAGGTCCATCGTGCTCGGCATGAAGTCCTCGCCGATGCCTTCGACTTTGTAGATCTTCGGCGTGAAGTGCTCGCCGGCGGAGTAGATCGAGCCCACCGGGTCGGCGCCAATGACCTGAATCGCCGGATTGCGCTGCTTGAGTGCGCGTCCGACGCCGCTGATCGTGCCGCCGGTACCCATGCCCGCGACGAAATGCGTGACGCGGCCGTCGGTCTGCTGCCAGATTTCGGGGCCGGTGGTGGCCTCGTGAGCGGCGGGGTTGGCGGGATTGAAGTACTGATTCGGCTGAAACGCCCCGGGGATTTCGCGGGCGAGGCGATCGGCCACGCTGTAGTAGCTCTGCGGGCTCTCGCGGGGGACCGCGGTCGGGCACACCACCACCTCCGCGCCGTACGCCCGCAGCAGGGCGATCTTCTCGCTGGACATCTTGTCGGGCATTACGCACACCAGGCGGTAGCCTTTGAGTGCCGCGGCGATGGCGAGGCCAGTGCCGGTATTGCCCGAGGTGGGCTCGACGATCGTCGCGCCCGGGTGTAGCTCGCCGGCGCGTTCGCCCGCCTCGATCATCGCCAGGCCAATGCGGTCCTTCACCGAACCGCCAGGATTCAGGAATTCGACTTTGGCCACCAGCGGCGTGCGCGTGTCCGAAGCCAGCCGCGACAGGCGCACCATGGGCGTATTGCCAACGGCGTCGAGGATCGTCTCGCGGATTTCCACTGCGCGCTCGCTGCTGCCCGGAGCATACGCTTTTCGCGGCCCATCTATGCTGCCTGCGCCGTGAAAAACGCCGTCCGAGTCCAGTCGGCACTGCTCGATTGGTACGCCCATCACGCGCGCGGCCTGCCCTGGCGCCGCACGCGCGATCCCTACGCGATCCTGGTCGCCGAGGTCATGCTGCAGCAGACCCAGGTCGAGCGGGTGATCCCGAAGTGGCATGCCTGGCTCGAGCGTTTTCCGACACTGGCAGACCTCGCCAGGGCGTCGCGCGCGGACGCCATTCGGGCCTGGCAGGGGCTCGGCTACAACGTTCGGGCTGTGCGGCTACACAGCATCGCCACCCAGGTCGTCGCCGACCACGGCGGTGAGCTGCCGCGCTCCGTCGAAGCGCTGGTGCACCTGAAAGGCGTGGGGCGCTACACGGCGGGCGCGGTCGCCTG
>WNGK01017516.1_pt1 | contig 13327 bp, 13 predicted proteins | sample 5400601 | NCBI WGS metagenome assembly WNGK01 (sample SAMN13153376, study PRJNA577476) | soil metagenome | isolation source: 60 cm soil or saprolite under Garry oak tree replicate 1 | place: USA:California | collected 2016-06-15 | reverse complement strand
CAGGGCCCCGCAGGCGGGCATCCTCCAGCACCCCAGCCGACCAACCTGAAGGTGCTTCCAAAGGACCTGACCGGCGAGCAGGTGCACGAGATCATGCACAAGTGGGAGGCGATGCTGGGCGCGGAGTGCTCGACTTGCCACGCGGCCGACCCCAAGAACCTTGGGCCGAACGGCAGGCCGCGCTTGAACTTCGCTGATGACTCGAAGAAGGAAAAGCAGACCGCGCGGCTGATGCTCAAGATGACCGAGGACATCAACACCAACTACATCAGCATGGTGGAGAACTCGGGTGTGCCGGCTACGTGCGGCACCTGCCATCGCGGGCACATCACACCGGAGCCGTTCGTGGCCAAGCCGGATCACGATCACGATCACCCGGCTGGGGCGCCTGATCACGACCACCCCGCCCCGCCAGCGCATCCCGGAACGAGGTAGTTCTCGAGAACGAGGGTGGCTCAAGAGGTTGCGGATTTAGGGACATGCTGTCCCGCCCTTGCGCCAGGAAACGGGGCACGGAAGTTTTGTGGTGAATTTGCTTCCTGAAAAGCAGGTCCTTCGGCTCCGCTCAAGACCCGTCCGCAAGCATCAGGCGCGGCCGCCTTCACGGGAGTAGTCGCCGGATTTGCCTCCGGTTTTGGATTCGAGCTGCACCGCGCGGATGACGATGGCCTTGTCGAGGGCCTTTGTCATGTCGTAGACGGTGAGTGCGGCGACCGAGACCGCGGTCAGGGCCTCCATCTCCACTCCCGTCACACCGAAGGTGGCAGCGGTTGCGGTAATGCGCACGCCGTTGCCTTCGATGCGCGCCTGCACGTCAACGCGGGTCAGCGGCAGCGGGTGGCACATGGGGATCAGCTCCGCGGTGCGCTTGGCGGCCTGGATGCCGGCAATGCGCGCCACCTCGAGCGGATCCCCTTTGGGATTTTGCGGAAGGGCTGCGATCACCTGCGCGGAGAGCTCAACAAACGCTGAGGCTGTGGCCGTGCGGCGGGTTGGCTGCTTGGCGCTTACGTCAACCATTGATGCCTGGCCGGCTTCGTCATAGTGCGAGAGCTTTGGCTGGGAGCTGTGCGGCGTCGGTGATTGTGGATTTTGGGGCATTGAGTCCTCAGAACGGAAGAATGCGGACGAGTTCGCCGGCACTCAGTTTGTCGATACCCTCGGCCACGGCCACAAAGCAGTTGGCGTGGGCGAAGGCGGCAATGTCGCCGGAACCCTGCCAGTTGACGGGTGCGACTTCGAGGTTCGCGCTGTTGAGCGGATGGAAGGTGCAGGCCGAGGGGACGAAGCGCGTGAGGTCGGGCTTTCCCTTGACTTCGCGACCCAGCAGGGCAACGGAGAAGCGCGGGCAGGCTTCGCTGCTGCCGGAGAGCGCCGCCAGGACGGGCGCGGCGAAGAGCAGAAAAGTGGCTGCCGAGGAGATGGGATTGCCGGGAAGCCCGAAGACCTGCACGGGGAGCGAATCTCCACTGCGCGGGTTGGGGTTGGCGCTCCGCGGGGCCGGTCTGGCGCTGCGCGGGACTTGGCAATAGACTAGCGGCTTGCCGGGCTGGATGCGGACTCCAGTGAAGTGAACGTTTGCGCCGAGGCGGGCTAGAGCCGGTTCGACCAGGTCGAATTTGCCGGCTGAGACGCCGCCCGAGATGAGGATCAGGTCCGCCTGCATCGCTTCCCGGAGTGCGGACTCGATGGCTTCCGCAGTGTCGACGGCGGCAGGCAATATCCAGGGCTCACCGCCCGCCTGCGACACGAGCGCGGCCAGCATGGTGGCGTTGGAGTTCCGAATCTGGCCGGGAGCCGGGACTTCTGTCACCGGGACCAACTCGTCGCCGGTGGTGAGGATGGCTACACGGGGCTTCGCGAAGACCTCGAGCGCAGCGTATCCGCATGTCGCCGCGGCTGCGATGGAGGCGGGGTTCAGGCGGGTGCCAGTGGGCACGATTTCGTCGCCCGCACGGGCTTCGGCTCCCTCGGGAACGACGTTTTCTCCGGGTTCGAGAGTGCGGGGCGGGACGAGGCGGATCTTGCCGTCGATGTGCTCGACGTGCTCCAGATGTTCGATGTGTTCCAGCATGGCAACCGCGTCAGCTCCGGGAGGAACGGCCGCGCCGGTCATGATCTCCCAGACGGAGGATGCCGGAAGCGGCCCGGCAAAGGGGAGTGTGTGTGGATGCCTCCGAAGCACGGCACGCGAAGCCATCGCGGGTCGAGCGCGGGAAGGATGGCATGTCGCGGTCGGCCATGATGGGTTGGGCGAGCACGCGGCCCTGGGCAGCGGCAAGGTCGACGAGCTCTATGCCAGGCTTGTGCGCCAGGATTTCGGCCGCGCGAGCTGCGACGAGGGCGGCTGCTTCGTCGTAGCTGGGGAGGGAGGCACTCATGGAGTGCATTGTAGAAGAGCAGAGAGTGGCATGGCTCATTGACTCCGGGACAGGAGTTCCACTACCTGCGGTTGCTCTCGAGATTGCAGAATATTGTTTTGTGGGCGTTCTCCCTTGCGTGATATAGTCGCGCGCATGTCAAGCGCAGTCGTTTCAGAACCAGTTGCAAAGCCGAAGATCACCGTCACGACCGAGGACGTGGTCAAGAACGCTTCCGATGACGAAGTGCTGTATCTATTGCGCGGATCCCGCATGGTCTCGGCGGCGAAGATGAAAGAGAAGGGCTGTGCGCGCGGGGACGTGGCCGATGCGAACTGCGGCCGTCCCACCGAACAAGAAGCCACCAGCCAGGTGGGAGGGTCGAAGGCGGGCGAATCGCTGACGGAACACAAGAAGTTTCCTGAGTTCACCACCAGCATGTTCTGGGCACAATCGTATGCGACCGACTGCATCGTCCTTGTGGCGATCCAGAAGAAGTACCTGACCAAGGGCAGCGGAAGCGAGGATGGCTGGATATGCTACGACGCCGCGCCGTGCAAGCTGATGGGGTCGCAACCGTACAAGCCCGACGTCGCCAAGTCGCTGGTGAACAGCAAGACTGGCAAGAAAATGATCGCGGACTGAAGAGAATCGCTGCAAAGCGAAGGACGCTCCCTGTGGAGCGCCCTTCGCTTGTTGAGGGATGGGGCGGCTACGACTTCTTGCCGGCCTTGTAGGACGAGCTGATCTTCTGCCCGGCCTGATCGAGGATACCCTTGGCGTCGGCCGCATAGGGGCCGGTGGGGGCCAGTTCCAGGTACTTCTGATATGCCTCGGCGCAGCCCGGAGGCAGGACGATCTTCTGAGTCTTGGGGTCGATGGTTGCGTTCCCTACCAGACCCTGCCCCTTGAGGTAGTAGAGCAGAGCGTTGTTGGGATCGGTGGCGATGGCCTTTTCCGCGGCAGCTACCTGCGCCTGCGGATTTCCCTGCTGGAAGAAGATCACAGCCTGGTTCTTGTAGTAGAAACCAGCCTGCGCGGGGTTGATCTTGGCAGCGGCGTCGAAGGCTTCATTGGCCTCGGGAACCTTGCCCTGACGGGCGTAGGATTCGCCCAGACCGCTTTGCGCGAGACCCTGAACTTCAGCGGAGGGCTTCTTCGAGGCGGATTCAATCTCGAGCGCCTTCTTGAATGAAGTCACGGCATCGTCGTACTGCTTGAGGCCGACTTGAGCCTGCCCGAGCCGCGCCCAGAGGATGGAGGCATCGGGCTTGGCGGCTGTGTCCTGCTTCATCAGGTTTTCAGCGTCGGTGAACTTCTGGGTCTTGATCTCCGTGGCCTTGGCATCGACGGCCTGCTTGGTGGCGCTGGCACCCAGCTCCTGGGCGGCGGAGGCCGCGGCGGTGTCGGCGTCGTGGATGTCCGTGGAGACCTGTTTGAGGTCGGAATTGAGGCGCTTGATGACCTCGTTGGCCTTGAGGGCCTGCGAGTTGTGCGTCTTGGTTTCTTCCAGCTGCTTCTGCACGTCGGCGGGGAGGGATTTGATGAACTCCGGCCGGCTCATGTCGACGTCCTGCTCGGTGGTCTGGCCGGCGACGATCTTGACGTTGTCGACGCGGTCGACCTGCTTGTCCTTGGGAGTGTCAACCTGGCGGAAGATGAGGGTGTAGGTTCCTGGAGGCGCTTCGCCGGAGTATTCGCCGTTTGCATCGAGGGTGAAGGTGGCCTTGTCGTCTCCCGGGCCATTGGAGAGGCTGACGGTTCCGGTTCCCTGGGCTACGCCGACGGGATTGGTGACTTTGCCGTGGATTTTGCCCATCGGCTTTTCTTGCGCCATAACCGGCGCTACGGCTAACGCCAGGAGGCTGAGCCAAACTGCGAGGGTGCGTTTCATCTGTTTTTCTCCTTGGGAGCGGCGCGAACGAACTGCCCGCGGGCTCAATACGTTCCAAACTTCACAAACCACTCCGGCACCAGGGTGCGATGGAGGGATAGGGCGAGGCACAGGCGCAGTGGTAAATCGTCCCGCTGACCGTTCGACCAGCACAGCCAAAGTTAAACCAATCGGAAAGCCCAGCACAAGGGTGGGCTTCGCGGTTTAGATCGCCGTCTAAGTGGGAGTCGCTGCCTGCAGCCCTGGTTGCCTGTGACGGTCCAGCGCAACACGCATGCTCAGGCGGTGCTCTTCAACGACAGATGGTAACCCGCTGGCGCGGCGCCCGAGTGTGGTCTGGATCACACACTAAAATAGAGGCATGGCGATCACGATTCGTCGTGCCACCAAGGCCGACGTGGGACAGATTCTGGCGTTCATTCGCGCCCTGGCAGTCTACGAGCGGGAGCCGGACGCGGTGAGGGCGACCGAAGCGGACCTGCTGGAGCACGGATTTGGCGACAACCCCTTCTACACCTGCCTGATTGCGGAGCAGGATGATGTTCCGGCCGGATTTGCGCTGTACTTCTACGACTATTCGACGTGGCTGGGCAGGCCGGGGCTCTACCTCGAAGACCTGTTTGTGCTCCCGGAGCATCGCGGTGCGGGCATTGGGAAGGCGTTGCTGCAGCGGCTGGCGACGATTGCCCTCGAAAAGGGCTGCGCGCGGATGAAGTGGGAGGTCCTGGACTGGAATGCGCCGGCGATCGACTTTTACCACGCCATGGGAGCGGAGATTCAGAAGGAGTGGCTTAATGTGCGCCTGAGCGGCGAGTCGCTGCGGCGCCTGGCAGGAGCCGATCTGCTGGCGGTGACGGCGGACGCGCAATGACAATTCGTGTGATTGGCGGCGGGCTGGCGGGGCCGGAGGCGGCGCTGACGGCGGCTCGGCTCGGCTGCGACGTGGAACTCTACGAGATGCGGGCGGTCGTGGACGGGCAGCCTCGGCTGACTCCCGCGCACCAGACTACCGAGTTCGGCGAACTGGTGTGTTCCAACTCGCTCAAGAGCGAGTCGCCCAACACGGCGCCGTGGCTCTTAAAGCAGGAGATGCGGCGCGGGGGCTCGACGCTGTTGCGGCTTGCCGATGAGACAGCGGTGCCGGCGGGGCATGCGCTGGCGGTGGATCGGGTGGAGTTTTCGCGGCGGATCATGGAGGCGATTGCAGCCGAGCCGCGGATTCGCGTGATTCGCGAAGAGGTGACGCAACTCGACGAGGATGCGCTGACGATTGTGGCCACGGGACCGCTGACGTCCGACGCGCTGAGCAGGGAGATTCAGCGGATCACGGGATCGGAGCATTTGGCGTTTTACGATTCCATCTCGCCGATTGTGGATGCTGAGTCGATCGACATGGATAGGGTGTACTTTGCTGCGCGCTGGGACAAGGGCACGCCGGATTACATCAACTGCCCGATGAATCGCGAGGAGTACGACCGGTTTTTGGATGAGCTGATTGCGGCCGAGGCGGCGGAAACAAAGGACTGGGAGAAGCTCGACTATTTCGAGGGGTGCCTGCCGATAGAGGTGCTGGCGCGGCGGGGGCGCGACACTTTGCGCTTCGGGCCGATGAAGCCCGTGGGACTGCGCGATCCGCGCACGGGGCAGACGCCGTGGGCCGTGGTGCAGTTGCGCAAGGAGAATCTGCGTGCCGATAGCTACAACCTGGTGGGCTTCCAGAACCACCTGAAGTACGGCGACCAGGCGCACGTGCTGCGGCTGATTCCCGGGCTCGAGAACGCGAAGTTTTTGCGCTATGGACAGATCCACCGCAACACTTACATTTGCGCGCCGGCGTTGTTGAACGAATGCCTGGCTCTGAAGGCCCGCGAGCGGACGATGTGGGGTGGAGGGGTACACGGAGTCGATTGCGACAGGGATGCTTGCCGGGCTCTATGCGGCGTCGTTGGCGCGCGGCGAGGAGCCCGTCCCTGTTCCGCGCAGTACCGCGCTGGGATCACTTGTGCACTACATCACGCACGCGGATCCGAAGCACTTCCAGCCGGCGAATATTACGTTCGACCTGCTGGAGCCGCTCGAAGAGGAAGTCCGCAAGAAGGTGCGCGATAAGAAAGAGCGGCATCGCATGCAATGCGAACGCTCGCTGGCGGCATTCGACGCGTGGTGGAGTGCGAGGATGGATCGGACAGCGGAACTTCGCGCATAAAGCCTGCGTAGTTAATGTGGTACGCTGCCTTCGCAAGAAAGGTGTGACATGCGCCCGTTCTCTGCCACCGATTCGGTTTCAGTTGCCATTCAACGCACGAGAGATTTCCTCTTCAGGCCGTTCAGCTGGGGGACCTACCTAAAGCTGGGACTGGTCGCGATTATTGCGGAGGGTTGGGGAACCAATTTACGGTCCTCGTCGAAGGGCGCTCATCCATCGGGCAATGGACCGATGATCTATTCGCCGTTTGATATCCCGGCGGTTTGGGTTGCGGGGATTGTGGCGGCTGTTCTGCTCGCGCTTGTCGTGTCGGCTTTCCTGTTCTATCTGGTCACCCGGCTGCGATTCGCTTTCTTTCACTGCCTGATTCACAACGTGAAGGAGATTCGGCCGGGTTGGCGCATTTATCGGGAACCGGCGACACGGTTTTTCTGGCTGAACCTGGCGGTGGGATTGTGCTACCTGCTGCTGTTGGCGCTGGTGGCGCTTCCGTTCATATCGGGATTTTGGCGTCTGTTTCATGACATGCCGCCCGGAGGCCACCCCGATTTGGGGTTGTTGCTGACCTTGGTATTGCCCCTGATTCCAATCGTCCTTGTGCTGGTGCTGATTGGCTTTTTAGCTGACCTGGTTTTGCGCGACTGGATACTGCCGCATTACGCGCTGGAAAACGCGACGGCCGGCGAAGCGTGGGGCTGGGTGTGGCGTTCAATCGCAGACGAGAAGAAGGAGTTCTTTGTTTACGTGCTGCTGCGCGTAGTGCTTCCGACGGTTGCGACGGTCGTTTTGTTGATGGTGTTGTTGATTCCCGGGCTCGTCCTGGCTGGTGCGCTTGGGGCGATTGTGTACGCCATTCACGGGTCGTTCGCTGCGTCAACGGGGGCATCCGCGGTGGTCGGCATTCTTCTGCAAGTGTTCTTCGGCGTGGTCGCATTCTTTTTCCTGTTGCTGGCCAGCATCTGCCTTGGAGGGCCTGTGAGCACAGGAGTACGGGAGTATGCGTTGACGTTCTACGGCGGACGCTACCCGGCGCTGGGAGACGTACTCTATCCGCCGGCGGCCTGAGGGTTGGCTCGGCCTAGGGTGGGGCGGCGGTCAGCCTGGCCGTCCAGCCTGACGGGTCAGACTGGCGATTCACTGGCGATTCAGGCCCTCGATTCAAACCTGAAGACGTACCACGCCGTGCCGTCGACCCGCGTGCGGGTGGGTAGCATGCTCGCGCCCGTAAAGCTCTCAATGGCCTGCTGCCAGAATTGGCACGCGGCGGAGTTCGACTCCATCACGCGGACCTGCCAGGCGCCAGGGAAGCGCTCGAACGCGAGGTGTGCGAGCCGAAGTCCGATCCCGCGACGGCGGTAGCTGCGCGGGACGAAGAACTCCGCCATGTCGCAACCATCGCCTCCGGAATCCGGTAATTGCTTGATGAAGACGAAACCGGCCCACTTGCCGTCGACGACGGCCAGGAAAGGGAAGCGGCCCGGGTCGGACCAGTAGAGGGGAAGCTGGGGATATTCGAATCGGCCATCCGGTCCGGGTTCGATGGGGATGAACTGGCTGAAGTCGTACAGATAGAACTGGAGTAGGTTGGAGAGGATCGGTTGGTGGGCAGGCAAGGCGGGGACGAGTTCGACATGGACAGGTTCGATGTGGACAGGTTCGAGATGCATCAGGCCTCATTCGTTCGGAGCGAGATCAAGCTTAACCCTCGCGCGGGAACCTTTCTCCCCTTGCCAGTGTCCAACAGAAGGGGCTATGGGGCTTCCTGTGGGTCGCATGCCTGTAGTCTGTAGGTTGGAGAAGCGGATGCGGTGGATTGCAGTTTTAATCGGTTCGGCGGCGCTGGCAGGTTCGGCGATAGCCGGCGGACAGGCCAAGCCCCAGGCGAAGACGGGTACGGCGGGCGCGGTGACGATATCGCTGCCGAGGCCGCTGCTGCCGGAGTCGTTCGCCGGGTGGGTGGTCAAAGAGTCACCGAAGCCGCTGACCGATGCTTCCCAGGCGGATGCTGCTAATGCCGCCGCTCTCAAAGAGTATGGATTCCTGAATGGGCTTGAGGCCGCGTACAAGAAGGACGGCGAGACCCTGACCTTGCGCGCGTTGCGGTTCAGCGATCTGAGCGGCGCGTATGGCGCCTACTCGTTCTATCGCGGCAATGGGTGGCCAAAGGAAGATATCGGGAACGGCGCGGCCTCCAACCACAACCGGGTGCTGTTCTGGCAGGGGTCAACCCTGATGGACGCGACCTTCTCGCATGTCAGCCCCATGTCGGGATCGGAGCTGCGGGAACTGGCGAAGGCGCTGCCAGCGGCCCAGGGGGCCAAGGCGGTCGCTCCACCGATCCTGTCAAACCTGCCCCAGAAGTGGCTGGACGGCCAGACTACGCATTACGTGCTGGGAGCGGCAGGATACGTGGGATCGGGCGGCGTGCTGCCGGTGGAGCTGGTGGGTTTCGACCGGGGCGCCGAAGCCGTGACGGCGAACTACACGCTCACCTCGGGGCCGGCGGTGCTGACGCTGATCGACTACCCCACGCCGCAGCTGGCTATCGCGCAGGAGAATCGGATTCGTGACTACATCAAGGCGGGAAGCAAGGCGCAACCGGCGTTTCCCAAGCCACTTACGGACTCCGACCAAGCTTCCCTGGAGGTGCGGCGCAGCGGCCCGGTGGTGGCGCTGGTGAGTGGCGACGCGATCCCGGACGAGAGCCACAAGCTGCTGGGAAGCGTTCATTACGAGTCGCAGTTCGTGTCGATCCCCCAGCCGGGCGAATCGGAGGTCTCGAAGACCGGAAAGCTGCTTTTGGGCATTGCGCAGCTGGTGATCATCGGGTCGGCCACTGCGCTGCTGCTGGGATTCTTCCTGGGCGGCGGACGGGCGCTCTACCGAATCGCGAGGGGAAAGCCGGCTTCCTCAGTGTATGAAGCCGAGTTTATCCGGCTCGATTTGCGGGAGTAACCGGCGGCTCGCTCCGCGGGTACCGAGGCGCGCATCCGAACCGTCAATGAGGGACTCGCAGGCTGTGGAAAACACGTCCTTTAGCAGAGAAAACTCCCGAGAAACCCGACGAAAACCGGAATGAAAAGGCGAAGGCCTACCGAACAGTTTCGCGGTAACTTCGGCGGGCTTCTTTTGATAAATTATTGGAAACAAATAGTTTATTTCGATTTAGGATTGTTCTTGACACACCCTTCCCCCACACCTACTATGCAGCCAGAAAGTTCTGATGGCTTTGCCTCCGTTGGAACTATTCTCCCTAGGAAGGAGCTGCCCTGTTGCCGGGCGGCTCTTTCCATTTCTGAGGGCATTCTGGTCACTCGGCCTTGGCCCGATTCTCAACAGGGTCGGCCCACTCCTTGCCACAGCTCTCGCACTCCCACGAATTCGAAGGATCGGTGGCGATGAGAATCGGGTCGGCGGCGCCGCAGGCCGGACAAACAGGCGGACGATACTCCGGGATTTCCTGGCGCGAGTCGTCGATGATGTCCTGTGGAATGGGGTTGGCGATGACGGCACGCGCTTCGTCGAGTTGATCAGCGGCGACGAGGATTCTGGGCCCACTCATTTCTGACGGAAACCGCGGTCTGTCAATCCAGCATTCAAGCCCGGCTCGACGCAAGGTCTCGGCGACCTGCCAAGCTTCAACGGAATCGTTGCTTTCGCAGAGCAGCACCTTCCACGTGTAGTCGATTGGCTTTCCTGTGGCTTGAGCTTCCGCAGCATCGAGAGCTCGATCTGCATCAACCCGACTGACCTCTACTGCGGACCACCCTGGCGCGAGAGGATCGCCGAGGCCACGCTTGCGCATCTCGTCGCGCAGGACGGTCTTCGCCATGTCCGTCAGATCGTTGAATGTGGTGGCGAGCTCGAGCAGTTGCTCGTCGTACATTTCGCCATACAGCTCCGTGAGCCGGCGCCATTCCTGTTCCGGGTTGTCGAGCATGGAAGGCAGTATAGCCGCATTCCTGAAGGACGGGCTAACGGACGGATCCGGAGCTGATGTCTCCCATCATTGCGCGGATGACAACGAGGATGGTGACGGTGACCGCGGCCCACACGCAGGTCCAGAATCCGATGCGGCTGAAGGGGATGAAGAGAGTGCCCTGGGTGAGTGTAAAGGTGAAGCCGAGCTGATCGGGCAGCAGGGCGCGCACCGCGACAGCAAGCAGGAAGCCTCCGGCCCAGACAAACGCGATGCGAAACGCGAGCTGCACGGTCTGCGCAATCATTTGGGATCCTCGTAAGGCTTAAGGCCCGGCAAAAACGGAATTACGCTCGACCGGAGTACAGCTTTCGCAGCCGAACCTAAACTTTACCGAAAAGGGGCGCAACGGTACAATCACTGAGAGGCACGCCGACGTAGCTCAGTTGGTAGAGCAGCTGATTCGTAATCAGCAGGTCATCGGTTCAAGTCCGATCGTCGGCTCCATTTGTTTCCTTCCCTCCTGCCTCACCTCGCTCCACAATTCCGCACTGGTTGTCCACAGGTTGCACCGCTCCAGAAGACAGACGAACCAAATCAGGCATTAGTTATCCACGCACTTTTTCTTGCAAGCTTAATTCCAGTCTGCTTATCCACGCCTATTCTTGGCATAATCGCAGCAAGAGAGCGGTTACCTTGTCGTTGTTCCAAACGCATCGATATTCGAGCACGACGGGCATTCGCGATGAAAACCCGAGGCAGAGCCGGTTCAACCACGGGAGCCAAGAGTGAGCAGCTATAGTCGCCAGGATGTGTTGCGAATCCTCCAGATAAGTTCCCGCCAGTTGCAGGGGTGGGAGAGAGCGTGCCTGATCCCGCAGCAGCAGAGTTACTCCTTTCAGGACCTGGGACAGTTGAGGACCTTGCGTTCGCTGCGCGAGGATGACGTGTCGGCTGCTTCGATCCGGCATTCCATCTCCGCCATGAGGGCTGTTGCCGGGATGGAGAATCCGCTGGTTGAGGCGACCGTCGTGCGAACGGGCACGCGGATCGCCTTTCGGCACCTGGGCGCGATGGTCGACCCCATTCGCCGCCAGTTGATGTTCGATTTCGAACGCGCGGGGCAGAAGGACGCGGTGGCGGAATCGCCAATGCCACTGACCCTTCCGGCAGCTGGTTTGCAGCGCGTGCAGCAGGACCAGTTTCTGGCTGCGGTGCAGGCCGAAGAAGCAGGCGACAAACAGCGCGCGATTCAGCTCTACAACCAAATCCTGAAGTCTGATGCTGGGTACGCGGCGGCTTACATCAACCTGGGCACTATCTATTTTCATCTGCGGCAATACGGGCGCGCGGAGGAGTTGTACCGCAAGGCGACCGAGGCTGACCCGGAGTACGTGCTGGCTTTCTTCGACCTGGGGAATGTGCTGGACGAGCTTGAGCGGCTGGATGAGTCAATTGAAGCCTACCGTCACGCGACGGTGCTGGCTCCGCGCTATGCCGATGCCCATTACAACCTGGCGCTTGCCTACGAGCGCAAGGGCGAACGCCGCTATGCGCTTCGCCACTGGCAAGCGTACGTGCGGCTTGACCGCAATGGTCCCTGGGCCGATCACGCCCGGGGTCAGATTCGCAAGCTGCTGGACCGGGAAAAGCTGTCGATCGCGTGGCGCGCCGATGGGTTCGTCAGTCCCTCGAGAAAGCAGCCGGGACTGTCGCTTGTCGAGCCGGTAGGCGACAGCAAAGGCTGCTAAATTCCGGGATGGGTTCATCTTGTAGCTGCACTCCGCGCTTTTTTCTGAAAAGAATCTCCTCGTCACAACTTTGTGCAAAGACTAGAGTCTATCTAGAAAGCGGGACCCCCTCGGTTCGCGAGGGCGGCCCAGTCTACATACGATCCAAGAGGTAGTCCTGGCGTTTTCGGGTCCTTTCTTTCCACCTTGGCGTCCCGGCGTTTATCCTGCGCCGCAGCACTGAACGGCACTTCACCGGTCCTCCGGATCCGGGGACACCCATTTCTATAGGTCACAAGGGAAAAACCATGAAGACCATGTTTGCAACATTCCTGCACAGGCGGCTTCGGCTGTGCGGCATGCTGGCGGTTTGTGCTGCTACATCCGGGCTGCTGAGCGCGCAGTCGCCCGTGGCTCGCATCGCTTCTGAGGTCAACGGCTCCAAACTTACTGTGCTCACGGGCTCGCAGCATCCGCTGGCGAATCCCGAATATGACGCAGGCCGCATGCCTGCCTCTACCCAGTTGAGTGGCATCAGCATCGCGTTCAGCCGTTCGGCGGCGCAGGAAGCCGATCTCGACGCGCTTTTGGCCGCGCAGCAGGACCCTTCCTCTCCCCAGTATCACCGCTGGCTCACGTCTGACCAGTTCGCGGCGCGGTTCGGAATGGCGCAAGCCGACCTGGACAAGGTGTCGAGCTGGCTTCAGCAGCAGGGATTTTCGATCGACACTGTGAACCGCAGCCGCAATGCGATCCGCTTTTCGGGCAGCGTGAGCCAGGTTGAGTCGGCATTCCAGACGCAGATGCATTACTACGAAGCCGCGGGGGAAAAGCACTTCGCGCCGTCGACAGCGTTGTCGATTCCGTCGGCGTTTGCGCCGGTTGTGTCGGACGTGCGCAACCTGAACGATTTTCGGCCAAGGCCGCAGCACACCGTGCCTCGCGCCGGATTCACCTCCGGAGTATCGGGAAGCGTGTTCTTCGCGCCGGGTGATATTGCCACGGCCTACGACGTAAAGCCTCTCTACAGTGCAGGCATCGACGGCACGGGGCAGACGATTGCGATCATGGGGCAATCATTCGTGCACCTGAGCGATGTTGAGGCCTTCCAGAGCGCGGCCGGGCTCACCAAGAAGGACCCCACGCTAGTGCTGGTACCGGGATCGGGTAATGACGGAACAATCTCCAATGGCGACGAAGGCGAATCCGATCTCGACC
>WNGK01012538.1_pt1 | contig 13328 bp, 20 predicted proteins | sample 5400601 | NCBI WGS metagenome assembly WNGK01 (sample SAMN13153376, study PRJNA577476) | soil metagenome | isolation source: 60 cm soil or saprolite under Garry oak tree replicate 1 | place: USA:California | collected 2016-06-15 | reverse complement strand
CACATCGTCAAGCGCCAGCGATGCCAATGGAACGTATACAGGCACTCGAATCACCTTCGCCGATCATGACCTGCTTTATGGAGATTGGGAGCCGATCCGCCGCATGTACGATCCCGGCCGGGCAGTGCAGGTGTTTTTTGATCCTCGAGCGCCGCAGGCCGCAGTCTTGGAGCGCAGAGTGCCGTTCGCTTGGTTTACACCATACGCCATCTGGGGCACCCTCGGGTTCGGCGTGCTGATGCTCGCGCTCAGCTTCTGGCAGAGGGCGGCAACCTGGCCGGGTGGCGCGCGTGACCTCGTCCCATGAGGCGACTGCGACGCATCCATGGCCTCAGGATGCTGGCGCCTAACATGCGCTTGAAGCTGCCGGGCGCTCTCGTTCTAAAGGAAGCCGTTGTGTCGTGTCCTAGCGGGCACGGAACTTCGTCCACCACCTGTTGCGCCGGCGGGCCGCTCGCCCGCAGCTTAAGCGCGAGCCGTTAGGCAGCACCTAACTGCGTTCATGAGCTCTCTATTCCAGTACGCGCCTCTCGCCGCTGTAGGCCTCATCACCGGATTTGCCGCCCACGGCCTCTCGGCTTCCGTGCGGGGCACGATCGCCAGACACCTCATTGTCAGGTACCTCATCGAGGCGCTCGCCATCGTCCCAGGTGTAGCTTTGATGGGTTTCGTTCTCGGTCGGCGCGGTGAATCTTCCAACCTCTTTGACTTCCTGCGTGTCGGGGGCGCGTTCTTCCTACCCCACGTCGCCGCTCGAATCGGGGCGCGCCGAGCCACTGTCTCTCACCGCATGCGACGTGAGAGTGCGCTTCCATTCGCCCATTGGTTCGACCTGACGCAGACGAACGCCGGGGCCGCTCATGCGTTCTTGACGGCCTACTTGGCCCAAAATGAGCGCGAGCGGATTGACTCCCTTCCTGACCTTCACGCCGCGTGTGCCGCCTTGCAGCAGGCTAACGCCGGGCACCCGCTTCTTCCTGCGGCCCTCGGGACCTTGCGCGCAGAGATCGCCCGCCTAGAACTCGCTCGAGCCCGACTTGCACAACTCTAGCGCCTGGGTGACGCGCTGTCTAACATGCGCTTGAAGCTGGCGGGCGCTGATCGCTCTAAGGGAACCGGAGTGTTGTGCACTGACGCGCACGAACCATCGTTCAACGACAGGTACGCCTGCGGGCGAGTCGCCCGCAGCTTAAGCGCGAGCCGTTAGGCGGCTGCAAGGTGTAAGAGATGACTGACACCGCGTCCTCAGGCACTGCTGCCGGGTGGAGGAGAGCGCCTTGGCGTTGGCCGCTCGCTATTATGATAGCGATCGCTGCCGGGTGGGGGTGGCTGCAATCTCGGCCCCCAAGTCCCACAGCGAGGCATCAGGCGATTGACCGGTGTCGGCAGAGGTACGACTCTGCCCGGACCACGGCAGAAACGCTCCGCGTCGATGGGCTTCATCTTCGTTCCGGTCGCTTCAGCTGGAACTTCGTTTACTCCCAATGCGGCGACTACCGTCGGACCGGCATGCGATAGCAGCCACCTAACATGCGCTTGAAGCTGCCGGGCGCTCACAAGCAGGGAAGAGTCGTGTTGCATCGCTGCCTAGCCTTTGTCTGCTGCTCCGTCTCCTTGCGGCGGCGGGCATTGCTCCCCCAGCTTAAGCGCGATCCGTTAGGCAGCTCTCCACCTCTCGGCGTGGCACTGTATTGACCCGCTCTCTTCCCCCCGGCCTATTGCTCATCCTGGGCGCCTGCGGCTCGGCCGCCAAGCCCGCTACCCGCGAGTTCAGCGCTACTCGCGCGTTCCAGTACCTTGAAGCACAGGTGCGATTTGGTCCTCGCATACCCAACACAACGTCTCACGACAGCTGTGGCGAGTGGATTCTCGCACATCTACAGGCAACAGCTGACACGGTGATCGTGCAGGCCTTCACAGCTCGCACCAAGAAGGGCGAATACCTTCGCCTAAGCAACTTCCTCGCGCGCTTCAAGCCACGCGCCTCCGAACGAGTGCTCTATCTCGCTCACTGGGACACTCGCCCACACGCAGACAAGAGTCCCAACCCCAGCGACCGCAAGGAGCCGGTCCTTGGTGCGAACGATGGCGCCTCAGGGGTCGCCATTCTCCTGACTGTCGCCGACGTGTTGAAGACTGCTCCTCCAAGAGTGGGAGTCGACCTCCTCTTCACGGATGGTGAGGACTATGGGGATTTCAGCGACACCACAGCGACTCTCCTGGGAGCACGCTACTATGCCGCACATCTTCCGTCCGGATACCCACCGCTCTACGCGGTCCTCTGGGATATGGTCGGCGATAAGAACTTGCTCATTTCGTTCGAGGGAAACTCGCAAGCCTTCGCCCCCGAGGTAATCGATCTCGTATGGCACGCGGCGGACTCACTCGGCTACAGCCGGATCTTCGTGCGCCAGTTGGGCCAGCCCCTAATCGATGACCATGTCCCACTGCAGGCCGCTGGAATCCACGCCATCGACGTCGTTGACTTCGAATATGGTCCCGACAACAGCTACCATCACACTGTCTTCGACACCCCCGACAAGGTGTCAGCGCAGTCTCTTCAGGTAGTGGGAGACGTTGCACTTGCACTCGTTCGATGATACGTAAGGTGAGTTCGCGCCTTGAGCTGCCTAACCTGCGCTTGAAGCTGTCGGGGCCGGGGCGGCCACTTCTGTAGGAACAAGTCTGTCTTGTTTCTGGCCGCCCCAGCCCGCAGCTTAAGCGCGATCCGTTAGGCCGCGCCCAGCAGGCGAACACACGTGGCTGACACGCTGTCCGGCGTTGTTCCAGTCTTGCTGCTAGTGGGGCTAGTCGCGGTTCTGATTCGCGTTCGAAGGGCGTCGCGAGCGTGGGCGGATCGCGCACAACTGTTCAACCGAGTCTATACCGCGAGAGTTTCCAGAACGAGTCCCGAAGAGATCCTGAGGGAGATCGCCTTGAGGCGTGGAGAGCGGCTTGGCCCCGTTGCCCGCCGGCTGAGCCTGGGAGCCTACCACGGCGTCGGTTTGCAGCTCTACGGGCATAGCGCTGAGGACATCGAAAGCGGAGGTTACGTAGGTACCCAATGGCTCACTTTCGTGTGGCTCCCCATCATCCCCCTCGCTCGTTACCGGCTCGTCCCCACCGACTCCGACACGGTCCAGCCAATTGGCCAGCTCCCGTTGCGCACCAGAGAATGACTCTTGGCAATTGGCGGCTGGGTTGCCCTCATTGCATTCCTGGTCAACTATTGGCATGGCTGACTCGCAGAATGAGGACTCAGACGCGGCCTAACAAGCGCTTGAAGCTGCCGGGCGCTCGCGTGGGAGTAATTGTGTTCCCTCGCCTGCGGGCTCGGCCGGCGGCTTAGCTGCCTTGCGCCCGCGGGTATTGCGCCCGCAGCCTAAGCGCGATCCGTTAGGCGGCACGCGATGCGACACACTCTCGAGTTGGTACTCATCTCCGCAGTGGCCTGCGCGCGCCCAAACACGAGCGCTCGCCAGCCGACAAGCCCAGTGGATACCGCACGCACGGCTTTCAATCCCAAGATGATTTACATGGAATCGATCGTCGGTGAACGCCCCACCATAAACCCGTGCCCGCCGCTCGCCTACCAAGACACCCTCCGACAAGCAGGCATTGAGGGGCGCGTGATAATCATGAGGTTGGTGATAGACACCTTGGGACGCCCAGAACCGGGTTCGGTGCAGGCGGTCCGCAGCCCACAAGACTCCTTGGCGAGTGTTGCCGTTCGCGCGATATTGGCCTGCGAGTTTACCCCGGGTCGCGTCCGCGGGCGCGCTGTGCGTGTGCTGATCGTGAGGCAGAGAGATTTCAGGTTCGATAGCCTCTGAACGCCGCGCGCTGCCTAACATGCGCTTGAAGCTGCCGGGCGCTCTTGTGGGAGGAATTGCGTTGCCTCGCTGGCCAGCCTCTTATCTGCCGCTCCACCGTCTTGCGCCCGCAGCTTAAGCGCGATCCGTTAGACGGCGCTTTTAGATTCCTTTATGGCCCGATTCGCTGCGAAACTCCTGTTCCGATTCAGACCACCGAATGGTGGCAAGAAATCGTCACGGTTCCTGTGCGAAGAGAGAATCGTGACATTCACCGCTCCCAGCGCGACGAGCGCGCTCACGAAGGCGAAGCGGCTCGCGAGAAAAGGAGCGCATTCATATCGAGTGGTTACTGGCGGCCGCGTCCATTTCGAACCAGTCGGCGTCATAGAGCTCATGGAACTCGGCGTGGAGACAGGGTCTGGCGAGGTCTGGTGGGATATCTACCTCCGGAAGCTATCTGGGCGCCGCAGCAAGCTCGTTCCGGCTGAACGGAATCTGCGAATCTTCACAGATCTCGCGTCGCACGCTCAACGCAAGGCGGGTCGCGGTAAACGCGCCGTCTAACAAGCGCCTGAAGCTGTCGGCGCGCGTAGATTAGGGAATGAGTCTTTCTTCAGCGCGCCGCAGCTTAAGCGCGATCCGTTAGGCGGCTCGGGAGGGGCAGCGTGAGGCAATCGGTCTTCCTCGTCTTCCTTGCGACGGTCGTGGGCTACTCCGGTTCTCTTCGGTCCGCCAGCTCGGAGTCATGGAGAGATTCAGCATTTCCGAAGGCAACTCTGCAGCCCGGTTTCTACATCGCACCGTGGAACGACGACTACCAGACCCGCTGGCTGTTGCTCTACGTCAACCGAAAATTGGACGCGGTCATTTACGATGCGGCCGAAGTGACTGCGCTCTGCACCCTCAAGATCCGTGGCGATTCGGTTGGGTTCACAACCGACCAACTCCCGTTTTGGCAAACGGGGGATCGCTTTACGTTCTCTTTTCTCGGAAGGCTCACGCCAACGGGTATGAAGGGCGTGCTCGTGATGAACGGCCGTCCGTACCAAGGGCGAGCATTCCCTGCCGAATTCCGTTATTACGGCACTGACACCAAGGCTAGCCACGCCGATAGCGTGTTGGAGGGCGTCTATGCTTCCGTCCGCGTGCACCGGGAGTCCGGCGACGTTCTCGGCGATGAGCTCTTGGTGGTTAAGACGCGCGAAGGATTCACCGCATTCTATACCGATTACGAGGGAGTGCCCGTGGGGCCTTACCCTGCTGACACCTTCTCAATTCGCGGTGACACGATTGAGATCACAGTGCCTCTATTCGGTCCTGACCGCCCCGTCTCGAAAACCTTCATTCTCCATTCGTCGACACCTCGTTCGGATTCCGATACGGGCACGGCCGACGACTCCAGTAAGCCCGCGTATCTCGCGAAGACTGCAACCGTCGAGGACCTATTCCGGCCGCGGCATCCGTGCGCCGCACAGCCGTCGCGGGGCGGGCAATGAGCCCTGCCCGAGCCGCCTAACATGCGCTTGAAGCTGACGGGCCTCGCCAGTAGGGAACTATTGCGTTGCCTCGCCGCCCGCTCTCCCGGCGGGGCTCGATTCCCTTGCGCCAGCGGGCACGTCGCCCGCAGCTTAAGCGCGATCCGTTAGGCGGCAGCGCCATGCGTCGGTCCCTGTTCCTCGCGGCCCTGTTGCTCTCCACCCACTGGGCGATCGCCGGTGCGCAGGACTTACAACGTCACGGCTTCTGGCTGGAATTCGGCCTCGGGTTTGGCCCCGCCCGTTTCGCGTGCGACTCGTGCGACTACCATCGCGCAACCGCGAATAACAGCTCGCAGCTCGGCGGTTGGGCGGTCTCCTTCGGGGCGGGGGGAACCTCAAGCCCACGCCTCCGCGCCGGCTTTGAGTACCGGGCGTGGTTACATCGTCCTTTCGCTTTTGATGACACGGTCCCCGAGATCGAGGCGCTCAGTTTTCTTGTTGCGGCGTATGCTCGCGACCAAGGCGGCCCGTTTCTGGAGGTGGGAGCCGGTGTGTCGGAATACTCCCTCGGAAAGGGGCGTGATCTGATCGAGCCCGTGTCCAAGAGCGCGAACCCCGTCGTTAGTGGTGGGGGCGTTGGGTTGCAGCTCGGCGTGGGCTGGGAGTTCCGGTCCGGGGGCTCAGCGCGGCTGATTTACTCCCTTGCCAGGGAGCAAACGCTCGGGGCTGATGATGGCGCGACTGTCGCTACCGGCTGGAGGCATCACCTGCTGCTCTTGGAACTCGGCCTGCGAGGCGCGCCGTAACGCTGCCTCTGCGACGAGCCTTCGTGTCGCGCTGCCGCCTAACTAGCGGTTGAAGCTGTCGCCGCCCGGTCTTGGCAGAATTCCATTTGTGAGCCAACATACTGACGTGCTCCACACTTCAGGTCGTTCCGCCCGCTGGCCGGGGCGGCGCCGCTTAACCGCGGTGCGTTAGGCAGCAGCCGGGATTAGCCGAGCTAATGAAGATCCGCAAGCAGGTGTACCAACTCACCCTCGACGACCTCGAGCGCACGCCCGTTTGGGAGTTCGCTCTCGACGAGGAAGTTGAAGAGGGTCAGGACGAAGCGACGGTTCGCCCCGTCGAGGGACCGTTCCCCCTCGATCCGGCAGACGGCATGTTTGTCGTTCGAGCGACGTTTCGGCTGGGTGATGGCACTCGGTTCACCGGCTACCTGCAACCGCCAACGCAGGGCGCTTCGTCGCTTTCTGTCATTCAGCCAACGATCGTTGCACCGAAGGGCCAAGTTGGGTTCTGGTTCGGCGCGTTCCCTCCGAAACCGGACGTCCTCACAGCCTCGTACGGGAAGCTCGGCAAGACGCCCCCCGAAGTCTTCCCGGTCGCTTATGAGTCTGATGTGCCCCTTGTCGCTGGCGTGGTTCGCGGCGCGCTCGATGGGTTCGCCCACTTCCGATCACTGAAGAATCAAACCCTGGTTCAGGTCAGGTAGGCTGCTGCCTAACAAGCGCTTGAAGCTGCCGGCGCGCGTAGATTAAGGAATGAATCTTTCTTCAGCGCGCCGCAGCTTAAGCGCGGTCCGTTGGGCAGCGCGCGAATCAGGGGATCACTCTGACCATTCACTACTCAGCCACGCCGGATGATGTCGGAGCGTTGTATTCGTACGCGCTTCGACATTCGTGGCGCTTCCGCCTAACGCTCGCGGCCTATGCCGCTATCCCAGCTCTTATCTGGCTCCTCGGGAGTGGAAGTTCTCCCAAGCCGATCGACGTCGTTCTGTCCGCGATCGTGGCAGTCTTCGTATTCGTTTTTGTGCCGCTCCTCGCCAAGTGGCGGACGAAGACCGATCTGCGTACGCTCTCGATCAGCCCCGGCGGAATCGACACGACCATTGGCAAGTTGGCAGGCACCGTTCCCTGGACTAAGGTCTACGCGATCTGGGATGCGGGGGAGCACATCTTTGTCCTTCGAAAGAATCTCAACGGGCTTGCGATACCAACCCGCGCATTCGCAGACGCAGGCCAGCGAGCACAGTTCCTCGAGGCGAGTCAGCAGTTCTTGGCGGCCAGCAGCAGTCCTCGTGGGGGGCGCGCTGCCTAACATGCGCTTGAAGCTGCCGGGCGCGCGGCTGGGAGCAATTGCGTTCTCTCGCCTGCGGGCTCTACCGGCGGCTCAACTGCCTTGCGCCCGCCAGCATTTCGCCCGCAGCTTAAGCGCGATCCGTTAGGCAGGGGGCGCGATGCGGAGACGTGACCTCGTACCGCTGATGACGTTTGCCGTCGGCGTCGCGTCTGCCTGCGAAACCCGCAGCTCCCGCCACCAAGCGTCGACTGCCAGCACGGCGCCACAACTTGCCACCGATTCCGGGTCATCACCTCCTCGGGTATCAGGGGACGTATCGCGACTCAACGTCAGTGACCTTGTCGGCGTTCGCTACGGTGCCGGCACGAGGCCACCCTCCGCCGTTGCTCCCCTTGGCGGTTGGCTCATTCTTCCGGAGAGTACGTCAGCGTGGGCGGCTGAATTCCGAATCACGGAAGCGTACTACGGAAGTGGTCGCGTCCTGCTGCTCGAGCGCGTCTATCGCCGTGCCGCGTCGAACTCGCTAGTCTGGGAGATTATCGCCGTGCAGCGCTTGCCACCGTTTCCTCCTGGTTACGTTCTGGCGCGTGGCACGTGTAGTTTCGGACGGCGGGCGGATGGCAGTATCGCCGCCATTGTGCGTGCTGGAGTTGAGAGGGGCGAGCCGTTTCGGGTCATCAGCCAGGCTTGGCGCGCCGACCTGAACCGGCGCGCGTTCTCCGAAAGCTCTTTGGACGGTCTCCGGTGCTTCAACAAGCCGTTCGACGGTCGGTGACGGAGGCGCCCCTGCCTAACAAGCGCTTGAAGCTGGCGGGCGGTGATCGCTTTAAGGGAAGCGGAGTGTTGTACGCTGGCGCGCACGAACTATCGTTCAATTACACTGCACGCGGCGGGTGAGTCGCCCGCAGCTTAAGGGCGGTCCGTTAGACAGCGGCACGTTGTCCTTCCCAGTCAGTCTTCAACTCGGAGCGTCGCTATGCGAAGCATCTTTCCAATACTTGCAGTCGCCGGGGCCGCCGGCATCCTGATCGCGTCCCGACCTGCAGCACAGGCAGCTGTTCAGGACCAAGCTTAACGTGCTGGGGCGCGAGGGCTGGGAACTCGTCGCGGTTCACACAGCGATCTTCAATGGGTCGACTGCGAAGGAAGTGGGCTGGTTGTACTTCAAGCGCCCGATCAAGGCGTCCTGACTGTTCGCAGGCCGCTGTCTAACATGCGCTTGAAGCTGGCGGGCCTATCGTTCTTAATGGAATCGGAGTGGTTGTGCCTTGACGGGCACAGGACTTCGTCCATTGCTAGTTGCGCCAGCGGGCTGGCCGCCCGCAGCTTAAGCGCGAACCGTTAGGCAGCAGCGCATGCAAGGATGAGTGGCTGAATGGTGACGCAGATTCCCGATCGGCTTGTCGCGTTGGCCCTAATCGTTGCCTCTGGTTGCGGCGGGGGTCCTCAGGTTAGCGCAAACGGTCTGAGCGAGTCCGGCGTAGTCGGGCACGTAGGCTGGCGGATCGAGGGCGCATTATACGACATCTCGAGCGCGAAGCCTTGCGTGCCGCCCCGTGTAGTTCCGGACTTACGCTCGCGCGCAAGCTCACAGCGCGTTCCCACCGTTAGTCCTCTTCACCCGACCGTCACCTGGATTCTGCCGGACAGTAGTCGCCTTGCGTTCGCCTGGGCGCCGAACGCTCGCAGATACGACGTCTTCCACCTAGGCGGTGGATACGAGGAGGTCGGAGGCGTGGATCGCTGCGAAGCCCTATTTGCAGGCCGGTTGCGCGAGTACGACACCTGGCGCTATACGCGGGCGACGTCGACGGACACGGTGTATGTTGCTCGCCTCGTCGTATCGTCGAGCTCTCATCGAGGCCTTGAAGTTGTAGCCATCTCGTACAGCTTTGCCGCTCGGGCTGCGGTCTTTAGTGTGCTTGCAAACCTCACGCTGGATGACCAATAGCGCTGCTGCCTAACATGTGCTTGAAGCTGCCGCGCCGGAGCGGCCACCTCTGGTGGAACTGGTTTGTCTTGATTGTGGCCGCTCCAACGCGCAGCTTAAGCACGATCCGTTAGGCTGCTCCGGGATGTCCGAGTTTCAACCAACGCTTCTCACTCGGTTGCCTGACTCCCTTGTGGGAGAGATCGTCGCCTTCGGGATAGGCTTTGACGGCAACCTATACGTCGTCTTAGCGCAAAAGCCTCTTGACTACTCCATTGAGCAGCCTGGGTGGGCCGTATTCCCCAAGACCCGCCCGGACGCGCCTCAATCGTATCGCGTGCTCGGCTACGACGGGCGCACCGCCGATTGCATCGTGGACTTCGTTGCGCGGGAAGAGAAGTACAACATTCACTTTGTTCAGCCTCTCTTCGACGGTTTTCTCTTGGCCTGCGCTAGGTCCCATTGGCGGTCGGAACTCGACATCGAGCACAACGGGCGACTCTACAGTCGCACGGGTCAGCTCGAGAGGGAGCTGATTCTCGGCGACGGAATCGAGGACCTTCAAGTCACCGCGCGCGATCGCATCTGGGCCGGGTATTTCGACGAAGGGGTCTTTGGAAATTTCGGCTGGAAACAGCCGCTCGGAGCCTCCGGCTTGGTGGCGTGGGACAGCGCCGGCACGGTCATGTACGAGTTCGCCCCTCCGCCAGGGCTCGACGCAATGGACTGGTGCTACGCGATCAATGCGCCTTCTGACTCGGATCTATGGTGCTTCTGCGCAACGAACTTTCCTCTCGTCCACATCCACGAATCACAAGTCGTTGGATCATGGCAGTTGCCGGTGACAGCTTCAGATGCTTTCGCAATCTCCGACACGGGTGCACTCTTGCGGGGCGGCTACAACGAATCGCATACGTATCACCTCTGCACCTTCGCACCAGACACCCTACGACTTGCCGCGACCTTTTCATTAGTTTCCGGCGCTCGCAATCCGATCTCCGCCGATCGAGTCGTTGGTCGCGGCGATCGGCTGTTCCTACTCGCGGGTCGCGACATATATCGGGTAAGTGTCAGCGACGTAGCCGGATCAGCCTAACACGCGCCTGAAGCTGGCGGCGCCCTTGCTCAATAGTGACGGTTACACCGCGAAGTGCGGTGCGTTAGAATTTCATTTGTGAATCTTCTCGGTCGGCGCCGCAGCTTAGGCGCGATCCGTTAGGCGGCGGTCGTCTACGAATCGATCGCGGGTACGGTACGGCAGATCCTACCCAGCTTCATGTGATTCCCACCGGACTCTGACCTCGCGGATCTCGCCAACGTGCCTGGCGCCGTCCATGATCACGATGAACATGTCGTTCCTAACGGGACCGGCTTTGCCCGTCAATACGTCGCACTTGAACTACACGTCCTGGCCTTAGGATGCGCTTGAGCCCGGTGAAGAAGCTGCGCCTAATCGCGGTGTGGTGCCTCGGCCTCTATCTCGCTCACATGTACGTGAGAATGGGGTGGATCAAGTTCGACCCGAATGGGTTCTGGACTCTGGCATTCGAGCGATGGGGATATCCTGTCTGGCTCAGGTGGTTGGTTGGTGGAATCGAGGTCGCGGGCAGCCTCCTTCTGCTCATGCCATGGGTTGCCTCCTACGCAGCGAGCGCCTTAGGTCTCGTGATGGTCGGCGCCTGGGTCACTAGAATGCGTGATGCTCGGTTCGTCGACGTGGCGTGGATCACGGTTTACCTTGTCGCGCTAGTGTGGATCGCCTTCGAGTGGTGGCCCTTTCGTCTTCACCGCGGCGGGCGAGTAGAATCTGGGAGGAGCGCCGCCTAACATGCGCTTGAAACTGCCGGGCGCTCCCAAGTAAGGAAGAGTTGCCTTGCCTCGCCGCCGTGCCTCCCCTTCCGGTCCGCCACCTTGCGCCTGCCAGCATTGCGCCCGCAGCTTAAGCACGATCCGTTAGGCGGCGGCACCATGAGTTTGGGGCACTCTGTTTCCCGACCTCCCACTGGTCCCGGCGGATGAGACCCACGCGGCTACGCTGGATCTACTTCCTTGGCGCGCTCGCTCTAGGTGGAGCTGCCTTTACCGGCGCCACGCTCGTAGACCAGGGCTTCACGCGCGGCTGGTCAGAGTGGGTTCGTCTCTCGTGGGCGCTCGGCCTCGTCTTCTCGGGCATCGTAGCTGTGGCGGCACTCTTTGCTTTCCTCTCGCTCTCGAAGGGTGACGTAGAGACAGGACGTCTCCTCTTCCGTGGCCTCTTGCTCGGCGCGCTCGCCTTCTGTGCGTTCTTCGCCCTCGGCCATTTCGTTCAGGCGTCCACCGGCTTCGCCGAGGACCGTACATTCTTGATCGGTATAGGCGCTTTTATCGCGATCTGCACTTGGAGAAAACCATGGTGGTTCTGGGAGCATCCAAAAGCACGGTTCGTTCGGGACATCATCGGAGACCTTCCAACAACCGTGGCTTACTACCTGATATCGGCTGGATGTGTCGGCTACAGGATATTTGGATCCAATCCCCACGTCTAGGCACGAAGCCGCCGCCTAACAAGCGCTTGAAGCTGCCGGGCGCTAACGAGTGGCAGAATTGCGTTGCCTCGCCGGCTCAGCGGCTCAAGCTCCTTGCGCCGGTGGGCGTCGCGCCCGCAGCTTAAGCGCGATCCGTTGGGCGGCACCTCTCGGAGGCACGACAGGAATGTTGACAAGTCGCGCGTCGATACCGCTCGTGGATCGGAAGGCCGGCCCCCCAACGCGTGGAACGATGTGTTGATGCGCACCCTCGTCATCGTGGTCGGCATGGTCGTTGGCTTGTTTCTCGCGTATCAAGCCTCCGCAATCGGGGACGCGGCGGCCGCGGACCTCCTCGCGGGCGCCGTCGGCGTCTATCTCTGGCGGCAAGGCACGAAGGGGGGGAGCCTCGCGTTCGTGGGGCTCGTGAGCGGGCTCATCGTTCTCGGCATGGCGGCCGCGGCGACGCTGCGTGACGCGAGGGCTGCCCACTGGGCTTCCACTCCGGGCACGGTTGGTTGGGGGGCGCCCAGCTGCCATGCCGCGATCGCTCCGCATACGCCGTACCGAGGCCCTGAGCCGCCCACGACGCTCTGCTTTTCGCCAATCTACTACCGCTATCGGGTTGGTGACCGCGACTATGCGGGAACCCGAGTTTCGTTCAACGACCTGCTCCTAGCCGACCTCGACTGGAATTGGGAGGCCAAGTACGAGGACAACCGGAACGTCACGGTGCGGTACGACCCCGCCGACCCGGCGGTCGCAGTGCTCGAGCCACGCACCCCAGGTCGGACGCTGCTCTGGGTAGTGGGCGTCTGGTTGACGCTCGGCCTCGGGTACGCGTTCGTGACCAATCAGGAGGGCGCGAGTGATGCGAGCTGACGGGTGCCCCAACACGCACTGCCTGCCCGTGCCGCCTAACAGGCGCTTGAGGCTGACGGGCGCTAATCGCTCTAAAGGAAGCGGAGTGTTGTGCGCTGGCGCGCACGAACTATCGTTCAACTACACGGCGCCCTGCGAGCGAGTCGCCCGCAGCTTACGCGCGATCCGTTAGGCCGCGACTACGACATCCCTTGGGACGGGCGAGCAGGTTCATGCTCAGCGGGATTTCCACCTCGCCATCACGCTCTAGCCCTGCATAACGCCGGCACCCCCTCTGAAATGAAAAAGCGTCGTCCCAAACTGGCACCCACCGTTCCTGGCATCTTCATCCAGACCGTCGCCCGAGTGCGATCGCTCGGCCCAGACCCACGAGATTATCCGTATTCCGTGCCCGCCATTCGCCATCTTACCGAATTGAGGTTCGAAACACCGGTGACGTTCTTCGTCGGAGAGAACGGCTCTGGGAAGTCCACCCTTCTCGAGGGAATCGCGGTAGCATTTGGGTTGAATCCTGAAGGCGGTACGAAGCATGAACGGTTCACCACGCACTCCACTCATTCAGATCTCTTCGGCTCGCTGATCCTCACCAAGAGCCGAGACGCGCCCACAGACTCATATTTCTTGAGAGCGGAATCAT
>WNGK01014002.1_pt2 | contig 13329 bp, 21 predicted proteins | sample 5400601 | NCBI WGS metagenome assembly WNGK01 (sample SAMN13153376, study PRJNA577476) | soil metagenome | isolation source: 60 cm soil or saprolite under Garry oak tree replicate 1 | place: USA:California | collected 2016-06-15 | reverse complement strand
CGGTCCGCGCGTCTACGTGTTTTTGCCTTGCACACGACACGGGATAACTGCGGTGACCGAGGTAGCGGGCCGCGGGCTGCTCATCTATGTGAGAGTGGCAGATGACCCCACGTGGTACGCGGTCCTGCCTACACAGTTTGCGTACCAGGACTGGAGAGCGCAGACATGAGCCATACACCAGAAGAGCAGCACTACCTCACGAGTAGACACGCGCTCCATAACGCTATAGAGACCTACAAGGCGGCACAAGAACACGTCATAGCCGTCTACGTGCACAAGCACTTCCCAGGTGTGAGGGTCACGGTAGACCTCAACCCTGAAACCCTGGATGTCGAGATCGATGTGACCGGACCCCAAGAGGAGAGCACCTGTCGAGAGATAGGCTACCATGTGCAGCGCTATATGGCTCCGCTGGGATATGGCCCTATGGAGAAAGCGTACAAAACGCCATGATACGCGACGAATTCACCCGCTATGTGCGGGAGCGGCTACAGCAGCACCGCGAGAACCTGCGTCTATGGGAGCAGGGCGTGCTCACCCCGACGGAGCCAGACGCAGATGAGCGAGCAGCAGTGAAGCGGGAACTACGGGCGTGCATCCGTGAGTTGGAGCACTTGTTGGAGAGGCTGGGAGTGCGTGATACTCCTGAAAGGACGTGCTAAATGGCCTATGGGAACTGGGGCGCCTACGTCTATCGTCATGGCGAGCGGCAACGTGACCGTGAGGATGCTACCCCCTATCAAGAGATAGCGCTCCCACCGGGCTACTGGCAAGCGTTCGCAAGCGGGCGGGCTGACGGCTCAGTAAACCCCCATCACGCGGTACTCGGTGGCGGGCGCATACGCTGGTGTGGGCACAAGTCCGAGCCGGTGCTCTACCTTGATGGAGTGCGTATGGACGGGCAAGAGATGCGCAGGCGCTACGCCACGCACCTAGAACAGGATGAGGAGGGCTATCTCTGGGAGACGGAAGAGACGATCTACCAGGGCGAGATTGAGGGTTACCGTTTCCGCGCTATCCCCTTCAATGGGAATATGCTGGACCTGGAACTGATCGATGCTGATGGTACGCTCTGGCAGGCGCGGGCGGGCTATGCCTTTGGCGCGGGCTACCAGGAGGATAGCGAGGGTAATAGCGCTTATCAGCCCTATCCCTTCACTGGACCAACGGCACCGGAAGAGCGCACACCATGATCCCCGCTGATACATCCCGCTCACACGATGAGCAATTTTCTCGCTATCACGAAAAACACTTGACAGGTTGCGCAACGTATACTATACTTACGAGACAAGCGATGCGCAACACCATTGCAAGGGAAGGGAATGAAGATGGAAGAACTCAAGGTGCTATTCAAAGAGCAGGGCTGGACCCTCCACATGCACAACCGTCGCAATCGTGGCAAGAAGTATGTGTATGCCGCATGGCGGGATGGCGAGAGAGTCAGGCAGCGCTACGTTGCGCCACTGGCAAGAATGGAACTGATGTCCAGAGAGCAGGTTCAGGCAAAACTACAAACGCTCTCCAAAAATGGTTAAGGTCAAAGCGCCCAACGTCTGCTAAACGGTTTCGCTTTGACCTCAGTAGCTTACACTACCTGCATGTGCATTTTACAGGCATACACCCGTGTCTGTCAATATGCATCATGGGTAGTACTGGAGAAGTACATCTCATGAAAGAAATTCCTTTGACCAAAGGAAAAGTAGCACTGGTTGATGACGAGGATTACGAGCCTCTGATGCAATATCGATGGTATGCATCAGAGGGCAAAAGTACCTTTTATGCGGTAAGAGGTTCGGGAACACCTTCTGGTAAAAGGGCGACTTTGCTCATGCATGTTGTCATCATGCAGATGCATGGAAAGCATGAGCAAGGGAGGGACGTAGACCATGCCGATCACAACGGGTTAAATAATACAAAGGCTAACCTGGAGTGCATGACGCATCGAAAAAACGTCGAAAAGAGGCAGGATAACACTTCTGGATTCCCTGGTGTGCATTGGCATAAAAACAAGAAGAGGTGGTATGCAGATGCAGTAGTAGATGGATACAGAAAGCATCTAGGGTGCTTCGATGACCCTCAGAAGGCGTATGAAGCACGTCTGCGATACTTACACGAAAGAGGTATCGCATGAAGTGTGTCGTCAATAAGACGATAAAAGCGGCCCGGAGTGGACCGCTATCACAATTGCTAGGCAACCAAGTTACCATCCGAAGTTTCGCCGCCGAAGATGATAACTCAAGTACACGCTGCCTTGAAACTAGTATAGGATAGATTGAAGAAAAATGCAAGCATATCTATCAATGTAGTTTTTGGGCGTGCGGGAAAGTGCACGTCATATGAGCAATGGAAGTGACCTCTACGATTTTGGCTCAATGGTCATTATTCGTCAAAAGTTCCTCAAGATCACAGAGCGCAACCTCTGTACTTCAAGTGTGCTTGATCGACTCTATGCAGAAGTAACCACCAAACTTGAAGACGCTTGGTATGAGATAGAACACTATAACAAAAAATTCGACTCCATAGCCAAGTTTTCAGTAAACTTGCTCTACATCTACCAATGTGAAGTTTTTACAAAAGAGGAAATTGTAGAAGCTCTCAATTTCCTCATCAAAAAAGAGTATATCCGTGTTGTTGACCAACAACACAACACGTATAGTTTCTATGTCGATATGCAAAAAATCGATAGAGAGACAACCCCTCCTCCTCTACGGCAGGAAGATATCACGGAACAGGATGTCGTGCAGATGTTGGAGGAGTCATCCCGGTATCAAGAAACACCAAAACCTGCTGCTACTCAGGAAAGGGAAGTTCCCCCTACGCAGGAAAGCCCTAAACCCCAAAGACGTAGTGAGAGCAGACGGGTGGAATATCACAACAACCGCGCTGCCCGCGTAGGATTATCTGCAACGCTTACAATCCAGCAATGGATTCAGACCCTGGATTACTTCAAGTGGAGATGTGCCCTTTGCCCTGATGGATCATATGAGGTGCTAGAACACTTCACGCCGATCATACATGGCGGTGGTACCACAGACTATAACTGTATCCCAGCCTGCGCACAATGCAACCGCTTGAAACATGACTCACATCCTTCGATGATTTCTCCTAATCTGAGTATGTCTCAAGTGCTCCAGACTGTTCAAAAATACCTTGAGTCTCGAAGAGTAAAAGTGGAAGAGGTGGCGGAATGAGTGAAGAGACTATAACCTACGATGTATTGAACTTTGACGGATTAGAGCGTAGAGGCAATTACCGCCTCATTGCCTATCGTGAAGACATGCTTCATACCCTCAATAAGAAAGATTCGGCGGCGATCATTTACCATATTATCTATCGCTGGCAAACAGAATATAAACGCCCCGCTGCCATTAAGAAGATTGAAGAGCGAAAGAAATCAGGACAGAAACCCTATACGGCAGAAGAGGTCGAGGACATGATGTTCGTCTATATGTCCTATAACGACTTTGTACGTGAGTCAGGTGGAGCTCTTGGATACAACACTGTTAAACGTACACTAGCCTATCTTGTTAATGAGAAAAAGGCACTCATCCAGAGGGCGAATCGGAATCCCAAATATTCAGACTTTGAATATAGCGTCAATAAAGATACTGTTCGTACCATGCTGAAAGAGTTACCCGTTGACCCCGCTTTCACTCCAAAGGTTCCTAAGATCAAAAACGACTCTACCCAAATGGGTATACCTGATACAGAAGAGCTTGACTCTACCCAAATGGGTACACTGTCTACCCAAACGGGTATAGGCTCTACCCAAATGGGTACAGAGGTATACCCAAATGGGGGTACATCACAGAATCTCACAGAAACCACAGATACAAACACAGATAAAGAGAGTACTGCGCATTCTGACGAATACGCGACCCCCTCTCTCCTGTCTGATGCCGATCTTCTGGCAGAACTGCAACGACGAGGACTCTCCCTCCCAGCGCCAACACAACAGGAGCAAGAAAACGATGGATCCACTCACCTTCCTGATGGTCATACTCTTCGTGATTCTGATCGTGGCCGCGCTACTCCTCGCACTCAGGAACCACTAGCACATGCGTCCCCTGAGCAGCATGCCGACACAGCCTCTTCTGATGCGCTGCAAACTGCTCAAGATGTGAACACCCCTGTGGACAACCATGCAGCGAATGTGGATAACTCTCGCGGTAAAGATACACACGCCGATAGTGTACCGGATACCGTCGCGGTGCAGTCCGATGCGCCCGACCCTGGTGGGCATACAGACACGCCCGAGAGTGTTGCTCAGGACGTGGGCAATGATCGTATAGCCAGTGAGGCTACACGCAAAGAGGCCAATAAAAAAGTACCGCAGAGTAGCACACCCACGCCCAAGAAGGCACGTTACCAACTCACTCTTCAGGGGCAGCATATCATTGAATTACATCAACAGTTCAGAGGACGCAGGCTCACCCTCAATGACGATAATGTGAAGGCTGCTAATGGTCTGGGTGATGTGGTAGAAAGCGATGCGGACTTCCAAGCCGTCTTGCAGAAAATTAAGGATGACCCCTTTCTGAAAGAGCGTAAGGTGCGTACCGATCTGGACTTTGTGTTCCGCAAATACGACGGGTTTCTCGATCAGGTTGATGCTGATCGCCGTCTTGCGCAGCAAAGGGCAGAAGCGGAACGGAAGCGGAAGGAGTGGGAGGAACAGCAACGACAAGGAAATGTTACCCCATTGCCCGCACCTCCGCGCAAACTCAGCGCATTAGAGCAACATAACCGTGATTTAGAGCAAGCATTTAAAGATTCCAGTACTGGCCCACGTCCACCCTTGCGCATGCTGGCCACGAGCCGTTAAGAAAGAGAGCATCCCATGAGTAACGCGAACGAGCGTATGATGCCCAACTCCTACGAGGCCGAGCAGGGACTGCTCGGCTCCATCCTGGTGGATGGCAGCGTCTTTGACCAGATCTCCGAGCAGGTCCACCCTGACGACTTCTACAGCAATGGGCACCGCGTCATCTTCGAGACGATGCTCGCTCTGTGGATCAATCGCACCCCCATTGATCTCATCACGGTCTGCGATGAACTTGAGCGCGTGGAGAAGATGCAGCACGTTACCAGCCGCTCGCATCTCTCAGGTGATGCCTACATCGGTGGACTTGCCAACGCCGTGCCCACCAGTGCCAATGCGCAACACTACGCAGGCATCGTGGCTAGGACGGCGCTTGCCCGCAGGCTGATTAGCGCTGCCGGGATGATCGCAGGGCTGGGCTATGAGAGTGACCCGCAGGCCCTGGAGAAGTCCGAGCAACTGCTTTTCGGGCTGCATCGGGACAATAAAGACGCCACCTTCCACTCGATGCAAGCCGTGATGGGCGACTACATGGTGGAACTAGACACGCTCTATACGCACAGGGGGACGCTGACGGGCGTCCCTAGCGGATACGCTGACATCGACCGGCTCTTTGGGGGATTTCAGCGTACCGACCTGATTCTGGTTGCGGCCAGGCCCTCCATCGGGAAAACATCACTATTGCTCTCTCTTGGCTACAATGCCGCGCTGGCGGGCAGACGGGTCGCACTCTTCAGCCTGGAGATGGGCAGACGCCAGTTAGCGCGGCGTTTTATGTCGATGTGCTCAAAGGTGGATACCCAGCGCCTGCGTACCGGGTGGATACATGACGAAGAGTGGAAGACCGTCATGGACGCACACGCAACGTTGGGCGCGTTACCGCTCTGGATCAATGACACCGCAGGCAACCCGATTGCCTCCATGCGTGCGCAGTTACGCGCCCTGGCACGCGAGCAACAGGGGATAGATATCGTCATGGTGGATTACATCGGGCTCATCCCGCCCGATGCCGATGCCAGTAAACGCGACAACCTTGTCCAGCAGGTGAGCGCGATTAGTGCGGGCCTCAAGTCACTGGCCCGTGAGTTTGATATTCCCGTGATTGCCGCCTGCCAGTTATCGCGCGGGGTCGAGAACAGGCAAAGTAAACGTCCACAACTCGCCGATCTGAGGGATTCGGGCTCCCTGGAGCAGGACGCGGATGTCGTGATGTTCATTTACCGCGAAGACTACTATGCGAAACAGGAGGGACGCAAGGACTACGCGCCAACCCATCAAGCCGACATTCTTATTGCCAAACACCGTAATGGCCCGACCGGTGAGGTGTCACTGTACTTCAAAGAGGAGGAGACGATGTTCTATCCGTTAGAGGCGAGTCCAGTGGTAGGGAGGGAGAACGACGATGATGAATAGATGCGCCCGTTGTGCAGAATTTGCCAGTATTACCGACGTGCTTGGGTATGCCTGGTGTGTGACCCACGCCTATCGTGCAGAGGTGAGTGCGTGGGGAAAGGCGCACCACTTCCCAGACCTGAAGTGTTTCCCATTTGCCATTGGTCCAGGGGAATACCTCTGGAAGATCGCCGTGGGTGTGGGCAAGGACGATTTCCTCTACATGGCACTAGCGGCTATTGAAGATAGAGAAAACAACGAAGACCTGTAATGCGTATCTTGTAGGTAGTTCGACTTGTTCAGATGTTTGCAAGTACTGATGAAAGAGGCAACAGCAATGAACGAAGGACACGAGCATGCAGCGCTTGAGGCGATCTATCAGCGCCGCGAGATACAGCAGATGATCGAGATAGAGCCGGTGGTGGCCCACATCCTCGCCATCGCGGCGAACCCCGAACCACGCGAGAACCGCTGGATTGCCTACGAGGCATTGAAGCGCATGAGCAGTGGCTATGTAGGCTGGGATGCACGACAACCGCAATTACGGACGACGCGGCATTACGCCGCGCTTCTCGAAGCGATTGATACCCTGCTGCCACAATCCGAGTGTAGTGATGAAGAGGAAATAGCATGATGAAAGAGACAATAACCGTGGCCGAGTACCACGCCCTGCTCAAGACAAAGCAGCCCAGGCAGGCACCGAAGCAGAAGCAAGAGAGCGATCTCGTACAGCAGTTCAACGCCGTGCTCATCCCCTACGGTTGGCGCTGTGGTGAGGCACGGCTCCTCTGCGACGATGCCCGTAGTATTCCCCCTGCGAAGCGAAAGGGCGCGATGATGAACGCCCTCGTGATGTGGCGCACGGATAGCGCGTACTGTGCCCAGCGGGTGCGCTTCGTGGGTTGGCTGTGGGAGGTGACGGGATGGAGTGATGCACAGATCGCGGCGCTCGTTGAGAGGCAGGTGAGCGTGTGATGGATACACTTTTCTCGTTCGATTTCGATGAGCAACCCGTGAGGGTGAAGTCCTCAGAGTGGTATACACCTGCTCGCTACATAGAGGCTGCCCGCGAGGTCATGGGCGGGATTGATCTTGACCCCGCCTCTAGTGCAATCGCGCAACAGGTTGTTCGTGCGACACGGTTCTACACAAAAGAGGAGAATGGGTTAGCCCTCCCGTGGAAAGCAGAGCGTGTATGGCTGAACCCACCCTATTCATCGCCAGATGGCACGCTTGGGCGCCTGGGCAGTTTGAAAGGGTCATTGAAGCCCTTTATCCTCAAGGTGGTTGAGGAGTATACCTCTGGAAATATCCAACAAGCGATACTGCTGGTGAACTCTGACACGGATTCGTCCTGGTTCGTTCCACTATGGTACTACCCCATCTGCTTTGCCAACCACAAGGTGATGTTTCACCGACCTGGGCAAAAGAACGAAGGGCAATTTTTCGGCACCTGCTTTGTCTATATGGGACCACATGAGCAGAAGTTTGTTGCAACTTTTAGTACGTTCGGACCCGTGACAAGGTGTATATCACCGCTTCCCGTGTCTTCGTTGCCGACTCTCTGGGATACGGAGGCAGTCTCATGAGTATCGCCCCTTCTTTGCATGCCTGCCTATTCGCCCACACCGTGAGCACGCCCTGCTCGCGTCTCGGTTGCCCTGGCACTGCCCGCTATGAGACCCTGTGCGCTGGCCCTGCCTACTGTGGCACCCATTGGCGTCGCTATTGGATGATATCGATAGACGCTCACTGAGCGAGCAGATTGCGGAGGTGCTTTGATGCCCTACTCTTACCTCAATGGAGGTTCCATCCATGTGCTGCTCCCCGGGCATATGGAGACCGAGCAGTACAAGCCCACGCACTTGCAGCACCCGCCACGCTTCAGTGATGCCGAGTGCGCCACGAAGTACATCACCCTACCAACGGGGCGCGTGGTCACCGTCAAGGACGCCACCGACGCCGAGTTCGAGCAGTTCGTGCAGGCGCTGCTCATCGCGATCTATCCCAGCGCACCCGCAGCCCGCCGTGCCAAAGTGCAAGAGTGGTGCTGCGGCGACTGGCTGCTCGACGCTCGCACGTTTGTGCTCCTGGAGGCGATGAGGCTGATCGAGAAGCGCAAGTGTGCAGTGGTAGTGTTTGTGAATCAGGCAGAAGTGGAAAGTGATGAGGTGGCATAAATGGCTATTACGTTTTATCCGACGGTCTCACGTGGTGAGTTGGGCAAGTACGCGCAGGTAGCACGCGCCCTCCTGCCTGCGTCATCCTGGGCAGGTGAGGAAGTCAACAGATACGGGCGAGTGCGTCTGCATATCCCGCAACCCAAGATACCAGAGATGCTCCTTGACCGAGCTGCTGACTGTGGCGGCTTTGTGGCAACGCGCAAATGGGGAGGCGATTACCGCTACACCCCTGAGCAGTATGTGGAGTGGCTGAACGGGTGGCACCCTTCCTGGGCGGCCATGATGGACTACTGTTGTGAGGACCAGATCACCTCCGGTATTGCTGATGTGGTACGTCGCAGGCAGGATAGCACCACGGCAATGGCGCACAGTCTCTGGCAAGAATACCGTACCTCTCCGTGGGTATGGGTGCCCACTATTCAGGGCTGGCACGTTGAAGAGTACCGTCGCCATGTTGCAGAGATGCGCCCACTCATCACAGAGATGCATGCCCACTATGGACCCGGTAGCGCGTTTCGTGTCGGGATTGGCACCCTCTGTGCAAGAGCGTCGGCCAAGATGATACGCGAGGTAGTGACGATGGTAGCGGGCGCGTTGCCGGGGGTACCGCTGCATCTCTGGGGCGTGAAACTGTCCGTCATGCAATCGGGTATTCATCTCCCAGAGCAGATTGTCAGCGTGGATAGTGCCGCCTGGAACGGCATGTTCGCCACGGGGCGCAACCTCTGGAAAGCAAGTGGAATGACGCAGCGTGAGTGGTGCTTCAAAGTGGCACTGCCGACCTATGAGACAAAGATTGCGACAGCACTGAGCCAGCCCAAACAAATGACCCTGGAGGATTATGCCTGATGCTCTACGTAGACGATCTCTTTACTGCCGCCCGCGTCAAACCGGCAGCGAGGCGCTTTGGGAACCGCTGGTGTCACCTGAGCACCGATGGTCCCCTTGAAGAGTTACACCAATTTGCGGCCACGCTTGGCCTTTCCCGTGCATGGTTCCAACCGCATGCAACCCTCTCCCACTACGATCTGACGCCCTCCAAACGCATGCAGGCAGTGGGGCTCGGTGCACGGGAGATCACCACCATCGAACGGCTGCGGATAGCAGGCATTGTTGGAAAAATTGAGGAGGTGAGCGAGGCACCCGTCCCGCTTACTCTTTTTGCCGATGCTCAAACTATGAGCGAGCCACCAACTCACAGTACCCCTATACGCTCACGTAGTGGGCAACATGTCCGCAAATCGCAGAAACCCGTACCAACAGACACCGAAATTACGACCTCCCTAAAACGCACCACAGACGATTTCAAGGGCATATCGCAGCATGGCACCGCTCAAGGGGTGAACGAAGAGACAGCACCATCACGGATGCAACGCCCTAGCCGGCAGCAGAAGGCATCGCCACGGGCATCTCAGCGCGTTGTGGAAGGGAACACCTTCTGGCAGAGTTACCGGGAACAGACCCCACTACTTGACCACGAGGAAGTGCGACGAGAAGCCATTGACGGCTATGAGTACCTGCTCACCTATGACCCCTACGCACGGTCCTATCATGTGCGCTGTAGTGACCTGCACAACACCAAACTATGGCTGGATCATGGTCCATTCACGGAAACAGAGGGCCATGCCTTCATCGATAGCCGGGTGGCGCGATCTGAGGGGACGCGGAGAGTATGATGGATATGTGTGATGGAGGTGCAATTTGGGTGATAGATTATACTGCATGCATGCAGTCGGTATGCGGAATGCAGAGTGCATGAAGGTCATCAGTCCCGATGTCGCGGGAAAGCCGCCGGGCGGGTGCGTTCCTCCGGTGGCTCTCTTGTTGCTTGACGGCATATGTGCAGAGTGCTATACTTCGATACGGTTGGCACCCAACCATGAGTGCACATGACCTCCACTTCTTCCTGCTTTGTGCATGTGGAGGTCGTTTGCTGTCAATGTGGCGTCAGTACCGCACTAAACCCCGGCTCTCCCCAGAAACTGAGAAACTGCTCGCGTGGCATGTCCGTGTAATTGTACGACGACGAATCAGCCACAAACACCGTCGAACTATTCCCGCCTGTCACTACCACAAAGTGTCCCCCATTGAGGCGATCCGGCGGCCAATTCACAATGACGGGCTTGCCGCTATTGGCCACCGCAATCACGTGATCCAGCGTATCCTCCTCATTCAGCACGGCGTGAAAGTCGTAATGTGCCGCCGTATGGGCCAGCCCTGCGTGTGTGAGCAGTCCCGCGCCCGATATATCCCCATTGGCAATCATGACCTGCAATATATCGTGCACGCGGTAATTGCCCCCGTAGTAGTTCAGCACCACCGTAGTCGCTGCCGCTGCACACGCTGACATCTCCCAGGTGTTCTGCTCTTGCTGGCTGTTGTACTGTGAGCGTGCCAGTTGGTTGACACGCTCTACGCTATGGGTCGCACCCGCCACAGTGGAGACATTGGGCATGGTAAGGTCTGCGGTGGCACGCTCGATCTCTGCGATGTGGCTATACATGAACCACAGGGCAAAGAGCAGCAGAGCAGCCGTGATGAAGGATTTCACGCCGCCTGCACCTCCAGTCTGTCCAGCCATGCCCACGCCTCTGCTAGCCCCTGCGCTGTTGTACGCACCGTGCAGTACTGGTCACCCTTTCTGCTGAGTGCGTCGTAGAGGATCATCACCAGCCAGAGCCCGTCTGTGCTGGTGATGATCCCTAGCGTCTCGGCTCGCTCGATAACCTCTTGCATCCTTGCCTCCCTAGTAGCCCCGGTACTGCTGCCGTTCAAACTGCTCGTTACGCGCTACAGGATCGACGGATTGGAGTTGGTCCCAGCGCTGCTCCCCGCGCAAGTCAATGAGCCACTGCTCACCCAGCGCATCGGTGCTGGTAATGTCGTAGAGATCGTCGAGCATGTCCGGCTCCTCGGTGATCTCCTGCGGGCACATGACGATGATGGGTTTGCGTGTGTAGGTGCTCATGCATCGCTCTCCTGCTCGTCCTCCGTGATGAGTATCTCTTCAGCGAGATCGGGCGTCACGTTCAGATCACTCATCCTCGTCACCTCGTGCACTTCCTGCGTCCAGCGCATTGGCGACATCGCGCTCGGCTTCCGTGATGAGACCCGCATTGTACTGCTCATCGGGGTCACTTGGGTACAAATCCTCGTCCATTGTGGTAGAATCCTTTCGTGTGATGAAGCATGTGCAATGTTAGTGGTTTGTGCTTCATCGGGTAGAGCCTGCCCGTTGATGCGAGCAGGCACTTTTGTTGCTAGAAATGCGCTACGCGTTTTTGCGCCGCTCCTGCTCTGCCCGCAGCACGTCCAGTTTCGCAGCATTAGACCGTGCCGCATCACGGTGCCACGTATCACCCTCTGTGTCCGGCATGGCCTGGTGATACATGACCTGTGCCCGCACGTCGGTAATGACGCGCTCGATGGAACTGAGCGGCCACGACATGACCTCCTGGGCATACTCGCGCATAATCAGCCCACGCAATGCGTCCGTGCGTGTCCGGGTGATGCACAGCACGTCAGGCGTGGGCAGCAGATCGCCGTGTACTGCATGCAGGTGCGCGATCTCCGCTGCGAGGGCGTCAATCTCCTCGTCGGTTGCCACTATTTGTCCTTCCTCTCTCTCATACAGTGCTCACCAATTGAGCACTTTTTCAGGCAAGACGAGCAGCAGCACCTCCGGCAACTCACAATGGGCGTTCTGCTGCTCAATCCATGAACATAGAGTATCATGAGTACAGGAAAAAGTAAAGGGAAATAAAGACATATATTGACGCATTTGCTGAACTGCGCTAAGATTGGAGGTAATCGCAGAGATGAGGAGAAATGATGGTAACTTTGCAAGTGCTACGTTATCAGGTAGGTTGGGGCATACGGGAATGCGCGGAGGCGACGCGTGTCTCACCTTCGACACTTCAGCGTATTGAGGCCAGCGAACGGGCGGGCGTGTCCCATCCCGTCCAGGGGCGTATTGCGTGGCGCATCACCACCGCGTTCAGTGAGAAGCTGGGGCGCGACATTGCGGTGGAGGATATCGCGGGCATGCACATCCAGGCGCCAAAGCCGGGACGCCCCAAGAGAAGTGGAACGGAAATTCGTTGACTTGCCTGCTTTCTCAGATGATACTTGTGAATGCATGCATGCACGTAGGCATGTGTGTTTACCATATCGAACAGGAGGTAGATGATGGTTATAGACAAAAGGCGCAATGTCCTGCGTCGTGTTGCACGCGTCTGGATATTCCTCATACGCAAGGGAGGAAGTGCTAAGACTATTTCTTCCGTGAACTTTGCATCTGCCCTGGCATTCATGGGAAGGAAGGTCCTTCTCATTGACTTAGACCCGCAGGGCAATACGTCGCGCCATATGGGGCTCAACCCCAAAGCGTTACTAGGGACCGTCAACACGTTATTCACGACTATTGGAACGAAGCCTCACGGCGTTATTTATCCGGTATCTTTTGTGATCAATAAACAGACCTATACGCTTGACGTGATGCCAGCCGCGCGCGATCTCGACGAAACAGACCTTTCCATGAAGGCGACCCAGGTAGGTATGTTCATACCAATCATAGAAGCACTCAAAGGCGACTATGATGATATCGTGATCGATACCCGCCCAACCAGAAGTATGTTGACGCTCTCGGGTATGATTCCCGCAACCCATGTAATCATTCCAATGGAGGCGGGTGTCTTCGCCCTGGACGCATTAGAGGACACCCTTTCAGACATTGAGGAAGTGCGCAATGGGCTCAATCCCTCGCTCAAGTTGGTGGGTATTCTGCCAACACGTGTACGTGAACATACCAACCTTTCGCGCGCGGTTCTCGGTGATGCAGCCTCCATCTATGACCATTTGCTTATCCGTTACACGAAAGCAGGAGAAGACACCCCGCGCCTGCTTTTTATCCGTGATAGCATCCTCCTTGGG
>WNGK01005559.1_pt1 | contig 13336 bp, 20 predicted proteins | sample 5400601 | NCBI WGS metagenome assembly WNGK01 (sample SAMN13153376, study PRJNA577476) | soil metagenome | isolation source: 60 cm soil or saprolite under Garry oak tree replicate 1 | place: USA:California | collected 2016-06-15 | reverse complement strand
CGGTGCCGGTGAGCCACCCGAAGCGCACGCAGTCGGCATAGTCTAGAGCCCGTCGAGGAAGGCCAGGACCGTGTCGGCGGGCTGGTAGCGGCCTGGCGTAGCGTCCTGCGGGGCCGTGCGGGCGAGGGCGCGTTCTTTGAGAGCCAAGATCGGCGTGTTCTGGCGGAGTCAGTTGTTTGCAACCCTCGGAATGCCTTTCACGAGGCTCCGGGCTGGCAGCTTTGTCGACGTCGGCCGGGGTGAGCTGGCGCAGGCTGTAGTCGGCTGCGTAGGTGGTCCAGTCTCCGGAGGAGGCTCGCTGCCAGGTGACGGCGACGCTGATGTGGATGCAGAGCAGCCGGGCCAGCATGGCTGCGGGGAGTTCGGCGGCGAGTCCGAACAGCGCGGTGGAGCGTGCAGGGCCGGGCTGGCGCAGCCGTCCGCCGGGGCGGTATGCGCTGATTGGCTGGCCGGGCTGGCCGCCGGGGACAGCCAGCGGGATTCCCCTGGTCACCGAGTGCGGCGTGTCCGTGGCGGGTGGCGGTGAGCTGGAGGACGAGCGCGCCGAGTGGCTGGGGCAAGACGATGGGCTCGCGGCCGAGCCGGAGCCGTACTTGCTGCCCGGCGGCGTGGACGTGGTCGAGGGTCAGGCGGCTGATCGCGGCGGGCCATTGGGCGTAGAGGAGCAGGAGCAGGTCGGCGACGCGGTCCTCGGGTTTGATGGTGTGGTCGTGGAGCAGGCGCCGGGCGTGGTGCCATCGGGCCTCGGTGCCGGTGACGCCGCTTGGCCCGTCCCACCGGGTGGCGGCGAAGTCGAGGCTGGTCAGTTTCTGGCGCCTGGCCCAGCGGACGAAGTTCCCGGGCTCGCCGCGATGGGTGGCGCGGTCGCTGGTCAGCCAGGTTGCCCGCCGAGCCGCACGACACCCAGGTGACATTGGCGTTCCCGCCCTTGCTCTGCGCCCTCAGACCGGGCACCCAGGCCATGGCGCCGTCCCTGCGCCCGGCGGTGATCCGGCACTCCCGCCAGGAATACCTGCAGGCCAGGCGCTAGCATGCCGTCACCTGGCCGGGCGGGCCGGGCGCAGGCAGCCGCGCTGGAAACCAAGGCATCAGGCATGACAGACTGACCAGGCATCGGGGTCTCCCTCAGGACAGGCATGGTTCGCACCGCCTGCCCTAGCCAGGCCCCGGGCCCTTTTCCACCGCGACACGCCCGGTACGCCATAATGTGACCCTGCGCCGCCAGCCCGCCATCAACGGCCGGGCCAAGAGCCCGGATCAGCAGGTAACCGTCACATCACGCAAAGTGAGATTGCCGGCGCCCTGGATGCCCCGGTCCCCCGACTTCCGCCGTTCGTTATCCCCACGGAAACGCGGCATCAGGGTGTTCTCGGATGAGACGCTGCCATTTCTCCATAAGAGCTTCAGCGGCTGCCTCACTCCTTGTCTTCAGAAGTTCGTAGATTGCGGCTCGGTACTTGTCCGCCGCAGTCCAGCGTGGACTTCCTTGCTCGAACTCCTCGACTGCCGTCTCGATAAGTCCAAGGCCAGAGTATGCGATCGCTCGGAGTTCGTATGCTTGAAAGTCTTGTCTGTGGCTTTCCGCAGTGAGTGCCTTGGTAAAGTAGTCACGGGCTTCGCTCTCCGCCTCGCCGGACGCTGCGGCTTGAGGAATCAAGCCTCGCAGCACCATTGGGTGCAGCTGGGCTTTTGCGCTGCTTCTGATTGCCCAGTCCAGTGCCTCTCTTCGACCCTGGATGTCCCCGGATTTGGCGAGCATCATCAGCTCGCCGAATGCGGCATGAAGGCTCGCGTTGTCTGGCTCGGCCCTGATCGCGGTCTTGAATGCTTCGGCGGCCTGCCCAGCGCGACCGAGCGCAGCATTGGCTAGAGCAACATTACCATGCGCTTGCGAATCTCGCGGACGCCAATTCGCGGTAATCGTAAAGGCTGCTATTGCAATCTCATACTGCCTGTGCGTAGACGCGATGATGCCGAGTCGATTAGCTTCATCTGCTATAAGAGCACAGGTCCGCTGTGCGGCGTCCGCCTGCAGTTCATGACTAGCTGCTAGTTCTTGACTAACCCACGATAGACGCGACATCTGATTGGGCAGGTCGAGCCATTGCGGACTTGCTGGCCACCAGGCCAGGCGCAACAATGTGTAATAAACCGAGTGTGAGATATCAGAGGCATATGGGCCGTCGGCGATTGGGTCTGTATCCAGATCATCGAGAGCCTTTACCAAATTATCGCCATCAGAGCCAGCCGCTGGTCCCTGCGCAAGAACTTCCAGCAAACGTCGCGCCCGCAAGTCGGCCGATCCTAGCTGGAATCTAGCGACTTGACTCTGGGCCCGGGCGAATTCGGCTGCCAGAAGCGCTGCTGGGGGGTAGAGGTGGCGGATGAGCGCGACTCCCTGGGCCGTGTCCGCCCAGAAGGTATGCCACAGCAACGCGATCGCGTTGGCCTGCCAGGCTTGGGAGTGCTGGTCTTGGTCATCCGGGCTGAGCTGACGCTCTATGTGTTGCAGCATGGAGGCCTGGAGTTGTGCAGAGAGGAAGACGATCGCCCGCTTATTCATCTCGCGGACGCTGACGCGCTGATCTGGCTCGCGCAGGAGCTTCCGCACGGTATCGCGGATCTCCCTATGCATCACAGCCTTGGGCGATCCGATCTGTCCGCTGAACACGAAATCATGCCGCCGGGCCAGCTCACGCAGAAGCGAATGGATTCTTCTCTCAGGAACCCCCCACAGTGCTGCTAGCAGGCCGTAATCATCAACTGCGTCTGATAGCAGGGCGAGTCCGAGCAGCAATGGCAGGTCCGCTGCTAGGTCTGGGAGTCTGGAGACATGGCGCAGGTAGCGCTCTGCGAGTTCACGCACTATGGTCGCAGCGTCGTTGCTCGGAGACGTCTCGCTAACGAGGTCACCGATCGTCACTCCCTTCTCGATCATTCGTGTTACGAGTGCGATTGCTAGTGGTGTACCACCCGTGAGATCTCGAACGCGAGTGATGTCATCGGTGCTGAGCGTCTTCGTGATGCTGGCACTAACGTAGCTTCGGATGTCAGAAGCACCGAATCCATCAAGTTCCATGACATGGCATCGCCGTGGATCTACGGCCTCCAGATAGCGGACAGTCTCGCTATCCCATGCGGCGTTGTTGCGTTGCTCCAGTCGAATGCCAACCACCCAGCATAGTCCTGTACTGCTGGCCTGAATGAGGCTACGAAGAGTTTCTGCGGCTCTCCCGAGGATTTCGCAAGTGTCGAGAATGACCACAACTGGTTGGATATCCGCAACTCTCCCGAGGCCAGCGATAAAGGCATCTTGAACTGGGCCGCCGAGGTGATCGGTTTCCCTTGCCAGATCGCGAGTCTGTCTGCGGGTGTCGAAAGCTTCAGCAATGGTCCCGAATGTTGATGTGAGAAGTTCTCCTGCCGGTTGCCCTCCTGGTATACCAGCCAAGCTGAGAGCAGTATTTACTGCGCCTCCTGCGAGTCTGGGAAGGGCTGATTGCGTGCGGGTTTTCTTCTCTATTATTCGCGCCCTGTAGTAGTCCGCAAAGGCTTTGCCTATCCTCCGTTGCCGTCGTCTGCCGCCGGCTGCCGTCGTGATGCTTCTCGCGAGACTGGCCATGAGGCCGTCCGCTGATGGCCCAATGGTGTCCGAAATCCGCAGGCCACATTCCGGAGACTCCCAGTTAACCAGCACTGTCAAGAATCGCCCGTGAAAACGCGAATCGTCGGCAGACTGGCCCTTCGAAATTGCATAGAAACGTTCGAGTAGCGTTGACTTTCCGATTCCACCGTGGCCGGATACAAGGAGGAGATAGCCGGAACCCTCCTGGCCAGTTCGGTTGAGTACATCTCCGAGGGTCTGGCGGAAGATCGTCTGCTCCCGGTCGCGACCTATGAAGAGGACATCGGGGTTGGGCACTTACTTGCCTCCGCATACAGTTATAGGCAGTTATGCCGCATCTCGGGCGATAGTACCCTTGCCATGCACGGGCATTTCGGGATAGTCGGCAGCGCGCTCATGATAGCTATTTTTGTCACCTGAGCGTCGGAGCGCCGATCAGGTCGCGGAATGGCCGACGATACTAACTATGCGTGGTCATTGTCGCCACACGGATCGGCGGAGCCGACCGATAAGCTGAATGTGGACCGTTTAGTCATAACTCGGCATGGTCTGTCCAACCGCGATCATGGGCAGCGGCAGCTCGGTGCCCGCGGCCTCCAACTGGCGGACGTTCCCCCAGGTGAATGACCGCAGGAACGACCCCAGCGTCGATGGCGCCCGCACCCCGGCGAACACCTCGCCATCGCGCCGTGGCGCAGCACGTCCATATAGTCGATACTGTCCGCCCCGGCGGCCATCCCGGCGACCAGGCAGCCGACCTTCAGTCCGGCGTTCGCTCCGCACGGGCCGGCGAGTGCTTTCTGCCCGCGCGGGACCTCGAGGAGTTCCTCCTTCAGGATCCCGGCGCAGTGCGGGAGGGGCTGCTGGCGGCCCTGGCCGAGGCCGATCCGGACCGGGCGAAGGCCGCCGAGGCCGAGTGGCCCCGAGGCAGTTGCCGGATTCCTGGCTGATCATCGCCGCCCGGAGACGAAGGGAGTGGACCTGCTTGCCGGGCTGCCCGCAATGTGGGATGGCGGCGAGGGTCGGGCCAAAGGCCGGGCCCGATCAGCACGCGGCGAACCTCGGTATCTAACCCGCTCTGGCTCAAGCGCGCTACGGCCCCAGCGTCAGTCTGACGGCTCGGCGGGCGACCTGCATCTCCTGCGGCACATCCCGCGCCGGGAACGCGACGTAGGTATCGTCGTGCCGAATCGCCGGATCTGGGGGCGGTCGGGACCACGGGTTGATGGGTCGAGCGGCACTCGCCGGCCTCGAAGGGCAGCGAGCCCGAAGATCGCAGGGGCCGCTAAAGCCACGCGCCCGCAGGCTCGTTCGGGGCGCATCGAGTTGTGCCTTAGCGGGACCGCGCTGGCTACAATAATCGCCGATCTGGTCGCCTTCACCGGACTCTACGAGACTTAGAGGGAGTATCTCGCCAACGGTGTTTCCGGTCGGCTGGTTAGTAGTTTTCGGCGGCCGGGACCCGGTCGCCGAAGGTGATGGCGAATGCGTTCAGGACGGGCTTCCACCGCATGGTCCATCTCACCTGGCCTTTCCCGGTGCGGTCAAGGGACCCGGTGACCAGGCACAGGCACTTGATCTGCCGGTGTGCGTTGGTGTGGCCGGTAGTTGCACCGTGACGTGGAGCCCGCCTCCAGTGCGCGGGGTGATGGTGAGTGTTCCGTCGTGCGCTTGGGTGATGCTCGTGACGATCGCTAGGCCGAGGCCGGCGCCTGCATGGTCATTGCGCTTGCGTTCGGTGCCGCGCTGGAACGGTTCGGTGAGTGTCGAGACCAGTTGTGGTGATAGCTTCTCGCCGGTGTTTTCGACAGTGAGCATCACGCTCTTGGGGCGGACGCTGGTACTGGCCCGCACGGTGCCCTGTTCAGGCAGGTTGTGGACGATCGCGTTGTGCACGAGGTTCGTCGTCATCTGCAGCAGCAGCGCCTGTGAGCCGGTGGTGGGGGTGATGTCGCCGGAGGTCTCGATGGTGACGCCATGCTTTTCTGCGAACGGGAGGAGCGTTTCGGTGGCTTCTTCGGCAATCAGGGACAGGTCGCGGGCAAGGTCCCCCTGGCCGAGATGGACGTGCCGCCGGGGCCGCCGGGCGGCGTCGGCTTGAACCCTGGCGGCTGGCGACTGTGGTCGGGATACGCCCGGCTGCGCAGCCCGGGGCGCTACGGCCTGCAGGTCGACGGGACCTCCTTCAGCGAGGTCATCATCTTCCGGACCTGCCTGTCCAAGCAAACCCGCCCAGCAGACCGGCCGCTGCCGGTCACCGTGACCGGCGGTGACGAGACATACCTGCATGGGCAGAGCCGCGTGGCCGGCTCCTGGTCGCGCAGAATACGCACCCTTGGGCGGCGGCTATCGTCTTGACCGGACCCAGCCGACACCCATTCGCCGTGCGCGGATCAGGCGGCTCGGGCGTGGACCCTGACACCGATTTCCGTCACTGTCGTCCGTCACTGAGCGCGACTGCGCGGTCGGCGAGCTTGCGGGCTGGGAGCCCGGCGGGATACTCAGACGATGGACTGCCCGTGGCGCGGAGTAGAAATGGTGCACTGCCTGGCGGTAATCCGCTTCGTTCTGCAGCCAGTGCAGGTGCCCGGAATCCTGGAGTGTGAGCTGGAGTGCCGGCGGAAGGCGGCGCCGGACGACGTCGGCTGACGTGCCGAAAATGTCGTGCTCGCCGTACAGGACCATCGCGGGACCGGCGTATGCCGAGGCCGGTCAGCACGGCCGGGTCCTCGCGGGACACTGCCCGATCCGTTCGGATCATGGCGTCGGCGGAGCAGCCGCCGAGCCAGTGCTCATCCGGGTCTGGCGCACGGCGGGGATCGAGGAAGTAGTTGTGCCAGGTCTCGGTCATGACATGCCGCATCGCCCGGTTACGTACGGAGCCGGGCGCGCCTAGCCCGGACCGTTGCAGTAAGGCGCACCGTGCCCCATAGCCCGGCCCGCTGGCGGCTGGTCCGGAACGCTACCCGCTTGGTTAGCTTCCAGTCAGCGCCCACGCCCAGCGAGGAGCTGCTCAGGACCAGGCTGCTCACCCGGTCTGGGTGCCAGGCGGTGTAGGCCTGGGCGAGCAGCCCGCCCCACGAGTGGCTCAGGACGTGCCACGACGAGATGCCGAGATGCTTGCGGATCGCCTCCATGTCAGCGAGGTACGCGGCGATGTCGTATCTGCCATCTCGGCAGATGGAGCTGCCGACCCCGCGCTGGTCGAAGCTGATACCGCGCATCTCGGGCAGCAGCGGCGCGACGGTCGTCTGCATGCTGTCCGGCACTCCAGGCCCGCCGTGGAGCATCAGCAGCGGTTCCCCGTCCGGCCGGCTCTCGCGTACGGCGAGCGTCGCCCCCGGCCCCTCGACCACGAACTGCGTCATCCCCCTGAGCCTGCGCTGTCCGGTGCCGCCCTGCCAGTGGCGAAGGTCCCGTGCGTGGACCGCACCACCCATGGCGCCGGCGGAATCGTGCGCCAAGGAGCCGATTCTGGAGGCGCAACGGCCACGGGCTTCCTGACGCCCGGGATCCACGCAGGCCGTGTCGGCCCGGGGCAGAACGTTCCTTGTGAGGGACGCAAGCCGATCAGTTCAGCAAGACCGAACGCACGCCAGTCATGCGGATCTCATGCACACCATGACGCTGACCCACGGCGCAGCATGATGGGCCCCGTCGGACGAACGCCGCAGGCCCGGCACGGCCTCAGGCTTCGCAACCTACGGGCCTACCCCGAGCGTCGGGGCGAACTCTCAGCTGCCAAATCTGACCTGAATGGGGTTGTTCGGGCATCTGGCCGCCGAGAGCACGGTGCTCGCGCCGGATCGAGATCAAGCGTCGTCCGTTGCGGTCGCTGTGCCGGCCGTCTGATAGCTGAGGGCGCGGGCCAATGCACCCAGGTCGGCGTTGGATCCGTGCAGGCCTGCGGCCCGCAGGGTCCGCCTGGATACGCGCTGCCCGGCCGCTGTCAGCCGCGCGGCGGTAGGGACGTTGCGGCGTGTTGTAGTTGATCCACTTCTCGTCACCTTCTTGACGGAGTAGGCAGCTCACAAGATCACCCTCCCCCCTCCACCGCCCGCAGCACCGCCGTGATCTTGCCGACCACGGTCTCCAGATCATCCACCGATCCGATCGGCTGCCGCCAGGGCCACCAGAAGCACCAGGACCCGTCAGCAGCAGGAGCGCAGAGCACCCGCTCGTTCAGGGTCGGGGCATCCGGATTGGCGACCCTGACGTATGAGTGTCTGCCTGTGCCAGTCAGCCGAGCGGTGAACTCGCGCTTGACCAGTTCCTCGGCCAGGCGCGCCAGGTGCTTGCCCATCTCCTCGTATTGCTCCATGAGCCCGGACGCTAAACTGCCTGGCCTAAGCCAGCTTCACGACTGTGAAGTCTGTAGACTTCGCACCGTAGGCGGGTCAGTGCGGCAAGCCCATCCTGGCGGCCATGCCGCGCAGTTCCCGCCCGCCTGCCGCCACCATGGCGCGATTGAGCAGGTAGGCAACGGCCGCCCTGACGGCGGCGCTGTTCCTGATCCGCTGCGGTGCTGTTTCTTCAGCCTTTCGCAGCCAGCGCACGGCCTCGGTCCTGGTTTGCGGTTCGCGTGCGAGGCCGCAGCCCACGTCGGCGAAGAAACTCGCTCGCCGGGACGATTTGCCTTCCAGCCGATCCAGGCTGACCCGCTCGGCCAGTTCGTGTACCGCGCCGCCCGATTCGCCGCGCTCTACGCCGACGGTCACCCGCCAGATGTTGACGTTGGTCATAGAGAACGACTGCCAGTTGCGGATCGGCTCATCGGGCACGCGAGCGGCGATGCTGCTTGCTTCATCGAGCCAATGCGCGGCAGTATCTCCCCGCTGGAGTGAGGCAGCCGTCAACGAAGCGGTCAAGGTGATCATGCCGAGCACGGACAGGCCGAGCGGATCGTGCGCATACGGTTCGAGGGTGCTGGCTGCCCGTTCGGCGGCTACCAGGTTGCGGTCCAGTGAGCCCGCCCGCGGCAGCGTGTGCAGCCAGACGTAGTTGGCCTTGCCCATGCAGATCGGATCGTCGAGCAGTGAGGCTGCTTCCCATGCCCGCCGTGCCGCCAGATGGGCCAGGTCGGTGTAGTTCAGGTTCTTGGCGGTGAACGTCGCGCAGATGCACGCCTCAACCAGAGTTTCCAGTGCCAGCCGGTGTGCAGCTTCGTCTGCTGGGTCGGCTGCGTGGTAGTGCAGCTCGTCCAGCACGTCCGGCAGCATGGCGCCAATCGTTACGTAGTCACAGGCCCGGCGCAGCGGCTCCATTCTGGTCGTGACGACCTCAGCCAAGTCGGGCAGCGGGCGAGCCCGGTCCACGGCCGGGGTGGTCAGCGTGTTGGTCTGGAGCGACACCCGCAATGCCGGAATACCCATGTGCGGATCGGACTGCATCGGGTCTGGCGTCAGGTGCGGGCCGCCTACCAGGTCGGTCTCCGACACCTTAAGTGCGCTGGCCAGGGCCGCGATATGCGAGCGCCGGTCCAGCGGACGTTGACCTGTCTCCACCATGGACAGGAATGATGGCGACAGGCCTGCCAGCCCGGCCAGCTCGACTTGTGTCTGACCGCGCCAGCGGCGCAAGGTGCGGAGCCGGGCGCCGATGGTGATCTCATCCACGGCCTCTCGCCTCCTCGGTGGTTGGCTCACCCATCAGCGTAGAAGATCCAGCACCGCGCGTATCCGTGAGCCTTCAGGCAGTTGAGTGATCCTCCACGGCCTGGCGGAGTTTGACCAGCTCGGCACGCAGGTCCTCCCATGGAAAGACTGCCGGAACGTCAGTGGCACCGGGAAGTCGGGCAGGATCAAGAATGATCCGCACGCCCCACTCGCGCAAGGTGGCGATGCTGCGCACGAACACCGGATGCCGAGCGAGCGCTACGTTGGGCCAGGGCACCGCCGCCATCGGCAGGCCCAGGCCGATGCCCTCGTTGAGCAGGCCGAGCGCCAAGGTATCGCTGATCCCGTGCGCCATTTTATTGATCGTGTTGAAGGTGGCCGGCGTGATGACGAAGGCGTCGGCGGGCGGCAGCACGTCGGGCTCGTCAGGCTGCTTATACTGACTGCGCACCGGATGAGCCGTCAGGTCTGCCAGGTGGGCGGCATCCAGGAACTTCGTGCCGTCCGGCGTGGCGATCACGCAGACGTCCCAGGCGTGGTCTTGGGCGAAGCTGACGAAGGCCGGGAGCTGGGCGGCTGGGCGACCGCCGCAGGCGATGATGTAGAGGACAGGGTGGGAGGTAGGTAGGGCCATTCAGCGTCCCCTCGTATGAAGCGCCATCCTGAGCATCAGGCGCCCCAACGGCCAGTAGTCTCCGTGTGAGCCACGATCGTCGGGAGGAGGCTATACGTGACCGACAAGCTGCCGCCACTGACCGCTGATCAGCACGCAGTGCTCCAGATGGCCTACGACCAGTTCAGGGACCGCGGTACTTGGGCGTCGTTCGGAGAGCTTGATCGACCGCTGCGGAGGCACGGCCTGAAGCCGGACAAGATCATCGAGACCATCCCCGATGATCTTCTCCTGCCATTCCAGGCGGGCCGACGGCAGCCGATCGCTCGTGACGAGCTGCAACTGAGCCTGCGGGGCATTGCAGCGTGCTCAGGCGGCCAGGAAGATATTGACCTATTCCTGCACCTGATCCCTTGGCTTGCCGAACGAGAACTCAACTTTAAGCCGATCGGTGACGGCACTCAAGAATACGTACAGGTGGCCGCCAACGAGATCAAGACGTTCCTAGAGTTGCCTGACGATTCGACCGGTGCCATCGCCAGACTCCGGCGGATCATTGGCCTCCAACGGTGGGGATGGTCAGGCGGCGAGTTTGCAGGCGGAGACTGGTACGTGCAGGTTACTCGTGATATCTCGCGCTTTGCCGAAGTGAGCACACTTGATGAATACCTGGAGATAATGGCCAAGTGGGAGGAGGACGGCAAGCGGCCTTACGTACAGATCCCGGACGACTTCTATGGGACAGTGCCAGGAATATCCGGCGTTGACCACGGCGTTGGGCCAATGGTCGATACGTATATCTCAGTGAACGTTGTCTCAGATCTCGAAACTGCGGCCGAACAGTCCGTATGGAACTGCGACAAGCTCATGGGACTCGTCCGCGAATTGAACGACAGCTACGCCAGCGGCAATGTCTATGCTGCTCACGCCCTACTCCGCGCTATTCTCGATCACGTACCACCGGTTTTGAACTCTACTGACTTTGCTGCTATTGTCAACAACTATTCCTGGGCTCAGACAGATAGGAAGTACATGAGGCGGCTTCTTGAGTTTAGGAATCAAGCGGATGATGCCTTGCATCGACAGATTTCCCGAAAGCCAGACGTGCTAAGCTTGGATGACATGCCCTCACGGACGGGAGTGAGACGTCTGCTTCAAGAGTGTGCCAGCAACTTGTAACGGACTGTCGCCTTCTGGCCGTGGCCATGTCGCCGCGATTCGCAGGCTCGCTCGATCAGGCCGTTCGGAGTTAAGGCCCGGCGACTAACCTCGGTGTCCATAGCGCCACCTGTATGCCGTGCCCGCAGACAGCACTACTGAAGGACGATCGCTCGCCTGAGAGACTGTTCCTCATCCGACCGTAGATCACGCTCGAACCCTATGGGGTTACCGATACGCCGTTCTGGATCGTAAATCACTGCGAGCAATGCGGAAACATCACGATGCTTCGGGTATCGCAAGATATCCGCTGCCAGCTCGTCACCCGTCTTTTTCGCACCGAGCTTTTCGCGAGTCATCTTGGCTTCAATGGCCACTCGAACCTCTGGCAGGAGGAAGTCGATCTTGGCCCAAGCTCCTGCTGTACTGGGGGTTGGCTCCTCCGCGCGAACATCGTCAAAGTGTAGCTGGAGCACTGCGTGCATTAGCCGCTGAAGATCGTATTCATCATCGATGATAGGTAGGCCGGGTCGGTCTCGCACTGTGTGTGAGAGGGTAGCTATGGCGTACGGCAGTTTACGAAACACTCGCTCCAGTAGGTCAAGTGCGTTGATAGTGTCACCGCTGGCGCCGTACCTTGCTACCGCATTAAGCAATATCCTTTTCTGATCGAGGAGCGGTCCTCGAAATGCATCGTTGAACTTGTATTGCCATTGACCAAGCATCTCCTTGGTGTTGTCGTCCTGGCTCGTGGCCCAAAACACGTTCTCTTGACGCCCAGACTGAATGAAGTGCTTGATGCGACTTTGAAGGAAGTTGCCCTCATATTCAAAGACAAAAGATGACTTTAGGTCATCTGGCAGGACTGCAAGAACTCTCGCGTGCCAGTCAAGGTAGTCGCGCTCAAGAGTACGGAGGGTCAGCCTAGCCGATTCGTCGTCTTCTCCCTCTAGCTGCACCTTGCTTGCCAGGTCTTCAAGCGCAGCGGCTTGATCGACTAGTTCGGCAAGCTGATCTCGTTGGCGTGTGTCCACGGTTCCAACAGTAGCGCCGGGGTCAGTCAGCGAAGTCTTGGCGATCCTTCCGTCTCGCCTTCTGCTCACGGAGCAGTCGCTTGACGGTGGTGAGACCGATCTTGAACTCGGCCGACAGCTCCTTCAGGGTCGCTCCCTCGTGGTAGCAGGTGATGAGTAGCTGCACATCCGCCGGGGTCAGCCGGTCACGGATGCGCCAGGGGCCTGGGGCACGTTCACATGACACGCTCAGCCGTTCGGGTGCTGGGTCGGTTGGCATCGGCTCAAGTCTCCGCAGGACTTGAGCGAAATCTTCTGCCAGCCAAGACCTTTCGAGTAGGAGGTTAGTAGGTCCACCCGGCCTGATCAGGGCCAGATGGCCCCTGACCTGGGAAAACGCTGAGCTGCCGAGCGCGTGCGGTTGGCGTGCTTGTGCGGTTGTGCGCGGCTCAGGGTGACCGTATGCGGCTGGGTGTGGCAAATACGCGGCCAAGTTGGTGGGCGTCGGTGCCTACGGCCAACCGCGACCGGCGAGTCTAACCCTGGCGCCGGGAATAGCCCGCCGCATCCTTGGCGGCGCTGCTGTCGGCCTGGCACCACACGTAGTCCAGATCGTAGCCCTTGCTCAGCGTATTCACGACAGCCTGTACCGCGGCTGTTCCTGCTGAGCCGCGGCCAGGCGTATAAGGACGCCGAGATCATGGTGCTGCGCCATGAAGTTGCCGTCCTGCGCCGCCAGGTCACCCGCCCCAGACCGGACTGGGCCGACCGAGCGGTCCTGGCCGCGCTGGCCCGGCTGCTGCCCACGGGGCTGCGCGGCCATCGGCTGGTCACGCCCGGCACGCTGCTGGCCTGGCACCGGCGCCTGATCCAGCGCAAGTGGACGTACCCGGGCAAGCCCGGCCGGCCGCCGGCCGGCAAGGAGATCCGCGGCCTGGTGCCGCGGCTGGCAGGGGAGAACCCTTCCTGGGGATACCGCCGCGTGCACGGCGAGCTATGCCGGAGCTATGCCGGTTCGGCCACCGCATCAGCGCGGCGACCGTCCGGCGGATGCTCCTCGCCGCCCGTCGGCCATCTCCTTGCGGGCAGGACACCTCCTGGCGGGCGTTCCTGCGCGCACAGGCGCACCGGTTGCTGGCCTGCGACTTCTTCCATGTTGACACGATCTTCCTCCGCCGGCTGTACGTGCTGTTCGTCATGGAAGTGACAACCCGGCACGTCCACGTCCTCGGCGTCACTGCCCATCCCGATGGCGCCTGGGCCGCCCAGCAGGCCCGCCACCTCATCATGGACCTCGGCGACCGAACGAGGC
>WNGK01005558.1_pt1 | contig 13337 bp, 16 predicted proteins | sample 5400601 | NCBI WGS metagenome assembly WNGK01 (sample SAMN13153376, study PRJNA577476) | soil metagenome | isolation source: 60 cm soil or saprolite under Garry oak tree replicate 1 | place: USA:California | collected 2016-06-15 | reverse complement strand
ACCGACCCGGGCTTTGCCGAGCGTGCCCTAACCAACTACCTGGCCGGCAACCCCCACGCCCGCGTCGGCCTCTAGCCAGAGCTACCCATGGACGGCTGGCGTGGCACGCCGGCCGCCGTCCACAACCGGCTGATGGCGATGCTCGGCTGGTCCGAGCCCTACTACAAGGACATCGCCTCCCTCCTCCTGCGCCTGGCGCTGACCGCGCCCACGCAGGACGGCCCCCTCCGCAGCTCCGGGCAGCTCCTGCGGTTGCTTGATCCCGAGGTGCTTCGCCCGCTGTGGGAGCACGACCCCGACCGCGCCCGCCAGGTCGAGTCGCTGCGGGGCCGGGAGCAGGCTCGCGCGGTCACCGGCGCCGTCTCCCGCTTCGCCAACTTCTTCCACGCCGTCGGCCAGGGCTTCGACGCCGCCGACCTCGGATGGTCGTTCGAAGACGTGGACTTCGCCTACCTCCGCGCCCCCTACCTGGCCGGCCGTGAGGACGCCGACGCGGCGTGTCGGCTGCTGCTGGAGGACTTCGCCCACTACGCCACCCTCCGCAAACCCCGCCATGGCGAAGACGTCACCCTCGTCTTCGACGAATTCAGCGCCATCGGCGGCGGCCGGGAAGTCGCCATCCAGCTCGTGGAGCGCGTCCGCGACGCCGGCTGCAACGTCGTCCTGTCCGCACAATCGGCTGACGGGCTGGGGGACGAGGCGCAGCAACGCCGCCTGGTCGGCGCCTGCGCCGGAGGCATATTGCTGCACGCCATGCCCAACCCCGAGGGCATGCTCCGCGCCGCCGGGGTCGTCCAGGTCGTGGAGCAGACCTGGCGGTTGGACCAGCACGGCCCCACCGGCAACAGCTCCGCCCGGCTCGGGGAGCAGGCCAAGATCCAGCCCGGCCAGGTGCAGCAGGCCCGCGAAGGCGAAGGCTGGCTGATCGCCCGAGGCCGCTACCAGCACCTGATCGTCACCCGGACCCGGATCGCCCCCGCCATGCGCGACCGCGCCGCCGCGATGATCGCGCTGGCCCGCTCGCTGCGCCCAGACCAGCCGCTGCCCGGTGCGCGGTCGTGGCCGGAGGTGCGGGAGAGTGCCGGGGTGGCCGCGCTCGAGGTGGAGCGCCACCTCGCCATCGAACCACCCCCAGCAGCCGACCGGGCGACCGCCGTGGTGGCGGACCTGCCACCCGGACTCACCCAGGACCGCCAGGCCGGCGAGGACCAGGACCAGGCCCACCACGCGCAGGCGCCGGAGGGTCCGGTGGATGGCGCTGGGTGGCGGTTGCGGCTGGCCGTGGCGACCGCGGCGCGGGAGGGCGACAGCGAGGCCGTCACGGCGCTGATCCACCACGGCGTCGGCCTCGGGCTTGCTGAGGGGACGCTGGTGGCGGTCGCCCGGGCCAACTGGCCTCCCGCCGCGTTCCCGGTGCGGGCCTGCCGCGCTGGGATGCGCTGGCTGCGAGCGCGTGCACGGCGAGCACGCCCTGGCCGTGCCGTGGTGCAGGGGTGACCGGCATGCCCACCGGCCTTATAGCGGCGGCAGCGCTGCGCGCTGGCTCGCGGGGACCCCTGCACCCCGCGACCTGCCCGCCGCTCCGAGCGGCCAGGCGGAATAGCACGCGCCTTGCCGTCAGGGGCAAGCCCGGTCCAAATCCTCCACAGATTCTTCGCGGTGTGGAAAACAGCATTGATGCATTCCGCAAACAATCTGCTGCGGATTTCTCCCTTCCAGGCTTGCCCCTGACCGGCGCGTGCTTGGCCGCAAGCGGCCGCCTTGTTCCAAGGCGAGGCCCTGCGGGACCACCGCCCGCCCGCTCGGACCCCTAACCACCAGCACCACCTGAACGTTGATAACTCCATAGGGAGCGCCACACGGCACGAGGGCAACCAGCGCCCATGACGCCCACCCCGGTCCAGGGCAGGCACAGCGTCTGGCCCGCAGCGGTCGGTCCCGCTGCCTAGCAGGAACCACTAATCGGTTCCGTGCCACCAGTGGCGAGCACGTATTTTCCTTCGAATTCACGGGAGGAGGTGAACCGATTTGCTGACCCATTACGGCCCCGACCCCGCCACCGGCGGTTCGACCGGCTACCCGGACCCGCAGCAGGAGCAGGACGCCCTGGAGCTGGGCGAGCGCGTCGTGATCGAGCTGGAAGCCGAACGCGACCGCCAGGCCGGCTGGCCCCCCTGATCGCCCGACGACTCCCGCCCGTTCGAGCCCCACAAGGAGGGGACGATGGCTGACACCACCACCATCATCACCGGCAACCTCACCGACGCGCCCGAGCTGAAGTTCACGCCCAACGGAGCGGCCGTGGCCAACTTCCGCGTGGCGGTCACCCCCCGCGTCCGCGACGGCAACGACTGGAAGGACGGGGAGACCTCGTTCTTCCGCGTCAACGCCTGGCGGCAGCTCGCCGAGAACGCCACCGAGAGCCTGTCCAAGGGTGACCGCGTGATCGTGGTCGGCCGGCTCAAGGCCCGCTCGTGGGAGACCCCCGAGGGGGAGCGCCGCTCGGTCACCGAGATCGAGGCGGAGGAGATCGGCCCGTCGCTGCGCTGGGCGACCGCCAAGCCCGAGCGCGCCACCTCCGGCGCCGGCTCGACCTCGAAGGCGAAGTCGGGCGGGCAGTTCAACGATGAACCGCCCTTCTGATCCCGACCACCACCTGACCGTAGGCCCGGGGATGACGCGACCATCCCCGGGCCTCCCGCATCCCTTGGGAGGACCCGATGGGACTGTTCAACAGCGTCGACCCCTACACCAACCAGGAGCAGGCGCAGGCCGCCGCCGACTACACCGACCACGCCGGCGGCTGGCACGAGCCCGACCCGCCCGTCCTCGGCCGTGACTTCGACCCCGCCCAGGACGACGACTTCACCAACAGCCCGCGCTGGTAGCCCCACCACGTCGGGCACCAGCAGCGAGCAGGCCGGGAGCGACGCGACCGCTCCCGGCCTTTCGCATCTCCGGGAGGACCCGTGATGCACCCCAAAGCCTACCTGTACGCCGTGCCCCTCAGCGTCGGCTGTGCGGTGGTATGCGAACGCTGCCAGACCACCATCGCCATCACCTTCACCCCCGCCGACGCCGCCAAGATCATCGCCGCCCACACCTGCACCACCACCACCACCACCACCACCACCACCACCAGCCCGCAGGAGGTGGCCAGGTGAGCCCCTTCTACTCGCCGGCCACCGGCGCCGTGCCGTGCGCGGCCATGTGGTACGACGCCCGCGCCTTCGGCCGGCCCATGTACCGGTTCGGCGCGCCGGCCGGCCACCACGACGGGTGGAAGCCCTGCCTCGGCGCCGGGACCGACCTGGTGGAGGTGGACGGCGCCTCGCGGCTGGTGTGCACCGACCACGCCCGCCAGACCCGCGCCGTGGCTGCCGCCGGCCTGGCCAGCCGGCTCCGCTGGCGCCACTAGCCAGTCCCGACTGCCCATGCATCCGGAAGGAGACTCCCTTGACCACCGTGCCCGCCGCGCCACTGGCCAACCCCCGTCTTGACCGCGTCAGGGTGGCGCTGGTCATCACCGTGGCTGGTCTGGCCGCCGTGGTCGCCGCGATCGCCTACTTGGTCAGCTTCGAGGCCATCAGCGCCTACGTGGCCCACATCGGCGCCATGCCATCGTGGCTGCGCTGGTGCGGCCCGCTGCTGATCGACACGTTCATCACCATCGCCACCGCCTTCCTGCTGTGGCTGGCCCTGTCCGGCGCCCGCCTGGCCAGTGAGCACGACGCCTGGTTCGCCTGGCTGCTCATCGCCACCTCCACGGTGGCCAGCGCCTACCTCAACGCCGCCCACGCGCCCGACCGGTGGGACGCCCGCCTGGTGGCCGGCAGCGTCCCGCTGGCGCTGCTGGCCAGCGTCCACCTGCTGGTCCGCCTCATGGTTCGCCTGCTCACCCTCCAGGCCACCAGCGCCACCGGCGCCGCTGGCGTCACGACCCCGGCCGCAGCATCGGCACCCGACCGGCGCGGCAGCGCCACTACCGGCGCTCGGGCGATCAGCCCGCGCCAGTCCCACCGCGCCATCAGCGCCACCCAAGGCGTCTACCAGCGGCTGGCCGCCGCCGGGCAACCACCCACCTGGCGCCAGTTCGCCGAAGCGTTCGACCCGCCCATGCCCAGGCGCACCGCGCAGCGCCACCTGGCCGCCCACCAGGCCAGCGCCATCGCAACCGGCGGCAATGGCCAGCGGCCACTGCCCGACCTTGAGGAGGCAAGCTCGTGAAGCTCATCCGTGACCGCATCCCCCAGATGATGGCCGCCAATGGGCAGCGGTGCGCCCACCGCATCGCCACCCCGGTCGAGTACCGCGCCTGGCTCAACGCCAAGCTCATCGAGGAGGCCGCCGAGGTCATCGGCGCCACGGTGCCCGGCCCCACCGCCACCATCGCCGCGCTGGCCCGCGAGCTGGCCGACGTGCTGGAAGTCGTCCACGCCATCGCCGCCACCAACGGCATCAGCCCGACGATGCTGGAGTGCGAGCGCCAGTACCGCCGCGACGATCGTGGCGGCTTCACCCGAGGCGTCATCTGGCACGGCCCAGACGGCGCACCCAAGGAGTGACCACCCGTGCGCGTTCTTGTCGTGCTGCTCGCCGTCCAAGCGACAATCCTGTGGAACCTCGCGCACCAGCCGCTCAACCCGGCGGGGCTGCTGTGCTGGGCGATCACCCTGTACAGCCTCGGGTGGACGCTTTACAGCCTCTGGGAGCTGGCCACCAGCCCACGCACGCACCGCGTCACCAACGACCGGCCCTGATCGCCCCCCTCGCCCGCCCACATCGGCGCGGCCGGCCGGCCGCCCGCCGCCCCTGGAGCTCCGCCGCTAACCACCCTCGTCTCGAAGGCCACCCGGACCCGCCTCCGGGTGGCCTCCGTTTTGTCCGTGAGGTGACGATTCGATGGTCACTGACCCCACCTGGATCTGGCGTGACTGCGAGCATTGCGGCACCCCGTTCAGCCAGCCCGACGACCCCGGCCGCAAACGCCGCTTCTGCTCCGGCGCCTGCCGCACCGGCGCCTATCGCACCAGAAAGCATCGCCAAGAACAGCAGGACCAGCAGCGCCAGCGCCGCGCCCAGGAGCAAGCCCGCGACAACGCCCGCCGCCAGCGCGACCAGCAAGACCAGCAGCAGCGCCGCCAGCGCGAGCGTGCCCGGTCGCACCAGCCGCCCCCGCACGCCGGCACCAGCCGGCCCGGGACCTGGTGCGGCGCTTGCGGCGGGCTGCGCGGCCCGCACACCTACCACCACGACGACGCCGCGCACCAGCGCGCCCGCCGTCGCTACGAGGGCCTGCGGGCCAAGGCCGCCTCGACCAGCTTCCCGCATGAGGCGGACGCCTGCCGCGTCAAGGCGGACGCCATGCGCGACAAGTACGGCCTCTAACCCACCCGCAGGAGGCCAGCGGCACGGACGGAACGTCACACCCGCGCCGCTGGCCTGCCCGGTCGTCACCGACGGATCGTCACACCCCGCCTGGCTGTGACGATCCGTCCGTGCCACTCAGCCCCGGACTTCGTGACGGGCGGATCGTCACCACCCGTCACGATCCGCCTGGGCAATTCCCGCTGGCCGGCACCTTTAGGCGTGTTGGAATTGCCGTGCGTAGGGAAGCGCCTTCGGCGCTTGCTGCTGCGCTAGCAAGCTCCGCAGCCCAACCCCGCCCACCGCGAGGTCGACCTCACCCGGCCCAGCGTGAGGCACCTCGACGGGTCCGCCAAAGGTGCGCCAAAGCTACGCCAAAGGTGCGCCAAAGCTCCGCACCCGATGGCGTACCCGGCCTCGCCTTCGGCATCGGCATCACCGCAGGCAAGCGCCCCCGAGGGGGGCCAGTCGCCCGCAAAACCCGCGGGCGACTGGCCCCCCTCGGGGGAGTGGTGCGGCCGCGCCGAGTGGTGCGCTTCGCGCGATTGATCCATCGGCGCGGCCGCGTTCTTGGCGGACCTTCGGTCCGCGCCGCCTGCAGCGGCCATTTCAGCCTGTCCTGGTTGCCACTGAAGGTGGTTCCGAGCTGTCGGGCTGCTGTCCCAGCGACTACGTAGAAGTAGCGGCTTGAGCCGACCCAGCAACTCCGGATACGGTCGCCACGTATGGACGGTAGGCGAACTTGTGGAGGTATGCGGTGCCTGCAGATGGCGAGCATTCCCAATCCGGAGAGCGGCCGGAGAGTGAGCGTCAGGACCTCGGCCCGGCTGTTCGCATAGCGGCCGAGCGCGTCGCTGCCGGTCTGTCTGGCCACCCGCTGGCCGTGATGCCCGCTGGGCCACCTCCGCAACAGGATCCTGCGGTGACCGACCTGCTGCAGTGCTCGCCGCCCAGCTCGCGCAGTGGCCCCTCGTTTGTGCTCCCGCTGCGCCGCCCGATCCTGTTTCAGCCGCCGCCGCTACTCCCGCCACCCGACGTGTTCCCGCTGCGGATTGCGTGCACGCCGATCGTTACCAAGACTGCTGACGGCACGCTGATCCCGGGGTGGATCCCCTACTTTGGGCTGGACGCTACGTTCGCGCAGACCTGGAACCTGACAAAGGTGACGATCGGCGACTTAGCGTCCACGATGGCGCTGGCGCCGGGTGAGCAGCTGACGCTTGAGTTCCAGAGTTCGCAGCGGAAGGTCCTGGAGCAGTCCACGCTTGAGTCCACCGAGTCCCTGTCCTCCACCGAAAGCACGACCGCCGACAAGGAAGCAATCAACATCGCACGGTCTGCGTCGAAGACCGAGGGCTGGCATGTGGACACCACCGGCACGCTGACCTGCGGCTACGCCTCGCTCAGCGTCACCGGTGGGTACTCCCAGAGCGTTACCGAGGCCAACCAGCAAGCCGTCAACCATATTCATGACAAGACGCAGCACTCGGCGCGGAGCCTCAAGGCTCTGCACAAGATCGAGGTGCGCGGTGTCAGCGAGGGGATCGTCCAAGACCGGATGACCCGCACGATCACCAACCCGTACTACGACCGCACCGTCACGTTGAACGTCTTTCACCTGCTGAAGCATTTCTCGGTGCAGACTGCGCTCTCGGAGCAGCGGTATGCGATCGTGCTCAGGATCGACGGGCTCGGCTTCGACCGTGACTTCGTCTTGCGCAATACCGACTTTCTACGGACCAACCTTCTCGACAGCTCGTTGCTGAACGATCTGCCGGTCGCCGTTCAGGGAGCCAAGCAGCCCTTGGAATCGACCGCGCTCTACTCTGCAATCGATACCGCACAGCTGGCGCTGGCCTACCTCTTTAGCCCGCCCTTCGATGACCGCGCCCCAAACATGTTCAATATGCCCCCCATCAGAGACGAGAATGGTAACCTGGTTTCACAGAACGAGCCGCGCACGTCATTTGAGATCAGCTTGCAGCACGATGCCGTAGGGGACACCCCCGGGCGGTTTCAAGACAGCGGCTTTGGGAGGGCGAACGAGCACAACTGCGCGGTGCTGCTCACCACGCTCGGCTTCTTCTACAAGCTCATCCAGGAATCTGTACCCGATCCAAAAGACCCCAGCTCGCAAATCAATATTCTTAAAGCGGATGACAACGCCGTCCGCATTTGCACTGCCCTGGCGGCAAGCGTGGGTGACCTGTGGAACAAGCTGTTCCCAGATCCCCTGAACAGCAATCAGCTGAAGGAGTTGGTGGATGCGCACCGGTTCACCGAGGTGATCCGCCGCGTCCCGGGCTTCCTGGCGATGGTGTCGGGCATGCTGCAGCCGCTGCTGGACCCAGCGAAGGCCGAGCAGGCGGCGCTGGCCGACTACGCCCAAGCCCAGTTCGTCTTGCAGCATCTGCTGGAGCACCTGGAGTGCAACCGCAACTACTACGTCCAGCGCTACCTGCGCTACATAGCGGAGACGACCGCCAACCAAGCCATCATCGACCTGGCGAAAGATGCGCTGGACGCACTGGTCGCGCAAAAAGCTCTTCCGAAGGTACTGCAAAAGGATCCACCAGTGCAGGTGACCATCGGGGACTTCGACGTTGACCGAACGTTCATCGACAAACGCGAGGTGATCATCCCCGGATTTCTACCCCTGACCAACCAGCAGGTTGCCGTGGTGGTCCGGGAGCTGCTGGAGGAAGGCAAGACAGACCCTCCTTTGCCGGCGGTGGATCCCGACCTGGAGGTCGCCTGCGACGGCATCTACCTAGAAGTCGCCGAGGGCGCATGCGTACTCCAAGGCGTTCCCCCTCGGCCGCAGCTGGGCGGCAGCGTCGCCGTCAAGGACCTGGAGGTCTCCCTCGGCGGTCAGGCGCACAGCGCAGGAGGGTAGCCCATGGCGGGATCGACGCAGTTCGACGTCGCCTATTTCCCTCTGCAGGCCGGCCATCATGACACGGCTGCAGATGGCATCCTAACCAAGCTCCAGGAAGCGACCGACGGAGACTGGAAAATCGCATGGATGCTAACCACGGGGGAAGGCATCATCATGGTTCTCCAACGCCCCACACCAGTCGTTCCGCCGCCGCCGGGGTCGCTGGGTGGCTACAGTGCCACAAGTGCATAAGTCGTATCTGCCGATAAGCGATCCGCCACGCGATCACGGTGAGAACTCGGTCGCCAACCGATGCTCAGTCATCCACCGCGTCGAAACCCACCGATTCTGTAGTCGCGTTCATAGCGTCCCCGACATCGACGCCTCTCAAGGCACTATTAAGGAAGCCTAAGCAGCAGTAGCCAAGGGGCGTATGCCACTCTGGACCTGAGGAACGAATTGAGAAATCTCATAGCCTCGAATACGGGCACAGGCCACCATTCGCGCCGTATGAAGGCGTAAGGGCCGGATTGGTTACCGAGTGGTAGGCCCAACAACTAACAGCGCAGGAGGGAACGATGAGTAACGGCTCCCCCCAAGCGTTTCCCAACGCCGAGGACGCTCGAATCATGTTTACAACTAGAGGTAAGCCTGGTAAACAGAGCCCTGTTCCTATATTTAGAGGCAGAGGAGAAACCGCCTTCTACTTCAATACAAAGATGGATATTGACTTAGATGGAGCGCCAGACGTATATCACCCTCCTACAGTGCGGGAAGCATCTGGATGCCCTCCCGCACTTGACTACCTGGGCAATGCATCAAATCCCGCAAACCGACCCGTGCCTGGGCCTGGACAGCCGTGGATTCAAGACAATTGGCCAGGGATTGTGGTACAGAATAGGTTCCCATGCATACAGGGACCGCAAGATCCCGCACCTGGATTCTATGTCTCCAGCACTGCACTACAGGATAGGACATATCCCCCATGCGATCCGAGATGCTATGTTGATGCAACTGCAGTTCCCTACATTGCGTTGCCGCCGCCAGCGTATCGAGCGGGAGGAGCGCGAGTAGGTGATTTCGCGGCCGTCTATAATCGGCTCAGTGGAAAGTTATCGTTCGCCATATTTGCTGACGTGGGTCCATCTAGGTTAATTGGGGAGGGATCACATGCGTTAGCACTCGCATTGGGCATACCGGGAGGGCGCCACGGCGGGCAGACTCACGGGATCACATATGTCTCCTTTCCTGGGTCTGGTAATAGGCGCCCCCGGTCGATTTCAGATATCAATGCAAATGGGGACAGGCTTTTTGGGGCTTGGGGTGGTAGGCTCAGGATTGCCGATCTACAACTCAATGAGCTCCTTGACGTGGTCCACGGCGCGAGGCGTTGGCAGCGCCTTGAGACAATCCTGAGATCCGTGCAGGTAGCTCTGCGCGAAGCGAGGGACATCCCTAGCCCACGATCCCAGGTTCAGTCCCCACAAATCCACATCATTGAGGGCCTCGACGACGCCTGCGTGGATCTCGTCGACTTCATTGAGCAAGTGCAGAAACTGTCTGCCGCGGCTATCTCGCCAGCACAACGGAGGTCCTTGACCGCAGAAGCCAATCAGATCAGGACTACGATTAGTTGTTGAATGAGCCCTAACGGGTACGGACTCCTCCAAGTGGCGGGCAGCACGACGTGGTGCACGCAGCTTCCCCCTATGGCTGTTGAGACCGACCAGGATCGTCGTTTCTTGACCGCGCTATGAGGCACACCAGATCGGAATCTGGAGCGCCTATAGCTTGCTCTGCTCGGTCAACGCACGGTCAACGTTGTGCCTTACTCTACCTGCCCCTACCTTAACCGTCGGCTTTCCTGACCTGCGTTGCCTCACCAGGACGACGCTGGCTTTCCGGCCGCCAACAGACTAAGGATCTGGTGGTTGGGGTTGGAATCCCTCGCGGGTGCGCCAAGGAGCCCGAGGACAGCTCGACCCGGGCTGCTGCATTCGGTTCGTGACGGCAGCAGAGGAGGGGGTGCCGGGGGAGGACACCTCCTCCCCCGGCATACTGGCCAACTGAATCGCCCCGGGTATCGTGGTGCAGGTGGGGCACCGATGCCCGGCTGTCAAGGTGGAGCGCCCGCAGCGCAGCGAGGACGAACGACCTTGACAGCCCGCCCGGGACCCAGGTGGCCGACAGCACATAACTTCGCTGCTTCTGGAGTCCGCCGAGCAGGGAGCCCGCAGGTCGGCATAGCGGTGAGCCCGTGATCACTTACAAGGATGAGGTCAGCTCTTACAGTGGCCCATTCGCGTCTGCTCCTTCACCGGCCACGCGCTGACTTCCAGGAGCAGCGCGACGGGTCGAGCCGGTTACCGACGTTGCAGGCCGTCCAGAAGAGCCTGGAGGAATGCTTCCGGTCCAATAGAGCACGTGATCGCTCCCCGAAGCGTCGGGCCGCTGATGCGCAACTGTTGGGCCATTTTTCCGAGCACGTAGTCGCTGACCTCTCTACCGCCGGCTCCATGCGAGATGTGCGTTACCGCGATGATCTGCCCGTTGTGCCAGCGGGAGAAGTCGGGATGGTCTCCCGATGGATCCGGAACGAAGCCATGCTTGCTCGTCAGCGCTCTTCGCACTTCGCGGGTGGGGAACGGCACCTATCGACCCGGGAAGAGGCGTTCGAGGGCGCTCAGCTCCTTGAGCAGTCCTGGATGGAGCTGGGGCCGGTGGCTTCGAAGGAACGACAGACGCCGGTCGAGCGCCTGGTAGAAGTCGGCGACCGCTTCCTGCGGGGTCGCTCCTACGCCGTACACTGCGCCGAGGTTGTCTTCAGCGACGAACTGCCCGGTGGCGTCGTTGACGATGGAGATCGGTGATGCAGTGGGCGGTCGGCCTGCTGAGGGTGCCGGTCCAGAGACCGATGGGTGCCCTTCCGTATGGTCCTCATGGATCGGCCAGGCAACGTGGTCGGCAGGATCGATGTGGCGCACGAAGTCCCAGTCCGGCCTCTGCGGTGGCTGCGAAGGCTCGGCGATTCGAATAGAGCCTACTGCTGTGGCGGGCATGGCGACCTGCCTCACTCGCGTCGCTCGGGCCCTTCAGGGTTGATCCCTGGGGCTCCGAACACCTCAATGTACCTGTCGAAGTTCTCCCGAAGCGCACTTATGAACCCGTGCACGAGGTTGGCCGGGATGATGATGTCAGCTACCGCCTCCGGCTGTGTGACCAGCACCTCGCCCTGCTGAGCCTGCTCCATCTCGGTCCCAGGCGTGGGCGTCTTGAGCACTGCGAAGGTCACCCGGAAGTCCCACGGCGTATGGTTGACGTTGATGTAGTTGGCGTAGGTCGGGCGCAGGAAGTCCGGGAATCGGATACCGCTGATGCGGAGCTGCGCTTCGTCGTCGGGCAAGCCGTTCCTCCTCGTCGCCCCTCGGTTAGCCGCATCGACGCACCCGACGCCGCTCCTGAGGGTCTGGTTGTCACACCTGCGCTCCTCTGTGTCAACTGCACCCGGTAGTAGCATTGCACATTTTGCCGCTGTTCCGACGTCCCTACATGCGCATGCGCAGTCAACGGCCGGTGATCAGTGACCGGGCCGGGCGGGGTGAAGGATGGGCCACCCGCCACGAGCCGGGCAGTCCTGCCGGGGCCGGCCGTGGTGCCCCTGCCATCGCGGTCGCTCACAGCGCATCACTTCACCACTCTTGGAAGGCGGTGAGCAGGGAAACCACAGGTCGGCATGGCGGTTTCCCCCAACTCCCTCGCACGGAGATGCGCTGAGCAAGTCCAGCACCGATCAGGCCCGAGCAGCCTTCATCGACCGACCGTCGCGGGCTGCCATGAGAGATCCTCGTCTTGGCCCTTGCTGGGAGACGTCAGGCTCGACACCTGGGTGCCGTCGGCCTGCATCACATATAGGCTCGGCGCGCCGGCGCGGTTGCTGCCGAACGCGATCCTCGCGCCATCGGGCGAGTAGGACGGCTGGTAGTCGTCTGCCTCACCGTGGGTGAGCCGCTGCACGGCGCCGCCGCGGACAACTACTACGGCCACGTCGAGGTTGCCGGCCTGCTTGACAGTGACGGCGATCTTGGTGCCGTCGGGCGACCACGATGGCCGTTCAGCCTCCACCGGGGTCCTGGTTAGCCGCCGGGCATCCTTCCCGTTGGCGTTCATGGCCCACAGCTGACAGTGGGCAAACGACTGATCACACTCCACGAAGGCAACCCGCTTCCCGTCGCTAGAGAAGGCGGGCTCGCCGTCACCGCGGCCGCGGTCGCTGAGCTGCAGGATGCCTGTGCCGTTCGCTTTCATGACGAAGATGTCATACGCGCCGCCGCGGTCACTTGCGAAGATGACTTTGGTGCCGTCGGGCGACCAACTGGGCGAGGTGTCGTCACTTGGGCCTGGCGTAAGGTCACGCAGCCCACTGCCATCGCTGCGCACGATCCAGATATCGGAGTCTCCACGCGCCGTCTTGGCCCGGTCAAACACCACAGACTGCCCGTCCGGGGAGAGCGCCGGCCGACCCAGCTCGCCCGACCGAAACCGGGCCAACTGCCGCAGCCCGCCGCCGTCGTCGTTCACCACGTACACGTTGTAAGTGCCGGTCCGGTTGCTGATGAAGGCGATCTTGCTCGCCGGTTCAACAGCGGCCGGATGCGCAGTGCTGCTCGGCGGTACCACCCTGTTGGTCCCCGCGTGCTTGCCGGAAGCCCCCGTCCGACACCCGGACAGTGCCAGGACAGACAACACCACCGCCACTAGCGTAGGCCACCAGTAGCTTCTCCTTGGCACCGAGTCCCTCCCGTCGGCCGGGCCGCCTATCGGTAGGCAGGACGACACCTCTTCGCAAACCACGCGATTCTGCAGGAATGATGCCGCTGGAGCATGGCCCATGGAATACGCAAAGTGAAGGAAACGCGGGCACCCTGCCGGCGTGCGCCGTGCTCAGCGCTTCGGCGTAGGCGAGGCGCTGCCTTCAGCGACACCGCGCTGCCGGCAACAGCCACGCTCAGGCGCTTCGGGGCGCCGGGCAACTCGTGGTCGGCTCCTGCTTGGTTGCCTGGCCCATCACGTTGTCCAAAAGAACCGGGAGCGA
>WNGK01008619.1_pt1 | contig 13340 bp, 11 predicted proteins | sample 5400601 | NCBI WGS metagenome assembly WNGK01 (sample SAMN13153376, study PRJNA577476) | soil metagenome | isolation source: 60 cm soil or saprolite under Garry oak tree replicate 1 | place: USA:California | collected 2016-06-15 | reverse complement strand
ACAGCTGTATCTCACGCAGTTGCTGACTAACTTATCCCAGGTGCGCAAAAGCGAACTGTCCAACTGGCTCCCCGACCAGTGGAAACGGCTTCAAGCGGCACGCAAGCTTTAAGCAACCTGCACTTCACATAGCGCTCACTGTATGACGCGAGTCACAAGCTGCTCTACATGACCGCCGAGAACGATCGCGCCGTGTTGGTCATCGATCCCAAAGCGGAGAAGGTGTTGGGCTCCATCCCCACGGGACGACCGGACTTGCACATGCTCGCCATCTCTCCCGACGGCCGCTGGGGACATACGGCCAACATCCGGCTACGAACAGTCGACCTCTAAGCCCGCAAATTGGCGAAGTTAATCCCGGTCGGCAATGGGTACACCGAATCACGCTTACGCCGGACGGCAAGTGAGCCTTCAGATCTGCCGACGAGAAGTATCTGGCCGTGATCGACAGAGCCACCGACGAGCGATACGAAATGAGCGATGCGTTGGGATGTCAGGTCAGATTTCTTATCGCACAATAAGGTTCCATGCGTAGATGTCTTCGATCGTCGAATTGCGAATGGCAAGTGGCGAATCGTCCGGCCCGAGTCCGATCCAGTCGCCGAAGAAAAACGGGGCACGATCCACCCCGGTCAGGTTCGCAACCTTCTCAATAGCATGACCAGTCATCGGGACGCGGAAGATTGCGCTACCCTGCTCAGCATCCGAACGAAAGTAAACATACCTGCCGTCATGCGACCAGCTTGGATAATTGGCTGGAATAGAGGTGAGGGGTCGCCACCTCCCTGTGTCGAATTCGAAAAGACACAAATGGAGATCGCCAGAGTGCTGCGCAACAAGCAACCGCCCATCGGGCGACCAGCGGGGTGAAGAGTATCCTGCCGACCTTGGCAGCGTGGTGGTCTTCTGTGAACGGAGATCAAGAATGTAAACGCCGTCTGCCTGTGACATCGGAGGCACATCGCTATAAGCCATTAGATGCCCATCAGGCGACCAATCGGGATAGCCCTTCGGTTGGCCGCCGCTGGAAAAAGGGTGACTTGTTCCGCCGCTTCCAGGGATGGTATAGATTTGCCACTTGCCCGTGAACCCAATACCCATGAATGCGATCATCTGCCCATTAGGAGACCAGCGCGGCATCACGGTGTTCTTGAAACCTTGCGTCAGTTGAAGGCAGTCCGTACCATCTGCCCGGCACCGCCACAGTTGGTTGTCAGCCAAGCTAGTGTAAGCAATCCAATTCTCGTCCCTGGAGTATGCCAGCGTGCGCGCAGAGATGGAGGGCAGCACTGGGATGAACTCAGAAGCGTGAGAGTCATACCGTTCCAACTCGCCCCTGGATGCTTCGACACGCATGAACAGCTTTCTTCCATCTTTGCTAACTATCGGACTTCGATAGCTCATCGCTCCGGAGACGAGAGGGAAAGGTTCCCTGCTGAGCGGAGGCAAGAAATGGTCCCGGGTTCGTTGAGCCCAAATTTGGAATAGGTTCTCGATCCGGACCTGGAATAAGAAGTATCGACCATCTGGGCTCCAGGATCCACAGCATAAGTGATAGGGCAGATCTGAAAATAACCTATGCGGGCCTTTTCCGTCCGCTGCGACTTCCCAAATAGAAGTCTCTTCATTTGTTTTGTCGATGACTGTAAAGCGCAGTCTCTTGCCATCTGGCGACCAGCGGAACCAGAATGCATTTCCGGGAGCGCTGAATATCCACCGGCGAGACTTTCCTTCAAGGTCGCTGGCGTAGATAGCGCCGTCGGCAGAGAAGAGGATTCGTTTCGAATCAGGATACCAGGCTGCGTCGTAGGCCAGGATATCTCCGACTCTCTTCGCCGGCCCAATCCCCGACTGAACGTACAACGGCTCCACTTCGTCTCGCGAATGAACTAAGTTTCGGAGGAGCATTGTTTTGCCATCTCCGGCTATATCGCACAGCTCTGGATTGGTGATCCCGGTTACCACAGTCGAACTCCCCCCGCCCCCCTTCTGCACGGCCGCCACACTATACTTGCCGTTTTCGTATCGCGGATAGAGGATCTGCATACCGTCCATGACCAGCGGCGAGAGGATGTGAGTCTGTGACCTGGTTATCTTCATGGGATTGACGACGGCTAGCTCGGGCGCGGTTTGCCGTAAGGCACGGACCGCAAAGATCAGGCTGGCAACAGCAATGACCGGCACGATGGTCACCATTCCTAGCCTCCAAAGTAATTGGGGTCGCTTGTGCGGAGGTTCAGGAGTTGTCTCTAGGAAACCCGCGTCCGGGCTCGGTTCTGGGTCAGCAACTTTGTCGTCCTCTATCACTCCAACAAAGGAGTATCCGACCCCAGGAATCGTCCGGATGAAGTGAGCCTGCTCCTTCTCATCGCTCAGTGCGCGCCGGATTTGGCGGATAGCCTGCTCGACCGTGTTCTCGTCTCGCTGTCCTCCCCAAATCGCTTCGAGAAGCTCCTGCTTCGAGACGACAAAACCTCGCTTCTGCACGAGGAAGATCAGAACCTTGAAGGGAATGGGCGTAAGGTGAATACGCTCGTCGTCCCGATACAATCCGCGGCGTGGCAGATCGATCGTGAAGCCCCTAAAGCGGAGCAAAGTCTCGCGAATTGATTCTGTGGATGCCACGATCAGCTTCACCAGTCATTTTTCAGGACTTTTTCAGCAGGGGAACCGCGCGATTTACCGCTTTTGCCGCTAGGCTTATTCCCGACAGCTTAGCATGTCGACGGCTATCAGTGCGTGACAGCGGCCTATCCGCCCGGCTGGGAGGCCGGTGAGTTGTGCCGCATCTACTGTTTCGACCGGAAAAACACTGCAGTGCACGCCAACAGTAACCGGAACGGGAAACTACAGTTCAGCGGTGAACTGGGCAGTGAACGGAACGGCAGGAGGCAGTACGACCTACGGTTCTGTCAGCACGAGCGGCCTGTACCAGGCCCCGACAACTGCTCCGGCAGCCTACGTAGTGACTCTTTCCGCCATTAGCTCGGCGGATTCGACCAAATCGGGTTCGGCCTCGGTGTTGATAGCGGGAACCATCGCTAGCGCAACTCAGCCTATCGTTGCATCTGCTGGTGGAACGATCTCTCTGCCCGGCGGAGCAAGCGTCACAATACCAGCGAACACCCTGACTGCGAACACCACAGCGACGCTTCAGCTGAGTTCGATCTCGACACAGCCCACTAATTCGCTCTTCAGTGGGGCCGGCCCGTCTCTCGCATTGTCTCTGTCACCTGCAGTTGGCGAGGTCGGCGCTGCAGTGAGCCGTCAACTCTCTACGTCAAGTACTACACCCAAGACCTCCAGTATCACTTTCGTTCTTCCGGGCGGACAAAACTTGAATGCGGCTCAGCTTCAGAACGCGCTCGGCGTGTTGGATGTTAACGACGGGAGCAATAATTATTTCGCGGTGCCCACCTCTTACAATGCCAGCCAAAGTCAGACAACTATCCAAATCGATCCTACAATGATCGAGCCGTCAAGTAGCCTGCAAGTTGGCTTAACCTTCACGCAGGCTAATTCCTTAAATCATTCAGACAACCCTTGGCTCCAGGTGTGGGACGTTAATAGTACCCCCTCGTTTACAGATGCGCCGGCAAATTATTGCCCTCCTGGGTCGCGGACTCTGGTCATGGTACACGGCATGCTCAGCTCTGTCACAGGTACGTTCGGCCAGACGGGCGGGTCTGCGATGTGCTCATCGAAGTCTACTGCTGCTTTGAATGCTAGTTGCCCAAAGGGTCTTTACGACAATGTCATCGGAGTCGAATATCAGTGGTGGAAAGACATAGACACATCAGCAAAATCAATAGGAAAACTTATCAGCTCTCTATTTGATGGTTGCACTTCATATAACGGGACCTTCGATATCGAAGCTCACAGCGAAGGGACTATCGTATCGTTGCAATCGATAGGCTCGATGACAGCGAGTACGCAGTCGAAGTTGAAGCATATTGTCCTTGCTGCTGGACCCATCGACGGAACACCAGTCGCGCAAGCTGCAAGTGACTTACTTACAGTCACCTACTACCTCAATCTTCAACCCGAAGAGACGGCCCTAGAATCCGTGCTGATGCCCGCTAGTCATGGAGACATGACGGCATTCATAGAAGAACTCACCCCGTACAGTACCTATGTACTCGACGCACAGGCAGCGGCACAACTCAACGTGCCCTATGCCGAAACAATTGCGCTGGGAGGCGATAATCCTCACCCGGCGCTCTATTGGGAATCAACGTGGTTCAATAACCATCTGTTTCTTCAAGGAATGCCGAATGATGGAATCATTCCAGTCAGCAGCTCATTACCTACGGATTCCGTGCTTCCCAATCTTGTACGTCTGTTTTGTGCGCCGAATCAGGAATGCGCAATTGCATATCCGTTTAATCACGTCAACTTGGTAAATAACGGCAGCGTAATGCCGGATGTTCTGAACGCACTCAATGGGTCTGGGGCAACGCAGCAAGTCACTCTATCCGCTTCGCCGCAAACCTACACGATGCTCCCGGATCAGTCCGTCACATTGATGGGATCTACAGCCAATATCCTAAATCCGCACATCCAGTGGTCCCTGGTTGGGGGTGCTGTCAACGGCACGCTGAATTCCTCCACTGGGAGGACCGTCCAATACACAGCACCGCAAAGTGCCGGAGGTCCATTCCTCATCTCTGCGTCCGTTCCGGCAATCACCCCTGCCGGCTCTACACAGGCACTCACGAGTTCCGCGTCGATTAGTGTTGTAAACCCGGCTCCGACCATCACGGCCCCAGTGGTTCCTGCTTCCCTCGCCGTTGATGCAACTCCACAGTCGCTTACCATCAATGGCTTGGGATTCGTCCCCTCTTCCGCAGTCACCTTCAATGGAGTGAACCATTCAGCTACGTTTGTTAACGCGAGCCAATTGACGATCAACCTGTCCGCCTTGGATCTCGCCACTGTTGGAACGTTTCCCGTGGTTGTGACAAATCCAGGACCTGGAGGCGGCTCGGCGACTGCTAGTTTCACGGTATTGCCGCTCGTGATAATTAGCCCGTCGCCAGTGAGCGTCCCGGCCGGCTCGATGCAGACATTCACAGCCACCGTCAGCGGAGGTGGAACAGTTACGTGGAGCGTTGAGGAGGGTGCCTCTGGCGGAAGCATCACAAGCACGGGAATCTACACGGCTCCGACTCAGACCGGCGCGTATCACGTCGTAGCCACAAATGCCGCCGACGCATCGGAGACCGCCACCGCGACTGTCAACGTCGTTGCTGGCCCATCGATCAAAACGCTCCATTCCTTTAATCACACAAAAGAGGGCGCGATCCCGTGGAGCGCTCCGATCTTTGGAAGCGACGGCAACCTGTACGGCACCACGGAGGCCGGCGGTGACCTGTCCTGCACATACATCTCAACACTTGCAGGCTGCGGGACGATTTACAAGAGCGACACTTCAGGAAACGTGACGCCCCTCCACAGCTTTGACGGCCAAAACGGAGCATACCCAGTCGCCTCACTCCTGCAATTGTCGAGCTCCACTTTCGATGGAACTACAGACTACGGCGGCTCTAATACCTCCCAATGCATCGTCCCTGGGACTTCGACTCAATCGGGATGTGGGAGCATCTTCAGCTTTGATCTCACCAACGGCTTCAGCTCCGTTTATTCGTTCGGGCCCTTCAATTCGCCATCAGGAGCTGGCCCGACTGGAGCGCTCACACAAAATAGTGCTAAGACGACTTTGTACGGATCAACGGAAGTCGGCGGGAACAGCAGTTGTACAGGAGAACTCGGCACCCAATCAGAGTCGGGGTGTGGAAGCATCTTCACGATAAGCGGCTCAAGTACAGTAGCTGCACTTCACACGTTCTCGGGATCGGAAGGTGCTTTCCCGGCGTCAGCGCCCATCCAACTGTCAGACGGGAATCTTTACGGAGTCACCTCGGGAGGCGGAAACCTTACCTGCTCTTCCTATGCCTCTCCCGGCTGCGGCACCGTGTACCAAATGACCTCGTCAGGAAGCGTCAAGACTCTTCACTCTTTTAATTTGCAAGACGGCGCGCACCCCTACCCGTCGTTAATTCTGGCAAGTGATGGTGATTTGTACAGCGTCACGATCTTTGGTGGTAGCACCACCTGCTCCGGTGGCGCTCAGTGGAGAGGGTGCGGAACGATCTTCAAAATCGACACGACGGGGAACTTTACCTCTTTACATTCGTTCTCCGGACCGGACGGCGCTTATCCGACGTCCCTTATTCAAGGTACAGACGGCTACTTCTATGGAACTACGCAAGGCGGCGGTGACGCTTCCTGCTCTGGCCGATACGGGCCGGGGTGTGGCACGGTCTTCAAAATGGACTCGGCCGGAAACGTTACAGTGCTGTACTCGTTCACGGGTCAATCAGATGGTTCTTGGCCCGAATCGGGAGTGATTCAAGGAACAGACGGAAATCTCTACGGCACGACAGCCTATGGTGGAACGAACGACGACGGGGTCATATTCCGAATTTCGAATCTGACAGCACTCGCTGCAGCCAAAGCTAGGTTTGCGGCACCGGAAGTCACCAGGGAACCCATTGCACCTTTGCTCATGAAGCAACCGCACGTTGGCCCTCCTGGCCCACCTGCTCCTGCCCAACAATGATCTTCCCATTTTTGTATTGATGCTGTTGTAAGTGAATCACCATTTCGGAGTACGGCAAGGAACGAAGGAGCGATATGCAGACACGTCAGGTATTTCGGTTTGTATTGATAATTGCTGTGTTTTTGGCTCTTCCCATTCACTCGCGAGCAAACGATGAGAAGAACGCCTTGAAGGAGGCTCTTGAAGCCAAGTACGGCCTCACAAAGGTAAGTTGGGACAAAGTTCGCGTCACCGATCCCGGGCCGGTCTATGTGCTGGAATCCGAGGGCGTCAATGCAGATCGCGCGACAGATATGACGATGCTGGTCAACAAAATAGTCGATGGACACGTGCAGCAGCCCAAGGGCTTTGGCGCCTCCTTGTTTTCGAAGCAGACGACGAAGCAGTTCAAACCCGGCGACCGTCTGTACCTGACCAAGATCGACGTAAAAGATGACGGTGTACTTCTGTGGTTCATCTCCACCGAGACAGCGGAGTACCAAGACAAGGGATCAACGAAACAGACCCGGTATCGCGCCGTTCTCGGTTTCGACCTCCCCAAGGCAGTTATCGAAGCAGCCCAAATGGATGAGATCAAGAAGATCGTCGATCCCTTCGTTCAGCTAGAGAAGGACGCTCAGGCAGCCAATACGAAAACCGTTGAGCTTGGCCAGAAGCCTGATGAGGTTAAAACCGCGGTTGGCGCACCCGACAAGATCATTAAGCTCGGCACAAAAGAAATCTACGTCTACAAAGATATGAAGGTCGTATTCGTTGATGGCAAAGTTTCTGACGTCCAGTGAAGCGGTGATCGTGGCCCATCTTCCCTGATGGCCATCTACTGACCAAACACTGTTTTTCAGGGGAAGGGGGAGAAGTCGATGGGGGGCAAATGTCCGAGGTGTAATGGTAACGGAACTGTCACGTGCACGCGGTGTAAAGGAAGTGGCGTTGAAATCACGCTTGTAGTCGCCACAACCAATTGTCCGCGTTGCCACGGCCGAGGCGAAATTGAGTGTACTCGCTGCAGCGGCAGCGGCAACGCTTAAGGCCGTCAGGACTCGCCGAACAAGGGTGAACACAACCCCAGTACCAATCGTCCACTTGACAAGGTTGTTCGACATCGAATGAGGTGATTGCGGTGGCGCTTCTCGATAGGGTGAAATTCGATGGTCCGCCAGACATCTTGGTCTGGAAATGGCCCCATGACTCATTAAGCCTCGGCGCGCAAGTAATCGTAAACGAGAGCCAGGAAGCTCTTTTCTACAAAAGCGGTCAGGCTCTTGATCTCTTTAGTCCTGGCACGCATACCTTGACGACCGCCAACCTGCCATTCCTCCAGAGAATAGTAAACCTACCATTCGGCGGAAAGACTCCATTTTCCGCCGAGGTCTATTTCGTAAGTAAAGCAGTGGCTGTGGGCCAGAATTGGGGAACGAAGACACCGTTTATGATCCTCGACCCACGGTATAGAGTCACTATTCCTCTCCGCGCTTATGGGCAATTCGGGCTTCGAGTTGTAAACACTCGGGAGTTCGTGACTCAGATTGCCGGAGCGGGCGGAGCCGGCACACGAGGCAGCGTTGCATCGGATATAGCCTCAAAAGAGTTCGTTGCGCGGATCGCTAACATCGGCAACGATATGGCTCTGAAGGACAAGGCATTGAGCGCCGTCGGAACTACGTCCAACGACACTGCCAGAACTCTGTTCGAATCTTTGATAATCACATCTCTTCAGCAATCGGTGGGGACATTGCTGAGCGAGCAAAAGGTCTCCGTGTTGGAACTACCCTCTCAGGTGCTTAACCTTGGCAAGAAGACTCATGAAGTTCTCCAGTCTGAGTTTCAGACCTTCGGGGCAGAACTCGTGAATTTTGTTGTTGAGAGCATCAATTTTGACAGCAAAGACGAAAGTGTCCAACGTCTACGGTCGATGCTTGATGAGGCGGCCCGACTTGATGTTGTTGGCCAGGCGTACCACAGGAATTTGGACTTTTATCGAACCGAGCGTCAATTCGATGTTCTTGAGGGGGCCGCTGAGAGCGGCGGTGCCGCGGGCTCTGTGATGGGTGCGGCTATGGGCATAGGAATGGGATTCGGTGTCGCAGCGCCCGCCGGAGTCCTCGCTAAAGATTCTATGGCTGCAACGTTATCCAAATGTAGCAAGTGTGGAGCATCGATAGCGCAGTCGTCCAAGTTTTGCCCCTCCTGCGGTGAAAGCCTGCAACAGAATTTCAGGTCATGTTCTGGCTGTTCAACTTCGAATCCCAGCACTTCAAAGTTTTGCGCAAATTGCGGATCGTCCTTGGCGGCACAAAAGTGTGCCAAGTGTGGCGCAGAGTTGTCGCTTGACGCGAAGTTTTGTAATGAATGCGGGGAGAAATTATGAACCCGGATTCACGAATCAAGGGTGTCGCGATCCTTGCCTTTGCGGGCCTCCTTTTGGCGGTCGTGGTGCTATTCCTCTTTTACGGAATATCGGAACCGTCCTCCAGAAGCAACACGTTCACATTCACCGCATGGTTCAGTTCTGGTCAAGTGATTCTTCTCTTTGCTGCCCTAATCTACACAGCGATCAAGGATGGTCATCCTGGCTCGCTGATCCCGGTCAATTCGGCAACGGTTCTTGTCGCGTTCATCTATAACGTAGTTGCTGTGGTGACGATGCTCCTATTCACTCGATTCCTTCTCCCTGATCGATCCAATGCTCGGACCTATTACGTGATCTGTATTGCCGAATTGGGTGCCGCCGTAGCGTATGCGGCACTTCTTCAGCTAGTAGCGGTTGCTCAGCAGGTAGGACATCGCGCGGCAGTGGAGTCCAGAGCAACCGTTGACGGTCTTCTCAAGATGTGCGATGTCATTTCCTACAATGCAGCTGGCGTGGGCTGGAAACTGGACTTGCAACGGTGCTCAGAGCATATTCGGTTTTCCGAAGCGCTTCGCCGCGATCCAGCCTTGCCGCCGGAGGTCGCTAGATTATTGGCCCAGATTGAGGCGTCTACGAACGTGCCTCCCGACGAACCTACCCTTGGTGAAGTGAAGAAGCTGATAAGCGGTATAGAAGCGTTGGCACAACGCAGGAGTTAAGAATCCGTGATGGGAACTGTTGAGACTTGCCCTCAATGCGGCTGGACATTCGACACCGAGGCGCTACAGGCAAACACCTGCAAAAAATGCCGTTCGGCAATACTCATCACCTCAGTTGCACATCTTGAGAAGTTCGATAGACCGGCAATTCAGAAGTACATTGTCCGCAATTCGGAGATACTGAAGGGCGACACTAAAGACCAGGATGCGCTGCTTTGTATGGGTCTATGCTACTTGCGACTGGGGCTCTACGAGACGGCCGACAAGTATCTTGGAAGCCTGATTGATGCGCATCCAGAGGTAGCGTCAGGCTATTACTACAAGGCGATCGGATGTATGAAAGGCAGGCGTCCCCGTGTTCTGACGCTCAACACCGTTCGCACGGCGGAACAGCTACTGCTTACCGCAATGACGCTCGAGCCCGACAACGGACGTCACGATGCAGTTTTGGCGGCGATGCGGCACGATTACTACGTCGTGAACGGCCTTCGGGTCCCCGATCCATCTCCTGCCGAGCTCCTCGAGGGAGCGCGAGGCAAGCACTTCGACCGTAACGAAATTGCACAAGGGTTAGCTCTAATGAGCATTCCAGAGTCTTCCCTTGCCGCTGCAATCTTTGCAAAACAAAACTAACACAAGGAGGAACAAATGGATCCCAATCGCGCGAGTATTGAGAAGTATTTCACGAGCAAGTTTCCCAAGTGGGCAATCTTCCTGATTGTCATTGGCGTACTGATGTTGCTTGGTCCGATCGGAGTAAAGGTAGTAGGTCTGCTGTTTGTTGTTGGCGGCGGATTCGCGATTTACAACTCTTCGCAGGTGGCCTCGGATGCTGAGATTGACCAGTGGACGCAGGAGGACCTGAAGAAACTGAATCAGCGATCACTGGAGAAGATGGGGATTGATGCTTCCGAAATTGTTGGCGAAGGCGTGATCGTCACGGGTCCCCGGCTCAGCAACCTCGGACCGGCGAAGTTTGGTTACCGGAAGGGAAGAGACAATGTCTTGCGCTTCACTCCGATCAACTCGACCATTATCAACTTCACGCAGAATCAACTTCTCGTTTATCGGTGCGCACTGGACCTGATCACAGGTAATCCGGTGAACGAAGCGACAGACGAGTATTTCTACCGTGATGTGGTTTCCGTCCAGACCCTTTCGGATACTGTCAGTGTCAGCCTCCCCGGAACTCAATTCCAGGGCTTGCAGCTCAACGCGGCCGAAACCTTCAGGCTTACCACGTCTGGAGGAACTTCTGTGAGTATGGCGCTCCGCGATCCGTCCCTGATCCAGAAGATGGGCGGAGGCGAGATTCCTACTACGACGGCGGAACGTGCAATTCAGACAATCAGAAAGATGCTCCGCGAGAAGAAAGGCGCGGCAGTTGGGGTATAGCTCTGGCCGAGATTCGCTCAACAGTGCTGACATACAAAGCTCGGTGACACAGATGGCGCCCAGGTCCCTTTTTGGGGCCTGATGTGCTTTGTTATGTCTGATGTGCCCGTAGAAATCATTTTCGCCATGAGCCGTGCGATGCGTCTGATGGCATTGTTCCTGCAGTGTCCTCGCGTAAGTACCCTTGAGAGGGTTGTGGAATCCTCCGGATTGGTGCGTTCCCGAAGATCCCCTGCAGATTCCATATCAAATCGCAGTAGGGAGGGGTTTTATGAAAAGGGCACATTTGACGTTGCTTGCAATCTCGCTTTTGACCGCCCCGGTGCTGGGCCACACATCTCAAAAGATCGCGAGCATTAATAAGAAGGTCGTTGGCAAATGGGTCTCAGCCAATAAGAAGAGCTACATCGAATTCTCCGCAGACGGTTCGTGTTCAACAGGGGAACTTGGGAACGATGGCACATGGCACGTCGATCACAATGTCTTAGACACACCATGGTCACAATCAGACGATTTCACCTGCGGCAGCGGCGGATTGACGCTGATTGGGCCAAATACGCTAACTCGGGACTATGGAATGGGAGGTGAGCCGGAGAAATTCTATCGTGGCTCAGCCAATGTTCCTAAGGGTCCAGGATCCCTCACCCTGGGGATCGCGCAGCCGGTGCTCAATCTACAGATCGATCTGCCGACGGCGAACAACACTCTTTTCACCTGTCATGCATGCTACGACCCGTCGGACAAAGGGGACAACGATCAGGCCCCGCTCGTGAGCACATATGCGGCTGGCCTGACTGATTACCTGATCCGGATCGGGTATGTTCGCACGATTGGGGACAAGCAGGTGTTTACCGCAAAAGCAAAGCGAAGCAGGTACTACACACTGAACCAGGATTTGGCTGGGCTTCGATTCGCGAACTTTCGAAATCCACGGATTCTCACCACCACAATCGTCGATCCTCATCACATCCCCATCGAATACGAGTTGGTGCCAACAGAGGTTACCGTCGGGTTCTTCGGAAAACCCCGCGTCGTCAAATCCTTCGCTTCCATTTCCTATGAGAATGAAGCTTGGCGGGTATGCATGCCCTGCAGTCGATAGTCGGGAGGAGGAATCGTCTCAGAGTTAATATTATTCGACCTTTGTCATGATAACCGGGAAAAGGGCGTTAGTCCTCACAAACGCGAACCATTTGGCATGCGCCGGTGCATTTCTTCAGATTGTCGGGAACCTTCTCGGACACACACACCCCGAGGACGACTCGTTATGCGCCAGTCGAACTTTGGCCTGCGAAACGTGACTGAGCAGTTCGGCGCGTTCCTTAAACCAATGGCAGTCAGCTGAGCCGAATGGACAGACAACCAGGCAGGTCAGAAGTCAGGCGTGAATTTGGAGTGCGTCCAGAGCGCAGCCATTCCTGAATACACGTCAGCGGCTCACATCGCAATTGATTGCAAGCCTGCAGTCCGCATTCCGCCTGCACGCTCTGATTACCGCCCTCAAGACGACGTAAATCTCCGACTGGAAGGTCCAAATCGTGCCATTTCGAAGCGCCTGGAAAGCGGGCTTTGTTTCAGGAACTCGCATCAGGCGCTGTTTGGCATGTGGCCGAAAAACCGCCTTCGCGGACAAGTGTTCTTTGTCAATTGACGCGCCATGACTCTCTCGACGAGCAGTATATTGCCAATGCGCTGGATCGGGAACGGGAAGTCGGCTTGTCATCAGAAAACATGCAAGGCGGATCGGAGAAATCGTGGGGGACGGCCCGCGAAGTGATGCCCTTGCCTCGGAGCGGCAGTTTAAGTCTCCAGTGAGTCTCCAGAAATAGAACCCAGCTTCGGACGATACGCTCGAACCCTCATGAACATTGACGTTTATGCCGTATCCGGACGTATTCTCACCTTCTACATCGACAAGTAAGTACGTTATTGATAATAAACCTACTTATGTTTGAATCACAAGGTTGTATTCTACCTTCACAAGTGGCTGATTATCCTCCAATTGATGGTTGATTATATAAACGATGATCCACCGGCACATCACTCACCAAGTCCGAGAAGCACTGGCCGATACACCGGCTGTTCTCGTCAACGGCGCTCGGCAGACGGGCAAAAGTGCCCTCGATCAGTCTGCGGAACTGGGCGAACAACACAGGCAGTACCGCGCCGACAACGCATACATTCCGGGCGCCGTGATTCCGATTCGGTGGGCTACACTCGCCGACGGCTAGTGCTGAGGCTCCTCAATGGTGAG
>WNGK01021340.1_pt1 | contig 13341 bp, 12 predicted proteins | sample 5400601 | NCBI WGS metagenome assembly WNGK01 (sample SAMN13153376, study PRJNA577476) | soil metagenome | isolation source: 60 cm soil or saprolite under Garry oak tree replicate 1 | place: USA:California | collected 2016-06-15 | reverse complement strand
CACGCGGGCCTGCGGGCGGAGGAGGCGGCCTCGCTGGAGCTGCCGGACCTGCATTTCGGGCGGGGCCCGTTCGGCAAGATCCATGTCCGGTTCGGCAAGGGCGCCAAGACCTCGGGGCCGCGGCCGCGGTGGGTGCCGATGCTGGACGGGCTGGACCTGATCTTGCGCTGGTTCACCGACGATGTGCGCACCCGGTTCCCGGGATCGGCGGCGCTGTTCTGCGACGAGGGCGGCGGCCGACTGCACCGGGGCACGATCCGCAACCGGCTGCGTCACCTGCTCGACCTGGAGGGCCGCCCGGCCGCCGACCGGTTCACCCCGCACACGCTGCGCCACGCGTGCGCCACCCACAACTATGAGCGGGGCGTGGACCTGGTGGCCATCCAGCAGATGCTCGGGCACTGGCAGATCGGCACCACGATGCGGTACGTCTCGCCCTCGGCCACGTTCGTCGAGGACGCCTACCGGCGCGCGGTATCGGGGACCCTGGGCAAGCTCGCGGAGGAAGACGATGGACGTTAAGTGGCGGCTGCGGATGGCCGCGGCCCAGCGCGAGGTGTGGACCGGCGCCCAGCTGCGGCGGCTGCTGGCCGAGCGGGCCGGGCTGCAGCTGTCCGCGGCGTCGGTGTCGGCGCTGCTCACCAAGACCCCGGCCCAGGTCAAGCTGTCCACGCTGGCCGCGCTGTGCACCGCGCTGGAATGCGGCCCCGGCGACCTGATCGAGGTGGACACCACCCCGGTGACCCCGGCAGCCACGCCCCCGCGCCAGCCGCGGCAAGAGCCCAGGGCAGCCCGCGGCCGGTCGATGCCGCCGGTGTGACCATGGGGCCCGGGCCGGATTACTGTGCGGGCTGCTGCACGCCGCTTCGCCGCAGGCAGGGCGCCTGGTGCCCGCGCTGCCGCCAGCAAGGCGAGGCGGCGCCCTGCCCGGGCTGCGGCAGCAGCCGGCTGCTGCTGCCAGGAACCGGCCGGTGCGCCACCTGCTCTCGGACATGCACCGATTGCGGCAAGGTAGTCCGGCCCCGGGACCGGGCCCGGTGCAGCCGCTGCCACCGCCGGGCCGAGCCATCCCGCACCTGCCGGGCCTGCGGAAACCTGACCGTCATCGTCGCGCACGGACTATGCGACAACTGCTGGCAGCAAGACCCGGCCCGGCTCGCCGGGCAGGTCGAGCGGCTGGCCGCCCGGCTGGATGACCCGCCCGCCTGGCTCGACGGCTTCGCCGCGCACGCCGCCGCCCGCCACTGCGTCGGCCGGACCTCGCTGATGATCAGCCGCCTCGGCCGGCTGCTCGCCGAGACCAGTACGGCGACCCCGCAGGCGATCCTGGAGCAGGCGACCCGGCCAGGCCGGTCGGCGGGAACCCTCGCCAGGGCCCTGGAGGACTTCTTCACCGATGCCGGGCTCGCGTTCCCCGCAGACCATGCCGCCCGCCGCGAGGCCGCACGCCGCCAGCGCCGCATCGAGGAGATCCCCGGACCGCTGCGGCCAGCCGCGGCCCGCTACGCCGCCGCCCTGACTACCGCCCAGCAGCGGGCCCGGCGAGCCGGCACCCGCCCGCGCGCCGATCGCACCCTCGCCGACGACCTGGCCGTCCTCCGCGACCTGGCCCTGTTCCTCGCCGACGGGCAGGGCAAGACCGACTGGGCCACCGTCCAGGCTGCCGACCTGGAGGCATTCCTCGCCGTGCGCCCGGCAAGCCGGGCCCGGCGGCTGACCACCATCAGGTCGTTCTTCCGCTGGGCCCGGGCCAGCCGCCTTGTCCTCGCCAATCCCGCGGCCGGGATCCGCGCTGGCCGGCCTCGCGGCTACCATCCCCGCACCCTCGCCGTCACCGAGCAGCGGCGCCTGTTCCGCCGCTGGACCACCGACCCGGCCGTCCACCCGCACGAGGCGCTGACCGGCCTGCTCGCGCTCCTGCACGCCGCGCCGTCCCAGGATCTGCGTAACCTCGAGGTCACCGACATCGACGCCACCGCGCGCACGATCAGGCTCGGACGCCGGCCGCACCCCGTCCCGCTCGACCCGGCCAGCTGGCACGCGCTGCAACGCTGCCTGGAGCACCGGGAGCGGCTCGCCACCCGCAACCCGCACGTGATCGTCACCACTCACACCAGGACCCGGCGCACCGCGGCGTCGGACCAGTACCTGGTCCGGGTGCTGGATCCGGCCGGCATCGGAACCCGGACCCTGCGGGCGACCCGGCTTGTCGATCTCGTCGCCAGCCTGGATCCCAAGCTCGTCTGCGAGGCCCTCGGCATGGACCCCGCCGGCGTCCTGCCCTACGCGGCTGACCAGGTCCAAGACATCCGGCTCGCCAACCTGTGAACTTCAGGCGCCACCTTGCACACGTTGGCTCGAACGTGTGCGCTTTGCGGGTGTCATTGACGGTGGTCTCGATCCGCATCGCCCGCCCGTCTTTCAGGTACTGCTTGATCCGGGAGTGCTTGCAGGACACGTTGACCAGGACGCCGCCGTTGTCGCGGCGGTCGATCGCGGTCCGGAACACGCCCTTGGTATCGCGGCGGATCTTGCGCGCGAAGATGATCTCCACGTTGTGCGGCCGGCCGATGTCCAGGTTGCCGGCGACCAGGGCCTCGAAGAAGCCGCGGGCATGGCGGGGTGCGTCGAAGACGATGGTGCGGGAGATCTCCACCTGCCGCATCGAGGTCTCCCGCCAGTAGCCGGCGTCATGGTCCCGGATGGTGAACGGCAGCGGCAGCCGGTGCAGCCACCGCTGGGTGAACACGTTGATGGTGCCCGGTCCGAGCCGGTCGCAGATCGCCTGCAGCGCGGCGGGATCCTCGCAGGCGGCGAACCCGTTGGACAGCGCGGTGTACCCGAGCCCGGCCTTCTCGGCCTGCCGCTTGGCCCACTCATGCCCGTTGACCCAGATTTTGGCTGGATAAGGGAAATAAGCGCACACTTTGACGAACGCGGGGCCGGGGTCCTGGTCCCAGAGATAGAAGTAGTAGCAGGTCACCCGCCGGTCGGCTTTGAAGAACGACCAGCGCGGCGTCCCGGTGGAGGTCTTGCCCTGCGAGGCGGTCCACACCCGCTGGAACTCCTGGGCCACGCCGATCGCCGCTACCCCGGACCTGCCGGTGGCCGCCTGGCGGGCCAGGTGCGGCGCCATCACCTCCAGCTTGGCCTTGTCCTTCTCGAACGTGACCCACGGGATGTCGCTGGCGTCGGAGAAGGAGAGCACCGACCGGCGGAACCGGTCGCCCATCTGCCGGAACAGCGCCGGGGAGGGGAACGGGAACCCCAGGTGCCCGGAGAGGAACGCGACCACCTGGGAGCTGGTCTGCAGGATCGGCACGTAGGCATTGAGGTAGATCCGGTCCAGGCACTCGATATCCAGCGCCACATGCCCGTCCAGCACGTCATTCACTGTTATGACCCGCGCCATGATGATCACCTGCCGCAACCGCTGTTAGTTGCGATGATGCGCTCACCTGCACCGATACGCCCGCCGAACCATGCAACTCGGCGGTCAGAGGCGGAGCCTCACTGGTTCTTCTGCGAGGCGCTGCGCTTGGGACAGTTCTTCTGCGAGGCGCTGCGCTTGGGACAGGCGGGCATCATCGGCTCGGTCGAACATCTCGATGGTGCCGAGTTCGTGCAGGGCGCGCAGCCGCCACAGGGCGAGCCCGGCCGCGTCCGCCGTGGCCAGGGCCTGTTCGAACGCAGCCCGGGCGCCGTCCAGGTCGTTGACCCGGCGGACCCGGCCGAGCAGTTCCAGCGCCCGGCACCGGATCTCGGGGCTGGCCGCGGCCGAGCCAAGGGCGCTCTCGGCCAGGTCGCGAGCCCGGCTGGCCTCGTCGTCGGCCAGCGCGATCTCGGCGTCCAGCACGGCGGCCTGGGCGTCGAGTCCGGGTTCGCGCTCGGCGGCGAGCAGGTTGCGGACGATGCCGATGTGCCGTCGCGCGGTTGTCCACCGGGTGCCGTCCACCGCGGCGTGGGCCAGTTGCAGGTGGATGCCCGCCCGCCGGCTGGCGGCCCCGCCGCCCGGTGTGAGCTGGGCGATGAGGCGATCCCCGATCCGCATCGCCTCATCTGCCTGGCCGGCCAGGGCCAGTGCCTCCACCAGCAGGGTCTCGGCTTCGGCCCGCAGGTCAGGATCGGCCAGCAGATCCGCGGCGTGGCGCAGGGTTGAGGCCGCCGTGGCCAGCGCTCCGCGTCCGAGCGCCGAACGGCCGGACTCCGTCAGCAGCACGCCGGCCCGGCCCGGCTCGTCGGCCTGGATGGCCAGTCCGGCGGCCAGGTCTCCGGCTACGCCTGCCAGTCCCGGCTCGGCCGCCTCCAGCGCGGCCAGGGCTCGAGCTGCCAGCGCGATCCGCCGGGGCGGGAGCAGGTCGGCTGCCACCGCTTCCCTGGTGAGCATGTGCCGGAACCGGAAGATTCCATCGTCTACGGCGAGCAGCTGTACCCGCACGCCGTGCTCGAGGGCGGTGCCGACGGTATCCGCGGGCAATCCGGTGGCCTGGGGGAGCAGCCGCCAGTCGAACTGCCGCCCGAACAGGGCGGCGGTGTGCAGCACCAGCCGTCCGGGACCGGTCAAGCCGGCCAGCCGGCCAGCCGGACGCGCACTCCGTCGGCGAACGAGCTCGGCACGCCCGGCGCGGCCAGTGATTCCTCGACCAGGAACGGGATCCCGTCCGCATGCCGCTGGACCCGGGCGATGACGTCATCAGCGGCCGCCGGGAGGCATGCGCGCACCATCGCCGCGACCTCGGCTGCGGATAGCCGGCCCAGCGCGATGCGCGCAATGGCCCGCCGGGCGTGCAGCCGGGCCATCAGCTCGGAAGCCGGCGAGGCCGGCTGGTCCCGGCAGGTGACCACGCACAGGACCGGCTCCGCGGCCAGGTTGTCGCTCAGGTACTCCAGAACAGCCAGTGTGTCCGGATCCGCCCAGTGCAGGTCTTCCAGCACGAGCAGCAGGCTGCCGCCCGGACGGGCCAGCCGCCGCAGCAGCTGCAGCACGGCCTCCCCGCGTACCGCGGGAGAATAGTCGCCGCCCGCGACCTTCCCGTCGTCCTGCTCCTCCGCACCGTCCAGGGCCGGGATTATCGCTCGCAGCGCCGCCCGCCACGGAGCCCGGGCGTCGTCGGCCGGGTAGGCTGCACTGCGCAACGCCTGCAACAGCGCCTCGGTCAGCGGCCGGTAGGGACTGGCGCTCCCGGCCGGTACCGCACGCCCGGCCAGCACGACCGCACCGCGGGCCCGCGCCTCGGCGGCCAGTTCGGCGGCCAGCCGGGACTTGCCGATCCCGGCCTCTCCGACCAGGAACACGGCGCTACCCAGTCCGCCTTCGGCCGCGCCGAGCGCCGTCCGCAGCACGTCAGTTTCCGCTCCGCGGCCGATCACCACCGGGCACCGCAGGTCCGCCACGAGATCAGTATGCTTCGCCGCCCCTTTCAGCGCACCGTCCAGGGCACTGTCACCAGCACAAATACGTATTCTCACGTACGCGGCCCCGCCCGTCGTGCCCCGGCTGCTCTCGACAGGGCGTCGGGCTGGGTACCCGAACTCGTATTTGCCCCGATGCGCGTCAGCCGGTGCCTGCCGACGATGGCCCCATAGCGCGGTCAGAATCCGCGGCCACGAGCAACGGAAAGGAAGAAACGGCCATGGGGACAGGCAAGGAACAAGCGGAGCTCTGGGCGCCGGGGGCACGCGACTGGTCGGATTACAACGAGCCGATGTGCACGCCGTTTTACACGGCGGTCTGGACGCCACCGCCACCGCCGTCGGCGCCGGGACCCGGCTGCTTGACGTCGGCTGCGGCGGCGGCTTCGCGCTGCTGCTAGCGGCCCGGCGGGGTGCCACGGTGACGGGCCTGGACGCCACGGCGGCTCTGCTGGACATCGCCCGGGAACGCGTTCCGGCCGCATCCCTCGTCGTCGGGGACCTGGAGGACCCACTGCCCTTCGACCCGGGTTCGTTCGACGTGATCACGACGTTCAACGCGATTCAGTACGCGGCCGACCCGGTTACCGTGGTCAAGGGCATGAGCCAGCTGGTCCGGCCGGGCGGGTCTATCAGCCTGCTGGTCTGGGGGCCACCGGACCAGTGCGAGAGCGGCGTGATGTTCGCCGAACTCGGCCCGCTGCTGCCGCCCCGGCCCGACGAAGCGCCGGGTGCCATCGCCTGGAGCGAGGACGGGCAACTGGAGCACCTCGCCGCGCTGGCCGGCCTTACCCCCATCGCCGTCACCGACGTGGCGAACCCGCTGATCTACCCAGACCTGGTCACCGCGGTGCGCACCCAGCTCAGCTCCGGTCCGGCCCGCGCGGCCATCCAGCACTCAGGCCTCCCCGCCACCCGCGGCGCGCTCACCCGCGCCTTCGCCGGCAGCCGCAAGCCGGATGGCACCTACCGGCAGGAGAACGTGTTCCGTTACCTGGTCGCCAGGACCTAAGCGTTCGAAGGCGCGCTCGGTCTTGCCCATGGGGTGGCTCATGCCTCAGGCGGAGCGGAGCCCTGGGCGCCGTGGGGGGGAGACGGTGCTGCCAGGGCCCCACCCCTGACCCGGCTCGCTACCTGCCCTAGGGCAGTTTGTGGCCGGGCTTATCCAACAGCATGCGCGGACCGAAGCGCGTTTCAAAGAGAAATTCCTATGTTCTCGGCCGAGAGCATTATCTTGCCGGAAGGGCTGCCGCGAGCACAGTTTTTGGGCTCTGCCGAGACAAGGCTCTATGCAGGGCCTATGCAGGGAGCCAACTGGGTAGCCGCGGGGACGCCAAGAGTGGAAACACCACTGCCCTTCGTGCCAGCGTGGGGATCTTCGGCCCGGAGCGATGTTCCAGTCGGTCACCAGGACTTCAGTAATTCCGGTTGACGGGGCTGGCGCTGCGCCGGGCGGACGTGGCCGTGACACAGCAGTTGCCCCGATGCGTCGGCGGTCGCCGGGAAGGCTGCTCCAGGCGACTGGCGAAATGGAATAGTGGCGTGCGTTGAGTGCCAGGGGCAAAATGGCCGGGTGACATCAGCTTGGTCCGCGATGCCTGAGATGCTCGCCCTGCGCGACACGGATCCGCGCGAGGTGGGTGTCTACCGGCTGCTCGGCCGCCTCGGGGAGGGCGGGCAGGGCGTTGTGTTCCTGGCTGAGGGTCCTACCGGAAGCTCGGCAGCCGTCAAGCTCCTGCCGCCAACAACAGACCCACAGGTCCGCAGCCGCTTTCTGAAGGAGGTCGCCGCAGCGCAGCGGGTCGCCCGGTTCTGCACCGCGCAAGTTCTGGACGCGGGGATCTTCGAGCGGCGGCCGTTTATTGTCAGTGAATACGTCAGCGGGCCATCGCTGGTAGAGGTAGTCGAGCAGCTTGGGCCTCGCGGCGGCGCTGCCCTCGAGCGCATCGCCGTCGCAACGCTGACCGCGCTGGGCGCAGTGCATGCCGCCGGGATGGTGCATCGCGACTTCAAGCCTGGCAATGTCCTGCTCGGCCCCGACGGGCCAGTGGTGATCGACTTCGGGCTGGCGGCCGTTCCCGGGATGACCACGGTTCTTTCCGGCGAGGTCGCCGTGGGAACTCCGGCGTTCATGGCCCCTGAGCAGCTGGCTGCGACCCGAGTGACCGCAGCGGCCGACATGTGGTCGTGGGCTGTGACGATGGTGTTCGCGGGTACCGGCGAGTTGCCGTTCAAGGGCGATTCGTTGACCGCCACGGCGTTCGCCATTCTTCATTCCGAGCCAAAGGTGGGCAGGCTTCCCGAACCACTGGAGTGGCTGATCCACCGCTGCCTCAACAAGGACCCAGCCGGCCGGCCGTCGGCCCACGACGTGCTCGGCGAGCTAGTGGCCGCCGGAGGGCGGCTCGCGGGACCGATGCCGCCGATGGTCTCCGCTCTGGCCGCGGATGAGGAGACGACACCCAGCTCACAGCGTGCATCTGCCGCACCGCCGAAGCCGCGGCACGGCAGCGGCGATGGTCTGCTCGCTGCCCGGCCGGCGTCCGGGCCCCGGTCGGCGCGGCATGGGAGCCGTCGCATCTGGTGGCGTCGGCGGGCTAACGTAATTCTGGCCGCGATTCTGCTGGTTGCCAGCGCCGGCGTGATCGCTGTCAATCTTCCCTGGCACGGCGCAGCGTCTGAGCGGCTAGCAGGCAGCAATGCTCAGGTCAGCCACGAACTCACCGCTGAGGCGGCGACTAGAACGGAGGCCATCACCTGGATCCTGCAGCAGGTCAGCCGGGCCGCAGTCGTGTCATGCGATCCCCAGGTATGCGCGGGTCTGGTCAGCAGGGGCTTCCCGTCCGCGAACCTGTTGACGCTCGGGCCCACGTCGAATGATCCACTCGGCTCTGCGCTGGTGGTCGCCACGGGCCCGATCCGCGCCCAGTACCGCGGGCGGCTGGTCTCCGTCTACGCCCCGGCCCTCATCGCGAGCTTCGGCTCCGGGAACGCCAGGATCGATATCCGGCTGGTCTATCCCGGCGGGGCCGCCAAATACCGCGCCGATCAGCAGACGGCGCTGCGCCCCCGGAAGACCGCCGGCGCCCAGCTGCTGGCGAACAGCCAGATCGGGGCCTCGGCCACCGCCAGGGCACAACTTCTCAGCGGCGATGTTGATCCGCGGCTGCCGCTGCTCCTCGCCACGATGGCCGAAAGCCACCCGGTGCACATCGCGGACTTCGTCGACCAGTCGCCTGGTGGCGGACCCGCCAGCCTGCTGCGGTCAGTGGACTTGGCAGCGGTGGACCATGCGGCGCATCTGACTCGTGCCGCATACCTCGGCTGGATGCAAGCGTTCATTGGCGCGCAGCGAGCCCAATACCTCCCTGCATCTGTGCAACAGGTCACGCTGCGTACTGGCCAAGTCGTGCTGAGGATCGGGTATAGCGCGCCGAGCCCGCTTAGCTAGCCGAGATCCGGGCCCGGTACTGGCCGACGGCCGGGCACGAACAGCGGATCGACGACCCACCCCGCCGGGCTTACGGAGCGGCGAACACTGCCGTTCGCGGCACTGTCACCAGCAGTCGCCGCAGGTGGTGCAGATCCGACAGAGTCCGGCAGACGTCCGGCTGCGTGGCGGAGCGCCCTTGCGCCTCCCCTCCTCAAGGCGCAAGGACGCCGCCGGTCCGCAGCGAGCCGATCCTGGTACATCTAGGAAGAAACAAGAAATTTTCAGGTGTATTAGGCACCGTAGACCAGTAGAGATAAGAAGTAAAGGGCATGAGTAAGATGAGCTAGGAAGAGAGACGCAGATCTATGGCGCTCGCCGCCGACAGGAGAGCTAGAATCTTCTATCTTCTTCTGATAGGGATAGTCACGTGGCGGTGGCGGGACTAGCATCTGCTCGCGGGAGGGACGGTCATATGGCCGGTGAGGACTGGCGGCGGCTCGCCGATTACGTTGTCGCGCGCCGGGTCGAGCTAGGCATGCGAGATAGGCGAGCCCTTGCCGAGGCGACCGGGGTGACGGAGCGGACGCTGGGAAAGCTCGAGAACGGCCAGCACGTTTCCCCCAGCACCCTCGGTATGGTCGAGAACCGGCTCGGCTGGACCCCGGGTTCGTGCCGACGGATACTGGAAGGCGGGGAACCGAAGGTGGGGTCGCCGGACCTCGGGCATGCCGAACATGAGGACCCGACGCTGTGGCACATCGCGAGCACTCCGGGACTGCCTCCCGACGTGGTTCGCGGCCTCGTCGCCCTCGCCCGGAACTGGCGGCAAGGCGACGACGGCGCAGATGAGCAGGCCCAGCAGCGCACTTGACCGCCGGCCGCGGGTATTTGCGGTTCGCAGTTCCGTCACGCCTGGCTACCACTTAGGCGCCTCGGCGCGATCAGCCGCATAGGCGGGCGGCCACGGGCGCTGCCTTCGGCACCCGCCGCCCGGCCAGCAGCGCCACCGCGAAGATGGCCAGCGCGTTGAGGCCGTGCAGCACACCCACGATGGCCGCGGAGTAGGCGGCGTACGCGAGGAAGAACTGCACCACGACAAGGCCGAGCGGGATCGCCGCCCAGCGCACGCCGTGCTGGACCTTGGCGCCGAACGAGACCGCGAGCAGCGCCACGGCGAACAGCACGACGACGTACGCGAAGGACTGGTGCAGGGTCACCCCGGTGGTATCGCCGTCGGAGACGGGGCCGTTGTCGATGTTGTTCTCCAGGGCGAAGGCTCCGAACGCGATCAGCGACGCCTGGACGGCGACGGACAGCGCCAGCAGGTAGGCGATCACCCGGTACGCGGTTCTCATGATCATGCTTCCCTTCGATAGACGGCGGTTCGCCTTTGGTGCGTACGCGCATGATCAGTTCAGCCCGGGCTGGCCGCGGGGAACCCGGCTGCGGCCGTCCGCTCCGATGTAGGCAACCGGCCGGTGATGGTGGTGCCCTGGCCGGGCTGGGAGCGGACGGCCAGGGTGCCGCCGTGCGCGGCCAGCCGGTCCGACATGCCCTGCAGGCCGGAGCCGTGCCGGGCGGCGGCGGCCGGGAAGCCCGCGCCGTCGTCGCTGACCGAGAACTCCAGGACCTCGCCCGAGCCGGACAGGCGGACGGTCACCGCCGAGGCCCGGGCGTGCTTGGCCACGTTCTGCAGCGCCTCCAGCGTGCAGAAGTAGACGGTGCTCTCGGCGTCCTGCGGGTAGCGGCCGACCTCGTCCGCCTCGAGCACGACCGGCACCGGGCTGCGGGCCGCCTGCGCGCGCAGCGCCATGACCAGGCCCTGTTCGGCCAGCAGCGGGGGGTAGATGCCGCGGGCCAGCGCGCGCAGGTCGTCCAGCGCCGCGCTGAGCTGCGCCTTGAGGTCGGGGATGACCTGCCGGACGAGGTCCGGGTCGTCGGCCGACTCGGCCAGCAGGCCGAGCTGGATGGCCAGCGCGATCAGCTGCTGCTGGGCGCCGTCGTGCAGGTTCCGCTCGATCTTGCGGCGTTCGGCGTCCTGGGCCCCGACCAGCCGGCGCCGGGAGGCGAGCAGCTCGTCGATCGTGGCCCGCAGCTCGGCGGTGAGCTGGGCGTTGCGCATGACCAGGCTGGCCTGGGAGGCCAGGTGCCGCAGCAGGCTGTCCTCGGTGCCGGTCAGCGGCTCGTTCGGCGGCTTGCTCAGGGAGATCGCGCCGAGCAGGTCATCCCCGTGCCGGACCGGCACCACCCGGGCCCCGGGGTCGAGGACCGAGAGGTCCGCGGCACCGTTCAGCCGCATCGCGGCGGACGGGGCCGAACGGCCGGGCCAGACCGCGCTGGGCCGCAGCTCGGCGCCGACCCGGATCCACGCCTCGACCCGGCTGGCGCCGGACGCGCCGCCCAGCAATGACACCATCCGGTCCAGCGCGTCGCCCAGGTCGAGCTGCCCGGCCATGTCGGCGGCGAAGTCGGACAGGACCTGGTACGGCGTGGCGCGTTCGCCGTAGACCAGGCGGTTGGCCAGCAGGCTGGCCCGCTGCCGCAGCGGCTGGAACACCAGCGCGATGGCGACCGCCGCGGCAATGGTCAGCAGCGGGTCGCTCCGGTGCCCGGCGAACGTGCCGATGCCGAGCACGATGGCCGCGTACACGGCGGTCACGCCGGCCGACAGCAGGGTGACCAGCAGCGCGCGGCTGATGATGACGTCGATGTCGAACAGCCGACGCCGCAGGATCGCGATCGCCATAGCCGCCGGGATGGCGAGCAGCACCAGGAACGGGGTGATGGCGTACGGTACTTGCTGCAGCGGCTTGTTCGTCTGGCCGAGCGGGATGGTCAGGCCGCCGACGGCCTGGGTGGCCAGCACCCCGGCGATGGCCAGCCCCAGCCATTTCATCTGCTGGCGCAGCCGCTGGTCGCCGCGGCGGTACCGGAGCGCCAGCGAGACCAGCGCGCCGGCCAGCAGCAGCGGGAACACCAGGGCCAGGCCGCTCAGGGTGCCGAGCCAGGTGACCGGCTGGAGGGACCGGATCGCCAGCGGGTTGGGATAGACCAGCGAGATACCGCCCGGCGCGGGCAGCGCCACCTGGCGCGTGCTGACCACGAAAGAGGCCAGGGTCAGGCCGGTCAGCACCAGGCCGGCCAGCGCGGCCGGGCGCCAGCGGGGCGAGGGCAGCCGCCCGGTCGGGAAGACCAGGAAGATCGCGGCCAGGTCCACGGCTACGATCACGAAGACGGACTCGGCCAGCGTCCCGGCCGCGGCCGCCGCCGTGAGCGTTCCGGGGTGCGCCTTCACGCCGAAGATCGCGTAGGCCGAGCCGGTCGTCATGACGGCGGTAGCGGCTCCCTCGGCCAGCATGAACCAGCCCACCAGGTTGCCCGCACGGCGAGCGCGGCGTAGGCGATCGCCCCGGCTACGGCGCCGACGCTGTCGACCGCGTCGGACGTGGCCAGGGAGTTCCACTCCAGCCCGGTCAGCACGAGCCCGGCCAGTGCGACCAGCACGGTCGCGGCCAGCGCGGCGGTGATGGCCCGGGCCGGCGGCCGGCGTCCCGGGCCCGCGGCCTGCAGCTCGGGTGGCTGGGGCGGGGCGGCCGGAGCGCTGGTGGCCGCTGGCTTCACGGGGTGGCCTCACCGGGGGGGCGGACCGGGGCGGTCACCTAGATCACCTGCCGGAGCGCCGGGACCTGGGTACTCAGCTGGCACAGCACGGCGAGCAGATCCGCGAAGCACCAGTGGGCGTTAGGAGAGACGATCATACTGTGTGGCCTTCCCCTCTCATGACCATGTGTCCGCTAGCCGTGGAGGAAGCCCGGCTCCCGGGTCCTCTTGGGGACGATCTCCTCGCGAAGCCGACGCGGTCAGCCAGATGGCCGGGCAGCCGGTAAGACAGGACGATCAGCCAAACCGGGTAGAGCGCCACTGGGATGTCTGCCAGCAATTCGGCGCCATCTCTGCCAGACCGCGACGAAGGTGTCACCGATCGCGTCCGCCACCAGGTCACGGTCGTTGCACCGCCGGGCGAGTCGGATCGCGAGCCAGCCGGCGTGGCGTTCATACAGCACGCGGAAGGCGCCCATGTCGCGTTCGGCGACGGCCAGAAGCAGCGTCTCATCGCCCGGGCGGCCGTCCATGACCTAACTGTCGCCTCCCCGGCCCGGAAAAGTTTCACCCCGGACGGGAAATTTCCCGGGCCTGGCCACGCCGGGGTGGCATCCGCGCAGGCTTCGCCATCGGCAATGCCACCCGGCTGGACTGAGCCTCGATGGCCTCGAGCAGCGCTCGGTCGGACAGCACTGGCGGATGGATCGCGTAAGCGATCTCCCGGACGTCCTCCAGCGTGCTGGCCAGGTCGCGTTGCATGTCGGCCAGCCCGCCGGCCGCGGCCGGGTCACCCCGCAGCAGTTGCTGGCGCACCAGCCCGGCCCTGGCCGACAGCGCCACGATCTCCTGCTGGACCCCGTCGTGCAGGTTCCGCTGAATCCGGCGGCGCTCGG
>WNGK01005554.1_pt1 | contig 13341 bp, 7 predicted proteins | sample 5400601 | NCBI WGS metagenome assembly WNGK01 (sample SAMN13153376, study PRJNA577476) | soil metagenome | isolation source: 60 cm soil or saprolite under Garry oak tree replicate 1 | place: USA:California | collected 2016-06-15 | reverse complement strand
CATATTTCGCTCCTGATATATTGCACGGACATCATCCCGAATTTTCCGCGTTCCCTACTGCATTGACGCGCGCAACCTTTTGAGAATGGCTGCAATCCGACGATGGACCCGTTGAGCATCCTCGAGTCCGGTCAGATGCGCGATCTCCTCTAACGAGAGATCTTCACCGAACCTGAGTTACAAGATCAGGCGTTCGGCGGTGGGAAGCGATGCCACACACTTTTCGAGCTCTGCCTGCTGTTGTAGACCAACGATTAAAGTCTCTTGATCCGGACGGGGGTCGACCACATCCATGCTCTGCTCGCTTCCTTTGTCACCCACAGCTGCGAATGCCAATTGCTTGCGCGTGCTCAAAATCCAGTGCTGACGCGGGCTGAGGGAGCCGTGAAGCCGCTCTTCGATGACTGCCAGCTCTGAGAGACTCACGCCAGGGAACGTCGATTCGAGTTGTTGGAGCGTCTCGTTTTGTGAGAACCCACGATTGAACCGGCAGTTATAAACCTCGAACTCCAGTTGCGAGAGATGCTGAAGCGACTTGAAAAGTCGGGGCCGCCCCGATCGGCAGCGATGCCAGTCAAAGCAGAGATTTCGAGCGACTACTCGCAGCCAAGTGATGAACTTTGCTCTTCCTTCAATCTTGAACTTCAGAAGCTGTCGAAAGCGATTCCGGGCCAGCTGTTCGCAAATATGGAGGTAACAATCCGCCGCGGCGTCTTCGTCGTTTGTACAGGCTCGTGCGGTTTGATACAGGACGGGGCTGTAGGATTCCAAGAATCCTACCCAGGCATCGCGCGAACTTGAGGACCGAAGTGCATCCAGCAGCGCGGCAATGCCGGGATCGCACACTGATGACTCCACCGGGGAGGCCGCCGCACTTGACGGTTGGAGTTTAACCCAACATCTTTGCCAAATCCATGAAAACACGACGTGTCGAGTTCCGAGTGATCGACCGTCCGTGGAAGCGACCCGCGCGGGTTTCCCAGAATCGCATCCCTCTTCTCCGCGCTAAAGCGCTCGATCGGGGACATTTATGAGATAGGTTGTCGCCTCTAGGGGCCGGCCATGAGCTTCAAGAGTTCATCGCTGAGAGACTCCAGTTCCGATTGGAGCGTCGCGTACGCGTCGACAACTTTAGTAAGGGCTCGCCCTCTGCCCATGATCTCAACCCGTTGGGCAGCCGCAAACGCCCTGTTCGCTGCGAAATTGCCGATTGAGCCCTTTAGGGTATGTGCAGCTCTCTCCAACGCTATGGCGTCACTACTGTCGATTGCGTCCTTGATTTCCGCTAATCGCTGAGGAAAATCTTCGAGGAAGAGGCGGATCAGTTTGCGCAACAGAGGGCGATTGCCGTCGACGCCCTCGAGGAGTGCCGCGTGATCAATCACATCCTCGGCTTGCTTCATCTTCGACGCGGGAACCCTCGTCGGTTTCGACGGCGTGATCAGTTGTGCAATCGCCTGCTGGAGTTCTTCGATGCGGATTGGCTTCGACGTGTAGCCATCCATGCCCGCCGCGAGACAACGTTCGCGATCTCCCTTCATGGCGTGCGCCGTCATGGCTATGATGGGGATGTGTGTGCCTGCGGCCTTCTCCCATGCGCGGATGGCACTCGTCGCATCAAGGCCATCCATTTCCGGCATCTGCACGTCCATCGCCACGAGATCGAACTCGGCGGACTGGACGGCGGCAACAGCCTCGCGCCCATTCTTAACAACCGTGACCTGGTGGCCCAACTTCTCAAGAATCCGGGTTGCAACCAATTGGTTGACCCGATTGTCCTCCGCCAGTAAGACGCGCAGGCGCCGCTGCCCAGGCTGCGATCTTCTTCGTCGTTGCGGAGTTCGAGACGGTTCTGTCGTTGCCTGACCCATGGCATTGATAACCACATCAAAGAGCTCCGATTGCTTGATCGGCTTGGTGAGATATGCGGTAATGCCCAACTTGCGGCAACGGGCGACATCCTCAGGCTGACCCGCCGAAGTCAGCATGACAAGTTTCATCCCGGCGTGACCGGGGTCGCGCGAGATGCGTTCGGCAACTTCGAATCCGTCCATGTCGGGCATGTGTCCGTCGAGTAGCGCGAGCGCAAATGGTTGACCTGAGAGCCTAGCCTTTTCCAATGTGCCAATCGCGGCGACACCGCTCTCGACTGCAACCGGGCACATGTGCCAGTTGGTAAACACGTCCTCGAGAATGCGGCGATTGGTTGCGTTGTCGTCCACGATTAAAACCGGCAAGTCGGTGAGAGTACGCCAGGGGGCAGTCGGCTTCTCGGTCCCGGGTTGCTGGACTTCAAAGATCGCAGTGAAGTTGAATGTGCTGCCTCGGCCAGGCTCGCTCTCCACCGAAATACTGCCGCCCATGAGTTCCACAAGTTGTGCCGAGATTGCCAGTCCTAACCCCGTTCCGCCGTAGCGTCGCGTGGTGGAGCTGTCGGCTTGCGAGAACGCCTCGAAGATGACAGCTTTCTTCTCCGCCGGAATTCCGATTCCGGTATCCGAAACGGAGAACCGCAGTTCAACGTTGCCCTTATGGTTCGAGTCGGTCTTTACGCGCAGTACGACTTCACCGTGTTCGGTGAACTTGATGGCATTGCCAACCAGATTCACCACTATCTGGCGTAGGCGCAAAGGATCTCCCCGCAGCATATCGGGCGCATCAGGATGGATGTGGCATGCCAGCTCAATGCCCTTCTGATGAGCACGTGGTGCCAGAACGCGCACTGTATCCTCAAGGGCGTCGCGGAGGTTGAACGGGACGTGATCCAGTTGCAGCTTGCGCGCTTCGATCTTGGAAAAGTCGAGGAGGTCGTTAACCAAGGTAAGCAGGGCGTCGGCTGAGCTCTGGATTGCATTCAGATATTCCCGCTGTTCGCGAGTGATCTTGGTCTCCAGCGTCAGCTCGGTCATGCCAATCACGGCGTTCATCGGCGTGCGGATCTCGTGACTGATGTTGGCCAGAAACTCGCTCTTGGCGCGGGTCGCTTCTTCGGCACGTTTTCTGGCCGCTTCTAGGTCGCGCGCGTACACCCGCAGAGCATCTTCCGCTTCCTTGCGCTCGATGAATTGGCCTATCTGGCTGCCGATCGCACTCATCATTTCGAGCAGTGGGTTGTCAGGCTTTTGGATTTGACGGCTGAAGAATTCGAGTGCGCCCAGGACCTCATCTCCGAGCAAAATTGGAAATCCGAACGCCGCATGCAGCCCTTCCCGAGCTGCGATCGCCGCACGGGGAAAGTTCGAATCACAGGTCACATCTTCTATCCAAGCGGGCTGGGCTTGCGACCAGACCCGGCCAGGCAGGCCGATGCCTGGAGAAAACGTCTGCGAGTACGTGTCTCGATCGAACTCCTGAACCTCGATCGCTGGCATGTGCCAGGTTTCCACGCAGCGCAGTAGTTTTTTCTGTCGGTCCACCCGCCAAATGGCTCCCACCGACCAGTTGAGACTTTCACAAATCGCTTGCAGGATTCGGGGAGTGGCGCTGGCCAGGGTCGGCGCCTCGGCGAGCACCCGCGTCACCGCGTACTGTGCAGCTAGACGGGACTCTTGCCGCTTCCGTTCGCTGACGTCCGCCGCGATACAGTAAATCAGTCCGCGTTCAGCATGGACAATGGCTGACCACAGCAACGATTTGTAGGATCCGTCCTTACAGCGGTAGCGATTCTCAAAAGAAAGGGTACTGCGGCCAGATGCGACGTGCGCCGCTTCGGAGACGGTGGCCTGACGGTCGTCGGGGTGCACGAACTCAATGTAAGGACGCGAAAGTAGCTGGTCCCTGGTATAGCCAAGTGCGGTTTCCCAGGCAGGGTTGAGATACTTGAAGTAACCGTCGGTACCGGCAATACACAAGAGGTTGAGCGAAAGATCGATAAACTTGCGCAGATCGTCTTGGGTTGGCGGATTGAAACTGGCAGGCGCTCTCGCTCTCACCGCTCCCCCCGATCGGAAACATTCAAAATGCGGACGAGCCACTCATTTTGGTACAAAGCGGAGAATCGCGCAACTTGTGGCTTCTCGGGGTCGTTCACAGACCCACTACCGTTCTGGTTGACCGTGGCTAACTGCGGGACGTAGCATTTGGGCGGACTGGCTTGGTTTCGAATCCGACAGCGTGAGGTGGCATTCATGAGCCCCACCCCGACCTCAGCCGAGAAAATTCTTGTTGCTGATGACGACCGTGCAACACGCTTTGCCATCTCCAGCATGTTGAAGAAAGCCGGCTATGCGGTAACTGCTGTGACCAATGGCGCAGCAGCGCTGCGCAACATCCAGCAAAAAAACTTTGCTTTGGCATTTCTTGACATCTGGATGCCGGAGTTGACCGGCCTGGAAGTGCTTGCCCGGGTGTGCGCGGGCGAGTCGCATCCGAAGATCATCATCATGACCTCTGACGGGACGCCTGAGACGGTGCTGCGCGCCATCCGGGAACAGGCCTATGAGTACCTGAGCAAGCCGTTTCCGCCGAAAGAGGCGGTGGAGGTGGCCGAGCGAGCTCTCAAGCAAAACGCTTCGGCGCCTATCGAAGTCATTTCCGCCAAACCGCATTGGGTGGAGCTGCTGATTCCGTGCACCCGCGATTCTGCCGAGCGAATTCAATCCTTTTTGATGCAGCTGGAAGCCGATCTTCCCGATGAATTGCGCAACACGATCGGACTGGCATTTAGAGAGTTGCTGCTCAACGCGGTAGAGTGGGGAGGAAAGCTGGATCCGAATCGCAAAGTGCGAATTGCTCAGGTGCGCTCCTCGCGCATTCTGCTGTATCGTGTTGCCGACCCCGGTCCGGGCTTTAGTTTTCAAGGCTTGACTCACGCCGCAGTGGGCCAACCAGCGGATGACCCCATTGCACATGCAGCCGTTCGCGATCAACTCGGCATGCGGCCGGGGGGATTGGGCATTGCTATGACCCGCGCGATGGCCGATGAGCTGCTCTACAACGAGGCACAGAACGAAGTGATCTTTATTAAGTACCTGAATCCACCTGCAGACAAATAGGAGCCTTCTTAGCTCCTCTAAGGAATTTCCGGTATTGCTCTTCTTGTACAACTCACCTAGATATAGAAGCGAAGTACCACAAAAACCAACCAATCTCCCCAGGTTGTAGTTGTGCGCTTCGGTCTTCGTGTCAGTCACTTCAAGGAGAAATCCGGTATGTCAGTCCGTAAGATTCTGCTTGCGTCCCAGTGTGTGATTATCCTCACCACTGCATTTGTTCATGCACAATCAACCGCGACTCTTCAAACCACAATTGGAGGTTCGGATCTCGCCGCCGCCAGTTCGGTTACCAATAATTGGTATCGGATTTTGCCGGCCGCAACCCGGGCCGCAAAAAACCTGCCGCCGAGTTTGTTAAGCAACCAGAAGCTAACCTCAACCGCCGCCCTGCCTCAGCCGGGATTCTTTCCCGCCGACCTCGCATATCACGGCGGACCTGTGGTCACCTCCGCCCAACACGATCTGGTTTACTTCGACTGTCCCGCGGGCCCAACGGCGTGCTGGGGAAACCCATCTGCTTTTCTCCGGAACCTGAACTCAAGCGCGCTCATTCATGTCACTGACCAGTACGTCGGCACAACTGCGAACTTCCGCTATCCCGTGGGGGGAGCGGTTTGGATCAACCGGACCTTGCAGACCAATGTTCTTGGGCAGAACGACATTCTTTCCATTGTGCACGCGGCGGCGGCCAAGCTATCGGTTCAGAGCGGCTACAGCAACATTGTTCATGTGTTTCTTCCACGTGGAATTGATACCTGTTTCGACCTGACCTCGATTTGCTACTCACCGGACAGCCCGTCTTCCTTTTTCTTCTGCGCCTACCATGGAAGCGTGGTATTCAACGACATCGGACACATTCTTTATACGGTCGAACCGTACCAGAACGTTCCCGGCTGCCAGTCGGCCACGCCTACACCCAACGGCGTGCTGGTCGATTCCACAGCGTCTGTGCTCTCGCACGAAACCATTGAGACCATCACCGACCCAGATCTGGACGCCTGGTGGTCCGACATCTCGCTCATTGAGCAAGGAGCAGAAATCGGAGATATTTGCGAGCCGGTGGGAAATAGCCAGGGGCAGTTTCTGGATCCGGTGTTCCCGGTGAACGGCAAGAATTACAAGATCCAACTGGAATACTCGAACAAGTTCCACGGCTGCACCCATCGATAAAATCTGGACGTAGCGCGCCAACTCAGGGACCGAGGTCACCTCTACATGTAAGGTGCGCTTTGCATAAGCGCTCAGAAACCGAACCCTGACCTCTGGTTCCGGCCTCCACTCCAAGAATGACCTGAATACTTGGAGTTTGCAGACCAATTCTCGCGCCAGGTAGGTCGTCGCTGAGCCAGCGAGAATTGAATCTATTGCTAGCAGCATTTCAGGAGTCGAGAGAAACTAAGATCACGGCGTGAGTCGAGGCGTTTTGGTTGATTCCGAGAGGCGGTTCAGTCTCGCTCGGTTCCGCTTCCAGACTGCATCACAGACTTCAAGCCATTCCTTAAAGGCTGCACTTTCAGAACAGTTTTCCAGGTCTTCAGGCAGCAGGAGAGCTTCGTCAGGCTGCGCGAATGCCGGCGACCAACGATTGTGGTGAGTGGGTCTCCGGCGACAATTGAACTGCTCGGGCATGTCAATTAAGAGGCAGCTTAGATCTCCACAGCAAGAACTCTCAATCGGGATCAATCTGTAGAGCCCGGCCTTTTTCATCGCAGTGGTTCTACGTAGGCTTTTATGCCAGGGCGGGCGTGAGATGGGTTCAATTCTTCCTGCGCGCGAACATGTACTTCTGATTGCGCCGTGCACATCATCTCTTATTGAGTGTAAGTAGGTGCCCGCCTAAAATCCGTCACAACTTAGCTGCCTATTGGCAGCCGTTAAATAAAAAATTGCTGGAGAAGTTGCGATGCGTGTTGGGAAGCTGTATTCCGTAGTGTGCCTAGGCGCCGTGCTCGCGCCACCTGCGTTTTCAGGTGTGACCCTAGCCAGTCCAGGAACCGGCGCCACCGTTGCTTCGCCGGTTCATTTTGTCGCTACCGGCACTTCGTCGTGCGCAAAGGGTATAGCTGCGATGGGAATCTATACTGCTCCCTACGTATTGGCCTACGTCACGTCGGGATCAAAGCTTGACACCAAGCTAAATATGAATCCCGGAACCTACAATGCCGTGGTGCATGAGTGGGACAAATGCGGATGGTCCTCCCATGTCGCGATTACCATCCACGTGGGTGCAGCGGCCACCAGCGTGTCACGTTCCGGCCACGTCTGGATTATTACCGAGGAAAACCACAGCTACGAAAGTGTGATTGGGAATTCCCAAATGCCCTATTACAACTCCCTGGCAAACAAGTACGCGCTAGCTGCGCAGTATTATGCGAACCTGCACAGTTCCCTTACTTCTTTGATGTGGCTCCTGGCTGGCCAAGGCGTAACCACGAACAACAACACCACCTCGTGCTTCAATGTGGATAATGTCGTTCGACATCTGCTCTTTCGCGGAATGACGTGGAAGAGTTATTCGGAGGACTTGCCCTATGCCGGTTTCACTGGACTCAGTTGGGCGAACTACCTTCGCAGGCACAACCCGCTCATTGACTTTACCGATGTCTGCGCTCCCAGCCAGAAGCTGAACAGTGTCCCCTTCTCACAACTGGCGAAGGATATTTCCAATAACGCTACGCCGAACTATGTTTACATTTCCCCCAACCTTCAACACGACGCGCACAATGGAACGCTTGCGCAAGCCGATACGTGGCTCTCGCAGCAAGTCCCCAAAATACTGGCTCGCCCTGAATTTCAGTCCGGCGGAGACGGTCTCCTGTTCGTCGTTTGGGATGAGGGCACCCTCTACACCGATAATCGCTGCAGCGCCTCTGTTCCTGGCTGGTGTGGAGGGCGAGTCGCCACACTGGTGATCGGTCCCAAGGTAAAGCGCAACTTTAAGTCGCAGACGCTTTATCATCATCAGAACCTGCTGCGGACGGTGTGCGATGCGTTTGGATTTGCGACCTGTCCCGGAGCGGGTGCTACAGCTAAGCCCATGGCAGACTTTTTTTGAGGATAGACAACTTCTTGGAAGAGTTGATTCGGAACCAAACGGTTTCGGGACCAGCGTCTTTCATTCTATCCAACAATTCTTTTTGTCCGGGCTTAACTCTCAGATGATCGAAGGCTCGTTTCATTGCAACCAGCGGCGGGGCGCCCACCCAGAGAGCACCACGATCACGCAGGCGTAGCAAAGAATCTTTTAGAATAGAATTCAAATGTTCGACCCTGGGGGAACTCTTCTTACGCGATCCAGTCCATATGGGACGAAACTATGATCGCGCGGAGCCGGTGCGCCCCCGTTTTTCTCGTCCTTCCCTTCCTGAGCATGTGGATCGGCCAAAGTAAATGTTTCGCCGCGGCGCCCGCGAAAACCCCGGTTCCGGACGCGCTGAAGTTGAATGCATTTTCGGGCGACAAAGCTCTGCCCAGCGGCATCGAGGTCTACAGCGGAAAAGGAATCATTCAGGTCATAGCCCTGCGCGACGACGTCGTCCGCGTTCGCATCGCTCGCGATGGAGTGTTGCCGGAGGATGCATCCTGGGCCGTTTTGCCTTCAGCCCATCAGCAACGTGCGAGCGTAACAGCGGAGACGGGCGATGGAGCCGTCGGTTTCCGGACGAGATGCCTCCGTGTTCAAATCGAACGCGCCAGCCTGCGTCTTATCGTGACGGATCTAGATGGGACCGTTCTCGAAGCGGACGCCGCCGGCTGGCCGGTGGAGTTTCATGACAAGGTCTTCCGCATTTATAAGCAAATGCCCGCGGATGAGCACTACTTTGGATTAGGGGATAAGGCTGGCCCCCTTGATCGGCGCAACCAGGCGTTCACCTTGTGGAACACGGACGCCTATAGTTTTCAGGAATCGACTGATCCACTCTACAAAAGCATTCCGTTTTTTCTGACCGTGCGCGCCGGACGCACGCTTGGCGTGCTTCTAGACAATACCTGGCGGAGCAGCTTTGATTTTGGCAGACAGATCGACGGCGTTTACTCGTTTGGAGCTGAAGACGGGCCCATTGATTACTATCTCTTGTATGGTCCCGACCCCAAGCGTGTCCTCGAGAGCTATGCCTGGCTGACCGGGCCCCCTCCATTGCCGCCGCTGTGGGCGCTTGGCTATCAGCAGTCCCGCTACAGTTACGAGACGGAAGCTCAACTGCGCGAAGTCGCAGAGCGACTGCGGGCAGAACGGATTCCAGCGGACGCCCTCTACCTGGATATTGACTATCAAAAAAATAACCGGCCGTTCACAGTCGATGCGGGGAAATTTCCAAGCTTCGTGTCGATGTTGGCTGACCTGAAGAAAGAAAACTTTCACATTGTCGGCATCACGGATCTGCATATCGCCGACCTGCCTGGCGCGGGCTACGCTCCGTATGACACGGGAGTCGCCGGCGATCACTTCGTAAGAAATCCTGATGGTTCGGTGTTTGTGGGCACAGTGTGGCCCGGACCGTCCGTATTCCCCGATTTCACCCAGCAAAGCACGCGGCAATGGTGGGGCGGCCTTTACACGACCTTTGTTTCCAATGGTCTCGAGGGCTTCTGGAACGACATGAATGAGCCGTCGGTCTTCAATACTCCCGATAAGACGATTCCCGGGAATGTTCAGCACCGCATTGACGACGCCGGTTTCCATCGGCGCATTGCCAGTCATCGTGAGATCCACAACATCTATGGCATGGAGAATTCGCGTGCCACGTATGAAGGGTTACTGAGGATTTCTCCCGATCAGCGTCCGTTCGTGCTCACACGCGCTACCTATGCCGGAGGTCAACGTTACGCGGCTACATGGACGGGCGACAATAGCGCCACCTGGAATCATCTACGGTTGACGACTCCCATGCTGGAGAACCTCGGCCTTAGCGGCTTTGGAATGAGCGGCGCGGACGTAGGCGGCTTCATTGGCACGCCTTCACCCGAACTCCTCACCAAGTGGACGGAGTTAGCAACATTCCAGCCGACCGATCGCAATCACAGCGAAAAGGCCACTCCTCATCGGGAGCCCTGGGTGCATGGACCCGAGCAGGAAAATATCCGCCGCCGCTATATCGAAGAACGCTACAAATTGATGCCTTATCTCTACACTGCTGTGGAAGAGATGTCGCGTACAGGATTGCCGGTTCTCCGCCCGCTGTTCCTCGAATTCCCGGCGGCGACTGACGACAAGCATCCGCTCGACCTCGATGCGGGAAACGAGTTCCTGTTCGGCTCCGCGCTATTGGTTGCTCCGCCGCCCTTTCCTGACAGACTGGACACCTACATCGTCAAATTTCCTCCGCTCGATTGGTACGACTATTGGACCGGCGAGCGTCTCGAAAGGCAGGCGCTCGAAGGCGGAGACAAAAACCCCGGAGCCGCAGCCCCAATCCCGGTTTCGGTGCACCCAACGCTCGAAACCTTGCCAGTCTATGTGCGCGAAGGTTCCATCTTGCCCATGCAGCCATTGACCCAAAGCACGAATGAGGTTCCCAAGGGACCGCTGCTGGTGCGCGTATATCCCGGGCGCAATTGCAAAGGTTCCCTGTACCAGGATGATGGAAAGACCATGGCGTACGAGCATGGCGAGTTTCTGCGAATGGAGTTCACCTGCGAAGCTGCAGCGGACTCGGTCAAACTGCAGATTGGTCCGCACCAGGGGAGCTATCAACCTTGGTGGAACGAACTACGCGTAGAGGTTTATGGCCAGAACCCCAACGCATCTGTTAAAGTAACCGGCGGCAAGACTAACCCCGGTCAGGCAGTTCTCGATGCTGCGCATCACATGGTGAGCGTCACGATCCCGGACGACGGCCACGGAAGCGACCTGGAAATCAGCACCCGGCCGTAGCCGATCACGGCACGCTCGGAAATCGTGGGTCTGTCGGCTACATCCTCCGCGCCGTTATTTCACCAAACTGCTCCCCCGACGGCGTGGACTTCATTCCGCAATATTCTCGGCGCTCAGTTGATTTCTAGGACGTCGCCTAATGCGCAAGCTGTCTTAAAGCCTTCGCGGACGCGGTTATCGGAACTCCATCCTGGAAATCTTGAGCTTCTCGATTTCACTGGGGACCGAGTTCGGTGCCGTAGTGGATCAGGGCGGTCCCAGGCTGTGTGGACAGGAGTTCGCGATCGATCTTGCCCCCGCAACCTGCGTACCGCCATGCCTCGAGATTCGTGGTTGGTCGCTTGCGGAATATGCAGGAACTTACACTTTTCCTGAGGCACCACAGCCCTGATGTTCGCTCTATCGTCGCTAACCGGCCTATGATCAGCTACTTGCTCGCGCATTGACACTCTCACTGGATTGGCAGCCTTCGTGCCGTAAATATAAAATTCAGTCTCCTTGGGGAGGGAGTTCGCGTGCGGATGACTTGCCTTAAATTTCCAATCTGCTTCGCAACTAAAAAGCCACTCTGACCCGCAAACTCAAGCTGCGTGTGAAGTGTCACCGCTTGGTGGACGCGTCACGGCTCTGGCCAGCTATTCTTCTCCTGCCATTAGGATTCAGTGCTTGTGGCGGGGGCTCGAGCAGTCCGCCACCTCCCCCGCCGCCGCAACAGGTGCAATTTACCGTCACGGTGACGGGCAGTGGCACCGTGGTTAGCAGCCCGGCCGGGATCAATTGTCCTTCTGCCTGTACCGCCAGCTTTGCCTCTGGCACATCCGTTACATTAACCGCGACGGCTGGCTCCGGCTCCAGTTTTGGTGGCTTCGGAGGAGCGTGCAGCGGCTCTGCGTGCAAGGTGCTGCTTTCGGGCAATCAGGCGGTCTCGGCGACATTCACCGCCATAAGCCCAGCCCAGTTGACGGTTTCGGTTTCGGGCAGCGGCCGTGTCACGAGCAGTCCGGCCGGAATTGACTGCCCAAGTACTTGTTCAGCGAACTTCAACGACGGCACGAGCGTCACCTTTTCGGCGACGCCCGCCTCCGGATACAACTTCTCCGGGTTCAGCGGCGCGTGCACCGGCATGAGTTGCCAGCTCACACTGTCTGGCGGTCAAAATCAGAGTGTGAGTGCAGCTTTCGTGCAGTCTCCTCCTCCCCAAGATATAACCGCCATTAAACACATCATTATTCTCTTGCAGGAAAACCGCTCGTTCGACCACTACTTCGGTCATCTGTCGGACTATTGGCAAGTGCACGGGTTCCCGCAGGCGACAAACGGCACAACTTTTGACGGCGAGCCCACGAATGCATCGAACCTTGACCTCAATGGCGACAGCGTTGGGGCATTCAACCTCCAGTCTGCTTGCACCGAGAACCCCAGTCCTTCATGGAACGAAAGCCATAGCGACCGCAATCGCTTCAACCCGACCGACTCGAACGTCGCGCTCATGGATGGTTTCGTCCACACGGCAGGCAAAGACGCGAGCGGGTACGGATTTTACGACGTGCTCGGCCACCGTGCCATGGGCTACTTCGTGGGTGACAATCAACTGAATTACTACTACTTCATGGCGTCAAGCTTTGCGACTTCGGATCGCTGGTTTGCTCCCGCCATGACCCGAACCCAGCCCAACCGCATGTACCTCTACGGCGCGACCTCGGCAGGGCACGTCAATGCCTTAAATGCGACTGGCAGCCCGCCGCTGACCAACCAGACCATCGTTCAGCTTATGCAGGGCAACGGCATAAGCTGGAAAATCTACGTTCACCCGGACGCGAGCGGCTGCACCACAGCTTCTTGCTTGTTCTCGCACAGCTACCTGAGCCAGTTTACTTACGGAAAGTACGTGGTCAACAACCTGCCGAATCAGTTTGCCTCCACGGCGCAATTGTTGACCGACATGCAAAACGGGACGCTGCCGCAGGTGGCCTTCATCGAGCCTGCGGGCTACGTTGGACTAGACGAGCATTCGCCCACTGCCGACATATTGAACGGAGACAGCGTGCAGGCCGGCGCAGCCTACGTCGAGAGCCTCACGAATGCGCTGATGACAAGTCCATCGTGGAAGGATTCGGTCTTTATTCTGAGTCATGACGAGCCGGGTGGATTCTATGACCATGTGCCGCCGCAGCCTGCTGTTCCGCCTGATAGCATTCAATATCCGACCGACATACTCAGCACCGACATTTGCGCGAACAACACGAGTCCAGTCTGTGGATTTTTTGTCACCGGGTTCCGGGTGCCGCTGATTGTGATTTCGCCGTTCACCAAGCCGAACTACGTGTCGCACACGGTGATGGACTACACGGCGATGTTGAAGCTGATCGAGACCCGCTTTAACCTGCCGAGCCTGACTGCACGCGATGCGGCGCAGCCGGACATGACCGAGTTCTTCGATTTTGTGAACGTGCCGTGGGCTACTCCGCCCAC
>WNGK01009974.1_pt1 | contig 13342 bp, 11 predicted proteins | sample 5400601 | NCBI WGS metagenome assembly WNGK01 (sample SAMN13153376, study PRJNA577476) | soil metagenome | isolation source: 60 cm soil or saprolite under Garry oak tree replicate 1 | place: USA:California | collected 2016-06-15 | reverse complement strand
AACAAGCTGGCCCGGGTGCAGCGGCAGATGCTGCAGGACCTGGGCCGCGAGCCGACCCCGGAAGAGCTGGCCGTCGAGCTGGACATGACCCCAGAGAAGGTCATCGAGGTGCAGAAGTACGGCCGCGAGCCGATCTCGCTGCATACCCCGCTGGGCGAGGACGGCGACAGCGAGTTCGGCGACCTGATCGAGGACTCCGAGGCGATCCAGCCCGGCGAGGCGGTCAGCTTCACCTTGCTGCAGGAGCAGCTGCACTCGGTCCTCGGCACGCTGTCTGAGCGCGAGGCCGGCGTGGTCTCGATGCGGTTCGGGCTGACCGACGGCCGGCCCAAGACGCTGGATGAGATCGGCAAGGTGTACGGCGTGACCCGCGAGCGGATCCGGCAGATCGAGTCCAAGACCATGTCCAAACTCCGGCACACGTCCCGGTCCGACCTCCTGCGCGACTACCTGGACTAACGTCATCATCACGGCCCAGGCGATTCCTGCCCGGCACGCGGGCCAACGACCCAGCCTCTGACCAGAAACTTCCCCCGCCTTGAGGGCAACAACCAGCTACCCTCGGTAGCATGCCAGCGAGGGTGGCAGATGACCTGGCTAGATTACGGCGGGTAGCGTGACACCTCGCGACGTGTCGGGTGATGGCGTAGCTACGCTGCGCTTGGTGGTCAGGCTGCCGCGCCGGCGTCAGCGAGGATGACTTTCTTGCCGGGGTTGAGGCGCTCGATCTCGCGGATCTTGGCCTGTGTCTGGCGGGCGGCGCTGAGGGGATGGTAGTAGTCCGGGCCGAGTTCGGTGTAGCGGGCTGAGAGGTCGCAGATGAGGATCCAGGCGATCTCGCAGATGACGCGGGAGACCGCGACGATGGCTTTCTGCTTGCCGCGCTTGCGGGCGATCCGCCGGTACATCGCGCCGAGGCGGGTATCGGTCCTGGCCGCGGTCATCGCGGCCTGCCCGAGCGCGCCCCGCAGGTACCGGTTCCCCTTGCCGGTGCGGCCGGGCCGGGCTGTCTGCCCGGACTGCTGGCTGCGGGGCGTCAGCCGCGCCCATCCGGCGGCGTGCCCGGGCGTGGGGAACTGGGAGGGGTCGGTGCCGAGCTCGGCGATGACGGCCCGGCCGTTGACGGCGCCGATTCCGGTGATCTCTCCCAGCCGCCCGGCCAGGCCCAGGACCTCCACGTCCCCGTCTGCGCAGCCGGGGGCGTGGCCGCCGCCGGCCAGCCCGCACGTGGCGCAGGCCGGCGCGGTGCCGGGAACCAGTGCCAGCTGCTGTTCGATCCGCTCGTCCAGCAGCCCGATCTCCGCGTTGATCGCGTCGATCAGCCGCAGGTGCACCGCGATCTCGGTGGCGTGGATGTCACGGAACCGGCCGGTCAGGGCCTCTGCGAGCTGGGCGCGGGTGGCCCTGAGCCGCTTGTCGCCCAGCGCCGCCAGCGCCGCCGGGGAGCGTTCCCGGGCGACCAGGGCGTCGAGGAACCGGCGGCCGCTGGCACCGAACAGGTCCGAGATCACCACCGAGATCTTCAGCAGCGCGTCCTCCAGGATCTTCTCCACCCGGGCCTGGTGCCGCGCCTGGTCCTGGGCCAGCCGCGCCCGGGTCCGGGTCAGCGCCCGCAGGTCCCGCACCGGCTGCGGCGGCACGAACGAGCGGCGCAGCATCCCCCGCTCGTTCAGCTTGCACAGCCACACGCAGTCGGCCGTGTCGCTCTTGCCCCGCCCGGGCAGGTGCTTGACGTCGCGGGCGTTGACGAGCCACACCTCCAGCCCGGCCGCCTCGGCCAGGTAGTACCAGATACGCCAGTAGTCGCTCGTGGATTCCAGTACGAGCCGCTGGATGCCCTCGGCGCGCAGGTGGTCCATCAGCGCCGTCACCTCGTTGAACGTGGCCTCGACCCGCCAGACCTTCTGCCGCCGCCGATCCGGCCGGGTGCCGGGCACGCGGGTGCATACCATCCCGGAGCCCTTCGCCACGTCGATCGCGGCCGCGTACTCCACGACCTGCGTGCTGTCTTCGGCTACCTCCGCGCCGTCACCGCCGCGCCCGGGAACACCGGTGCCGTCTGCCTTGCCCTTGCCCGCGGCCATCGCCGCCTCGCTTTCCTCGTAAACCAGCAGGACGAGGCTGCCCGGGGGGCGGCGCGGGAACAACCGAATCTGATCGGCGTGCTTGAAAGCGACAGTACCCAGCCCGCATGACTGCCCCCAGCGCCAAACTATCCTCCGGGCACGAAGCGCCAAGGAGCAAACGGCGTCACGGGCAGCACACCATGATCATCCACCCGGAACGGCCCCGCCCGCCACCCGTTACCCACGGCCGCACCGTTCCCGGCTGGACGGCCGCCACCATCATCGGGCACCCTGGAACCGGTCACGGCGCCGGCCGGCGCACGGGCAGCACACCTGTCGCCAGCAACGCCGGCCCGTGACCACCCGTACCAGCCCCGCCGCCCCAGTTTCGCGGGAACCTCGCGCCGCCAGACCCACCAACTATCCTGGCCGGTCAGGCAACGTGGCCGATCCAAGCCAGGTGGGCATGTAGAACCGTCTTATGGCCGGAAACCTGGCTGGCGCGGTGACCGCAAGGTGCCGCACCGAACTGGGTGATCTCGGTCTGGCTACCGACATCCGGATCTGCCGAAATGAGTACGTCGCCCATGCGCAAATCTATGCACGAAATGGAATACTCATTCACGCTCCCCTCGCCTCCGTCGGCGATCGCCGTGGGACGTTTCTATCGTTCGGGTAGGGGATCAGATCGCCGATTCGGCGCTGCAGAAGGTCGTGTGTATGGCGCAGACAGCGGAATACAGATTATCTAGTTATGTGCTGCAAGCCTAAACAGCTTAATCAGCCACGGTATTGCGGCTTCTAGGACACTATCGTCAGCGTACACACGTGGCCACCAGGCCTAGCCTTCACGACGTCCTTGGCGTAATTCCTCTCAGAGAAAGCGCCTGAACAGACTAGTAGTCATTTTGGCGCTGGCTTAGCGGGATCCACCTGCGTCCGAGGATCCGTTGCACGACTGTGGTAAGCTTGGCGGTGCCTTGGTCGTATCGACTGCCAAACAGATCTACGGCCTGAAGCGACGCGAGCACCTGACCGCCCCCTATATCGAACTCTGGGATATCCGAGTCGTCGAACCTAACTGGGATGATCCATGGCTCATCTGGGCGCCGGAGCCGTATCTGCTCGATCGCCAGCGCGATTTCATCGTTCTGGTAGCTCCTGCTACGAGCAAGGCTCGCACCGGAGAAGCAAGCGATGAACACCAGCGCGTTGTCAGTGATTGCGTGGCGGATTTTCGCGCGCCAGTCCTCCCCAGGCCACAAGTCGGCCGTATCCCGCCACACCGGTATTCCAGCGGCTTGGAGGGTCTGCTCCAGCTGGTCGACCCTATGTGAGTCTTCATGGACGTAGGAGATGAAGACGTGTCCGGTTGACGTCTCCTGCGGTGTCGGGTTGAGTTTGGCCACTTCGTCGGCCAAGCTTGCGGCAGCCGAGCTGTCGGTCTCGGCAGCCAGGAGATCGAGCAGCGCTGCGCGGGCCCGGTGCCTTTCCTGCGGTGTCGGGTCGAGTTTGGTACCAGCCGGACGCTGTGCGCGCCCTGCAGCGAGGGCTGCACCGGATCGGTTGGCAGCTTGATGCCGGCGGATATCTCTCACCTCTCGGCGTCGCTGACATGACTACAGGAGGTCGGGACGCCCTTGACGAGCAACTGGACCGCATGCGTCGCGCCTCCGACGACCCCGCGCTGTTGATCGGGACGGCGAAGGACCTACTGGAGGCAGTCGCCAAGTTTGTCCTCGAGGAGCTCGGTGCGCTGTACAACCCAAAGGCTGACTTCGCAGAGCTCTGGTATCTGGCCCGAAGCCGACTCGGGATACACCCGAAGCAGGTCGATGGGTCATTGCCCGGCGCCTCGGTGATCCAGACGGTGATGCAAAGCGCCTGGAATATCGCCGACTCGGTTAACCAGCTCCGTAATCTGCAGGGGACTGGCCACGGGCGAACGCTGCCGACAGGCGTGACCGCCGAGATGGCACTACTCGTTGTGCGCGAGGCTTGCAGCATCGCGGAGTATGTACTAATGACCCTCGACCGCACGCTGAGTGGTAGCGCGGCCTGACGAGGGACCGGTTAGCCAGAGGCTAGCGCGGCGGACTGCCACGCAGCACCGACCAGTCCCTAGTCTCGCCCCACCCCGCCGACCTGGGCCGACTCGGCAGCGGGTGCCGACGAGGCGGAACTTACAGGCTTCTCACCGGCGAGTCCGGCGTCGCCGAGCTTGACAGAGGTGTCTACTGCGCTGGCGATCGTCACGAAGGAGTGGCTTAGCACCTTGTGGATCTCATGCTGGGTGATGCTGGCACTGGGATGGTCGCCCAGGCGGCCGAGGACCTTATCGCGCAGCCCGCCCGAGCCAGGCAGCTGGGCCTTCTCCCGCTGACGGCTGGCCTGGGCGGCCGGGTCGTAGATCTCGTCTATGCCCGCGAGCGCGGTTTCCTGGCGGCTTCGCAGCGGTCCTGCATGAGGCTGAAGTTCGGCATCGCGGCCGTCGAACACTATAGTCACTCACGAGTTCATGAGAAATGGAGGTTAGCAGATGAATGGCGACCAAGATTCTCCGGCTAGTGGTATTCAGGCGCCGCATAGATCGGTGCAGTTCGGCCCAATCGATGCGAGCAATGCACTCATCGAGGCACGCACAGAAAGTGGGATGAACACGAGGCCGACCGGCACCTTTAAGTTCGACTTCAGCGATTGCCCAGAGGTGCCTGATTATTTCGGTGAGCTCTGCGTTGCAATGATCTATCAAGGAAAGTCATGGCCGATCTTTACTGGCTCGGTGATCGAGGCAGTTCCGGCGGCCGATTGGGTGACGGTCCAGGCCGTAGGGGCTCAGCAGCTTCATGAACAAATAGTCCCAGACATGGTTTATAGCGGCGTGACTACACCAGAGCTGATTTATGTCCTGGCACGTAGTAGCGGGATTCGCCAAGAGAGACTAAACATCGAGGGCGTGGAGTCCCTTTCCCGCGAGATGTTTGAAATCGTCGTTCCGGTCGATGGACTCACTACGGACCAGGCTACTGAATTCGCTGGCGTGGAGTTCCTGCCGGCCGATTATGTGATTACTCTCGGGCTGGAAATCAGCGATAAGCAGCGCGCAGAATTTACCGCTACGGCGTACGCGCGCACGTCGATTGTGGCATCAATGATGCTGGAGGCCGAAGAGAAGGGCCTAGCCGCTGTAGATCTCGCTCTAGCCTGGCTGACAGTCCAGCTCCGATGCGGAGCCGCAATGCTGCCGCGGGAAAGGTCACTTCCTTTTAGCCGACAGGAATCGCTGGCATGCCCCACGCGGCGGGAGCTGGTAACCGTACGCGGAATGACCACAGGAAGACGCTGGTTCAGGCGTCCCAGTATGATCAGTCAGGGGCGCTTGGCTCACCTCACCGGTAGCATCCGTCCCCTAGACGGCGCTCTGCGCTCCCTGACACTGCAAGAAAAGCAGGCGCTTCTGGCGCTCGGCCGTGCCTCGCGCGAGCCGGACTTGCTAGCGCGAGTACAGGACCTCTGGGAGGCAATCGAGTTCTATTGTTCTGGAATTTCCGTGGACCATCTGTTTACGGCCGAGCAGCTGGATGCTATAAAAGACTCACTTCCGGACCTAGGGCCCGACCAGCGCAAACGCGCCCTGGACCTAATCGGCCAGCTCAACTCCCCCCCTCTGATCATCCGTTTCAAGCAGGCGATTCTGAACGACGGCGTACCAGTCACAGACGGTGAGATTGATCTACTGCAGCGCCTGAGAAGGGTACGGAATAATGTCGTACATGGACGAGAGAGCCGACTACCAGCACCGGAAGATGTTGAATACGCCACTAGCGTGGTTGCTCGATTGCTGATCTACCGTGTTGCGCGAATCTCTACAACAGGTACATAGGTTCGGACCATCGTCGGCACCCGTTAGGCACGCGGGCAAGCATCTAATTATACGAGTATGCAACATCCTCATTTCGGCAGAAGAGGGCGTCTGCCGTCTATCGAATCGCGTGTGCGGTAGCACCCAGATCAGCCGTTACGGTGTGGCTCAGGACGGCCGCCTGGGCGGCCAAGTTGCCGAGCATATCGGCGGGTCAGCGCGCGGTTATCAAAGGGACTTTCGCGATGTCGGCCGCCCGGCGGATCACCTGGCCAGCGCAACATGCGGCTGCCCGGGCTGAATTTTTATGCATCACAGTCCTGCACGGAGATTGCCCGCTTCTGCCGCATATCGGTCGTCATCTTGGTGGTGAAGCCGATCGCGGGTCACGACGAAGAGGGTGATCGGCGGGCACCTCGACCAGGACGATGCGGATGCCGTCGGGGTCCTCGATCCACATCTCGATCAAGCCCCACGGCTCTGTTGCGGGCTCCCGGATGATGGGGACTCCGGCCGCGGCCAGCCGGGCGTGCTCGGCGCGGACATCCCGTACCTGGATCCAGATCATCACCGAGCGCCCCGGAGGGCCGGCCGCATACCCGGAGACTTCGAGCAAGGCCTGGCCGAGAAAGAACACTACCCCGGGATCTTCCTGCGGCCCGAACTCCCGGTAGACGGCCAGGCCCAGCACGTCGCGGTAGAAGCGACGGCTCCGGCCCAGGTCGCTGGGGCGCAGGAGGATTCGGCTGCTCAGAACGTCCACGCGACTATTTCAGCATCACGTTGAGTGACACGGGAAGTCAAGGATAACGCGCGCCGAGCCGCCGTTCTGGCGCAACTCGGAGTTGACTAGCCAGCTGAGGCGAGGCACCCGATTTGTTGTTCTGCGCACGTCGCCGCGCCGGGCCGTGCCTCGTCCATCAGGGCCCTCAGCGCATGGTCGACGCTGGCGCCGGTGCCGATAGCCAGCCCGTGGGCGTAGGCGTCGCCGTCGCTGGCGGTCCGTAACACGATGTCCGCAATTGTGACGTCTGTCATGCCTGGCACCGTACGCGCTGACCTGCAGCAGGATGCCCGCATGGCTGACCAGTGGCCCCCTCACGGCTGGTCAGCCGAGGTCGTCCAGCTGACCGGAACCCCGGACCGGCATACGGAAGGCCGCACATACGGATTGCAGGGGATGGGGAACAGGCCCGCACTGGCAGCGCGCCCCTGACTATTATGGCGCGGACCGTGATTCGATCCGGTCCGACGTCAGGACAGCTGGGTGATGGCGTCTTCGATGGCGCGGTGGAACGTCGGGTAGGCGTAGATCATCTGGCTCAGCACGGTGACCGGGACCTGAGCGTGGACCGCGACTGCGAGCGCGCCGAGCACTTCACCGCCGGCGGGCCCGGCGGAGGTGGCTCCGATCAGCGTCCCGGCGTCGGCGTCGGCGATAAGCTTGATGAACCCGTCGTTGCCCGGGCCGTGGATCCAGCCCCGGGACGAGGACGGTATCGGGGAGACCGCAGTCTGCACGGTGAGGTCCCTGCCGCGCGCCTGGGCTTCGGTGAGGCCGACGGCGCCGACTTCGGGATCGGTGAAGGTCACGCGGGGCAGCGCCCGGTAGCTGGCCGGCTCGTGTGCCTGGCCGAGGATGTCGCTGGCTGCTATGCGCGCTTGATACATCGCGACGTGCGTGAACGCCCCCGCGCCGGTGACGTCGCCGACGGACCACACGCCGTCGGCGGCACGCAGGTGATCGTCCACGGCAATGAACGGCTGGGTGTCGTCGATGCCCGCGGCGGCCACGCCCAGGGCCTTCAGGTCAGCGCGCCGCCCGGTGGCAACCAGCAGGTGCTGGCTGTGAACGGGCCCGGCGCCGTCAAGGTGCACCGTAAAATCGCGGCCGTCGTGGCTGACCCGCCGCAGTCGCGTCCGGGTCAGGACGCGGATGCCTTCCCTGCAGAGGACCTCGCCGATCAGCTCGCCGGCTTCCGGCTCTTCGGCTGGCAGCAACCGGTCCGCGGCCTCGACGATCGTGACCGCGGTCCCGAACCTGGCGAACGCCTGGGCCAGTTCCACGCCGGTCGCGCCGCCGCCGGCGACGGTGAGTGAGGCCGGTGCCTGCTTGGCCTCCAGAGCCTCATGATTGGTCCAGTAGGGAGTGCCGGCCAGCCCGTCGACCGGGGGAACCGCCGGCTGGGTCCCGGTGGCGAGCACCAATCCGCGCGACGCGCGGAAGTGCTGCCCGCCAGCGACGACGGTGCGGTTCCCGGTCACGGTGGCGCGACCACGGACGAACCGGCCGCCCTTGCCGGTGAACCGCTCAACGGCGACCGTGTCATCCCAGTCGTCGGTGGCCTCCTCCCGGATCCGCCGGGCCACGATCGACCAGTCCGGCTCAACGGTGGCGTGTCCGGCCAGCTTGCCGGCCCGTCTCGCCTCGGCGAGGGTGTTCGCCGCCCGGATGATCATCTTGCTCGGCACGCATCCCCAGAACGGGCATTCCCCGCCGGCCAGGGCCGGCTCGATGCCCACCACCTCCAGGCCCGCGTCGGCGAGGCGTCCGGCGACGAACTCCCCGCCCACACCGAGCCCGACCACGATCACATCGGCATCACTAGTCATTACGGCCCCTTTCACTGCGCGCACTGAACGACTGTCTTGACACGTTCGCTTCGCCGCCAGCGACGTTCTTACCTCCCGGCGCACCGGGCGGCGTCAGGCACCCGAGGCATAGCAAGGCGCAGGCCGGCCGGCCTGCCCGAACGCGAGGGCACGGCCTATACCGCGCCCGGCACCAGTGATGAGCGCGGTCTTGCCAGCGAGTTCCGTTGTCACGGGGGGTGGCGCTTTGCGTACCAGGTAAGCGCTCCGCGGGCTTCACACCTCTTACCCGCCGCACCCGCTCAGGCGAGGCTGCCCTTCCTGGAAGCGACGAGGTAAGACCGCGGTCGCGGGCCGCGCTAACCGTGCGGACAGATTCACGCGATGACATCTATAAGGAGGCAGGCCATGCCCCTGCTGCACCCGGGCGACACGTTCCCCCAGCTGACCCTCAACATTCCCGGCGCGCAGGCCATCCAGGTTCCCGGCTGGTTCGCCGACGAGTTCGGGGTCGTGCTGTTCAACCGCGGGGCGTGGTGCCCCTACTGCACCGCCCAGCTGCGCGCGTTCCAGCGGGCCGGCGAGTCCCTGGCCCAGGTCGGCGTCCGGGTGGCCGCGCTCTGGGTGGATGACGAGAAGACCACCGCCGGGTTCACCGCCAAGCACGGCCTCACGTTCCCGCTGGGGCACAGCGCCGACGCCCGCGCCATCGCCAGGCTGACCGGCGCGTTCGTCAATGAAGACCCGCTGTACCTGCAGTCCACCGGGTTCGTGCTGGACCCGCAGGGCACGGTGATCGTGAGCGTGTACTCCAGCGGCGCCATCGGCCGCCTGGTGCCCGAGGACGTGATCGGCCTGGTCCGGTACCTGCGCGAGCACGCCGCCGCGTCGTCCTGATAGCCATGAGACCGGATGCCATGAACGACGCGGACATCAACTTCTACTTCGATCCGCTGTGCCCGTTCGCCTGGATGACGAGCAAATGGGTCCGGCAGGTCGCCGCGCAGCGCGACTACACCGTGGACTGGCGGTTCATCTCGCTGCGCATGATCAACGCCGACATCGACTACGACAGTCGCTTCCCGGCAGGCTACGAGGCCGGCCACACCGCCGGGCTGCGGCTGCTGCGGTGGCCGCCCGGACCCGCGCCGAGCACGGCCGCCGGGCGGTCGGGCCCCGCTACGAGGCGATCGGCACCCAGGCGTTCGACTCCGCCGCCGCCACCACCCTCGGAGCCGAAGAGCGGGGCAGCCGGGAGTTCGTCGGGCCCCTGCTCGAGCAGGCCGACCTGCCCGCCGGGCTCGCCAGCGCCCTCGATGACACCAGCTGGGACGGCGAACCGCGGGCGGAAACCTACGAGGCGCTCGCGCTGACCGGCAAGGACGCCGGTACCCCGGTCATCCGCTTCGGCCCGCCGGGGGGAACCGCGTTTTGCGGGCCGGTCATCAGCCGGCTGCCTAGTGACCAGGCGGCGATCCGGCTGCGGGACCACGTTGTCGGCCTCGCCTCCTTCCCCGGCTTCGCCGAGCTCAAGCGCAGCCTGCGAGAACGACCCCAGCTCCGCAGCTTCGGCGTCAGCCCCGGCGAGACCGGCATCCAGGAGGACTGGCACGGCAGAAGCCGGCGCCTCAAGAAAGACGCCTCAGCAAATAAGACCGCGAACACCCTACGAGGAGAGCAGTGACCATGAGCACCGACCTGACAGGAACTGTCGCCCTGATCACCGGAGCCACCAGCGGTATCGGCAAGGCCACCGCCGTCGCCCTGGCCGGCCGGGGCGCCCACGTGCTGGTGGGCGGCCGTAATGCGGCACGCGGGGAGGCCGTCGTGACCTCGCTCCGCGCCAGCGGCGCAAAAGCAGACTTCATCGCCGTGGACCTGGGCAGCGCGGACTCGGCCCGCGAGCTGGCCCTCCGGGCCACCGAGCTCGGCGGCGGGCACGTCGACATCCTGGTCAACAACGCGGCGATCTTCCCCCTGGGCCCCACGGCGTCCATGGCCGGGGACGCTATCGACGCCGTATTCGCGGTCAACGTCAAAGTGCCGTTCGTGCTGGTCGGCGAGCTGGCCCCGGCGATGGCACGCCGAGGTAAGGGCGCGATCGTCAACGTCGGCACGATGGCCGCCGAGTTCGGCATGCCGGGCACGTCGCTGTACGGGGCCAGCAAGGCCGCACTCGTCCTGCTCACCAAGGCGTGGGCGGCCGAGTTCGGCCCGAGCGGGGTCCGGGTCAACGCCGTCAACCCCGGGCCCACCCGGACCGAGGGGACAGCGGTGCTGGGCGAGGCGATCGACCAGTTCGCGGCGCTGGCTCCAGCCGGCCGGCCGGCTTCACCGGACGAGATCGCCGCAGCCATCACCTACCTGGCCTCCGACGACGCCAGCTTCGTTCACGGCGCGATCTTGGCTGTCGACGGCGGCCGCACAGCGGCCTGACGAATACCGGGACCGTTGCCAGCCCCCGTCGAGCACGGCAACCTCACCGCCGCGGCCGGGTTTCCGGGACGGGGGTGGCCACCAGCAGACTCTCCGCTGCCCTGGCTGCACGACCGGCCACCGGCACCACTGGGGCGGGACCCTACCCGGACCCGAGAAGGAGAATCAGATGAACCACACTGCCAATGGGCTGATTGCGGTCACCGGAGCCACCGGTGAAGTGGGCGGACGGGTCGCCCGCCGGCTGGCCTCCCGCGGCCTGGCTCAGCGCCTGATCATCCGCGATCCGAAGCGGATGGAAGCGATCCCAGGTGCCGACGTCCGTGCCATTGCCGGCTACCAGGCGGGCACGGAGGTGCGTCGCGCGCTCAGGGGGGTGGGCACCTTGCTCCTGATCCCGACCGCCGAGGGCGAGGGACGAGTCGGCGATCACCGGATCACGGTTGAGGCGGCAGTCGCCGCCGGCGTGCGGCACATCGTCTACCTCTCGTTCATCGGCGCTTCGCCTGACTGCACGTTCACCCTCGCCCGCGACCACTGGGCGACTGGGCAAGACATCCGGCGTATCGCGCCGGCATACACCCTGCTGCGGATGAACATGTACCTCGACTTCGTGCCCAAGCTCGCCGGGCCCGATGGGGTGATCTCAGGCCCCGCCGGAGACGGCCGCGTGTCGGCGGTGCTTCGCGACGACCTGGCTGACGTCGCGGTGGCCGTGCTCGCAGAGCCAGACGATCACATCGGGCAAACCTACGACGTGACCGGCGGCGAGAGCTTCACGCTTGCCGAGGCAGCCGGCGTCATGTCACGTGCCAGCGGAAAGCAGATCGTCTTTCACGACGAGACGCTGGAGGAGGCGTACCAGGCCCGCGCCCGCTACGGCGCTCCCCGCTGGGAAGTCGAGGGGTGGGTCACCTCCTACACCGCGATCGCCGCCGGTGAGCTCGCTGCGGTCAGCGATACCGTGCGGCGCCTCACCGGGCATCCGCCGGTCACGCTGGCCGAGCACATCAAGGCCCGCCCGGAGAGCCTCGGCCACGTAAGCGCCGGACTCGTGCGGACCGGTTGACGCCGGGAGTCACAAAGGGCCCAACCGCGCAGCATCCGAGCCGGGGTCCGGCCACGGCAAACCACGATGCAGGAGCCACGGCACCCCGGCTGGCTGCTTGGGCGCCAGTGCGGCCGGGCGGCCACCCCAGCCTCCCGGCAGCGCCATCCGCCCTCACGTTACCTTCGGTGGACCAAGGAGCCCGTCCGATGGCCAAGCAAGCAAGCACCCTGTGGAAGCATCTGCGCCGATCCCTCGCCGCTGATCCCCGGGCCCGGTGCCGGTGTCCCCCGCGAGCAGCGACCCGCTGGCCAGCACCCAGGCCCGGTTCCAGGTGCTTAACCTCAACAGGCGCGGTCTGGCGATCGCCTTATAGCCCACGGCCTGTGCGACTGCCAGCCGCGGCATCACGTCGCCCTCGTCTTGCATGCGGCCCTGTTCCTGCTCGCCGTCGTGCACGGCGTCATCACCCTGCCCCAGACAGGGCCTGAGGCAGAGCGGCCCGGCACAGACTTACGCACCGGCCGATACAAACATGCGGCATGCTTGGCCGATGACCACGTGGCAGTCCCTGCTGTACTGCGCCGCCGACGAGGTCACCCCGGAACGGATCAGGAACCTGGTGGCCGTGACTGGCACCGAGCCACTGACCGTGGACTTCAAGGAGGGCAGCACGCCCGCGGTCGCCGAGTGCGCCGCGGCTAGGCGCGCGCGCTGGCCGGAACGTCGAGCCCGGCGAGCTTGTCTTTGGTCAGGCGCCCCGGGGTGGCGTGGCCGCGGTGTCGTCCGGGGGGCGTGGCTGCACGGTAGAACACGTGTTCGCGGGCGTGCGGGAGGGATGCCAGCAGGGCGTGTGCCTCGGCCGCGAACGGATGTTCGTGCGGTCCGCGCGCCCGTGCAGCCACCAGACCTCGCGCTCGCTGCGGGCCGCCGCGAGCTGGTGCAGCATGGCCAGTACCGGGGTGACGCCGATGCCCGCGGAGATGAGCAGGACCGGACCGGTGCCGTCGTCCAGGACGAAGTCGCCGCGGGTGCGGCCACGTCCAGGACCGCCCCGGGTTGCAGGTTGCGGTGCAGGTAGCTGCTGGCCGTGCCGCGGGGCTCCTGCTTGACGCTGATCCGGTAGGTGCCGGCGTCAGGGGCCGAGGACAGCGAGTAGCTGCGCACCGGGGCTGGCTGCCCGGCGCCAGGGATCCGCAGCGTCAGGTACTGGCCGGCCCGGGCGGCTGGCAGGAGGCTTCCGTCCGGCGCGGTCAGGTAGATGGACGATACGGTGGCGGTTTCGGGGACCACTTTGGTCACGCGCAGCGGCCGGAACCCGGCCCAGGCTGGGCGGGG
>WNGK01006349.1_pt1 | contig 13345 bp, 15 predicted proteins | sample 5400601 | NCBI WGS metagenome assembly WNGK01 (sample SAMN13153376, study PRJNA577476) | soil metagenome | isolation source: 60 cm soil or saprolite under Garry oak tree replicate 1 | place: USA:California | collected 2016-06-15 | reverse complement strand
CGCGACGGCGCCGCCAATTGCGCCTGCGGCTCCGTAAATGACCGCAACCTTGCTTTTCAGCAACATATCGTTTCCCTTCATGTCAATCGAGAACTCCAATCTTTGGAGGTTCCAATCTCATGACGTTCGATGAACCATGCACCGGACATTTTTCTTTCATGCTCCAAATACCGGCTCGGACCGCCGCGCGCAGAGATGCCTCGCATGAGGCGGAGAACTGGGCTCAATGCGTCAGAAAGGAAGGCCCTTTAGAGAAATTTTGCGAACGATTAAATGATGTTCAGATATGGACTTTTGATGAGATCTATAAACGTATTGTGGGATTGCTCGCGATCTTTACAGACTCTTTCGGGGTCAGTCGACGACCCAGCGGCGGGGCAGCAGCACAAAGCCGCGTTTGGCCTCGGTAGGCTTGACGACCTCCAAACGAACGCGGTGTCTTTCGGCAGCCTGTGCAGCGTTTTCCCCGGTGTAGCCTTGATCGACCCAAGCCAGTTCCACATGCTCGCCGGTGATCTGTTGCACCGCCTCGGCCAGCACGCCAACCTGGGCACGATCCTGCTCGTCGGCCGCAGTCACATGCAACGCCAGCAGGTGGCCCAACGTATCGACAGCCGCATGCACCTTGGATCCCTTGCGGCGCTTGGCCCCATCGTAGCCAGCGCGCGCCCTCGACTCGGGCGTCGATTGCAGGGTGCGGCTATGGAGGATCATCGCCGTGGGCTGCGGCTTGCGCCCCGCGTATTCGCGCAGCAACTTGCGCAGATCCTCGACCATCGTCTCGAAGCAGCGCGCGTCGATCCAGCGACGCATCTGTTGATAGACCACATACCACGGCGGCAAGTCGTTCGGCAGCATGCGCCACGGACAGCCGCTCTTGGCCACATAGCGCACCGCGTTGAAGACCGCGCGCAGTGGATAATCGCGCTGCGTGGCATCCTCCCGGCACAACGCCAAATAGGGAGCCACAAACGCCCACTCCTCGTCCGTCACATCCGTCTGATAGCCCTTATCTGGCGCATCGCAATCTCTATCCACATACAAGTTTATGCAAGATGGCTGTGGAGATTCGACTTGTTCAGAGGTTCCTTGGCCTGTTCTCGCTAATTGAGATCAGAACAGCAAACATTCAGCGGCCTGTTGATGCCATTTTGAATTCCATTGCGTCTATGTTAAGTGCCGCTTGCTGTTGCTTTCCGACGACTGCCACTATAAGTGACTACACCGAGACGAACAAACCTTCGGTCCCCGAAAGGTGGGCTCATGACCCTCCGTACTATGCCGCTTCTTTTCTGTATCTGCTTTGCCGTTTTCGCGGCTGATGCCAGAGCCGACTGCGCTCGTCCCGCGCTTGCTCATGAGCGGCGAGATGCTGCCACCATTCAGAGACTGGAAAGTGCATGGACGCTTGCCTACTTAAGTGGCGACGCCGAGTTTGAGGCATGCCTTCTGACGCCGGACTTCACCGAAATCATGAGCAACGGAAGCATCAATCATCTCAGTGAGGAGCTGGAGCTTGCGGAAAAGAATAGAGGTAAGGCAGTGACGGCTCCCAATATCTCCCCGATTACCATACATATTCACGGCGACGTGGCAGTGGCTTACGGAATCTCCTCCGAGAAGCTGATCGAGGGCAAGCCGCACAAGTCTTCTTTTGCCGACTACTACGTCTGGAAAAACGGGGTATGGCACGTGTATTTCGCACGGCAGACGTCCTTCGCAGTGTGAAGCTTTTAGAACTCGTATTCTCGCCGGGTGCCGGGACGCAGAGTACGCTCAGCCCTGATGCGGCTCTAACCGAACTGATGGACGGCAACAAACGGTTCACCACGGCCGCTCACTAGCATGACCTTTCACCGTGCCGTCATCTTCGGTCGCTGGTGGCGTCTCTCGCCTAGCCTAAGTCGAGTCGCAGGACTGTAGCAGCCCTCAACTCTGCATTGGACCGCAGAATCCGCGCAAACGTTTTGTCCTGCTCGGCGTCAGAATCAGAATTCCTTTCTCACGCTGAATAGCAACGAAGAAAACGAGGATAGGTTCCGGGCTTCGGCATTCTGAAGCGGTGAATCGTTTCGTGGACCTACGTACTTGCTGATGACCCAATCATAACGTTGCCGGAAGAGGTTATTTCCTTCGAAGTGCACCGACAGTCCCTTTCCAACTCGTAATTCTCCAAACGCATTAATCGCCGGCGTTGCGCGATATGCGTCAATCTCGTTAAAGCGATAGGTCGTCTGAGTACATCCTTTTATTGTGCTTGATTTGGCACATGGGCTCAGAAACGAGCCTCCCCACTTCATATGCCATGCTGGCAGGTCTTGATGAAAGTCAAGCGAGTATTCGAATGGATCAAGGTCGCTAATCGGCCGGAGGGCTCCTGTTGTCGGATCCGTAACGCTAGACCATTGCCGCACTCCCGTCAGCTTGATCTGAGCATTCTTGACATGAATACGATCAAGCGATGCGGTGAGATTTACAGTCATTGCGTCTTCCGAACCGTCCCCAATGTTTCCTGCGGCATCAAAGGGTGCGGTGGGGTTCGACGCATTTGATAGGGCAACACGGTCGAGCACATCGCCGAGTAGAAAATGACGATATGTCGCGACTACGTCGCCATCAGACCAGAAATGATGCTCGTATAAGCCTTCGAAGACCCAGTCCTGCTGAGGAACGATATTGGTATTCCCGGAGCGAACGCTTCCTGTGTTCAATGAGGACGCTGCGACAAAGTTCGTGAAATCCAGCTGAGTAACCTCGTGTTCCACCCGGAAGCGAAAGTGATTTGCGGCGTTGGGCGTCAGACTTGCGACAAAGCGAGGCTTCAAGTACGTCAGACCCTTGGACCGCCGCGCATCGGCCGCTGATCTGATGGCCGAATTCTCCATCTGAGCGCCCAATTCGATCTGAACGGACTTACTCATTGACCAGATGACATTCCCAGATATTTGGTCGCGCAACTCTGAAACCTGCACAATTGAGTTCGGCAGAGGCACAGGAATGGAATTGTATGTAAAGCTGTTTGATGTATCCAGCCAGTTATATGCTCCCTCCGCGCCGAATTCGGCGGCAACCGCCTCATTCGAGGCGAAGCGAAGATCGGTGCGGACCAACGTTTCGCCAACGTGTTCGCGGAGGAAGAACTGTTCCTCTACGCCTGGAGCGATAAGCAGTGACGAGTACATCTTGCTCATATAATCCCCGAGGGCATTAGATTCGCTTGTCCATTTCTCGCCAATCTGACGGGTGAAATGAACACCGAGTTCATTCTGCAACTGTCCGCCAAGTGGTCCACCAAGGTGCTCGTGGAGGTCACTCGATGAAGATCCTGGGAAGGTTGTAGTGTCATGTTCTCGATAGTTGTAATCCGTACGAGACGAGCTTCCGTTGATCGCTAGTACTCCTCGCCACGCGGGCGATAAATAGGTACCGTAACCATAAGCAGTCAACCCTCCAGCCGCACTCTTCACTGACGTTTCGTTAAGAACGCCTCCCTGGGGATCTCTTGTGACCTGAGGACCATCGCCCTCGGCAAGTTCCACATATTTACTGGCGGATACCGCAGATGACAGGCTCCTGCCCCCGGACCAGTGGTGGGTCAACTCAACAGTGCCACCTGGAATATTCCTTCCATCATCGAAGATGGCGTTTGAAAGCGTGAGTACGATTTTGTTGCTCGCTTGTTTCTTTCGAATTATGTTCGCCACGATCGACTGGCCCAGCATCTCCACGCCTGGCGCTCCGCCCTCAATGACCTCAATGTGGTCTACCTCTCCGGCGGGGATGTGCTGCAAAACGTTACTCAGGGTGAATTGCTTGTTGGACACGCGTTGACTGTCGATCAGAACGTTACCGGCTGCCGCTGCATATCCGCGAATTGTCGTGTCCCCTGCTGAAAACGCGAAACCGGGCAGAAGATTGACCATATCGAAGGCAGTGAATGGATTCTTGTCCGCGAAGAACTCCGAATCATAGCGAACTGTTGATTCCTGGCCGCCGTTGGGTGCTGACCGTGCTTGAGCGCCTAGTGGCGGAGAGATCGAAAGGCTTAGCACTAGCCATACCACGCACAATTCCAGAATCGTTCTAACTCTCTCCGAGCTGCCTCCCTTCACTTTGTTGCATTGAGGCGATCTCAGTCTGCTGTCGCATTCATAATCCAAAGAGCGGTTTGGAGCATGAGGCTTTTCGATGTCGCCGCCATCACGGCGATTGAGGAGGCACTTCTTTCGGGAGATGTCGCGACCCTGAAAGGAGAGCGGGAGTCCTTGAAACAGATGAAGCGCATCAGGACGGTGAGAGCGGACTACTGGAGCACGAAACTGGAAGTCCATAATGAGTCACGATAAGTCGCCTTCTCCGGCAGGGAGATTAAGTTTTGTACTGTGAACTGACCCCGATGGAGGAGCTTACGCAAGGTCCGCACCATTCCAGCCGGAAAGAGAAAAGCCATGCCGACGACAACAAGGCCGGCATGGCAAGATGCGCTTCAGGTAGGTGCCATGAGAAGAGCGAAGCACCAAACAATCCTCATGCTCGCAAGTGCCGCGCCCGTCGTTCACGTCCGCGACGATGGGTGCAACCTCACACGCCCTTGCTTCCCCACCTTTGCCTCCCCGAAAATTAAGAATTATTGCGGATTCAAAGTGGCACTCAGCTTGCGCGTAAAATGAGGTCGCAACCCGATATGTTCCTCGCGCAGATTTGCAGGAGCGATCTCAATGGAAACGGACCGCAAGCGTCGGCAGCTTTCACTGTTGCTTGTTGACGACGACGCAGAGCTAGCCAGCATGATGAAAAATTATTTTGCGCGGCAGGGGCATCATCTCGAGTGCGTGTACAACGGACGAGAGGGACTATCCCGGGCTCTAAATGGAGCATATGACCTTGTAGTCCTCGACGTCATGTTGCCCATCCTCGACGGCCTCGCGCTATTGCAACAGTTGCGACGCTGGAAAAACGTTCCGCTGATCATGCTGACTGCCCGTGCTCAGCAACAGGACAGAATTACCGGCCTGAACTGTGGGGCGGATGATTATCTGCCGAAACCGTTTGACCTTGACGAATTGCACGCGCGGATTCACGCCGTCCTGCGACGCTCGTCCACTTCGCAGGAGATCTCAGAACCCATTACTGTGGGAAACATTCGGCTGGATGGCACGACCCGTGGGGTATTTGTTTCTGGAAAGCGAGTTGATCTGACAACCATGGAGTTTGAGATTCTCGATCTCTTCATGCGGTCTCCGGCTCGGGTTGTGTCGCGAGACGAAATAACGAACCTTCTCTTTGACCGGGAGGCATCACCCTATGATCGGTTCCTCGACGTTCATATTAGCCGCCTTCGAAAGAAGTTGGAATCTGGCGGAGCCGTCATTCGGGCTGTCCGCGGCGTCGGATATGTCTTTGCAGCCGTTGAACAGGAGAACCGTCAATGAGATCACTATATGTCGCTGTCGCGCTCGTGATGCTCAGCACTCTTCTGCTCTCTTTGGTCATTTTTCAAGCTATCTCCGGCCACATGGAAAGAACATTTTTCAATCCGGTCTTTGACGCCATAGACGAGCTGGAACTTGAGGACGCACGCTCCATGCTGGAGAGCAACGGGCCCGCTGCGTTGTCCCCATTCATGGATAAACTGAATCGTCTCTTTGGAGGAGACCACTATCTGCTCAACGCTCAGGGAGTTGACGTGTTGTCCGGAACGAACAGGGCTGACCTTCTTCCTCGGTCGCCGTTGATGAAATCGCGCGGCACGTGGAATGGCCAGGTGCTCGTCACGCGGAAATCAGCGGATGGTCGCTTCTGGTTTGTGGCTCTCGCTCCATTTGCCCGATCTGTGGACTGGGCGGTGTTTCCGTATTACGGTTTGGTTGCCTTTGTAGCTGGCTTGCTCTGCTGGCTCGTCTCCGCGGGAGTGATATCGCCAATCCGAAAAATCGCGTTTACAGTTGCCTCATTCGGGCGTGGAGAATTGGACGCCCGCGTCGATTCCCGCCGACGAGACGAAATCGGGCAGTTGGCGGTCTCCTTCAACCAAACAGCAGATCGTCTACAGCGATTAATTCTCACGGAGCGCAGGTTGTTGGAGGACATCTCTCATGAACTTAGGTCACCACTTACGCGGCTCAAGTGCGCGGTCAGGCTCGCACAGCCATCCCCGGGCCAAGATGCGGTTCTGGAGCAGATTGAGCGAGATGTCGATCGAATGACGTCCCTTGTCGCGGATATCATTCAGATCAATCGCAATGAAAGCGATCCGGCTACTGGTAAGATTGCGCCGGTAGATCTTGCTTCGATTGTCGATGAAGTGGTTGATGATTGCAGGATCGAAGCTCGGGTGAGGCGGTGCAAAATCGAAGTGCACGGCGCACTCTCTCGCCATGTTTCTGGTGACAATGAGTTGCTTCGCCGCGCATTTGAGAATCTGCTTCGAAACGCCATTCGCTTTTCCCCTGAGTATGCCAGTATCGACGTATCCCTTACGGACGCAAAAGGCGCGACAACCATTGTGGTACGCGACTACGGACCAGGAGTTCCTGAAAACTCTTTGGTCCGTATATTTGATCCTTTTTTTCGAATTGAAGAGGCACGTGACAAGGATAGTGGTGGCGTTGGACTTGGATTATCGATCGCAAAGCGAGCGGTAGAAGTACATCATGGCGTGATTGTTGCCGAGAATACCTGGCCGGGACTTTCGGTTCGGATGACACTTCCGTTTCTCGAGTCGCCTCAGGAATCTTAACCATCTGGAATAGAGAGACTCTCGGCAAGATGCGACCGCAGTTCTCTATTGCGCTTTCGAACCGCGACGGGGGATCGCAGCCAGATTACATGCCAGCATGGCCGATTCGTGCATAGGGGCTTGATCGAGATTTCTCATACGTTCAGCGTATGACTTAAAGTCGACTTTAAGTCAAGCGATCCGCGAAGCGACGGAAAAACAATATGATTGATTCCGTGATGACCATTGGCGAACCCGCGTTATCTACGGGAATAGCCGGTTCAACTTTGCGCTATTGGGAACTTATGAAGGTCCTTCCAAAGCCAGTGCGCGTAAGCGGCCAGCGCCGTTATGCGGCTGAGGCCGTGGATCTCGTTGCAGTTTTGATGTTGGCACAGGCTTGTGGCTTTTCTCTGCCCGAGATGCAGCGCCTGGTCCAGGGTTTTCAGCCAGGGACAGCACCGTCTGCGCGTTGGCGGGCTGCGGCCGGTGATCATCGTGGAATCCTGGAGGAACAGATTGCGAGACTGAAGGCAATGAGCCAGTTGCTTCACCGCGTTGAACGACGTGATTGCCCTGATCTGGCCTCGTGCAGTCGAATCGCGAAAACTCTGCTCGCTTCTGGGACCTCAAGGAAGAGCCGCCTGACCGTAAACGGGTAACTCCCTGACAGTCCGTGATCTGGGCACAATCTCAAGAGGAGCCAAACCGCTCCGCTCTTATGTTCTGCAGTGCTTGCATTCTCATTCTGGCAGCTCGCGAAGTCGTCGTTCGAGAAAGTGCCGCGTCGATTCCTGCCTCGCGAGGCTCAGGGCGCGACTGTACGAAATGCGGCCTCCGCTGGTCCAGAATCTGGAGGTCGGAGATCCGATCCGCCTCGATCCATCGCCAGTTGGGAAGCTTGCGGCTAGTGGCGCCGCCAATCTGAAAGCCCAAAAGCTTGATCGCATCGTGGGTCAGTCCACGGGTGTAAGTCCGTTGGCCGTGACACGGTAGGCACCGGAATCGAATTCGCTTCCAGTTGCCAAGGCGGCGATTTCCTGACCGACTCGCTCCGGGGTCAGTGTGGGATCGAGGCGCCGCAAGAAGCGGTCGAGCGAAACTCCTTCGCGCTGGGCATGTGCGGTAGCCGCGGCGCGTCCCAGAGCTGTGCCCGCGTTGAGCCCCGGCACTGCCGAAACGAATCTGATGCCGAGCTTCCCACGGTTCGATTCCTCGGCTGCGAATCCCATCATGAACAGGATGGTCGCCTTTGCTCCGGAGTGCCACGGCAGCGATCCTGCTGATGCAGGCTGAAGAAGTGGAGATCAACTTCCGCAGCGTCGCTGCGCGTGCGAAAGTATCGACGGCCTGGCTCTACGGAACGAAACCCCTCCGGGACAAGATCGTGAAGATCCGTAATACCTCGCCGGTACAAAAGATCGGGCAGGCCAGATTCCATCGAGACGATCGGTCTTCCTGATATCACTCCCGAGTTGGCCCGCGCGTCAGGATTCATGGACGTTGTCGATCTCCTCAAGGTAGCCAATCACGGCCGCGGCAGTAACATTTATCTGGTGCGGTTTCACTACGTGCGACCGCGTCGCAAGGGAGCGTGAGGTGATTTGGTTCTCGATTACTCAACCTCTCGGGGTCTTGTCCATCCAGATGTCCCACGTGAGTTGACCGATCTTCTCATCATCGAAAGGGCGCCCCGCTACCTTGAGTGCTAGCTTGATCTGACCGTGATGATAGCCCTCGTGCCAGATCATGTGCTGAAGAAACAACAGGGGATGGTCATAGTGGAGGTTCATCTCCCTGCCTGACCGGATGCGGCTTTCAACCGCGCCGCGCACGGCTCCGGCACTCCTCTCCAGTTCCTCGGCGATGCGGTCAGAACTCCCCTCCCGAACCCACTCTCGCTCAGGCAGCGGCACGGCGCATTCAGGAACATCCTCGGAGAGAAAGATGAGCCGGACAAAGTGCATATGGGTGAACATCTCCGCGACAGTTGGGCTCCCGGACGTGACTCTCGCCGCCAACCCGCCGTCTGGCAACGCGCGGAGCAAGTTGACCAAAATGCGATTATTCCGATCCCAGGAATCCAAAACGATCTCCAGCAGGTTCTTCTCATCGGCGTCAAGCACCTGATCTCCTTTTATCGCAGCGCGCGCTAACTTCGAGTCTCTCACGGACAAAGAAATTGTAGCTGTGCTTTGCGATATGGAAAACGGAGGGCTCGCAGCGGTGCAGTGGGTAGGTTTAATGCCGATGAATGAGTGATAAGGCCTGTGGGTGTTGAAAAAGTCTGTGTCTTTTTTGGTGTTCTGGGGCTGATGTGTTCGTGGGGAGCGGGGCATTCTCCTTTCCCTCTTCCTAAGCGGTGGCAGGTACCGGTGATGTTGTTGTCCGGCTGAGGAACCGTACCAGACGTTTGATGTTCTGGGCAGTGGCCGCCAGGAAGAACTGCTCTCGGACGAACTTCAACCTGCGTAGGCGCAGGCGACGAAGACCGATGTGACTCTTTAGTTCCGCGAACAGCGCCTCGACCTTCTTCCGCTGTCGTTGGGCATGTTCGAACTCCGGTGTCGTCCGGAGATCTCGCGCTCGTTGTCGAGCTGTTTCGTTCATGTGGATTGCAAGATACCGGAACGGTCCGGTTGTGCACTGGGACCCCTGTTGGCACGGACCGCACTTCTTGCGCGTTCCTATATATGAGCCGCAGTACTGAGACCTGCACCTTGTAGCGGCGGAATATCTGCGATGCGATGATTTATGTCCGGTTTCGCGCTGTTCAAACGTCTTGAGTTTAGAAGCGCGAAATCAGCGATCTCTGCACCTCTTGACACAGGGAGCGGAAGAAAGCAGACGAGACCACTAACAGAGAGGAATCTTTGATGTCCGAAGACAAATCAAACAACAAACGACGATTAGGCTTTTTCGTCTCACCATTCGTATTGCTTCGCCTCAACTCCATTCTGTTTGTTTTACTAATGGCCGGACATATGTCGGCATATCCTTGGGCGACCCACGGCCTCCAGGAAACACAACTCGTCAATTCGATGAAATCTCTCCAATTTGTATTCATGGGAGAGCGTTCCTCCTATTGGAGTCTTTATTTTGGATGGGGCCTCTGGATGGGGGTTTCTCTGCTGACATTGGCAATTATCCTCTGGTTTTTGGCGGATCTTGCCCGTCTTGCCTCGCGACGCGTGGGCGTCATTACTGGAGTCTTCTCCGCGAGGAGATTCCTCTGCCTTGCTGCTTGAGACATCGTGCCCCTGAGTCGCAGGATGAAAGTGTTGATTAATGCGACACCATATTATATGGTGTCGGTATGAGATTAGAACAGCCAGCAGCCGATGATCCCTGCTCCTTCAGATTTCGCGGAGGTTGTCCCTGCCTGAACCTTGTCGCGACTGTGGGTTGGCGAGGCGCATCGAAGCCTGTGGAACGACTGCGGTCAACAGGTGACCTTGCGGATTGGTTGATTGCTGTGCAGCTTGTGACAGTTCGGCCAAAGGTTATGCCAGACGAACTTACAAGCGCGCGCCGATTGCGCGAGGCTGTCTATCGTCTCGTCATGGCAACGATAAAGCACCGGTTGCCCAACCCGAACGACATTGCACTCATAAACCGCTGGTCTCGTATTCCCCAACCGGTTCCAACTCTCAAGTTGGGAGAGGGTCTACTGCGTCTTCAGGAAAAAACACCCCAGCCGACGAGAGCCGCTTTATCGGTGATCGCACGAGACGCGATACTCCTCCTCGGCAGCAAGAGCATTCTGCGAGTAAAAGAGTGTGCCCGGCCCGACTGCACCCTCTTGTTCGTGGACGCGTCCCGGAGCGGACGCCGTCGTTGGTGCTCTATGGACGCCTGCGGCAATCGTGCCAAGACGGTCGACTATCGCAGGCGCTTGAAAGGCCGAGAAATCCCTACGAAGACACCAGCGTAATAGCAAACAATTGGAGGAGAAAGAGAATGAAATTGAACGTGCACGAATGGGGCACTGGCGACCGCACCGCGCTTTTGATCCATGGTCTGTTTGCAGATCATCAGAACTGGTACCGGGTCGGTCCCGCTCTCGCACAACGCGGCTACCGAGTGATCGCTCCCGACCTGCGCGGTCATGGTGCGAGCCCCCGTGGAGCATACTCTTCCGAATTGTGGGCTGCGGATCTCGTCGAGAGTCTCCCCAAAAACGCCGATCTTGCAATCGGTCATTCTCTCGCAGGCATGGCGCTTGCTCTGGCAGCAAAAGGACTCGCAGTCCGCCGAGCCATCTACGTCGATCCGACCTGGAAGATGAACAAGGAGCAGCATGTAAGCTTCGGCTCAACATGGCGTGGACAACTGGCATGGACGGAGGAGCAGTGGAGAGCGGCGAATCCACGGTGGGGTGCAGGTGATATCGAAGCTCGTGTTGAGTCGATGAGGACGTTCGATCCTGCTTGCATCGAAGGATTGGCCACTGGCAACGGTCACGACCACATGCCAGAAAGAACAGAAATTCCGGCACTAATCCTGGTAGCCGATCCCAGTCCGTTCATTACGTCCGAAGATGCTGTTGTGTTGAGCAACAGCGGATTCGACGTTCAAACGCTGAAAGGAACCAGCCATTCGATGTTTCGTGAAGACTTCGACGCATTTATGTCCGCCATGGATGAGTGGCTCGTCAGGGAAGCGATTCGAAGCTAGTCGGATCTTTCGCAACAAACGTACGATTCTTGAGGTTTGATGTGGTGATCCGAGACGCTGGCAAGTTGAGTCGATATCCGTTTTACTTTGCGGCGCGAGCTCAGTTGGCTGCTCAAGCCAATTGCTTCGATATAGCCAGGGGAGATTTTTCGAGGGCGAGGTCCTTGGGCAAGGAACGATAGTGAAAGAAGATTCATGGACGCTAAGGTCCAGCACTTCTGCGGCGGCTGCACGTAACACGGATCAGCGGCACATTCTGGAAGCGCGAAGCAAAGCGATCTCCGAGTACGAATCGCTGCATTTCAACATCAGGCACTTCCGGGATGAGACGGTCACAAGCCTGAAGATAGCAGTAGAAACGGCTGACGCACGGTCTTGCTCCAGCACGGAAACAGCTCGCTCAACACCACCGCAGTAGAAGGATTCACAGGCGCGTATGCGAATAATCTTATGGACGTGGTCAATAGAGCTCTGCGTAAGGCTTCGCCGGAGGCAGATCGCGAAGGCTGCGGCGAGACGATCGTTGTCTCGCCACTTAGCGATTCCGGATGCTACGAATCCAACAACCGGGGTTGACGATGGGCGTGCTGTCTTGAAATTGAAAAGTACATCGAGTTGGACCAGGCATAGCGGAGCCTTAGCGTCGGCCAAACCACCTCTTTACGTCGCCATCATGCTTGTCGTATCAACGCAAAACCTTGCTGCTGGGCTCTTAGACCACAATGAGATCAGCACACCGACAGAATTTGCGCCTGCACCGATTTCCGAAACTGCGCAAAAGGTTTCGACGTCATCTCCGGCCTTCTTCCCTGATGGACGATCGCTCCTGTTCGAACGCGGTATTGGAAAGACACGTTTTCTCTACTTTACGCGCGCTCCGTTTTCGGGCCGCTGGTTGGACTTCGAGCCTGCGGTGGCGACGGATGGATCCTATATCGTGTTCACCTCAGCAAGGCCTCGCACGAAAGGCGGCGAGGTGCTTGAGGGGCACTGGAAAGGCAAGGATTACCCGGGTGCCGGGGGAAATCTCTGGATCGTTCGCCGCACGAAAAGCGGGGGCTGGAGCTCCCCTCGTCTACTTCCCGAAACTGTCAATCACGGAACTTCCGTTTATGAGCCAGCCTTGGCTACGGACGGAACGCTTTACTTCATGCGATCCGACTCCCGCGACGACACCTTTCACCTGTTCTGCGCGAAGCGCAGGGGAAACAGCTACGCGCCCGCTGAGCCGATCCCGCTTGAGGGCGTAGATCCCGCGATCGCGCCTGACCAGTCCTACATCGTCTATGCGTCGAGCATTAGGACACCAGGCCAGATGTCGCTCTATATCAGCTTGCGACGCCACGAACAATGGAGCCAACCGTCGCGTTTGCCTGACGCGGTCAACCGATCGGTCTCCAGCAAAGATGTGCACCTTAGTCCCGATCAGAAGACACTCTATTTTACTCGGGGCGATTTCATTTGGCAGGTCCCCTTCCAACCCATCCTTCAGTGGGCTCAGCGAACGATGTCCGGCTAGGATTGCGCCGAGACGGTATTGGCTGTGTCGAAAAGAGTTCAGTGGACTCTAAGTTGGATTGGTTCAGGTCCGCAGCGATCATGTCCTCTCGGCACCTCCCGACAAAGCGCAATGCGAGATTGGCCTGATCGGACCTAAGCATGAGCTTCACTATCTAGCTCGCTGCTTTTGCTGCTCGACCGGTACCCATCAGGTATGCGTCGCCCCAATCCTGCATCGCCTGGATCACCGATCTGAGCGTCTCGCCTGTTTTTGAGAGGGAATACTCCACCTTTGGTGGAACCACTGGGTACACTTTTCGAAGGATCACGCCGTCTTCTTCGAGTTCCCGCAACTGGGCAGTTAGAATACGCGGACTAATGCCCGGCTTCAGGCGCTGAATCTCGTTAAAGCGCAAAGTGCCGCGTGTCATCAGGTGGTGGAGAATAACG
>WNGK01005551.1_pt1 | contig 13347 bp, 15 predicted proteins | sample 5400601 | NCBI WGS metagenome assembly WNGK01 (sample SAMN13153376, study PRJNA577476) | soil metagenome | isolation source: 60 cm soil or saprolite under Garry oak tree replicate 1 | place: USA:California | collected 2016-06-15 | reverse complement strand
AGGGCCGCATCCCATCAGCACGAGCATGAGGATAGTATTCGCTGCTGCGGGAAGCAGGAGCACGATCAGGGCTGAAATACTCATGTGAACGGCCACTGCTCGCGAGCGATGCTTCTTCTCCGGTATTTCAGTTTTCGTGAGCAATCGCTCGATCCGGCAATTGATTGTCTCCTTCGCTCCTGCAATGGATTGTGCTGCACTCAACTTCACGTTCAGCGGTTCATTCATCGAATGCAGCCAGACCTTTGTCAGGGCGCTTGCGAGCGCCAGTGGCCGATGGGTTATACCGATCACCAGGTCATCACAGGCTAACTCTTTTTCCTGATGAAGCTGGCGATGGGCTATCCAGCTTGTTGGGATATAAAAAAAAGCGTCACGGAGTACTGTTGCGAGCCAGGTCACGAAGTAGTCATGCCGTGCCACATGCTCCAGTTCGTGAGCCAACACTGCCTCGAGCTCACGATGGTCGAGATGCTCAATCATCCAGGTAGAGAGCAGTATCCTCGGTTGCCACAGGCCACATGTGCATGCCAGAGGTCGATGATAGATTCTCAGTAACACACGAGGTCGTGTCGAGCCGAGTCCGAACCGTTGCGCCAGGCCGTCGGTGAGCGCCTGAAGCTCTGGATCAGCTATTCCTCGACTACGAGCGATGACATGTGCCATGAGTCCGAGTCGTACCAATCCCAGACCAATCGCCCCCAGAGCAACTGCCAGCATCGTGAGCGGCAGCGCGACCCCCAGTAGTGAGTCCCAGGGTGCTATCCCGCGCAGGCAGAGTCCACTGACACCGATTCCAAGACTGACAAGCGGCGCTGCCAGGACAAAACACTGCACCTTGCGTCGCTGTGACCAGTCGCCAAGATGATGCAGGGTACCAATCGTCAGATAGCTGCCAAGCGTGACCAGCAGGATACTTGAAAGGCTGAGAAAGGCATTCACTCCTCTACTCCTTCTCCTCAATCGCTCGACGACGGTTGATCTCGTCCAGCAGTTGGCGGGCGTGTGAGGCGGTCTGCTGATCAGGCAGCGCATTGAGGTTTTCGAGTGTGGCACCGGAGAAATTGATGAGGAGATCCTCCAGGATACGACCTACAAAACGGGAGACGAACTCCTCTTGAGTAGAGTTTGGGTAATAAATGTATGCCTGATCTTGCTTTTCTACTCGCAGCAGGTTTTTTTTGGCCAGGCGCACCATCGTATTCATGACGGTGGTATAGGCAATACTCCGGCGCTCGGCTGCTTGCCGGCGTTCGTACAATGTCTCAAAGACATCGCGCACAGTAGTTCCCCGGTCGACCGGGCGCGCCCAGATATATTCCATAATTTCAGCCTCCAGGTCGCCAAGTACCTTGCGAATACCCGGTCGATCGGGGCGAAATACGCTAATATCGGGTTCGGTTGTCATGTCGCAACTCCTCTCTTCGCAAAAGCCCGGCCTTCCTCTCGCCAACACTGGATGGGTGTCTCCCACTTTCATCTCCTGGAGCAGCGGATACCACCCAGGCATCCGGCTTCGCTGCCCATCCAGACAGGCACTCACCCACCTGATCCCACGGGGACAGTTGGTGCGGGGCCCATTCCTCCAATCGCCCCTAGTATAGGATATTCTGGTACACTTGTCAAAGTACACGCAGTAGAAGTACAATTAGAATAGGTACTATCAACAGTCGTAGGATGATCAACAAAGCGGGAGCGTTCCATAGCAGCTAGAGAAGTGCAGGCTGTAAGACAGGACCGGGCAGGCTGTTGCGACAACGAGCAGAGGGCGATGATACTTCTCGCTCGGATGGCGGATATGCTGGTAACGGTGGCATCGCTCTCAGGCGCCAGGCCAGGAATGCCACTGTTGTTGATGGGGTGGCTGTCATATATGGAGCTAAACCTACGCTAAGCGGACGAAGAGAAGCAATAGGAGATAATGGGCATGACACGTAGGTCTCGGACACAGAAGCGTCCAGCGGTAAATGCGGCGCCGCGAAGTGATGTCGCCCAGTCTGTCACCTCGGCCGCAACGCCCGGTGGATTCACAGCCTTGTGGGAGAGCGTTGCGCAGGAGATACTGGCGGTGACGTACTGGTTCGATCCAGCCCCGCATCCGAAGCCCTATCGAGTCAGGGTCAGGTTTTCCGGGCGCCGCGTCGATGTGCAGGGGCGGATGCAGGCTGGCGATCGCTTCGTCCAGGACGAGACGATCGAGGAAGTCGTCCCCGGGAGTGGTCCGATATCACTCACGGCCCGTGTCCGCGGCATCAATGCTGGTGAGTGGGTCGTGACAGCGCGCATGCTGGAGTCTGCTCACCCTACACGTGGGTCGCAGGAGCAAGAGAACGCGACCCCTATGGCTGGACGCAGCGGACCAGTCGCTCGGCTTTGGCGCAGGTGGGCGCCGTCCGTGGAGTCGGACGAACACATAAGAACCTGCCTGACGCCCCTGGCCCGGGTGCCGGGGATCTTTCCAGGTATTTGGGGAGCGATGGTGACGCTGGGCTTCGCTGTCGCGCTGGCGCTCCAGTTCCTGGTAATTTCCGGTGACCATCTTGCGGTCGGCCCATGGTGGGCGGTAACACTGGTCGCCATAATAGTCGGCATCGTCGGTGCGAAGATGTGGTACATCGTCCTTTCCCGGCGCGAACACCGCATGAATGGATGGTGCATCCAGGGGTTCATCACTGGCGCCACCCTGGCGGCTGCGATCCTGCTCGTGGTGCTTAAAGTGCCGGCCGGAGCCTTTCTCGACGTGACGGCCCCGGGGCTGCTGGTCGCAATGGCTGTGGGCAGGGTGGGATGCTTCTTCGCCGGCTGCTGCGGAGGGCCGCCTACTGCGTCCCGCTGGGGAGTGTGGTCATCCGATCAACGCGTGGGAGCGCGCCGTATCCCCACCCAGCTGCTGGAGTCGGTGTTCGCCTTGAGTCTGGGGCTGGGGGTACTGGTGGCGGTCTTGGGTCACGGACCGGCGGGCGGAGCCTTCTTCGTTGGAGCGCTGGCGGCCTACATCCTGGGGCGACAAGGTATTCTGCATCTGCGCGCGGAGCCGCGTAAGACGAGGCTGGGTGGGCTGGTCACCACGGCCCTGGCTGCGCTTGTACTCGTCGCAGCCATCGTATTACTCGCCCGATAATCAATGAGGCTTCTATTCTATTCTGAAATCATGCCTTACAATAGGCAGAGGACGTTCCACATCTGGGAGAGAGAAATAGATGAGCAGGTATTATAGCGGCGTGCGGGCGAGACGCTACAATCAGCGCTGGCGCGGCTATACCGAGAAGACGCTAGCAGTAGCAACAGCCATGATCGACATCGCCGCGCTGCAGCGTGTGCCGGAGGAGCTGGGACGTCCGCCTCGGGTGCTGGATATTGCCTGCGGCACCGGTCTCCTCCTCAGGCAGGTGCTTGAGCTCGTCCCGAACGCAGAAGCCTATGGGGTTGATGCGAGCGCGGATATGCTGGCGCAGGCACGAGAGGCCCTCAAGGATCAGCGGCACGTGCAGTTAGAGCGGGTAGAGGTCGATGGTGGCGAAACAGCCGGTCTTCCGTACCCGCCGCAGACCTTTGACCTGATCACCAGCACCAATGCGCTGCATGACATACGAGACCCGGTGGCGTTTCTTTCAGCGTTGAAAGGATTGCTGGCTCCCAGGGGACAGCTGGTGCTAGAAGATTTCACGCGGCGTCGGCCTGCATGGCTCTGGGCGGTATTTGAGTGGCTGATGCGGCGGATCGAAGGGGGACATGTTCGCGCCTATACCATGGCGGAGGCGCAGGCTCTCTGTGCGTTAGCCGGACTCCGCGTTGTCTGCGGAAGGGACTTTCCCATCGACTGGTTGTGGCGCGGCTGGGCGCTGCGTGCAGGCTGAATACGCCGAAGATGTCCAGGAAACACGTGGTTGGTGCAGTCAATGCTAACTCGCATGGTATTTGCCTATATTGTTGATTGGGGCTGGCTGCGTATCGGCCGCCCTACATCTCCATTACCATCCCTCTCCGTGTTTGATGGAGGAGAAGAACACGTGCTACAATTACCAACAGTACTATCGTCAACGGTACGTTGTCAGCTGGAAGGACCTTGCGGCAGCGTTCTCTCAGGGAAGAGAGCCGCACAGGTAATATGAAGTCAGTACCATGATTCCTGAGGCTGCACCACAGAAAACACAACAGCATGAGTACGTTCGAGCAGAGCCGAACGAGATAAAGGCTCCTCAATCGAAAACATATGACACTGTTCATGCGGACGGGCTACCTGCCCACTGGTCGTCTCGTCGTCGGCGAGATGGCTGGTTCTTGCTGGTCGTCCTGCTCCTTGGTATGGGAACAATCCTGGTTCTCTCCCACGTGGGTACCTTATCACAGAAGCAGAGCAACGGTTCGCCGCCTGCTCCACTGCCCACCTCGACGACGAGCGCAACACCTGCGGCGACAGCCAGGGTAATCGTGCGTGTGGCGCAAGTACACCTCTTTCCATTTCCGCCGTCCAACGTTGGCCTGATGCAACCAGCAGTGGATGCGCAGGGGAACGTGTGGGTCGGCGAGATGTCTGCCAATCGCCTTGCCCGTCTCGCTTCTCACACAGGTGTGGTCACGACCTGGAAACCACCAAACGGGAAGTATGGCATTATGACTACGGCGGTAGATACGAAGGGAAAGGTCTGGTTCGTCGAGCAGGGCGCAAACTATATCGGGCGCTTTGATCCGGCCACGCAAACGTTTCGCTCCTTCCCGCTTGGTATCGTGAATGGTCATCCGCTAGGACCGCAAGACCTCCAGTTCGATACCAGAGGCCAGCTGTGGTTTACCGCCCTGCTAGGTGGACGGATTGGACGACTTGACCCAGCGACTGGTGCAGTTCAGACCTGGCCTGTCCCCTCTCCCAATCCAGCTACACCCGCGACACCGTTCAGCCTCACTGTGACACCCGATGAGCAGGTCTGGTTCGGTGACATTACCGGGGGGGTAGTGGGCCATCTCAACCCGGCCACAGGCCGTATCACGCTCTACCATCTGGCGGACTCGCAGGTGGAGGTCTTCGCGATGGCACATGATAGCAGGGGTCATATCTGGTTTACCGAAATAGCACCAGGGAGACTTGGTATGATTGACACGACGACCAACAGCGTCACCGAACTGCCGGTACCAACTCTGTTTGGCAAACCCGCCGCCCTCTACGGCCTGGTCGTTACGCATGATGGGAATGTCTGGTTCGTAAACAACAGCGCTGGTATGCTTGTACGCTATGCGCCTGGGGAGGCCCCGTATACGTTTTTCCAACTTGCTCTGCCATCAAGCGGGCCTTTCGGCCTCACGCTTGATGCAGCTGGAAAACTGTGGTTCACTGCTGATGGCCCGTCAGCCAACTATGTTGGCGCAGTCACTCCCTAGTTCCTGGCTATCGCTTAAACATCGAAGATGCGAGCGATGTCATTCCGGCTCTATCTCTGCTTGATCGCAGATGAAGCTAGCTTTGCCAGGGCATTTCCTGCTCTTGCGGGTACTCTCCTTGTGGTTGATCGTACTCCTGCTTTGGCTGTGGATCTCGGGAGGTTTCTGGCATGCGCCGCAGAGGCTGATATCCCCGTTCATAGGATTGATAGGAGTCGTGTGACTGTGGTGTGTATGGCATCGTTGGCGTCTTCGGGTTCAGCCAGCGTGCGACCAGCCAGACGACTCCCACCACCAGAGCAACAAAGAGCAGCATTCCTAGCGGCATCCAGAACATCATTGCATACATTCCGGGACCACCCATCATTTCATGACCACCCATCTTAGGGGTTCTCCTTCGTTCTCTTCTGGAGAACAATACTCATCTAATCTAGCAGTTCCTCTACAGATGATAACATACCTGCCGCATCTCTTATTTCGTAGACGCGAGACGACGTTCGATCTCACGTCGGAGTTTCCGTTCGGACGGTCGACCATACGAGAAAGGTATACCATCGAGGAAGATCCCAGGTGGAAACAACACTCCGCTTCGCTCGGCAAGCGCCTGTCCTTCAGACGAATTCAGATCGAGTGTTATTACCGACAACTGGTACTCACCTGAGAGGCGGTCGAGTATTGCTTTGGCCTGCTCGCAAAACCCGCAATGTTGCTGGGTGAGCAGAAGCACCTTTATAACTACGATGATCCTCCTTTGAGTCCCGCGCGGATGTCGGCGATGAGATTGGACACCGGGACATACATCGTGTAGTTGGGCGACCCACCGTAGTCAGCCCGCCAGCGGATGCGCCCATCGGGGCCCACGGCGATGAAGGTATGCCCATCGCGGCTGCTGCCCATCATGCCGTACCCATTAGCCGTATAAGCCCGCGAGACGGCCAGTTGTGGGTCGGAGAGGACGGGTATCGTGAGACCCTCGTCGGCCACCTTCTGCTGCAGCGCGTTCAGGGGATCGGTCGTAATGCTCACAATGGTGTCGATGCCCAGCGCCTGGAACTGACCGATGTTCGACTGGATGTCCTTGAGCTGATCCCAGCAGGGTTGGCAGGTCAGCCCCTCCTGGAAGTAGAGCAAGACGGTCTTCCCGCGCTGAGAGGCGAGATCGAACGTTCCGCCCGCGGTGGACGGGAGTTGGATGGCGGGGGCCTGCGCGCCCGGACCCGGACTTCCCACCTGAAAGGCGTACTGCCCTGCCTGGCCTGTGCCTGCGGATGATCCACCCTGATTATTGAGGAAGAAGATCACCCCGAGCGCGAGTACCGCCACGCCAACAATGATGGCGACCAGCAGGCCGGTACGCAGGCCGCGTCTCTTCCGCGCGTATCTGTTACGGGAAGAGGGAGCCTTCTTTGGAGGTGTGGTGTTCCTCTTCCCCTGCCCGGTTTTCACTGTTTTGGTATTCAACTGGCTCCTCCTGTGTCTGTATGATGGGTACTTCTGTTTCTCGTGATGAAGCGGTTCCTTCACGCTCCTCGCCTTCATCCGCACGCGCCCCGACCTGCCGCAACGCATACCAGCCAAGGCCGCCAATGAGCGCGAGCAAGATGACTGCGCCAGCCCAATTCGGGAGCCAGGAGAGGGCGTTCGTGATCACCTGGCCGACGTGCTGCAAGCCGACCGCGAATTGCTCTTGCCAGTCAGCCAGGGGGGGCATAGAGCTGTATTGCAGCCCGACCCACAACATGGATCCTCCAATGAGCGCGAGCAAGAGCCCGCTGGCCAGGTTCGTCGCGGTCAGCGTGCTCCGCAGGGGACCGAGCCGCCAGGTGAACGCGCGCGGTTGGAAGAGACGGCTCACTCTCCCGCCAACGCGTTCCCAGAGGAGCGCAATGGCGAACAGCGGGGCGACCATCCCAAACACGTAGGCAGTGCCCAGTCCGAGCGCAAGCCAGAACGAGGAGGCGACGCTGGAAAGGGCGATCACCCCGGCGAGCACGGGCGCGCAGCATGAACTGGCCATCCCTGAGAAGATGCCGAGCGTGTAGACGCTCAAGACCCCGGTCTTGCCACCCGCGCGTCGGCCCGGCATGGGCAGGTGCATCTGCCCACCGAGCAGCACGTAGATCGCCAAGGCGAGCACGACGAGCCCACCGGTGACGTAGATGGCCGTGTGCTGCGCCGTCAGGAGTCGCTGCAGCACCGCGGCCCCAAGCGCGATGGGGAGGATGATCGTCGCGATGCCGGCGGCGAAGAGGAAGGTCATCGCCACCAGCACCCGGCGGTTTGGGAACGAGCTGGCGAAGTAGGCGGGGAGCATGACCGAGATGCAGCACGGCGCAAACAACGCGATGGCGCCCGCGATCACTGCGGCCAGCACCGATCCACCGAAGAAGATGCTACTGCTCATGACGTCTTACACCTTTCAAGGGGCAGCAGGAAACATGCTTAACTCGATTACTATGGCTGTGGTAGCCACTGCCGCATTCCAGCCTCTAGCCCGATTTCTTGACTCCTAAGATCGGACTGACTACTTGAGTCAAGCGTCTCAAAATAGAGCCGTTCATGCCCCTGGGCGTCTATGATGAACGATTTTGGATCATGCACCACTTCCCCGTCTGAGCCGACCTGGACATACACATTGTACAGGTGGTAGACGGACCAGAGTTGTTGTGCCGTGCCTGTGAGGAATACCCACTGGTGCAACATCCCGTGGGCGATAGACCAGGCTTGCACCGCAGCGACGCTGGTTGCAGTCGGATTGGCATTGATAGCGACCAGTTCTACCCGACTGGCCGCAGGGGCACCCAGCGCAACCTTGGCATCATACATAATCTGGGCGGTCAGTGGGCAGAGGGTCTTACACCGCGAGTCGATGAAAGCCAGCACGACCTCGTGACCGCGCAGGGAAGACAGGGCGACTGAGTGACCGAACTGGTCGGTGAGCTTGAAGTCAGGCGCGAGATCGCCCGTCATGGGAAAACCGCCAATGGCATAGTTCGCCGGGTTCGTCGACTGCGCGGCTGTCTGGTTGCGAGGCATGGTGAAAAGCCTGATGCCCCAGACGGTCGCGGTAATCATCACGAGTGCTGTCGTGGCAATAAAGGCAGTTCGAGTGAGTTTCTGCATAGCATCTGGATGCCGCATGGTTCTTTCCTTTCACCAGACACCTGTTAGAGTGCGTCACGCCCACCGTTTTTCCCCAACGCTTACCTCTCCCTGCTCGGCTACTTGCTCGTCGCGCGGTCGACCACTGGCGGGGGGCTGGTTCGCTTGTGCTGACTGACTCCCTTGCATCCTCCCTATCATCACCAGCATAGAAAGCGGACACGCGACCACAAGCAGCAAGGGCAAAGCCGCCAACACGAGCTGCGGTGCCACGACCCAAACGGCCAGTCCTACTACCGCCAACACGACCAGAACTTTCCAGTTCAGGCACATCTGCATGCAGTCCCAGATGGCCCTGAGGGGAGAAATATACTGCGAGGAAATGGGTGTTGAGGTGACAGTCGTTGCGAGAGGCTTCTCCTGTGGCCTGTCCTTCCACTGCGCAGCAGCATCAGGTGGTGTGTGCTCTTTCCCCTGGCGCATCATCAACCACATCATCAGACCCATGCCGAGCGGGCAAGCTAAGAAGGGCAGGAGTGATAAAATGTATTGCATGGACATGTTCCTCCAAAGTATAGTGTTTATTCAGTACCACTGTACTACTCTTGACTATAGTATAGGGGACAGTGTTACAATTGTCAAAGGTACTATCGGCAATAGTAGATGGGTTGCTGCAATGCGCTTCCCTTCTTTCTGATCTTGTTGAGAAAGCGAAGAAGGGTTACCATGCGTCTGACGCCTTTATGACGATCGGGCTATCGAAAAGCATCGTCATTGCAAACTGCAAACAGGTGTTTGGAAGAGGAGTGTGATTTATGAGCAAGCAACGCGCTCGTCAAGCCACGAGGCAAGAACAACGTCGAGAGGCCGAGCTTCGGCGTAAAGAGGAGCAGCGGCGTGCCGCCAGAACAAAGCGCATCACGACCGTCAGTATCGTCGCTGTAAGTATCCTGGCTGTTGCTGCCCTGGTCTATTTCGCGATTGTGCAGAGCCGGGCACCCGCTAATGCTGCGTATCCAGTTACAGATGGTATCTCATGCGATACTAATGAACATGCTGACTATCACATTCATGCCCATGTCACCATGTACATCGATGGGAACAAGATGCCTGTTCCTGCGCAAGTTGGTATTGCTCCTGATAGCTCCTGCCTGTATTGGTTACACACGCACGCCAACGATGGGGTGATCCATATCGAGGCTCCCAATGGCGTTTCCATTACCCTCAAGAACTTTTTAGATATCTGGCGCCTGCACTTCCAGCAATTGGGCTATCCCAGCGAGCTCAATCAAACAACTGGTTGGCAGGTCTACGTCGCTGGGAAGCCGTTTACCGGTGATCTTCGTGCGATTCCACTGCAAAGTCATACCTTGATTACGTTGGCATACAATAGTCCGGGGGTGCAGCCCGATACTACTTACCCGTGGAATGGTCAATAGGAACGACCTTGCAAAAGGTACTCCCGGCTATGCTATGGTAGTATCTATAGAGGAATGTGAGAGATGACCCAGCAAGTCAGCAAAGCGCAACCCGAACGGCAGGTGGCCCAGGCTGAGCGACAGGAGTTGAAGGCCGAACTGACTGAACAGGCCGCGTATCGTCCGCGCAGACCAGGGAACCGGCGTCGAACGATTACCTTGATCGTCTTCGCTGTCGTGGCCGTTCTTGTGGGACTGGTGAGTGTGTTCACCCTGCTGCCCGCTTCGACACCATCGTCTGGAGGTGTACCTGTAGGTGCAGTTGCGCCAACATTTAGGTTACCCGTCTATGGTGGAGAAGGAAGTGGCTCGATTGATCTACAAGCCTTGCGCGGTCATCCGGCCATACTCAATTTCTGGTCGGAGTCATGCCTTCCCTGCCGGGCAGAGATGCCCTACCTGGAGCGCATCTACAGCCGGTACGCGACGCATGGTGAATTCGTCTTGCTCGGTATCAATCAAGCCGATCCAAAGGAGGATATTGCCCCCTTTGGCAGGGAGTATTCCATTACCTATCCGCTCCTGTTTGATCCGGGAGGCACAGTCAATGCTTCATATGTGGTGACGGCTATTCCGACGACCTATTTTATTGACAGTCAGGGAGTTGTCCGCTCCGTCTTCGTGACGCAACTGAGCCAAAAAACCATGCGCCAGGGACTCGCCTCGGTAGGAATGGTAATACCATGATCGATCACTATGGTCGTTCGCCTGGAAATGAATGCGTTGTTGTAGCTCGATAGTCGGGAGTCGTAGAACGCTATGGATGCATCACAGTTGAGTTTTGGCCTGGCCTTTGTCGCGGGATTGGTTTCTTTCCTCTCGCCATGTATGTTGCCACTGGTTCCCATCTACCTGACGCAACTCGTAGGTCAGAGTGTTGCACAAGCTACTGAGGGGATGGATGGTCGTCCAGCGCGTCTCATCACCTTCTTACACGCAGTGATGTTCGTCTCGGGCTTCACCCTGGCCTTTGTTGCGCTCGGCGCGACCGCTAGCGCCCTGGGAAGTTTTCTCCGTGTGCACCAGTTTCTGCTGCGCCAGATTGGTGGCATCCTCCTGATCATCATCGGTCTGCACCTGACAGGAGTGCTGAGATTACCATTTCTTTACAGGCAAAAGCGTATTACCTTTCGCCCTACACGGCCTGGCTATCTGGCGTCACTGTTGATCGGTCTCATCTTTGCCATTGGCTGGACTCCTTGCATCAGCCTCTTTCTCGGTTCTGTTTTGGGCCTGGCGGCCACGGCTGCAACACTCAGGCAGGGTGTCTTCCTCCTTCTATTTTACTCGCTCGGTATGGGGCTGCCATTTCTGCTCCTGGGTCTGGGCGTTGACCAGGTGAGCAGGCTCTTGAAAAAGCTCAAACCACACCTGGGGAAAATCGAAGTCTTTTCTGGCGTGGTCATGATTGCTGTAGGGGTGATGATTTATTTCAACTGGCTCGTCTACCTGAACCGCTATTTTACACCGTTCATCCGTTTGTGATGGAAGGGCTGGCTGAGAGCTGTGAGACACTCAATCGAGCACCGATTGTCCTGGTTTGCTTTACTGGCACTCAAGTAGATAAGACCTGCCTCTGAAAAAGGGGCATCCCCAGTCATTGGGGATACCCCTTGCGGCCAATACTGTTCAAATAAGAAGAAAGAGGGAAGAATGGCAGGAGAGGGACCCGATCTGACATACTAGGATAAGCAAACGATCCATCAGTCAGAAAGGACCCTCTCATGCCCTACAGACTACGCCATCTCGAGCTCGATGACAAGATGTGTCAACAGGTCAGCTTCACCGTCTTTGAAAAGATCTACCCGCAGGAACTCATCGAGGAACAACTGAGCCTGCACGATGCATGGGAAGAGCGGGAACGAGCGCTCAACATGGTCATCATCATGCCTCTCTTGCTCGCAGCCGCTCTGTGGACGCGACTGGCCTTGCCGCGAGTGCTCGAACGCTTGGCTCGCCCCTTGCATGTGCTGGGCCTCCCTCTGAGAGCGATGCAGGTCAAAGGCTCTGCCATCAGTTACCGCCGCGAGCAGTTGGGCTTGGCCCCCGTCCAAGGCCTCTTTGCGCGCTGTTGTCGACCGATGGGTACGCCTGCGACCATCGGGGCCTATCGCTTCGGCAAACGGCTGATGGCGCTGGATGGCACGATGCAGGATGTGCCCGATACCCAGGCCAATGCCGCCGCCTTTGCCCGGCCCAGCAACCAATATGGCCAAGGGCCGTTCCCCCAGATCCGGCTGCTGGCCCTGAGCGAAGGTGGCAGTCATGCCATCGTCGATGCCACGATCAGCGACCACACGCAGGCTGAGCGGCGCTTAGCCGAGCAGTTGCTGCCCTCGCTTGAACCCGACATGTTCCTCTTGCATGATGCGCAGTTTCCCGGCCTGCGCTTCTGGCAGGCCATCCGTGCTCGCCGAGCACACGTGATGGGGCCGCTGCCCAGCCATCATCTGCCCACCTATCTGCGCCAACTCAGCGATGGCAGCTATTTGGCGGTCTACGTTCCTAGCAAGCAGCAGGAGCAAGAAGGCATCAAACCGCTGCTGGTGCGGGTGCTCGAATATCACATCACCGATGCCCGCCTGGGCGAACCCGATCAACTCTACCGGCTGGCCACCACCTGGCTCAATCCTCGCACCGCTCCGGCCCTCGAGCTCATCGACTGCTCCCATGAACGCTGGGAGGTCGAGGTGGTCCTCGCTGAAATCAAAACCCATCAACGCTTGCAGCAACCCGTGCTGCGCTCACGCACGCCTGATGGCGTGCGTCAGGAGGTCTACGCGCTTCTGCTGGCCCATTATGCCGTGCGCGTCCTGATGCATCAAGCCGCCTGCCAGGCTGATGTAGACCCTGATCGTCTCCGTTTTACGGATGCGGTCTTTGTCCTGTGCGAGACCACTCGCGAGTTGGCCCAGGTGTCGGCTGAGCAACGGGAGCCATTGCGGCAAGAAATGCTGACCCGACTCACGGCTCAACTCTTGCCTCCCCGCCGCTTGCGAGCCAACCCTCGTGTCCTCAAAAAGCTCTACCGCAAATACAAGCGCAAGCCACGCAACCAACCCGCTCCTCCTCCTTTCGATCCAGAGGATCGCTTTCTCGATTTTGTCGTTCTACTTATTTGAACAGTATTGCCCCTTGCGGCCATCGCCGGTGAGCAATCGCACTTTTTCAAGCCGAAGCTCTCACCCTGGCGCGTCGCCTGCGGCGCACGATCAGGAACATCCCGCTCAAAATGCATAAGGGGATGAATATGGTGAGGAACACCTGGGGAGCGCCAAGGGGCAGCCGTGGTAACCATCCCGGAAGATCATGCGACGACTGACCATCTACGACAGCCATGGGGGGCGTGCCAAAAGAGGCCAGGCGTATCACACCCTGGGAACTGACTCCC
>WNGK01009164.1_pt1 | contig 13349 bp, 12 predicted proteins | sample 5400601 | NCBI WGS metagenome assembly WNGK01 (sample SAMN13153376, study PRJNA577476) | soil metagenome | isolation source: 60 cm soil or saprolite under Garry oak tree replicate 1 | place: USA:California | collected 2016-06-15 | reverse complement strand
ACACCGGTTGGGGGAATCGTGCTTCGAGAAAAGCGCGAATAACCGTACCGGATGCCCGGTGAGGCGGAGGCAAGCGCGTGAGCACGGAGTAGATCTCAAGCGCGCAATGGTCGATCAGACGCAGCCCCCCATCGAGCGCCCGTCGCGCGGCTTCGTGACTCTCGTGCCAGGATGCAAAAGCGGCAATTACGACGCTGGTATCTGCCGCCTTCAACGCCGGACGCGCTCCAGCGTGTCTCGAACCTGCTCGGCGGTGAGCTCGGGCAGTTCGGTGTCGGGAACCGCGACCAACCCTTTCCCCCGCTTCTTGAGCCGCATCGGGGTCGGAGCGATTTCGATTTCAAGGCGACCGTCGCCCGCCCGAATCTCCAGCGGCTGGCCGGGTTTCAAGCCCAGGGCTTGTCGCAATGGCTTGGGAACGACGATCCGGCCCGCAGCATCGATGGTAGCTTTCATGGTGCTAAATTTGCCATAAAAATGGCACTACTGCAACCACTACCACGCGTGTCGCGGCAGGCGTCATGCGCTATGCATGCCGGGCACTGGGCGGATGTCCCAGAAGAGACGTAGACTTACGCGTTGGGAGATGACATGGCTCCTCCGCCCGCCCCACGCCCCGACCCCGCCGTCCTGAGCCTCATCGGCAACACGCCGTTGGTGGAGATCACACGTCTCGACACTCGGCTCTGTCGTCTGTTCGTCAAGCTGGAAAGCCAGAATCCGGGCGGCTCGATCAAGGACCGTATCGCCCTGTCGATGATCGATGCGGCCGAGCGCGACGGGCGGCTCAAGCCCGGCGGAACCGTCGTCGAGGCCACCGCCGGCAACACCGGCCTCGGGCTCGCGCTCGTCGCCCGGGCCAAGGGCTATCGCGTGCTGCTGGTCATTCCGGACAAGATGTCCGCGGAGAAGGTGCTGCATTTGAAGGCCCTCGGCGCCGAGATCCGGATGACCCGCTCGGACGTGACCAAGGGCCACCCCGAGTACTACCAGGACATGGCGCAGCGGCTCGCCGCCGACATCCCCGGCGCGTTCTACGTCAACCAGTTTGGCAATCCGGCGAATCCGCTCGCGCACGAGCGCACGACCGGCCCCGAGATCTGGGAGCAGATGGGCCACGACGTCGGCGCCGTCGTGTGCGGCGTAGGATCGGGCGGGACGTTGACCGGCCTGACGCACTTTTTCGCCCGCGTGAGCCCGGCAACCGAAATGGTGCTGGCCGATCCGGCCGGGTCGGTGCTCGCACCCTACGTCGAGACGGGCAAGATCGGTGAAGCGGGCTCGTGGGTCGTCGAGGGCATCGGCGAGGACTTCATTCCGCCGATCGCCGATCTCTCGGGTGTGAAGAAAGCCTATGCGATTCCCGATGCGGAGAGCCTAGCCACGGCGCGCGAGCTCCTGCGCTCCGAGCTGATTCTCGGCGGCTCGTCGGCCGGAACGCTGGTCGCCGCCGCACTTCGTTACTGTCACGACCAGATCGAGGCGAAGCGCGTCGTGACGTTCATTCCGGATACAGGCAGCAAGTATCTGTCGAAGATGTACAACGATTTCTGGATGATCGATCAGGGATTCATCGAGCTGCCGCGCTACGGCGACCTGCGTGACCTCGTGTCGCGCCGCTATGAGGCCGGCGCGATCGTGTCGATCGGTGCCGAGGACACGCTGCTGACCGCGTTCCAGCGCATGCGGGTGGCAGACGTTTCGCAGGTGCCCGTGCTCTCGGGCGACGACGTCGTGGGAATCCTCGATGAATCCGACGTGCTGCTGCACGTGTACAAGCAGCCGGACCGCTTTCGCGACAAGGTCGCCACCGCGATGACCCAGCGACTCGAGACCCTGAACCCGGGCGCGGGCCTCGCCGACCTGCTCGCGATACTCAATAAGGACCACGTGGCGATCATCGTCGACGACGGCCGCTTCTTCGGTCTCATCACCCGCTACGATCTGCTCACCTTCCTGCGGAGAAGCCTGCCGTGAACGACACGACCGCCAAGCACGACAGCAAGATACGGGAAGGATTCGCGACGCGCGCGATCCACGCTGGCCAGGAGCCTGATCCCGCTACCGGCGCGATCATGACCCCGATCTATGCGACCTCGACCTATGTGCAGACGAGCCCCGGCGTGCACAAAGGCTACGATTACGCGCGCACCGCGAACCCGACGCGCGCGGCGCTCGAAGCCTGCGTCGCGGATCTGGAGAACGGCACGCGCGGGCTCGCGTTCGCATCAGGCCTCGCCGGCATGGCCACCGTGCTCGACGCGCTCGACGCCAACGCGCATATCGTAGCGAGCGACGATCTCTACGGCGGGACGTACCGGCTGTTCGAAAACGTGCGCAAACGCTCGGCGGGCTTGAGCGTGAGTTTCGTCGACATGGGCGATCCGGCGCGGCTTTCCGCGGCGATCCGGCCCGAGACGAAAATGATCTGGATCGAGACGCCGAGCAACCCGCTATTGAAGCTCATTGATCTGGCTGCGGTCGCGGAAATCGCGCGCGAGCGCAATCTCATCGCCGTCGCCGACAATACTTTCGCCAGCCCCTGGATCCAGCGCCCGCTGGAGCACGGCTTCGACATCGTCGTGCACTCGGCGACCAAGTACCTGAACGGCCATTCCGACATCATCGGCGGCGTCGTGGTGATCGGCCGGGAGCCGCGCCACGGGCCGCTCGCCGAGCGGCTCGCGTATCTGCAGAACGCGGTCGGCGGGATCATCGGTCCGTTCGACAGCTTCCTCGCGCTGCGCGGGCTGAAAACACTCGCCTTGCGGATGGAGCGCCATTGTGCCAATGCGCTCGAGCTCGCACAGTGGCTCACTACGCAGCGCGAAGTGGCGCAGGTTTATTACCCGGGGCTGCCTTCGCACCCACAGCACGCACTCGCCAAGCGGCAGATGCGCGCCTTCGGCGGCATGGTGACGATCCGGCTCAAGACGGACCTCGCGGGGACCAAGCGCTTTCTGGAACGGTGCCGGCTCTTTGCCCTAGCCGAAAGCCTGGGCGGCGTGGAGAGCCTGATCGAGCATCCGGCGCTGATGACCCACGGCTCGATTCCCGAGGCTCAGCGCAGCGCGCTCGGCATCGACGACGCTCTGGTACGACTCTCGGTCGGGATCGAAGACGTCGATGATCTTCGCCGTGACTGGGATCCAGTTTTCGGACCTGAAATTGGGCACCGGCCTCCGCCGGGGCGACGATTGCGCGGCCTGGCGGACACGGTCGGCTTCGCGCATCTCGACCGCCAGATGGACGAAGTAATGAAGCGTATCAAGGCGCGGGACGGAGCCGCGCCGGAGCGCATCTTTCGGGAAAAGGCCGTGTCCGCCGGCGACCGCTGGCGCATGGCGATCGCACCCCACGACGATTACGCGTATGTCGGCTCCCTGTACCCGCTCGTCCTTGCCAATATCAAGGCCTGCACCGTCATCGTGTTCGGCGTCGCGCACAAGGCCAGGCAGCTCGGCCTCGAGGATCAACTCATCTTCGACAGCTTCACCCACTGGCACGGGCCGTACGGCGACATCGCAGTGTCGCCGCTTCGTGAAGAGATCATGGAGAGCCTCCCGCAAGGCAGCTCGCGGGTGAGCGACGAGATGCACAGCATCGAGCACTCGGTGGAAGCGAAGCTCCCGTTCCTGCAGTACTACGACCGCAATGTGCAGTTCGTGCCGATTCTCGTGCCGTACATGTCATACGCACGCATGAACGAGCTCGCCCTGCCGCTTGCGCACACGATCGCCGCCATCCTGGACGAGCGGCGCCTGCAGTGGGGCCCGGATATCGTTCTGCTCTCATCGACCGACGCCGTTCATTATGGCGACGAAGGTTGGAACGGCAGAAACTTCGCGCGCTACGGCGCCGACGCGCAAGGCTATGCCAAGGCGCTGCTGCACGAGCAGCGCATCATGAGCGATTGCTTCGACGGCGAATTGCAGCCAGACAGGATCGAGCGGTTCACCCGCTATACGCTCGACGACCACGACCACCGCCAATACAAGTGGACGTGGTGCGGACGCTATTCGGTTCCGTTCGGGCTGCTGGTCGCCTGGCATCTCCAGCAACGGCTGCGCGCGAAGCCGTTGACAGGGACGATCCTGGGCTATGCCACGTCAATCGACCATCCGCAGATCCAGGTCGACGACCTCGAGGGGATGGGCGTCACCGCGCCGGCGACGCTGCGCCACTGGGTAGGCTATGCGTCGATCGGATTCCGGTGACGCGACGGCGGTATCCGTTCAGGCTTCCGGTCGCGTCACCGAAAGGTCTCATCGCCGGTACGGGACCCGTTTCTAGGCCATCGCCGCAACCGCTCTCCCCGCCAGCACCGACACCAGATGCGCGCGGTACTCGGCCGATCCGTGCAGGTCGTTGTTGAGCCGATCGGCGGGGACCTTGACGGCCTTCGCTGCATCAGCCGTGAAGCTCTTCGCCAGCGCATCCTCGATCGGCTTGGAACGGTGCACGTGCGACCCCGCGCCGGTGACTGCGACGCGAACGCCGCCCGCAGTCTGCGCAACCAGCACGCCCACCAGAGCGAAACGCGACGCGGGCTGCGGGAACTTCACGTACGCCGCCTTCTTCGGGACCGGGAAGCTCACCGCGGTGATGATCTCGTCGTCGGCGAGCGCGGTCTCGTACATGCCTCTGAAAAAGTCATCGGCCGCGATCTTGCGCTTGCTGGTGTGTACGGTCGCGTTCAAGGCTAGCACCGCCGCCGGGTAATCCGCCGCGGGGTCGTTGTTGGCGAGCGAGCCCCCGATCGTGCCGCGGTTTCGAACCTGGCGATCGCCGATGCCCTCGGCGAGCGCGGCGAGAGACGGGATCGCCTGACTGACGGTCGATGACGACGCAACCTCGGCGTGGGTCGTGAGCGCGCCGATCACCACGGCATCGCCCTCTTTCTTGATGCCCTTCAATTCGGCGATGCCGGACAGGTCCACGACGGTGCCCGGGTTCGCCAGCCGCAGCTTCATCGCACCGACCAGGCTCTGACCTCCGGCGAGCGCCTTGCCACCGGTTTTCGCCAGCGCCGCGGTCGCGTCGGCCACGGATTTCGCGCGTTGATATTCGATTGCGTACATGATCAGGGTTTCCTCTCAATGTTTCGCGGTCTGAAGCGCGGCCCACACCCGGTGCGGCGTCGCCGGCATGTCCAGATACGTGACGCCGGCCGGAGCCAACGCATCGTGCACCGCGTTCATGAGCGCCGCGGGCGCGCCGATCGCGCCCGCCTCGCCGCAACCTTTTACGCCCAGCGGATTGTGCGTGCACGGCGTCACCTTGGTTGCGACCTTGAACGACGGCAGATCGTCGGCGCGCGGCATGGCATAGTCCATGTAGCTCCCGGTCAGGAGCTGGCCGCTTTCCTCGTCGTAGACGCAGCACTCGAGGAGCGCCTGGCCGATGCCCTGCGCCAGACCGCCGTGGACCTGGCCCTCGACGATCATCGGATTGACGATATTGCCAAAGTCGTCACACGCCGAGAAGTTGACGACTTGCACGACGCCGGTGTCCGGATCGATCTCCACCTCGCAGATGTGCGTGCCGGCAGGGAAGGTGAAGTTCGTTGGATCGTAGAACGCGGTCTCGTCGAGGCCCGGCTCGAGCTTGTCCAGCGGATAGTTGTGCGGCACGTACGCCGCCAGCGCGACTTCGCCGAACGCCTTGCTGCGATCGGTGCCGGCGACGGTGAACTTGCCGTCCTTGAACTCGACGTCCGCCTCCGCCGCTTCCAGCAGGTGCGCCGCGATCTTGCGTCCCTTGCTGACGATCTTGTCGAGCGCCTTGACGATCGCCGTGCCACCGACGGAGAGTGAACGCGATCCGTAGGTGCCCATGCCGAAAGGAATGCGCCCGGTGTCGCCATGCACGATCTCGACGGTCTCCATCGGGATGCCGAGCCGGCTGGCGACGACTTGCGCGAAGGTCGTCTCGTGTCCCTGGCCGTGACTGTGCGAGCCGGTGAATACGGTGACCCCGCCTGTCGGGTTGACGCGGACCTCGCCCGCTTCGTACAACCCGGCCCGTGCACCGAGCGCGCCGGCGATGTTCGACGGCGCGATACCGCACGCCTCGATGTACGCCGCATAGCCGAGCCCGCGGAGCTTGCCGCGCTTCGCAGCTTCGGCTTTCCGCGCCGGGAAGCCCTTGGCGTCGGCGATCTTCATCGCCTCGTCGAGGCACGCATCGTAGCCGCCCGTATCGTAGGTAAGCGCGACCGGCGTCTGGTATGGGAATGTGCGAATGAAGTTTCGCCGGCGAAGCTCGTCCTGGGGAATGCCCATCTCGGCGGCCGCGGCATGGACCAATCGCTCGACAACGTAAGTCGCTTCCGGCCGGCCCGCGCCGCGATAGGCGTCGACCGGCGCCGTGTTGGTGAACGCAGCGGTAACTTCGCAGTAGATGACCGGCGTCGTGTATTGGCCGGCAAGCAGCGTCGCGTACAGGATCGTCGGGATGCACGACGCGAACGTCGACAGATACGCGCCCATCGCCGCAGTCGTTTGTACGCGCATCGCCAGGAACTTGCCGTCCGTGTCGAGCGCGAGCTCCGCGCGCGTCACGTGATCGCGGCCGTGAGCGTCGGAAAGGAACGATTCGCTGCGCTCGGCCGTCCATTTGATCGGGCGGTTGACCTGCTTCGACGCCCAGACCATCGCCGTCTCTTCCGGATACAGATAGATCTTAGAGCCGAACCCACCGCCAACGTCGGGCGCGATCACGCGCACTTTCGTTTCGGGAAGGCCGAGCACGAACGCGGTCATCAGCAGCCGCTCGACGTGCGGGTTCTGGCTGGTGACGTAGAGCGTGTAGCTCTCATCGGCACGGCTGTAGCTCGCTACAGCGGCGCGCGGCTCGATGGCGTTGGGGATCAACCGGTTGTTGACGATGTCGAGCTTGGTGACGTGCGCGGCCTTGGCGAACGCGGCATCGACCGCGGCCTTGTCGCCAATGGCCCAGGTGTAGCACTTGTTTCCGGGTGCGCCATCGTGGATTTGGGGCGCACCGGATTTCAGCGCCTCGACCGGATTGACCACCGCGGGCAGGACGTCGTAATCGACCTCGATCAGCTCCGCGGCGTCCTTCGCCTGGTCAGGCGTCTCGGCGATCACCATCGCCACGCCGTCGCCGACATAGCGCACCTTGCCCTGCGCCAGCAGAGGATGCGGCGGCTCCTTCATGGGCTGCCCGTCGGTGCCGGTGATCAACCAGCCACACGGCAGGCCGTTGACCCCTGACAGGTCTTCGCCGGTATGGATCGAAACGACGCCGGGCGCGACCTTCGCCTTGCTCGTGTCGATCTTTCGGATCTTGGCGTGAGCATGCGGCGAGCGCAGGAAATAGGCGTGCGTGTGCTGCGGCGGATTGACGTCGTCGGTGTATTGGCCGGCACCGGTCAGGAAGCGTACGTCTTCCTTGCGGCGGATCGACTGGCCGATGAAGTCGAGGTCGTTTGTGCCCATGATCTATCTCCTCATTGCAGCGGCGCCCTGAGCCACCGCCTTGACGATGTTCTGGTAGCCGGTGCAGCGGCAGAGATTGCCTTCGAGCTCGGCGCGGATCGTCTTCTCGTCGGCATTGGGATGCCTTTGCACGAGGTCGATCGCGCTCATCACCATGCCCGGCGTACAGAATCCGCACTGCAGGCCATGGCATTCCTTGAACGCGGCCTGCATCGGATGCAGCGCGCCGTCGGTCGCGAGCCCCTCGATGGTCGTGACTTTCGAGCCCTCGGCTTGCGCGGCGAGAATCGTGCAGGCCTTGACCGCGTTGCCATCGATGAGCACGGTGCAGGCACCGCATTGCCCGGTATCGCAGCCGACGTGGGTGCCGGTCAGCGCCAGGTGGTTGCGGATGAAGTCGACGAGCAGCGTGCGCGGATCGATTTCCGCGCGCGCCGCCTTGCCGTTGACGGTGAGTGACAACGAGACGGACACGGTCGTTCTCCTTCAGTGGGATGACGCAGAATGAAGCTGTTGTGAACGCAAAGACACGACTTGGGATTGGTGACGCACTACTGCGCGCTGGCCGATTAAGGATACTCCCGGGTCAAGTCAACGGCAATGCGAAGCGGCTGGACGTTCGGCTCAAGGCGCGGACCAGCCGGTCGTGATGCCGGCCCCGCTGAACTGTCCGCGTTCGCCAATGAAGACTTCGGTGCCCATACCGACGAAAGCGACACCGACGACGAATCCCGCGACGCACATCAGCCCCCAGGCGATCGTCGTAAGCCTGAGCTCGGTCGCGATTGCGACCAGCGATCGTGGAGGACGGCGGATGAACTCGGCGGGCGCGAATTCCGCCGCCAGGCGCTCGCGGCTCAGCGCGTGCAGCGCGCTGCCGGTGGCGATACGCCAGGGCAACTGGATCAGCGCGAGCAGACCCTCCACGAAGCCGACGAGCGCGTAGGCTAGAAGCGACGCGAGGACGGCGCCGAACAGCACAAGAACGACGCGACCCTGCGCATCGGCGGCCCCGAACGCGGTCCAGGCCGAACGCGCGACCCGCGGAGTCTGTCGCAGCACCCCGAGGACGTACTCGACGATGCCGGTCGCGCTCGACGTCCGATCGGTCTCGCCGGCGTAGACCTTGAGCTTCTTTTCCAGGCCGAAGATGAAATCGTCGAAGCCTTCCTCGTAGAGTCCCGCAGCGAATTTCGGCAGCAGCGTCGCCTCGACCAGGTGCTTGGCTTCCACGTCGGGCAGCGGCCCCTCGAGGCCATAGCCTACCTCCAGACGAACCGTCCGTGGGTCGCGAAACACGAAAAGGACCATGCCGTTATCGGCACCTTTCGCACCGATCCTCCAGGCGTTGGCCGCCCGGGCCGTGTAATCCTCGATCGCGCCCGATGGCGCGCTCCGCTCGGTCACGATCAGGACCGATGTGTGCAGGAAGAGGGGCAAGTATTGCTGAAGATACTCGCTTTTCGCTCCCGCGTAGCCTGGGGAGACGAGTCCCCCGCGGTCGTCGAACCAGTGCGCAGGCGGTGCAGGCGGCGTGTCGAGCGATTTGCGCGGGAGGAGCGCCGCCGCGACCGCAAGGAGCACGAGCGCGGTCGCGCCCGCCGCAAGCGCTGCGCCGTGCCGTGCAGCGAACGACCCGCCCTGCCGGGCATCCATGGCAGCCGAGGCGTCGGCGACGACCGGTGATCCTTGTGGTGGCATCGTCGTCACCGCAGCGTGAAGGCCTCACCACCGCCGCGGTCCGGACCAAGCCTCACACTCGTCTCGAACTCGAGGTCCTCGTTATCGACAGCCTTCGCCTGCAGCTGACCCCCGCCGTCCGCCACGAAATAGAACCGGAAGTTCGGATTCTCGCTGATCGAGAAATCGACCTCCGCGCTCATGACAAGCTTACCCGCGTAGCTCACCTTCACCTGGCGAACGAAATGCGGCGACGCATAGTTGCGTGTCACCTGATCCATGGCGAGCCCGGAATCATTCGGATGGCTGATCATCAGCTGCGCCAGGGCGGGCTGCCCGGGAATCGCGGAGTCATCGACGCGGAGGCGCATTTTGCCGAGGTTGGCCTTGGCTGCCACCGCGTCCTTGCCCGAAGGCGCCGAGCAGCCGCCCGACGCCTTGACGTAGTTGGCGGTCATGTACAGTTTGCCGTCGTTGGTCCGCGCGATCGCCCGCACATGCGTGTACTGCTCGACCCGAATGCGTGTCTCGATGTCGGCGCGCCCGCTCTCGGGCGTGAAATCGAACACCGCCGCGATCGGCGACGGGTTGTTGTCGACGACCAGCCAGATCCTTTCAATGAAGCGTTCTCTCGTCTGCGGGAACTGCGACCGGATCGCGACCGGAACGATGGCCGCGTCCTCGGCGCGCCTGGGCGTGACCAGCGTGATGACCTTGTCGGCGGCTTCGAGCGGCGCATCTGAAAATACGCTCGTGTATACCTTCTTCCACACGACACTGTCGGCGGGATCAACGTCCTGGGCTCGCGCCACGCTGGCAGCGGTCAGGGACAGTCCAAGCACGACGCTGAGGAAACGCCAAGTCATCTCGACGAGCTCCATACGCTTCACAATGGCCCGCCTTGCCCCATTCCGGCCCGGCGAGCGTCAAGTGACGACAATATTACGCTTCGGCGCTCACTCCCACTCGAGCTCCGCATAGGCGGCACTGACATTACGCCTCTGAAACTGGTCGCACAAAAGCCATTGCTCGCATCCTGCGTCGACCGATGCGAGCGTCTCGGCCAGCGTGCGCTTGGCCTTGATGGCCGCGCGCACGTCGTCCCGGAGACGTTTCAGGTAGCGTTCCTCGGGGGCGATCGCCTCCGGCCAGCCGAGCGCGCGGCCGTGCCCTGGGATCGCGACGCTTGCGCGGACGGTCTTGATCTCGTCGATCGCCGCCAGGAAACCGCGCAGGCTGCCGTCGACAACCGGTACGTGTCCGACGAAGAGCAGGTCGCCGAGCCAGAGCGTTCCGCTGGTCTGGTCAAAGACCGTGAGATCGTTGTCGGTATGCGCGGTCTTCCAGGCTCGCAGCGTCAGCATCCGGCCACCGAGATCGAGCTCGTCGGTCGAGGCCACCGAGCGCGTCGGCGGCACGATGCCACTCTGGTCCGCTGCGTCCCCCAGGTCCCGCTTCAACGCATTGAGGTAATTCGGACCGCGTCGCTGCAGGGCATCCGCGAGGCGGACGTGACCGACGAACTCGGGCCGATCCTGGGCAAACGCCGGATTACCGAAGACATGATCGGGATGCCCATGCGTATTGATGACATAGCATATCGGCACGGCGGTGACGCCCCGGATGGCTTCCCGCAGCGCGTGACCCACGGCATACGTGCCCCCGGTATCGATCACGGCCACGCAACGGCTGCCCACGACGAACCCGAGATTGGCAATATCGCCACGGTTCGCACGGCTCATCTCGGCTTGTTGCCCGTAGTGTACGTACACGCCGGGCGCAGGGTTCTCGAGCGCGAAATCCGCGACTTCCGGCGGCGCCGCCGTCGCAACGACCGACAACGCAATGATCAACCCGGCGAGAAGGGGCGCAATCCGGCGTCGGTGTTTGCAGCCCGTGGCCACCGCCGCGCCCGGAGCGTCAGTCGCTGCGGATGAAGCAGCGCTTTTTGGCGCTTTCCTGCAGCTCCCGATATGACGCGATCAGCTTGCGCCCGTCTTTGATATCGCGCATGACGCCTCCGCGCTCGCCCGCAATCGTAATGCCGTTCGCAACGGTGGAAAGATCGACCCACGTGCTGTAGGGGACTTTCTCGGCGATCGCGTCGATCGCGCAGGAGCACTTGTACATCGACTCCTGCTGAGCCGCCTTGCTTTCCCTCATGCAGTTGAGAACGAACTCGACCCGCGCCTGGGTGGGAAAGTCATTGGCACGGGCCAGCGGGGCGAAACAAAGGATCAACAACAGAGCGTATCGCATTCGCATCGATGCTCCCCCGCTACCTTATTCGACGAGATCGCCGCGCTCGTTGACCAGCGGAACAGCGTATTCGCGGAGGATCGCCGTAACGGCGGGTCGGTTCTCCGCGATGAGCTTCTCGACGGTCGCCTTCCATTCGGGCTCCCCGTATCGAACGCCCATCGCGATTTCGTAATCGAACTTGACGCCGGGTTCCGATTTGAGAGGAATCACGGTCAGGGGTACGTTCGTGACCCGCTTGGCGTAATAGCTCCCGACAGGCCCCCAGACGATTGCGGCGTCGATCTTGCCCTGCGCCAGGTCTTTGTCGACGATGGATCCCGGATACTGATCCGGATCCGGCGAAAGCATCTGGTAGGGCTTTGCCTGCGCTTCCATTCCGTGCTTGACGAGCCACGCGGACGCGGGCGACTTGTCGTAGATCCCGATCCTTAGCTTGGCTCGAACATCCGGGGACAGCGCGAACAGATCGGGACCGCTCCTCACCTGGTCGAGGCCCTTGCCCTTTGGATACACCAGGACATAGGTGGAATGATAATAGGCCGCGGTGGTCGACGTCTGGTCGTAACCGGCGGGAACGCCCATCACGACGTCACAGCGAAAATCCTCTCCGGGCAACTTGTACCGCAACGTATTGCGGACGAAATTCATTCGTTGCGGGAACGAATAGCTTTGCACCGGAAGTCCCAGTTTTTTTGCGAACAGCTCGGCGATCCTGTTCTCGAAGCCTTCTCCCTTGTCGTTCGCAAACGGAAGATTGCTGGGATCGATGCAGGGGCGGAAGGCCGTCGGCATGTCCGCTGCGTACGCGTCGGCGCTCCCGGCGACGATAGCGCAAGTCACCATCTCCAAGGGCCAACTCCGCAATAACTTGCGTAGCCGTCTCATGGCTCGCGTGCGAGAACGTAGGCGAGATGTCCGTGCAAGCTACTCTGCCGAGTCATGGCTTCATCTCTTCCACCTTTGACTGCGTGATATCGCCGTTCGATCGGCCTTTGAGGTACGCATAGAGTCCGTCGGTGTTTTGCATGACCATCGGGCTGGTCTTGAAGCTCGGCATTCCCTTGTCCAGCCGCCCTTCAGTAACCGTCTTTACGAACTCCTCCTTGCTGAGGGTCTTGAAGCTCTCCAGCAAGGACGGACCTACGAGCCCTTGCTGATTGGCTCCGTGACAACGATCGCACGCGGCCGCCCGCCACGCACGAAACCCGTTCATGGTGACCGGATCAACCTTGACGCCTTCGACGACCTTGTAGGGATGATCCGCTGGCGCGGACTTATCCTTGTCTTGCGCTTCTGTGGGCAATGCTGCGAGCAGACCTCCAGCCAGAACCAACCGTGACAACGTCTGCAGCGATAACCTCATGCGCGCCATCTTTGAGTTAAATCCGAAGTGTCGCCGGTGACCGTGGGACCCCGGGGCGCTGGATCAGTTCCGGCTCGCCCTCGGGCAAGAAAGCGCCGGCGCGGATGCCGCGCCGGCGCTCGAGCGTGTTGCGAGTTAATTGGGAAGCGCGAAGACTGTCAGCGACCCGCCCAGCTCGGTGTAGTCGCGGAGCTCCTTGTAGCCTCCGACCGCGCCCAGGCCGTCCTGGTCCTTTTCGAGCCCGGCAGCCATGCCAATGCCCGCCCAACCACCGATGCCGGAGAAGACACCCACGTATTGCTTGCCCTTGTGCTCATAGGTGAAGACGTTGCCGATGATCCCCGACGGCGTCTTGAACTTGAACAGCTCCTTGTTGATGTCGTTGGCATCGACACATTTGAGGTAGCCCTCGAGCGTGCCGTAGCAGGCGATCCCGCCCGCAGTCACGAGCGCCCCGCTCCACACCGAGAACTTCTCGGCGTGGCTTTGCACGATCTTGCCCGTGCCCGCGTCCCAGGCGATGAAGTTGCCCATGTTCTTCTCACCTTCGGGCGGATACATCGAGAGGGTCGCCCCGACGT
>WNGK01007056.1_pt1 | contig 13350 bp, 9 predicted proteins | sample 5400601 | NCBI WGS metagenome assembly WNGK01 (sample SAMN13153376, study PRJNA577476) | soil metagenome | isolation source: 60 cm soil or saprolite under Garry oak tree replicate 1 | place: USA:California | collected 2016-06-15 | reverse complement strand
CATCGGTCGTGCGCGCTTCAGCATCCGTACTCTGATCCACCAGCACCTGATCCCAGTAGATTTCGAGGTTGCTCATTAGGCGGATGCGTCGCGCGCCCGCCGGCACCCTGCCTGTCAGGTCCACCACAATGGTGCGCTCTAGGCCAGCTGGAAACCCTGCTTCGCCTGTGATCCGCTGCCACTTTCCATCCGGCATCTGCGCTTCAACATAGGGCGAAATCGGCTTGACGCCGGCCTGCCACGCGGCGTACAGCGACGTGGCACTGAAGTAATTCACGTAGCCCGTCATCAGCAAACGAAGCGGCGCTGCGGGCTTCACATCGCCGAGATCGAGCGTCAATGCGTGGAGATTTGCGAAGCCGTCGTATGGCAAAGGCGTGAACCCATTCGCGAATTGGTGGTCGCGGCGGCTCAAAACAGCCATCACGTCGCGGCCCTCGCCGTCCCACGCGCCCAGCGGCAAGTGCGTCTCGCTCGAAGCCACCACACGCCCGGACGCGAACGGCGGATCATCCAGGAAGCGCTCGTCGGGATTCACCTCAACGTTGGCAGGGTGGTCAACTGCAACGAGCCGCAGCTGATCGATGTAGTTCACTTCCTCCATCGGTTCGATGAACCGCAGACTGAGCTTGCCATCCACGCCGGCGAGTTGCGCGCCATCCACCTTGATCCACTCGACTGGATTCGGTGTGTTGCGCCGCGTCGGCGTGAACCAGTGCCCCACCACCGCTGCACCGATCACGTCTGTCACCAGCTTGTATTTCTTTCCATCCCAGGCAAATAGCACCGGGCACGAACTACCGCGACGGTCGGCCTCCTTCATCGGAATCACGGCTCGCCCATCGGCAAGTTTGGGCAGGTCCACTTCGTCCTGCAGCACGCCGGTCGGCCACAGAATTCGCAGAAGATCGATCCCATTTGCCTGCCCTAGTCCGACGAGTATCTGTGGCGCAGGCTGCGTCTGATAGCCCACCGACCCAGCCAGCTCCCACTTCTGCCAGTGGCCATTCGCGAAGATTTCCACCTTCACACCGAGAGCGGTTTTGTTGTCGGCGTAACCGCTCAAATCCAGTCGCGCAAAATGGTTCTTGTTCGCGCCGACGTTGCGCAGCAGCACGGGCGGCGCATTGAGTTGCGTCACAATCAGGTCGGCCGCGCCGTCGCCATCCACATCGGCGGCGATCAGCCCACGCGGATTGTTTAGAGCGACTTTGTCCAGACCCAGCGAGCGGCTGACGTCGTCGAAGCTTCCGTCGCCGCGATTGCGCAACACCCGCACCCGCGGGCCGTTTGCTGTTTCGACGATTACCGCCAGATCGATCCATCCGTCGTTATCGATATCGATCGGCGTCAATCCCCATCCACGCTGCGCGCCATCAAGCGGAAGCTCCACACGCTCGAAGCGTCGGCCCAGGTGATTCGCACCCTCCACGTTGCGCCACAGCGAAAGACCCGGCGCGCCCGCGTGCGTCACGGCGATATCCATCCAGCCATCCTTGTTGAAGTCCAGAACGGCGATACCTTCGCTGGCCGGCAGCTTCACGCCTTCGTACGTTGTTGCGCAACAACACATTCGGCGCATCGCCGGCCTTCATACCGGAGCCGGTGACCAGCAGGTCGAGATCGCCGTCATGGTCGAAGTCCACCAACGTAACGCCCGAAGGCCGATTGCGCGCCGCCAGACCCGCCTCCACCGTCGCATTCTCAAACTTGCCTTTCCCCAGGTTGTGGAACAAGAGCACAGCATCATCGAGCGCAACCGCAAGATCGTTCAACCCGTCGCCGTCGTAATCGCCCACGGCACACGCCACCGCGTGCCCTGATGCCTTGAGCCCTGCCGCCTCTGTATCCAGTTGTTCAAAGCTTCCGTTCACGGCACGGTGCAACACGCTGATCGCGCGCTCGCCCGATTGCATCAGCACCAGGTCCATCGCACCCGAGCCCGTCACATCCAACATGCAAGCGCCCCCGGTGAATGAAGCGGCCCCTGCTTTCGACGCCGACGCCCTGGCAATCATCGGATGAGCTTCCAGCGTCACCGGGATCATCGCCCGACTCGCGGTCTCCGGCTCTTCGATGGGAGTAACAGTCGAGTAGCGCCCCTGCTCGCCGTAAGCCAGCCCGATCGCCGCCGATATCTTCGCGCTCGTCAGATGCTGAAAACGCTTGAAGTGATCCTTGGCCTCCTGCGTGTGCCCGGCCCGTTGCAGTGCCCGCGCCAACGCAAACTCTGCCGACGCGTGCAGCGGATTCACTTCCAGGGTCTTCTCGAGAATCGCAATTGCCTGGTCAAACTGCTTCATCTCGGAGTAGCACACGCCTTCGAAGTAATACGAGTCCACGTCCTGCGGATCCAACTTCACCGCCTCCTGAAAGCTCTTCAGCGCGTCATCCAGTTCATTGCCCGAATGCTGCGCCAGGCCCAGGTTGTACCAGGCCTGCGGATTTTTCGCATCGAGAGTGAAAGCCTTCTGCAGCGCAGCCTTTGCCTCATCCAGCTTCTGCAGCGTGAGCAGCGCAATGCCCTCGTTGACATATGCCTGCGCCAGCTTTGGATCGGCTTTGGTGGCAACCGCAAAACTCTCCGCTGCCTTATCGGTGAACTGCTGACCCATCTGCGCAACGCCGCGATTGTTCAGCCGCACCGCTTCCGCATAGTTGCCGGCCTGCGCTCCCGCCCACACCGGCGCCAGCACCGCCAGCACCAACAGCCCACTGATTCTCTTCTCTCGAATTCCCACTTCCACTCCCGCGCGATCGATCCAGTCGAATACTTGTAGGTAGACCCCAACCAGTGTATTTGAGCCGCGCCATCACTCGCACCTTCAGCCACGAGCCCAGTTCGGCCCCGCTGCAAAAACCCATCTGAACGAAGAACAGGATAAGCGCGCCCCGGGCCTCGACAACCTCGCCCGCTTTATACTCTGACTGTGAACGCGCCGCTCAGCACGCTGGATTGGAGCACTTTTCTTTCCCGACCCCGATTGCCGTCTCCCCCGCTCAGTGTGCTTGATGTGCTTTACCGCCAGCCAATGCTCATTACGGGCGCCGGCGGATCCATCGGCTCAGCTCTCTCTCAGCGCGCAGCCGCGCTTGCTCCCTCCGCGCTGCTGCTGCTCGACACCTCAGAGAGCCGCCTCTACGGTTTGCAGCAGGATTGGGCTCCAAGCGGCTTGCCCGGCACCATGACCGCAGTCCTTGGCAGCGTGAACGACTGCACCCTGCTCGACGAGGTGTTCACGGCGCACAAACCACGGCTAGTCTTCCACGCCGCGGCATTCAAGCACGTTCCCCTGCTCGAGCAACAGCCCCTCGCCGCCATCGCCAACAATGTGTTCGGCACGCTTTCGCTGGTCCGCGCTGCGGAGGGCCACGACGCCCGCGTCGTTTTGCTCTCCACTGACAAGGCAGTCGAGCCGTCCTCCGTGATGGGCGCCACCAAGCGCATCTCGGAGCAGATCGTCCTTTCGGCCGGCGGCGTCGTCCTGCGCCTCGGCAACGTCCTCGGAACCCGCGGCAGCGTGACCGAAACCTTCGCCCTCCAGATCGCAACCGGCAAGCCGCTCACCGTCACCGACCCCGCGGCACGCCGTTACTTCCTCACCATCGACGAAGCGGTCAACATGCTCCTCATCGCGGCCGCTGAAGTCGATGAACCTGTTCTCCTGGCGCCTGAATTGCCCCGCCCTCAATTCATCACCGACCTGGCGCACTTCATGGCCGCGGAACTCGCGCCCGAGCGCTCCATCGATATCGACTTCATCGGCACACGCCCCGGGGATAAGGATGCGGAGCGTTTCTGGTCGAAAGCGGAATCCCCGCGTCCCGCCAATGAACTCGGGCTCCTCACGATTCAAACGCCCGTACTCACCGATGCGGAACTCGAGACCAGGCTGGCCGCCTTGCGCAGTGCCGTGGACGCACGCGACCTCGCCGGAGCGCTCGTTGAACTGTGCGGCCTCGTGCCCGACTATGTGCCAAGCAGCGCGGTGCAATCGCTTGCAGGGCATCGAGTCTCCTCATGAGCTGCAAGGACCCGCGGCGCCGGATTGGCGTCATCACCACCTCGCGTGCCGACTACAGCCATCTCTACTGGCCATTGCGTGAGCTCTCCACGCATCCGGGCATCGAGCTCGGCGTATGGGTCATGGGCGCACACCTGTCGCCGGAGTTCGGCTCCACCATCCGCGAAATCGAGTCCGATGGTTTCCCCATCCACGGCCGCATCGAGTGTCTGCTCAGTTCCGACACCGACACTGGTATGGCCAAGACCATCGGCGTTGCCATGCTCGGCCTCGCGGATGGCCTCACTGCCAACCGCCCCGACCTGCTGCTGCTGATTGCCGATCGATACGAAATGCTGGCGCCCGCGGCCGTCGCCTGCGCCTTGCGCATTCCCATCGCCCACATTGAAGGCGGCGAGATCAGCCAGGGCGCAATCGACGATGCGGTGCGCAACGCCCTTACCAAACTGGCTCACGTTCACTTCACATCCACGGCCACAGCGCGCCGCCGCGTGATCGCGATGGGCGAGGAGCCCTGGCGCGTGCACCATGCGGGCGCCCCGTCGCTCGATCATCTGCGCCGCTCTTCGCTGCTCGACTGCCCAGCACTGGAGTCGCGCTTGGACCTTTCATTCGCACGTCCGTCGCTTCTGGCCGCGTGGCACCCGGTCACCCTACTGAACGACACCAACGCCGAGGCCGACGCGCTCTTCTCCGCGTTGGCCCAGTGGCCCGGTCAGCTCATCTTCGTCTATCCCAACTCCGACGCCGGCAGCCGCGCCCTCATCGAGCGCACGCGCGCGCTGGCGGCTGTGCGACCGCAGACCCAAATCTTCATCAACCTCGATGCGATCACTTACTGGAGCCTGCTGGGCCAGGCCCATGCCATGGTCGGCAACTCATCGAGCGGCATCATGGAAGCAGCATCCTTCGCACTACCCGTGGTCAACGTCGGCATACGCCAGCAGGGACGCGAGCGTGCCCGCAACATCATCGACGCTCCAGCGGACTCGGCCGCAATCCTCGCAGCTCTCCAGCGCGCCATGAGTGCTGAGTTCCGGCAATCGCTCACCGGCATGGCCAACCCATACGGCAACGGCACTGCGGCACAAACCATCGCACGCGTGCTTGCAGAAGTCCCCCTCGAAGGCCTGCTGATCAAGCAGCCCACGCCCCTGCCCGGCGAGGCACCGCTGCCATGAGCTTCCGCATCCCGCTCTCCGCACCGGACATCACCCAGGCGGAGATTGACGCCGTGACGGCCGTCCTGCGCACCCCGCAACTGAGCCTCGGCCCGGAACTCCCCGCGTTTGAATCCGCCCTTGCCGAGTACCACGGCATGCCCCACGCCGTCGCCGTCAGTTCCGGCACCGCCGGTCTGCACATCGCCCTCCTCACCCTCGGCATCGGCGCAGGCGACGAAGTGATCGTGCCCTCATTTGCCTTCATCGCGGTCGCCAATGCCGTGCTCCAGGCCGGCGCGTCTCCAGTCTTTGCAGACATCGATCCCATTACGCTCAATCTCGATCCGGCTCTGGTCGAAGAAGCCATCACGCCCTGCACACGCGCCATCATCGTCGTCCACACCTTTGGCGTTCCGGCGCAGATGGATCTGCTCCGCGACCTCGCGTTCCGGCATAACCTGGTGATTCTAGAGGACGCGTGCGAAGCCCTCGGCGCCACATTTCAGAACCGGCCTGTCGGCACCTTCGGCCATCTGTCAGTCTTCGGCTTCTATCCGAACAAGCAACTGACCACCGGCGAGGGCGGTGCAGTCCTCGCACATTCCGTCGAACATGCCGCGAGGCTGCGCAGCCTCCGCAACCAGGGCCGCTCAGGTTCCGAATGGCTCGATCATACCGAGCCCGGCTTCAACTATCGCCTCTCTGAGCTGGCCTGCGCCCTGGGACGCGTGCAGCTCACCCGGCTCAACGAGATGTTTGCCATGCGCCAGGCCGCGGCCGAACGCTATCTCGCTCTTCTGGCAGGCATTTCCGGCCTCGAACTTCCGCCGTCCCGGCTGCCGGATCGCACCATAAGCTGGTTCGTGTTTGTGGTTCGGCTCTCCGACCTAGCCGCCCGCGACCATGCTCAGTCCGCACTCGCCGCGCGGGGCATCGCAACAGGCCGTTATTTCGCTCCCATTCACCTTCAACCAGCCTGGCAAAATCACCCCAACGCGTGTGTCTCACTGCCCATCACTGAGGCCATTGCGCAGCAAACGCTGGCCCTCCCACTATTTAATCGAATTACTAATCACCAACAAAATGAAATCGCAAACACGCTAGCCGAGATACTTATTCCTTGATAGAATTGTTTTAGTAAGTTAGTTCCAACCTAGGAACAACTCCTAAATTAAGAAACCTTAAAGCCGTCGGAACCGCACCAGGTTTATGCAAGTGTAACCTTCGGTCCTTAGCATGAAAGTGTGGATCTGCTAAGAGAAATTGAATGCGTGAGATCCGTGGCAACCCGATCAGCGGGGTTTGCATCAGTAGCGAAGTAAAGGGCAACAACGTTGAATCAAGCTGGGTCGGTTTCAGAGTCTGGGTGAGCTGCGTACGTTGCTACCCAAAACTGGATTTCCAGCCGATGAGTTCCAGTATAGGAATCCGCGCGGCGGTTTCCTCCTCTTCGGTTTGTGGCTTCTCTTGCGTCTCTCCTTAGTCTTGAATCTCATCCAGTGATGAAGAGCAGGTGTCTATGGTAGTCAAAGCACAAAGCAAAGGCCGGGGTCTCTCCGGACTGCACGTCGGCACAGACAACGTGCGGCGTTACTTTCCCAAGAACGTCTCGACCATTGAGTTACAGTTGGATCATCTTCGGATCCAGTGTGGACTGGCGCCAGATTTCTGGCAGGGCCAGCCCGAAATTTTCGACCCGCGCCTCTGCGCTTGGCTTGAATCCAAGCACATGCACACCAGCCGTGATCGCACGCCGGTTCCGCTGGCAATGATTCCCGCGGGCGACAACTCATTCCGCTTGCAGCCGGTTTCCGCGGGAGCGCCCGCGCGGCCACGCGTTCACAGCCGCCCCGCTGCTTAAGCCCCCTCTGCGACCGCCGGAGGTTATGCGCCGCTCTTCTCGCATAACCTCCGGCTTTGTGTTTCTAGTGAGAACGTTTTCTTTCGCGCACACTCTCCCCGCAAATCACTTTTCCTTCACCATTCAGCCCTTCCCCCTTCCCAATAAGGCTCATCCAGAGTTGATAAACTCGGGATAAATGACCACCGCGCAACTGCAATCTCTCATCGAGCGATTCTTCGCGTCCGGCCCCGACGCAATCGGCAATCCAGCGGCCCTCGACGTCTTCAGTCAATTTCGCAGCGCTCTGGAGAAAGGCGAGATCCGCTCCGCTTCACCTGATCCGGCTTCCCCATCTGGCTGGAAAGTGAATGTCTGGGTCAAGCAGGGCATCCTGCTTGGGTTCCGCCTCGGCGTACTTGAAGACATCTCCGCCGGCGGCTTCTCCTTCGTCGACAAGAGCACCTTTCCGGCGCGCCGCATGACCGTCAACGACGGCGTACGTGTGGTTCCTGGCGGATCCTCCATCCGCGCCGGCGCGTACCTGGCCCGCGGCGTAGTCTGCATGCCCCCCATGTACGTGAACACGGGCGCGTGGGTGGATGAGGGCACCATGGTCGATTCACATGCGCTGGTCGGTTCGTGCGCCCAGATCGGCAAGCGCGTTCACCTCAGCGCCGCAGCGCAGATTGGCGGCGTACTCGAGCCGGTGAATGCCAGCCCTGTCATCATCGAGGACGACGTGCTGGTGGGCGGCAATTGCGGGGTCTACGAAGGCACCATCGTGAGGCGCGGAGCCGTCCTCGCGGCAGGCACCATCCTCACCCGCGGAACCCCCGTCTTCGATTTCGTGCACGGCAACGTTCTGCGCTCCAGCGACGAATCGCCTCTGATCATCCCGCAGGACGCCGTCGTCGTCCCCGGCTCTCGCGCCGTCAACAGCGGCAAGGGCCATCCCAACAGTCAGGCTTGGGGCCTGAGCCTGTACGCCGCCGTCATCGTGAAATACCGCGACGACAAAACCAGCCTGAGCACCACGCTGGAAGATCTGCTGCGGTGAGTTCGACTCCGCTGCAAGCAAGTCCGACTCTGATCCGATGGGGCATCATCGGTCCCGGCCGCGCTGCCGCCCGCTTCGCGCAAGGCCTGGCCGGGGTCCCGAACGCCTCCCTCATCTCCGTCTGGGGCCGCAATAGAGACCGCGCCCAGGCATTCGCGCAACGTTTCAGCGTGCAGCACGTCGCACTTGACGAGTTGCTCGCATCGCACCTCGACGCCGTCTACGTCGCCACGCATCCTGACACGCACGCGTCCCTGTGCATCGCAGCCCTCGCCGCCGGCAAGCACGTCCTCTGCGAAAAGCCCTCCGCCCTCAACGTCCGCCAGCTCGAATCCATCCTCGACACAGCCCGCCTCCACAACACGCTCTTCATGGAGGCCATGAAGCCGCCCTTCTTCCCCCTCTATCGCAAGCTCCGCGCGCACCTTGCCCAAGACCCCATCGGCCCCATCGGATTCGTCCGAGCCGGCCACAGCGACTCCACACTTGAGCCCGACTATCCGCTGCATTTCGCGGAGTTGGGCGGCGGCGGCATCCTCGGCATCGGCCCCTACGAAGCGTTCCTTGCGCTCGATTGGCTCGGCGACTTGAAGCACGTCCAGACCATGGGCCGTCTCAACCCGGCCGGCGTCGACAACTTCGCCATCTTCCAGACTCTCCACCCGCGCGGCATGGCGCAGTTGCACACCGGCCTCGATCTGCTCAGCCTCGGCGATGCCCTGCTCTGCGCGCCCCGCGGCTACGTCAGGATCCACGCCAACTGGTGGAACCCCACGCTTGCCACGGTCCACTACCTGGACGGCCGCGAAGTGATCCTCGACGAGCCGTTCATGCATGGCGGATTCAACTATGAGACCGAGCACTTCTGCGAGCTCGTCCGCCGCGGCCAGCGCGAGAGCCCTGAGATCACCCACGCACTATCCCTCGGCATGGCCCAGCTGCTTGAAGAAGCCCGCACTGCCCTCGGCGTACACTACCCCGGCGAATAAAAGGCCGCCCACGCGGAGCGGCCTTCCCTTCCAAGTTGAGTTTCTATCGCTGCGGCCGCTGCACCGGTTGCCCCGTGACCGGCCCCTGCTGTCCCGCAGGCGTCGTTCCGCCCGCTGCTCCAGGTTCCGTCTCCTGGACGCCGATTGCATTGCCTGATACCACCATCTCCACGCGCCGGTTCTGCGCGCGTCCCGAGTTCGTCGAATTGTCCGCAATCGGACGCGTCTTGCCGTAACCCTGTGCGGTAACATCCGTCACACCGTTTGATGCGAGATAGCCACGCACCGAATCCGCACGCTCGTCCGAGAGCTTCTGGTTGTACTCATCCGAGCCGATGTTATCCGTGTAGCCTTCCACCTGCATCTTCAGGCCCGGGTACGCCAGCAGAATCCCCGACACCTTCGCCAGCTTCTCGCGCGCCTCCGGCTTCAGCGTGTACTTGTTGAAGTCAAACAGCACGTCCGACATGTTCACAATCAGGCCGCGCGCGGTCTCGCGTGTCTGCAACACCTGGTTGAGTTGCTGCTTCAAGCGTTCCCGCATCTGCGCGGTCTGCTGCTCCGCCAGCTGCTCCTGTTGCTGAGCCTGCTGGGCCTGCTGTTGGGCCTGTTGCGACTGCCGCTCTGCGGCCTCGCGATCGGCACGCGCCTGCTCCGCGCGCGTCCTTGCTTCCTCAGCCGCAGCGTCTGCTTGCGCCCGCTGCGCCGCCTGTGTATCCGCGTCGGCCTTCGATTGCTGGGCCGCCGCGTCCGCGTCCTGCCGCGCCTTCCTTTCCGCAGCCTCATCCTCGGCCTTGATCTTGCGGATGGTGATCAAACGCGCGTCTTCCGCGGTCTGCACAGCCTCGCGCGCAAAGGTGATCACCGTCTTGCGATCGCGTTCGTGCTCATCCGCCTGTTCCGCGTTTACTAGCGCGGTCTTCGCTGTCGCCATGGTGTCAGGCGCGTACTTCTCCGCGCCTGCGGCATCCGCAATCTGCACCGCGTTCTCCGCCTCGTATAACTCCAGCGGCGATCGCTCGTTGCGCGTGATGGGATGCAGTACCGTGTGCCGTCCCGCGGTCTCCGCATACGCCCCGCGCGGGAGCAGTGTGTAGTGCGTGTTCACTTGCTCGATCACACCCTGCGTACGATCCTCCACCACGTTCTGCATCACCACCACGTCGCTCGGAATACTCACGTCGTAGTACGGCTCAGCCGTGACGATCAATCCGAATGCCTGCAGATCCGTCGTGACCGTCATCTCCACGCGGTCCTTGCCTCCGGAGGGCAGCACTTCGCCGATGCGCACCGGCCGGCCCTCCGGAGTGATTGCCCAAATCACATAGGTCAGATACTCAGGTCCAAATCCATTCGCGGGCGTCAAACCCTCCAGGTCGAGCGCCACGGTAGTGCGCCCCAGCCTTCCCTCCACCTTCGCTGTCCCATGCGCACCGGGCATCAAGTCTGTGCCCCGGAAGCCGATCTTCGTCGACCCCTTGCGATGAAAGTAGTTAATGGCGGGAATATCGCGCGCTACCACGTCGATCCGGTAAAGCGGCACGCCATGATCAATCTCCGTTGGCTGCTGCGGATTCTGTTCGGTTGGATTCGGATCCTGCGCACACAAGCTGCCCGCCGCCGCAAGAGCCAAAGCCAGAGCACTGCAAATCCATTTATTGATAGTCATCGCTGACAATCTCCCCTCTCTATAGCGGTCGTTGTCACTATCGATCGCGATCGTGATCACTCGAGCGATCGCACCCGTGCAATTTTGCCCACGGAAATTGATGCCGGCTCCATAAGTCAAGTTGTTCTGCGAAAACTGTCGGAAAGATGTGATCGAGGCAACCCAGGGAGAGGTAAAAGCTCACGCAATCATGGCTCGAAGAATCCGGGATGAACCGGTCCAACAGAATTGGCGCCAATCATCCGTACATTTGATGACGTTACTGAAGCGGGACGGACATCACAGCCACAACGCCGTATGCCCCGTACACCCCTTCGCCGCGTTCTCCACCAACTCCTCGGCGAGTTCGAATCCGTGCCGCGCAAAATACCACGCAGCCCCATGCACGCGCTCCTGCTGTTGCCCTTCCGGAAACAGTGCCGTGGATATCGCCTGCGCATGCCGCGCCAGGCTCTCCTCGCGCTGCAACTGGAAGTTCGCAGCAAGCCGCCGCAGCCGGTTCATCTGGTAGCGCATCTTGCTCGCCGCCGTCCCCGCTGAACGCCCCAGGTCCGGATTGAGCCTCTGCATCCACTCCTGAAGATCGGTCAGCTCCGCATCCAGCGCCGTTCCCGCCGCTGCCAGCTTGCGCTTGCCTTCCACCGGGATCGCGCGTGCGGCCAGCAACTGCGCCAGCGAATCAGCCGTTTCGGAAAACACGCGCTCCAGCGGCAGTTCATGCCGGCGCAGCAGTTCGCCAATGTCCGGCTCCACAATCGTGGCCGTGAATCGCGGATGCACCGGCGTCATGCGCCCCAGAATACGTTCAAACAGCACAGCCGACTGCGCGAAGTACGCCACCTCCGCTGGACCGCCAATCGTGAGCGAAGTCGAAAACAGAAAATCCTGAAACACCGGCCGCAGCAGTGCCGACGGCGAAATCCGCTCCGGCTCCGCCGCCAGAATCCCCGCAAGATCGGCCGTCGTGTACTTCTCGCGTCCCGCCTGCCACAAGCCATCGGGCTCTGCCGCCGTCTCCGGCAAACGCTTCAGCGCCACCCGCGCGCCCGTCGTCTCATCGATCAGAAACAGCAGGCTCGAGTTCGGCGCCACCGCAACCTGCTCGTGATACCCGGCCGCAGTTAACTCACGCCCGCGGTCCAGCAGCGCAGCATGCAGCTCATCCGCCTGCTCCAGCGCGGCCAGCAACACCGGCGCGCCCAGCCCGTGCACCGCGCGCGAGCCCGCATCGAACACCAGCAGCCCCTGTGCCGCAAAAGCCTTCCGATAGAAATCCGCAAACGCCTGCGCAAACGTCCGCCCCGGCTTGTACGCCTCCGTCAGCGCCTCCAGCGCATCGGAGTAGCCCAGCACTTCGCCCGCCTGGTCCAGCAGCGAAATCACGCTCTCATCCAGCACCAGCCCGCCCACCGGCACCGCAGCCTCCGGCGTCGTCTCGTACTTCAGCGCCCGCAACTCCCGCCGCGCCGGAAACGTGACCGACTGCACCTCGGCAAAGTCATGATCCTCGCTGGCCAGCCAGAAAATCCCCACATGCGGATCGCCACCCGCCGTGGCTTGCCGCGCGCGCGCCACAGCCGTCGCCGCCTTGAACGGCGTAAACAGCGGCCCTCCGAACAGCGACACCTGCTGCCCCGTAAGCACCGCTCCCGCCCCGCGGCTCAATGCGTCCAGCGCACGGCCCGCCGACCCATCCGCATTCTGCTCGGCAAGGATCGAAACCAGCTGCGCCCAATGCGCCGGTTGAGCCGCGCGCCCCCGATGCCACGAATCCTCGGGCCCCGTTTTACCGAGTCCAGCCCCGTAAAACGGTCGCGCCGCCGGAGCCCCGGAGCAGTAATCCAGGTACAGCCGGCTCAATCCCGGAGCCACGGTGATCGGATAACACTCTGCTGTCGGCAACGTATTCACTTTCGCTCGAATTTCGTCAGGCTCAATTTGTCTGGGCCGAAATTGTCCGGGCAATTTTGGCCGGAATAGACCCAGCTGTTCTGCAGGGGGTGCAACGGCTCACTTAAGGATGCCACGCGCCCCCCAATCGATGCACTTGTCTCGCGCCCCGGCCGCCCTGACTCGTCTACACTCGGTTCAGAGGAGACACTCGTCCGCGATGCCGACCAGCAAGAAACCCAACAAAAAGGATCCAGCTCCCTCCAAGCCAAAGAAAGCCGCCGCTCAAAAAAACAAGCTCCCTAAAAAGAAGGATCTGAAGGCCTCCAGCGAGGAAACGGCCAGTCAGGCTAAGCTCCTCAGCTCCAAGGTGGTCTACGAGGGCAAGCTCTTCCGCGTAACCCAGGACCACCTCATCGAGCCCGGCGGTAAAGAGAGCACCCGCGACGTGGTGCGGCACAACGGCAGCGTCATCATCCTCGCCATCGACAGCTCCAATAGCAAAAAGGATCCCTGGATCGTCATGGAGCGCCAGTACCGCCACGCCGCCGGCCGCTTCTTGTGGGAGCTGCCCGCGGGCAAGCTCGACCCCGGCGAAGACGCCCTTGCCGGCGCCCAGCGCGAGCTCGAAGAAGAGACCGGCTACCGCGCCAAAAAGTGGAAGCCCATGGTCGAGTACTTCGCCAGCCCCGGCTTCCTCGGCGAATCCATGAA
>WNGK01005547.1_pt1 | contig 13353 bp, 15 predicted proteins | sample 5400601 | NCBI WGS metagenome assembly WNGK01 (sample SAMN13153376, study PRJNA577476) | soil metagenome | isolation source: 60 cm soil or saprolite under Garry oak tree replicate 1 | place: USA:California | collected 2016-06-15 | reverse complement strand
GAAGCCGACGCGCGCGATCAGCTCGCCGATCGGAAGCGCGTAACCCGGCATCACAGTTCCGAGCTGATGGCCCGACGCGTTCCAGCCGACATGCCGGCCTTCGAGAACCGCGACGCTGGCCCCAAGCCGCGCGGCCTCCAGCGCCACCGTCAGCCCGGCAAGCCCCGCTCCGACCACGGCGATATCAACATCCAGATCGAACGAAAGACGCGCGCGGTCCGGCATCGCTGCGGCATCCCGTCCGTTGGTCGTGTTTGCGAGGGTCTCGCTCATATCGTTTTCTTACGGGCCGATCGGGTGCTTGTCACCTTTTACTGGCGAACTGTCTTTAGCGAACTTCGGATTCAAAAGGACATCACCAAATTAAGATTCTAATGTGATTTTGGTTTAGAAGTTCTCTTGACGCACCGGCAGGCGAAGGCGAAGAGAACTTCTGAACCACCACGCCAGGCTGAGCTGGTACATTAATCGGCAGACTTGAAACGAATCGAGATTGCGTCATGCGCCGTTTGATGCTGCTGCGCCACGCCAAGACCGAGCACGACGCGCCTTCAGGCCGCGATCGGGACCGGCGATTGGACAAGCGCGGCCGGGCTGACGCGGCAGAAATCGGCGGCTGGATCGGCCGGCATCCGCCTTTTCCCGATCTGGTGCTGGTTTCGCCCGCAGTGCGCGCGCACCAGACCTGGGAAATCGCCTGGGAGGCGATGAAAGACCTCGCCCCGGAGCCGCAGGTCGAGCTTGTGCCTGAACTCTACGGCGCCAACCCATCGCGACTCCTGCAAACCATACGCGAAGCATCCGACACCGATCTGAAGCGGCTGATGCTGGTCGGGCACAATCCGGGCATGCATGAACTGGCGCTGGCGCTGGCCGGCAGCGGTGATGCGGCCGGCCGCAAGGCACTCGCTGACAATCTGCCGACATCGGGGCTGGCGGTATTCGACTTTGCGGCCGACGAGTGGACTGACGTAGCGTTCCGTCGTGGCCGGCTCGCGCTGCTTGTTACCCCAAAGCTGCTGAAGCAAACGTCAGGCAACTGAGAGAGCTGCGTCTGAAGCGTCGCCGCGCCGCCAAATTATGCTAGGCTGAAGTCCGACACGGAGGCGCAGATGTTCAAATCCATTCTCGTGCCGATTGATCTCGCCGATACCGATCTGGCGAAACCGGCAATTGCGACGGCGGCAACGCTGTCGCAGACCTGGAGCGGCACGGTGCGCCTTCTAAACGTGCTGCCGATGACGCCGGTGATGCTGGCCGAATATGTCCCCGCCGATTTCGACACCCAGCAGCGCCAGACCTCCGAGGAGGCGCTCGCCATCGTGGCGCGCGAATCGGGCATCGATGCTTCGCGCATCTCCACCGCTGTGCGGCAGGGCGGCATCTATCACGAGATCCTCGAGGAAGCCGCGGCGATCAAGGCCGACCTGATCGTCATGACATCGCACCGGCCGGCGATGCGGACCTATTTTCTCGGCTCCAATGCCGGCCATGTGGTGCGCTACGCCAAATGCTCGGTGCTGGTGGTGCGGCACTAGACTAGTGCGCGGATCGACGGCGGAGGTGACCCCGTGAAGAATTGGTGGCGCAAGTGGTCGTATGAAATTCCGTTGGCCTTCGGCGACGCACTGTGGGACGTGTTGGTCGTGCAGTTCGCGGATTTTCTGAGCCGGCTAACGATCCGGCGGGTTCTGGAGTTTATTGCCATCGCCATCCTGGTGATGGCCTTTGCCCAGACAGCTCCGATCGAACTGGCATTCCTTTTTGCAGGCGACACCTTGATGTACCTTGAATTCGTGGTGATGGTTCGACTTATTGCCGGAAAGGAGCATTTTCAGGCCATGCTGCACCTTGCAGCGCGGCTTGCCCGGTTTGCGATAAACGTATTGAGGATCGCAATCAGTCAGCCGATTTCGCGTATCAACAGGCCGCGCGAGCGGCGCGACCCCGCGCGTTCGACGAAGCCGCGCCCGGTTTCCAATAGGTCCGACGATGATCGGCGCTTTGGGATTACGTGGGGTACGTTAGCGAGCGCATGACCTGCTCCCGACGCGGTGCAGCGTGTCTGCACGATACGCCGCAGAGCCGGGACCCATCGTTTCATCGGTCCGCCAATGGGCCCCGGACGCATCGCGAAGTCGCATTTCATTGCGCTTCGTCAACTCAGTAGATAATACGAAGCAAGCCGATTGCTTCCACAGGCCGGCTTCGATCAGGAGATTTCGGATTGGGCGTTATTCGTTTTCTGCTCGCATTTGCAGTAGTTGGAGCTCATGTCGGCAAAATTCCTTATCACGTGCCTCTCAGCAGCCTGCTGGCGGTGCAGGCCTTTTACATCATTTCGGGGTTTTTGATCGCGCTCGTATGGGACAACAAATACGCGAGCCGGCCCGACGCCCTATTCCTTTTCTATACCAATCGAGCTGCCCGAATTTACTTGCTCTATTGGATCGTACTCGCAATTTCCATCGCGGTGGCGGTTGGTGCCAAGCTGCTGACCAGACATTGGGTTGGTTATTTCACCATCCCTCCACATGGCCTGGCGCTCTATGAAATTTTTACGAACCTGTACATTTTCGGGTCGGCGCAGGCGTACTGGTTGGGATTTGACGGTGCGCTGTACTACACGATGGATTACACTTCATCGCCATATCCTGTCTGGCGAACGATGACGCTCGGTCCTGCGTGGACCCTCGAGCTGGAATTGACTTTTTATCTGTTGGCGCCGTTTCTAGTTAGTCTGAGATTGCGAACGATCGTCGCGATCATCGCGGCTGCTTTCGCCGCACGGTTTTCTTGGTATGCGATGGGGCATGATGTCGATCCCTGGACATACCGATTTTTTCCGTTCGAGATCGGACTCTTTGTTTTGGGGGTAGCCAGTTACAGGATTTCGAAGATCATAGCTTGGTGGCCCGGCCAAAAGGTCCTGTATGTGATTTTCGCCCTCGCCGTAGGTTCGATCCTGGGATACGATCTGCTGGGTTTCTCTCAGAGTTCTTTCGTTTATTTGTTCATATTCGCGGCATTGATACCGTATCTCTTTGCCCTGACCCGATCATGGAAATTCGATCGCTTCCTGGCCGATATGTCGTTCCCGCTGTACTTGGCTCACTGGCCCGTATGGCTTTTCATTCGCGACTTTTTGCCGGTACCTTGGCCCGAATTTCCGGGAATTGTTCCGGCCCTTGCCTCTGTTTTGGCAGCCGCGGGTTTGGTGATCTTGGTCGAGCGACCAATCGAACGCTGGCGACAGGCCAGAACTGCACCCATTGGCAATACCCGCGCCGCCTGGAATCCCGCAGGTGCGGTAGTGGCCGGGACCATCAGCCCGACCGAGTAGCGGCGGAAGCTGCAACGGTTCGTCGCTGGCCCTATGGCAGCAACGCCTGCGGTAAACGATCGAAGGTGTAGCTCCGCGGCCTGTTACGCCGGATAAAGCCGCCGATCTGCCAGACAAACAGTGCGGCGAAACCGATCAGAAACAACGCGCCTGCGAATTCGCCGGTGGCGATGGCGCGAACGAGAAGTCCTGATATCGCGATCGCGACCAGCGCCAGCAACACGATGCCGGCGGCATAGAGTTTCGAACCGATGCCGCCGATCAGCTGAGCCTTGCTTCCGCCCTTCTCCATGCGCTGATGCAATTGCGTGATGAAGGCCCGGTAGTTGTGGTCCTGCGGCGTCATCAAGGCAACGGTCTGCCAGCTGGTCGAGAGAATGGCGATGCGCTGACGGTTTGCACGCTCGATATCGGCGCGAAAGCGGCGCGACTGCATCGACACCGGCCGATACGACAGATGGATCGCCGCGATATCGGCATAGGGCCAGACCCCGGCCTTGCCGCCGATCCGCCACGACAACCCATTGTCCGTCAGCTCGAACTGATGCGCCGCGCCGATCAGCGAGGCCTTGTAGGCGTAATGGACATCAGCTGCAGCCTCGTTCGCCAAAGCAGTCGTCATATGCACTCTACCATTCTCGCGAGATCGACGCAGGCGCGCGGCAATCCGTACGCCGCGCTCAGCGCGGTATACATGCCCACAAAAAAGCAAGCGTTGCGAGCGCGCCCAACGCAGTGCGCACGCCGTGGAGCGCGCCCCATTTGACGACCAATGCTCGCGTTTGCGGCCCCGCTTGATCGGGCTCCGTCGCCAGCAGCGCATCGTTGGAGGGCTTGATCCCGAACAGCGTCCATGGCCACGGTGCAATCATCGCAATGGCGCCGACCAAAAATCCGGGATGTGAGGTCTGCCACCACGCGATCAATCCAAGCAGGCAACCCAGCAGCGCGAGCGGCGCCTGCATCGCAGCTCCGCGCTTGTAGGAAGGCTTCCATTCGGTCAGCAGCGCGCGATCATCCAGCAGCAGCCGCGCCGGTTGCTCAGCGACATTCACGTAAAGCGCTGCGCCGGTGAAGATCGCCGCGCCGATCAACGCAAGAAGTCCGAAGGCCATGGCTCCAGCCTGCTTTGGAAACATCGATTGAATTCGTGGTGTTGGCTTGCGCACACCGCCGGCTTTATCTTACAAGCGGAGTATGGCCGAGACGACTTATTTTCCACGCCGCCTGATCCTCGCCGGCGCGTTGATTTCGGGAATGCTGCTGGCACTCGCCGTGCACATGCTGGGCGCGCGTTACGGGCTCGATCTCGGCGGTCTATGGCGATCCAATACACGCGAATTCATGCCGGCGGGAGCAGCCGTTGCGTGGTGGCTGATTGCCACCGCCGGTTTCTCGGGGGGCTATTTCACCGCGACGCTGATGCACAGCGCGGTATCAGGGCAAATTCCGCAGCGGATGCGGCATTTCCTGATTGCGGTCGGCGTGCTCGTGCTGGCGGGCGCGGGCCAGGCGGCCTCTGCGCCCAGTCCGATCCCGACGCTATCGGGCGTGCTTGCAGGCTTGGCGGCACTGGGCCTGGGTGCGGCGATGGCGTTCTGCGGCGCACACTTTGCGCTGCGCAAGGCGTAACGCCCACAACGCAAAACGTCGCGCCGGCGATACCCGCGCGACGTTTTGTCTCAATCGTCTTTTGTCGGAGATCAGCTGGCGGCGCGGAGATTGATCTTGCTCTCGGCCAGTGTGGTTAACTTCTTGTCGGTTGCCTTTTCCTCTTCAAGCGTCTTCTGCAAAACGCTGGCGCAATCGTTGCGGCCAAGCTGCTTCGCCCATGCGATCAGGCTGCCGTAGCGCGCGATCTCGTAGTGTTCGGCGGCTTGAGCGGTGTCGATCAATGCTGCGTCCAGCACCGCTTTGTCCGCGACTTCGCCGGCGGTCTCATCGGCTTCCTTGATGATGCCGTTGATGGCCGGGCAGTCGATCGCTTTCGCCTGGACCCCCTGCATCTGGAACACTTGTTCGAGGCGCTGAACGTGCGTTTTGGTCTCATCGAGATGGGTCAGGAAACCCTGCTTGAGTTGCTGATCTGTCGCCTTCTCGGCCATTTTCGAAAGCGCTTTCACAAGCTGCTTCTCGGCGTAATAGATGTCCTGCAACTGATGCACGAACAGGTCGTTCATGGTCTTGATGTCTCTGGTAAAGAGTCCCATTGCTCGCATCCTTTTTGTTTTGGGAACACGACGGCGCGGGCCGTTCCTTGCAGCGCCGCCATGCTCGATTGCCCGATACCCGCGCTAACCGTATGACCCCGAGGTTGTTCCTGCGGGCAATGAAAACCTCTTAATGGAACACGGAACGCAGCCACAGATGAACGGTTGAAGCCGCACCAAGCAAATGCAGGGCTCGAATCTCCTGCATTGCGATATATGTCGGGAGTGTGACAGCCGCGTCGGCGGGAGGGCTGCAGCCGGCTTTGTCAAGGACTGCACAACGCGGCGTTTTTGCCTTATGGATCATCGGATGTGGAGCAATCGGCCGTTGCTTGCCTCGATCGCTCGAAAAGGCTTGCAACTTGTCGCCGCCCTGCCAGGAGGATGAATGCACGGACTGCTGACCAGGCTGGGGCGGGGCTTCAAGATACGGATCGGCTGGAAACGGCTCGGGATCGCTGTGAGCCTGCTTATCATTGCTTTCGCAATCACGACTCTGGTCCGTACCCTCAAGGGCGTCGACACCGGCGTAGTCTTGATTGCGCTGACCGAAATACCGCCCGGCCGCATCGCCCTCGCCGCGCTGTGCGTGGTCGGCGCATTCTGCACGCTGACGTTCTATGATTTCTTCGCGCTGCGGACCATCGGCAAGAAACACGTACCCTATCGAATCGCGGCGCTGTCGAGCTTCACCAGCTACACGATCGGCCACAATATCGGCGCCACCGTGTTCACCGGCGGCGCGATCCGCTTCCGGATCTATTCGGACTACGGCTTGAGCGCCATCGACGTGGCCAAAATCTGTTTCCTCTCCGGACTGACATTCTGGCTTGGCAACGCCTTCGTGCTCGGCATCGGAATGGCCTGGCAGCCCTGGGCCGCATCCGCGATGGACCAGCTGCCGGCTGCGATCAACCGGCTGATCGCCTTCGGCATCATCGCCGCCATCGTCGCCTACGTCGCCTGGCTGTCCTCGGGCGAGAATCGGCGCGAGCTCGGGCAGAACGGCTGGAAGGTAGTGTTGCCCTCGGCGCGGCTGACACTGGTGCAGATCATGATCGGCGTGGTCGATCTCGGATTCTGCGCGATGGCGATGTATCTATTGATGCCGGCGCAGCCGGGCATCGATTTTATTTCGCTGGCGGTGGTGTTCATCCTGGCCACGCTGCTCGGCTTCGCCAGTCATGCGCCGGGGTCGATCGGCGTGTTCGACGCCGCGATGCTGGTGGCGCTGCCTGAATTCGGCCGCGAGCAGTTACTGGCCACGCTGGTGGTGTTTCGTATCCTGTATTTCGTGATCCCCTTCGGCATCGCGATTTCGATCCTGGGAACGCGCGAACTTTGGCTCAACGTGGTGGTGCCCTGGCAGAAGCGGCGCAGGCTGAACGAGGGCTTGTCAGCCCCCGGCATCATGCCGCAGAAGGTGAAGAGCCGCCCGTCGCCGCAGCCGTTAAAAAGTCGGCAGCCGGCGCAGCCGGCGAAGACCCGGAAGTCGCAAGGCTGAGAACTTTTCTTCTCCTCTCTTCCGCAGGCGCAGACGGAAGACGCGTTCACCTTGCATGCTGAAGGATTTTGAGAACCTCTCTTATTTCCGCCCCACCAGTAACGTCAAAAGCGTCATGGTCCAAATTCAACTCCGTTCGATCATCGCCTGCGCGCTGCTCGCAGGTGCGCTGGCGGCATTGCCCGCGCAATGGGTGGCAGCGCAGACTGCTCCCGCGGCAGTGCAAGGCGCGTCGGACAACCCGATTCAGATTTCATGGGAGGTCCGCAACCGCTTCAGGCTATTCCGCGAAGAACGCGATTTCCTGCTTCATGCCGAAAACGCGCAAGGCCGCAGCATTCTTGCGTCCGAGCAGGCCCTGGAACTGCAAAGTGACGGCCGGGGCTGGGCGCGCAACATGGTGAGCCGCCTCTGCATCGATCTCGCCGGCCGCGTCAGCGAACCCTGCGTCCGCGATAAGGTCAGGGAAAGCTACCTGGCGCCGGTGGATCATCCTGTCACCGTTCGGCTCACCGGCGAGATTCCGGTTGGCGCGACCTGCGCCTGGTCGTTCGACGACGGCGAAGGGCCACAGCAATCTACCTTCGATTGCGCCGAGCCGATCAATTTCCGGGCGCGTTATGGTCGCCCCACGGTCGCTGCCGTGGAGGTTTCCAGCGGCCCCGATGCGCCACACCGCGTCACAACCGAGATCAGGGTGCGCGATATTTTCATCGCCGGTCTCGGCGACAGCATCGCGTCCGGAGAAGGCAATCCGGACCGGCCGATCGCATTGTCGGAGGAAGGATTTTGCTTCCGCTCTTATTTGGGTACAGCGGGCGCCCAATATTACCGTCCGAGCCGCGCCGGATATAAGGGCGGACGGGCCTGCGAAGCGCCTGACACGCTGCAAGTGTGGCAGCGTCAGAGCGCGCTCTGGTTAAATTCGGCATGCCATCGCTCGCTCTACAGCTATCAGACCCGCACTGCGCTGGCGCTCGCCGTGCAATATCCGCACATCGCGGTGACCTATCTGCCGCTCGCCTGCACCGGCGCCACCATCGCCGACGGACTGTTCGGTGCCCAAGGCGCACGGGAATGCCCGCCGGCGAAGTCCGCAAGCTCCTGCCAAGGCACGGTCAATGCGCAATTGACCGAATTGCGCGAAGCCGTCAGCGCCGCGAAGCGCCGTCAGCCCGACCGCAAGCTCGATCTGATCCTGCTGTCGATCGGCGCCAATGACATCAATTTTTCCGGGCTGGTCGCGGATGTGATCGTGGATACCCCGACCGAGCGCACCCTGTTCCGGCGCAGCGGCGTGTTGGGATCGCTAGACGATTCGCGCGCAGCACTGGCGCGGGAATTGCCACAAAGCTTCGGCAGACTGAGAGAGGCGCTGAAGCCGCTGGTCGGTGACCTCCAGCGCGTTGTTTTTGTGTCCTACGCCAACCCTACGCTTGCCGAGGGCGGCGCGCCTTGCGCCGGCGGGCGCGCCGGCTTCGATATTCATCCCTCGTTCAACGCGCAACCGCAGCGGCTGGCCAACGTGTCCGGCTACGTCGACAATGAATTCCTGCCGCAGTTGAAGGCACTCGCACTATGCCAGTCCGGTGTGCTGTGCCGCGATCCCGGCGCAGATCGAATGACCTTCGTCGATGTCCATCAGGCGGCATTCGCAAACCACGGAGTCTGCGCGCGCGCCCAAAACGATCCCGAATTCGATCGGGAGTGCTTTTCACCCAAGGGCGAAAGCTTCGATCCCGATATCGTCAGTGCAGCCAACCAGCCGATGCTTTGCGGCCGCAGCGCCGGGGATTATCGCGCCTATCTTCCGCGCGCTCGCTGGATCCGCGATGCCAATGACAGTTACTTCGCGGCGATGACCTATCCGCAAGGGCTGCCGTCTTCCAGTCAGCCCGCCGATATCCATGACGCGACCTGGGGTGTTCTTTCTGCCGTGTATGGCGGCGCGGTGCATCCAAGCGCCGAAGGCCACGCAGTGATGGCGGATGCAGCCCTGCCGGCCGTGGCTTCGGTGCTTCAACTCAATGCCGCTCAGTCCGAGATGACCGAGGTACCGGCGGCGCCGGTCGTGATTGCGCCGGAGGCGCGCTGAAAAGAATCGCTAACCGTCAGCGTGGAAGCGTACCCTTCTTCGCACCGCCGGGCGGCTTCGTTGCACCGGCCGGCGGCTTCATCGCCGCTGCCTGCGCCGGCAGGTATTTGGCGATGATCGCGGGATCGAGCTGGGCCATCGCTGTATCGGGGAGCCGGTACCAGATCTCATCCTTGCCGAACAGCGAGATTCCGAGATAACCGCGCATCGTCAGCGTCTGACCGTCGGGACTGACCGTCATCTTGGCCCTGTAGACCTGGCCGTCGAGCGGATTGAGGACGTTGCCGCCCTCATATTTCAATCCATCGCGCTTCATGTCCCTGATGAAGGAAATTCCGAGCAGCGGCGCGTTCCTGCGGTCATCGGTGCATTTCGAGCAGATCTCGTTGGGGTTATCACCCGGGCGTGGAAACGTCTTCGCGATCACGCCTTCGAAGATGCCGTCGTGATCGACGAACAGAAACCACCCCACCGTTTTGCCGTCTTCGACCTTCTGCCACAGCCCGGCAGCCGATGGCTCCGCTGCCCCTGCCGGACGCAGAACCGCCAACAACATGCCGAGCATCATGACCGTCAGCGCCAGCGGAAATTTTCGCATTGCCTGTCCGCCTCGTTATCACCTGATCAGTGATGGCGGGAGATTACGGCGATTTTGCCGAGGCTTCCAGTACCTGATCCGCCTTGCCGAAAAAAGCGCACCCGCCCCGATTAGCTCACCCCGAGCTTCTTCTGCAGGCTCGACGACGACGTCGTGTACTGGAACACCAGTCGCTTGTCCGGATAGACGTAGCGGTACGCCTTCTGGGCCATCAGCGCGCCTTCGTGGAAGCCGCACAGGATGAGCTTCAGCTTGCCGGGATAGGTGTTGATATCGCCGATCGCAAAAATGCCGGGCACACTGGTCTCAAAAGCCGCGGTTTCGACCGGCACAAGGTTGTTCTCAAGCGCAATGCCCCAATTCACGACCGGCCCCAACTTCATGGTCAGGCCGAAAAACGGCAGCAGCCTATCGCAGGCGACCTTCGAAATGGCATTGTCGTTGCCTTTGACCGTGGCGCCGGTCAGCACACCAGCCTCGCCTTCAAGTCCAGTGACCTGGCCGATTTTCAAGTCCATCTTGCCGGAGGCCACCAGCGCGCGCATCTGTTCGACGCTGTGAGGCGCTGCGCGAAAATCGTCACGCCGGTGCAATAGCGTCACCCGCTTTGCAATCGGGTGCAGGTTGAGGGTCCAGTCCAGCGCCGAATCGCCGCCGCCGACAATCAGCAAATCCTTGTCGCGGAATTGCTCCATCTTGCGCACGGAGTAAAATACCGAGGTGCTCTCATAGGCTTCGATACCCGGCACTGGCGGCCGTTTCGGCTGGAACGAGCCCCCGCCCGCCGAGATAACGACCACCTTGCATTCGAAGACCTTTCCGGCATCGGTGGTGACGCGAAAGCCGGGATCGCCGATTTTCTCGATCGTCTCCACCATTTCGTTGAGATGGAAGGTCGGGTTGAACGGCTTGATCTGCGCCATCAGCGCATCCGTCACGCCCTGGCCGGTGACGAACGGGATGCCCGGAATGTCGTAGATCGGCTTTTCCGGATAGAGCTCGGCGCATTGGCCGCCGATCTTGTCGAGAATATCGACAAGATGCACCTTCATATCGAGCAGGCCCAGTTCGAAAACGGCAAACAGTCCGCAGGGACCTGCGCCAATAATCAGCACATCGGTTTTGATTGCTTCGCTCATGTGGCTTCTTTTCGGTTGGACCAGTCTTTTGGCTGCGCCTGTCTAGCCAAGGCGGCTGAGAGAAGAAAGCCATAATATGGCGGTCATGACCACCGCAACCCTTGCCGCAGTTCGACAACTGGGCTGTAAGAGCGTGAAACTTTCGGAGATCGTCCCGTGAATGCACCAGCCCGCCTCAATCCAACGCCGCGCCTGGAAGATTTTCCCTACCGCCTGACGGACAATGTGCGCTTTGCCGATCTCGACCCCAATCAGCACGTCAACAACGCGGTATATGCGACCTATTTCGAAACCGGCCGCGTAACGCTGGTCAAGGACCGCAGCTTCGGACTGACGCCGCCGGGGTTCGGCTGGATGCTGGTTCGCCTCGATATCCATTTCCGGGCCGAACTGCGCTGGCCGGGCAGCATTGAAACGGGGCTCGGCGTCGCGAAGTTCGGTCGAACATCCCTGACATTCGATCAGGTGGTGTTTTCAGAAGGCAGGTGCGTGGCGTCGGCTCAATCGGTGACGGTACTGATCGACGAGAGCACGCGCAATCCGACGCCGCTGACCGGCGAAATCATCGGCAATTTCCAGCGCTGGCTTCGCCGCGGAGTGGACGGCGCGTAAAGCGCGCCGCGATGATGGAAGCTGTGATCGTCGATGGCGATAGCTGAATTCGCTTCGCGGTGGTTTAAGCCTGCCGCTCAGGCGTCGAGACCACCAGACCGTCGAGTTCGTCGCTCACCTTGATCTGGCATGATAGCCGCGAATTCGGCCGTACATCGAAGCCGAAATCCAGCATGTCCTCTTCCATCGGGGACGGGGAGCCGACCTTCTCGCGCCAGGCCTCATCGACATAGACATGGCATGTCGCGCAGGCGCAGGCGCCGCCGCATTCGGCTTCGATGCCCGGAATGGCATTGCGGATCGCGGCCTCCATCACGGTCGCGCCGTTCTCGACATCAATGGTGCGGGTTTCGCCGGTATGGTCGACAAAGCTGATTTTGGCCATGTTTGCTCGTGTTGCCGGATAAGGAGGTCCGGGCTGTCCTATAACGGGTCGATCCGCTCCGCGCTAGTGCGGGGGATTTGACATTCGCATCAGCATATCCGCGAGTCCTCCATGCGAATGTCAAATCCAAAACGCACCAGGAACTAAAATTTGCGAGTGCCCTTTCGGTTCTAACGTTCGCAAAGAAGCCCGCCGCGCCGGAGTGCGAACGTTAGAACCGGGGCACTAGCGGTCGGAGCGAAAACCTGCAGCACGCTTTTGCGTTTTGATGGGCGAGATCAGGACCGGCGCAGGATCGCGTCAATCGCCATGCGCGCCTGTACGATCGCCTCGTTGAGGTCGCTGAGCGCCTCGGATGGATTGTGGCCGTTCAGTACTGCGGCTTCCAGATCGCCGGCGGCATCGGCAACGCCGAATGCGCCGATCGCGCGTGCCGAACCCTTCAGCGTATGCGCCAGCGTACCCGCGTCAGCGGGCAAGACGGCGAGACTGCCGATCAGGCTGGCCGCCTGAGCCGAAAACATCGTCAGCACTTCGCGCTCAAGCCTGGCGTCGCCAAGGGTCATGCGTTGGAGATGGTCCATATCGATCGGACCGTCATCGGGAGCGAGCGGCGGCGATGGCATCCAGGCAATCCGTTCCAGGTGAAGCGGCATGGCGATAACCCAATTCCCTCGCCCGACCGATCCGGCAGCGAAGCTTTCGGCAGCCAATCATGGAAATGGTTAACGGAACGTTTTGGGTGGCGGCCGCAAGTTCGCCTTGCTTTTGGCGAAAAGTAGCCTCAATTGATCGGCGCCAACGAGAATTTTGAGGAACCGTAAGGCCTTATGGCGCTGGGCTGTTAACGATGATTAAGATTGTATTAATCGCAGCCATTTCATTCGCACCGCCTTGCCCATAGGATGTTTTCCGGACGTGGCGGACAAGCCGACGGAAGTGTTGCGGTTTCGCGACCAGCGTGGGGCAGGAGATCGGCTTCAGGCTTGCGGGGACGTTCGCGCAATACTCTTCACTCTTCGGGATGCGTAAAAGTAACACGAGGGCTCAGACTGAACATGGCGAACAACCCCAAAAAGGTCAAAGACCCTACCGAAGTCGCGCTTTCTGCCATTCAGGAAGCCTTGAACATCAGCGATGGGGCGGCCGCTGACAGCGCGCGGAGTTCAGTCCATAGCGATGTCGCGCCGACAAACGCATCCGCATCTTCGACGCCGTCCTACAACGAGGGCGCATTCGATTCCCGGCCGAGCGACGATCGGCAGATCTTTGAGCCCATCGAGGAGCCGCGTCCGGCGCGCCGCGCCGCAAACGACGACCGCGAAACCATCGGGCAGATTCTGCAGGCCATTCAGAAGGGTCGGCCCGCCCGCAACGTCTATACGCTTGCCACGATCTTCGCCGGGGTCTGGCTTGTCGGCGCCGGACTGCTGACCGTCAGCTTTCTCCCCTCGTTACAGGCGGCGA
>WNGK01005546.1_pt1 | contig 13353 bp, 12 predicted proteins | sample 5400601 | NCBI WGS metagenome assembly WNGK01 (sample SAMN13153376, study PRJNA577476) | soil metagenome | isolation source: 60 cm soil or saprolite under Garry oak tree replicate 1 | place: USA:California | collected 2016-06-15 | reverse complement strand
CCGCAATTATGCCGAGGGTGCCGTTATGCCGAGTCCTGTCACGGTGGGCGTGGCCTGCGGATGATCGGCTCAGGATTCCTCGGCATAATCGCGAGGCTGTGATCAAGAATCCCTGCCTGGAAGTCCAGTCACCAGCGAAGGGAAAAGATCATGACCAGACGTTTGCGCGGTCCGCTTGATGGGCCGTTGCTTCCCTACGGGCCGGGTTTCGAGGCGGCCCTGACCGCTCAGGGGTACTCGGCCGACTCGATCGGACGGCATCTGCGGCTGATGGTGCACGTGAGCCGCTGGCTTGCGGGACAGCACCTGGCGGCCGGGGATCTGACCGCCGGGTGCGCGGGGAGGTTCCTGCGCTTTAGGCAAGAGCAGGGCTACGCGCATCCCGCGTCGATGTCCGGCATGGCCCCGCTGCTTGACTACCTGCGCAACGTCGGCGCGGCCCCGGCCGACGGGCCGAAGGATGCGGGACCGGCTGACGCGCTGATCGCCGATTACCGGCGCTACCTGCTCCAGGAGCGCGGCTTGTCGCCGCAGTCGAGCGTCCATCACTACGTCGAGGTCGCCCGCAGGTTCGTGGCGCACGTGCCGACTGGGACGCCGGGCCAGCTGCAGGGCTTGACCGCGGCGGTGGTGACCGGCTTCGTCCTGTCGGTCAGCCAGCGGCGTTCAGCCGGCGAAGCCAAGGCGGTCAGCACGCGCCTGCGCTCGTTCTTGCGCTACCTGGAGATCGAAGGGCTGACCCGGCCCGGCTTAATGGCGGCGGTGCCGTCGATCGCCGGCTGGGAGCTGACCGGGCTGCCCCGGGCGATCAGTACCGCAGACGTCAGGCGGCTGCTCGGCAGCTGCGATCGCCGGCGCCCGGCCGGGCGCCGGGACTTCGCCATACTGACCGTCCTGGCGCGGCTCGGGCTGCGCGCCGGCGAGGTCGCCGCGCTGCGCCTGGGCGACATCGACTGGCGCGCCGGAGAACTCGCCGTGCACGGCAAGGCCCGCCGGCAAGACCGGCTGCCGCTGACGCAGGACGCCGGCGAGGCGATCGCCGGGTGGCTGCAAGATGGCCGGCCGCGCTGCGCCAGCCCGGCGGTTTTCACGCGCGTCCTTGCCCCCCATCGTGGCCTGTCGGACCGGGCCGTCTCGGGGGTAGTGCGCCAGGCCTGCGTCCGGGCGGGCCTGCCCCCGATGGGCTCCCACCGGCTCCGCCACACGGTCGCGACGCAGACGCTGCGGGCCGGCGGCACCCTGACCGAGGTGGGGAATCTCCTGCGGCAGCGCAGTCTGGCCGCCACCAGCATCTACGCCAAAGTCGACCGGGCCGCCCTGTCAGCGGTCGCCCGGCCATGGCCAGGTGGTTCGGCATGAGCGCGCTACGTCAGTCCCTGGGCGATTACCTCGCCTTGCGCCGCAGCGTCGGCTACAAGCTCGAAAGCGTCGCCCGCATGCTTTCAAGTTTCGTGGCGTTCGCCGAACGCGCCGGCGCGGGCACCATCACCGCCGAACTGGCCCTGTCCTGGGCGACCCAGCCGCAGCAGGCGAGCCCGATCTGGCTGGCTCACCGGCTCAGCGCGGTACGCGGCTTCGCCCGGTACCTGCACGCGCTCGACCCCGCCACCGAGATCCCGCCCGCTGACCTGCTCGCAGCGCCCGGCTACCAGCCGGCGCCTCCTTACCTGTACTCCGACGCCGACATCGCCGCCCTGCTGGCGGCAGCGCGGCGGCTGAGCCCGCCGTTGCAGGCGGCCACGTTCGAGACCCTGCTGGGGCTGCTGGCGGTGACTGGCCTGAGGATCGGGGAGGCGATGCGGCTCGACCGCGACGACATCGACTGGGACGAGAAAGCGCTCATCGTGCGCAGCTCGAAGTTCGGGCGCTCCCGGGAGGTCGTATGCCACGACAGCACCATCGAAGCGCTCCGCACCTACAGCGCCCGGCGAGATCAGCTCTGCCCCCGGCCGGCCTCGGCAAGCTTCTTCGTCTCCCAGCGTGGCCGGCGGCTCGCCCACCACAGTATCTATGCCACCTTCCACCAGCTGGCCGGCCAAGCCGGCCTGCGCCAGCGGCCGGGCGGGCGCCCTCCGCGCGTTCACGGTCTCAGGCACTCCTTCGCCGTCGGGACGCTGCTGCGCTGGTATCGCGATGGCGGCGACGTGCAGGCCCGCCTGCCGCTGCTATCGACCTATCTCGGGCACGTCCGGCCATCCAGCACGTACTGGTACCTGACCGCCTGCCCGGAGCTGCTGGCGCTCGCCGCCGAGCGGCTGGAAGCCAGCGACGAGGAGCAGCAGCGGTGAGCGCCGTCGCACCCACCCTCGAGGCGTTCTTCACCCAGCGGCTAATCAGCCAGAAACGCGCAAGCCGGCACACCATCGCCGCCTACCGCGACGGGTTCCGGCTCCTGCTCGCATTCACCCAGGACCGCAGCGGGAAGGCCCCGTCGCAGCTGGAGTTCGGCGATCTCGACGCTCCCGCCATCGGCGCGTTCCTGGACCACCTCGAACACCAACGGGGCAACAGCGCCCAAAGCCGCAACGCGCGCCTGGCGGCGATTCACTCGCTGTTCCGGTTCGCGGCCCTGCGCCACCCCGAGCACGCCGCCCTCATCGCACGGGTGCTAGCCATCCCGCCCAAGCGCTTCGACCGGGTCACCGTGCCGTTCCTGGAGCGCCCCGAGACCGACGCCCTCCTCGCTGCCCCCGGCCGGGACCGCTGGACCGGCCGCCGCGACCACGCGCTGCTCACCGTCGCCATCCAGACGGGGATGCGGGTCTCCGAACTGTGCGGGCTCGCCTGCCAAGACGCCCAGCTCGGACGCGGAGCCCACATTCGCTGCACCGGTAAAGGCCGCAAGCAACGATCCACCCCTCTCACCCGCTCCACCGCGAAAGTGCTTGCCGCCTGGATGCGCGAGCGTGCCGGCGAACCCGGCGACCCGCTGTTTCCCACCAGCCGCGGCCGGGCGCTCAGCCGGGACGCCATCGCACTGCTGGTCACCAAGTACGCCACCATCGCGGCGCAGACATGCCCGACGCTACGTGTCAAACCGGTCTCACCGCACACACTCCGACACACCTGCGCCATGAACCTGCTGCGATCTGGAGCCGACCCCGCCGTCATCGCGCTGTGGCTCGGCCACGCCAACCTGCGCAGCGTCGAGCGCTACATCCACGCGGACATGGGCATCAAGGAACGCGCCCTGGCGCGAACCACCCCCATCGGCTCGAGCCCACGGCGCTACCGGCCCCCCGATCGCCTCATCGCGTTCCTCGAAACCCTGGGAGGCGATTATGCCGAGGAATCCTGAGCCGATCATCCGCAGGCCACGCCCACCGTGACAGGACTCGGCATAACGGCACCCTCGGCATAATTGCCGTTATGGCGATATCGCCATAACGGCAAGGGTCGCGACGTGGCCGTGGCGGCTTCCACCATCGAGGCGCTCGCCACCTACCGGCACCTCCGGGACCGCAGGCAGCCCGCCACGCCGCGGCTGTTCGTGTCTTTGGCGGGCACGCCGGTCATCTACAGCGGCTTCTCCCTTGCCTTCCGCCAGGCCGTGCGCGTCGCCGGTGTGGGAGCCGAAGGGCCGGCCCGGCCGCGTGTGCATGACCTCAGGCACGCTTTTGCCGTCCGGACGCTGCTCGGCCGGTACCGGGCCGGGCTCGATGCCGAGGCACTGCTGCCCAGGCTGTCCACCTACCTCGGGCACCGGGAGCCGCGGTTCACCTACCAGTACCTCACCGCAACCCCCGAGCTGCTCGGTCACGCCGCCGCGCGGCTGGAGGCCGCCCAGGAGGCGATCCGGTGACCGCGATCGCCCCCACGCTCGAGTCGTGGTTCACCGACCGGCTGGGCCGTCAGCGCCAGGCCAGCCCCCGCACCATTGCCTCCTACCGGGACACGCTCCGGCTGCTGGTGTGCTTCATGCACGCCAGAACCGGGAAGGCCCCCTCCAGCCTCGACTGGGACGACCTTAACGACAAGGCGATCTCCGCCTTCTTGGATCACCTGGAGACCGAACGGCACAACGGCCCCAGGACCCGCAACCTCCGCCTCACGGCCATCAGGTCCCTGTTCCGCTACGCCGCCCTGCGCCACCCCGAGCACGCCGCTGTGATCCAGCGGGTGCTGGCCATCCCGGCCAAGCGCTTCAGCAAGGCGACCGTGAGCTTCCTCAGCGCCGGGGAAGCCGCCGCGCTCATCGACGCCCCGGACCAGCGGCGCTGGGAAGGCAGGCGGGACCGTGCCTTGCTGGTGCTCGCCCTCCAGACCGGGCTGCGCGTCTCCGAGCTGATCGGCCTCGACTGCGCTGACGTGGTTCTCGGCACCGGCGGCCACGTCCGATGCGAGGGCAAGGGCCGCAAGCAGCGGGCCGTCCCGCTCACCAGCTCCGCTCAGCAAGTGCTGCGGGCCTGGATGGCAGAACGAGCAGGCCGGGGATGCGACCCGCTGTTCCCGACGAGGACCGGCAGGCGGCTCAGCCCCGACGCCATAGAACGGCGCGTGGCCATCCACGCAGCCGCCGCCGCAGAGCACTGCCCGTCACTGCAGGCCAAAAGGCTGCACCCCCACGTCCTCCGCCACAGCTGCGCCATGTCATTGCTGCAGGCGAGGGTCGACGTCGCCGTCATTGCGCTCTGGCTCGGCCACGCCGACATCCGATCGACCGACGCCTACGTCCACGCCGACCTCAGCATCAAGGAGCGTGCTCTCGCCCTGACCACCCCCGCCTCGGTCAAACCCGGCCGTTACAAGCCACCAGACCCGGTCCTGGCCTTCCTTGAAAGCCTGTGACTATGCCGACCACACGGCCAGCTGCCACCTCAAGAAGCCCGCCCGGGCAAGGCGTTCCGGCACCGCCGGACCCGGCTGTCGGCATAGTTCCGTGCTCGGCATAGGTCGCAGATCACCACGACGCGGCGGTGCCGCTCGGCGGCCTTGGCGGCGAGCAGGTCGCCGGCCTGGGCCATCAGCTCGGCCTTGAGGTAGCGCGGCTGGGCGCCGAGCGCCCGGACGATCGTCACGTACAGTCCCCTGGTGCCGAACGCGGGGTTGGCGATGTAGATGACCTGGTGCCGGGTTGGGTCCAGCCCGGCGACGGCGGCGCGCAGCGCCACGGTCTTGCCGGCGCCGACGTCACCGGTGACCACGCCGAGCGCGGACTCCACGACGCAGAAGCTGATCCGGGCGACGGCCTCGGCGTGGGCCTGGCGGGCGAACAGGTCCCGGGCGGGGATCGACTTGCCGAACGGGGTGCGGGCCAGGCCGAAGTGCGCGGCCCACGGCGCGGCGCTCACCGTTCCTCCTCGCCGTCGCTGGCGGTGAACATAGGCAGCTGGGTGAAGTCGATCTTGGCTCCGGCGCCGGCGGCTTCGTCGTGGGCGGCGGCGACCAGGCCGAGGTAGTCGATCCCGGTCGGGGCCGGGCCGGGCCGGGCGGCCTGCGGGACGGCGCGGTGCACGTGCCGGCAGGTGATGAACGGGGTGGCGGCCCCGGCGGGCCTGCCGTCCAGGAACACCTCGATCACGGTCAGGTCCTCGGGGTCGTAGCGCAGCTCGACGCGCCGGCCGGTCAGGGCGGGGTCGACGGCGTAGCTGTTGCCTTCGAGCGGGACGGTGGCGGTGCGGGTGACCTTGCGGGTCACCGACCAGCGGAACGCCTCGCGAAGCAGCGCCGGGTCGGCCTGGCGGTGCGGGCCGGCCTTCTCGAACCGGTCGATCGGCCGCTGGCCGGTCTCGGCGTGCACCCGCTTGTTGGCTACCTGCCCGGCCCACGCGGCGAACAGGTCGTTCAGCGCATCGAGCGACTCGATGCCCTGATGGGTGGCCTCGGCCAGGAACGCCTCCCGGATATAGCGGTTCAGCCTCTCCTGCTTCCCCCGCCCTTCCGGTTAACCGGCCAATCTTGGCTCAGCCTGTGGATAACCGTCCGTGGGATGGCCGGGAGCTACTGCCTGGGTTGACGTGGTGCGCGTTCGAGGCGGCGCAGCGGCTGCCGGCGGGTGTGGGTCCGGCCGCCGGAACGGCTGAAGTCCCAGCTCGTGGCTAAGGCGGCGATCGCGGTCGACGGCGTGAGCATGGCCATTGCCGAGCTGATCCGTGATCGGTTCTCGATCGTGGTGCCTCCGGTGACCCGTGCGGTGACGAACCTCGGCCGTCTCCAGCCCGGTGCGAGAGTGAACCTGGAGCTGGACGTCGTCACCAGGCTGGTCGCGCGCCGCACGGGCGGCGCTGACCCCGGCCTTGCCCGGGTTGTTTCCGGGCTTCCGTGGGCCGGCCACCTAAGCGGCGTCCAGCAGGCCCGGGACGAGCCGGGATCTCGGAGTCCTTCGCGGTCTCCACGTGCCACGCGACCGGCAACCCCGTCGCGGTGCAGACGGCGTCGTGGATTTGTAGCCGTAATATCCGCCACCGGAGCGGGTGGAGATAGACGAGCGGTGGCCCCAGGAGGCATCCGGGTCGGAGAACCGCTTGCGCAGCGCCCCGCCGCGCGAGACGTACCGCTGCCCGTACGTCGACAGCACACTCAGGCCCAGCGGGCTGCGCTGGTTGCCTGTGAGTCGCCGTTCGTGCGTCGTTGGGCGCTGTTCGTGCACACATCCTTCCCACTGCCCGCGGCGGGAGGGATAGTCAGCTACAGGATAGTGAGCAACAGGATAGCCGCGAGGTAGCGGTGGAGGCACAGGCCCTGTGTGGCTCGGTGGGATCTCCCGGTTCGCTCAAATGATCGTCCGAAGGGAGACAGCTGTATGGCTATCGATTTCACGCTCAGCGCGGAGCAGAAGAAGCTTCAACTGGGCGCACGGGACTTTGCCGAGAATGTGCTTGCGCCGGTAGTACGTGACGCAGATGGGGAACGGGACCCATTGAAGGCGTTCCAGATGACGAAACCGGCGTACATCGAGTCGTACAAGCGAGGAATCGCCTTCTGTATGATTCCGAAGAAGTACGGTGGCGGCGGCCTCAGCAACGTCGATCTGATCTTGGCCGCAGAAGAGATCTGCGCCGTAGATCCCGGATTCGCCTGCACCGTTCTGGTCAACGGACTCGGCTTGTTGCCGGTCTGGTACTGGGGGACCGAGGAGCAGAAGAACAAGGTCCTGACTGCAGCCACCTCCGATCCGACCGGGGAGTGGATCGTCGGCTACGGCGCCAGTGAACCCGCGGGAACCCCGGGTGGCACCGCGAACTTCGATACCCCTCTCCCCTCTCCCGTCGGCATCGGCGTGACAGCCCGCCTCGACGGCGACTCCTACGTTGTCAACGGCCGTAAGTACTGGCCGTGCAACGTCGGTGGCTGGGACGCCAACGGGGCGAACACCAGCCTGTACGTCGTCCGGACCGACCCGGACAAGGGCGGCACCGAAGGGCTGGCCGCGCTCTTGGTTGACCGCGGGACGCCAGGGGTTACCTTCAAGACCATCGACACTTTCGGCCACCGCCTCACGCCGAACTCCGAGGTCATCTTCGAAAATGCCAGGGTGCCTGCAGAGAACCTCGTCGAAGGCACCCGGGGCAACGGCGACCTCCTCATCAACCGTAACTTTGCCTGGTCCGGACCGGTCGCGGGAATCGCCGCAGTCGGCGTCGCCCGAGCAGCCTACGAAGCGGCCCTCGCCTGGGCGAAGACCTACACTGCCGGTGGCCCACACCCGATCATCCACCATCAGCATGTCGGCTACGTCCTCGGCGACGTCGCCGCAAAGATCGAAGCCTGCCGCTACTTCTGCTGGAAGGCCGCCCACTACATCGACCAGCACGACTACCACGGCGAACTGATCGGAGCAATGAACAAGGTCTTCTGCACCGAAACCTTGTTTGACGCCGTCTACAAGTGCCTGCAGGTCGTGGGCGTCAACAGCGCCGACAAGAAGCACATGTTCGAGAAGTACCTGCGTGAAGCCGCCATTTTCCCGATATATGACGGCGGCAACTTCGGCATGCAGCGCCGGCGAGTCCATGGAGTCATCGCAAGTCCGGACTTCAACCCGCGGGCCATCATGGACGATGAGGCCGTCGATTTCACCAAGGAGATGGAGACCATCGACACGATCGCGGCGCCCACGCTGGTTAGCCCTTAGTACGGCCACCCCGCCAGTCCGGACACACCGCAGCGCTTGCCGGGCGAGGAGAAGATGGAGTTGTCGGCTCGTATTCTTCGCCCGCGACTGGAGATGGCACGCACTGTGACCTTCCCTGCGGTGTGCACGACCCGGCTCAGGCCCGGATAGTGGAGGGCAGGCCACCCATCAGTCTCAAATGGAAGGAGGTTTGGAGATGTCCGATATTGGTTTGGGCCAGGCCCAGATGGTCGTCGACGCCGCGGTGAAGAAGTCGCAGGATATCGCCACGCTGATGAACGTCACGGTCGTTGACGCGGGAGGCAACCTTAAGGCGTTCGCCCGAATGGACGGAGCCTGGCTGGGAAGCATTGACATCTCCGCCAAGAAGGCCCGGACCGCCCGGTTCTTCGACATGGACTCCGGAGAGATCGGCAAGCTGTCCCAGCCGGGCGGCCCTCTCTACAACATCGAGGTCTCCAACGGGGGCCTGATCACCTTTCCCGGCGGCGTGCCATTGAGGAACGCCAGCGGAGAGGTCATCGGCGCGATCGGGGTTAGCGGCAGCACCGTCGACAATGACCACGCCGTCGCCACCGCTGGCGCGAACGCGCTGCCCTGAACCTGGACAGCCGTCACGCTTCGGACGGCAGGCGATGCGGCGCCTGTCGACCGACACGGCACCCGGCAACATGATCTCGCCTATTCGAATACGAACGTGCAAATGTGGCGGAACGAGCGGCAAAACTGAGTGTGATATCAGTCCGGTTGACGAAAATTGCTCCGTCAGGCAGGGCCGACGAGGACTCACTCTCTCTATGGCGGTAAGCACGCCGTACGTTCGTATTCGAACCAGAGCATGGAACAGCCACAGTGTCGCGAAACTATTAGGGCTAAGGGGCAACGAACAATGTCGCGAAATCGAGTAGTTGTCTACCAGGGGCCGGGGAAGGTCAGCGTCGAGGATACCGACTACCCTAGGCTGGAAGTTCCTGACGACGTGGTGAATGGGATGGGCATGAAGCGGAAGGCCCCGCACGCCGCCATTCTCAAGCTGGTCGCGACCAACATCTGTGGCAGCGACCAGCATATGGTGCGAGGCCGCACGACCGCGCCGATCGGTCAGACGCTCGGGCACGAGATCACCGGCGAAGTGGTAGAGGTCGGCAATGATGTCCTGTTCGTCAAGCAAGGCGACATCTGCAGTGCGCCGTTCAATATCGCGTGCGGACGTTGTCGCATGTGCAACGAAGGCAAGACAGGTGTCTGCCTGAATGTCAATCCAGCACGCCCCGGCGCGGCCTATGGCTACGTTGATATGGGCGGCTGGATTGGCGGGCAGGCCGAGTACGTCATGGTGCCATTCGCGGATTTCAACCTCCTTAAGTTCCCCGACCGCGACCAGGCCCTCGAGAAGATTCTCGACCTCACCATGCTCTCGGATATCTTCCCGACCGGCTACCACGGCGCCTACACCGCGGGGGTAACGACAGGCTCGAGTGTCTACATCGCCGGCGCTGGCCCCGTCGGTCTGGCGGCAGCTCATGCCGCCCAGTTGCTCGGCGCCTCCGTCGTCATCGTCGGGGACATGATCGAGTCCCGCCTCAACCAGGCCCGCAGCTTCGGCTGCGAGACAGTTGACCTGGCCCAGCCCGGAACGCTGCCCGAGCAGATCGAGCAGATTCTCGGCGAGCCTGAAGTCGACGCGGCGGTCGACGCCGTGGGTTTCGAGGCCCGCGGCCACGGCAAGGATGCGGCGGAGGCACCGGCGACCGTCCTGAACGACATCATGGGGGTTGCGCGCGTCGGCGCCGGGCTGGGTATCCCCGGCCTGTACGTGACCGGCGATCCGGGTGCCGTCGACGACGACGCCAAGATCGGTCAACTCGGTGTGCGCCTCGGCCTGGGGTGGGCGAAGTCCCACACATTCACCACCGGCCAGTGCCCGGTCAAGCGCTATAACCGCCAGCTGATGAATCTGATTCTGTCGGACAAGGCACAGATCGCTAAAGCCGTCAACGCCACGGTCCTCCGCCTCGACGACGCTCCGCGCGGCTACCGGGACTTCGACCAGGGCGCCCCGAGGAAGTACGTCCTCGACCCACACGCGATGACCGCCGGTACCGGGAGCTGATGCTGTCGGGTGGCCGCCGGTCCCACCGCCTGGGCCCCGGTGCTCGTCGCTGAGACCAGTTCGTGGGTGCTGGTCAGATCCCGGTGGCCGGGTTACGGATGACCGTATCTCGCGTCCCAGGGCTGCACGTTGTCGAGCCCAGCTCTGAAGCTCCCGCCATGGTGCTATACTGGTCTGGGTACAGTTGTCGGCATTGCGGCAGCCGTACAGGGGAGTAAGTCGTGAACGGCGTACAGGTTCGGAATGGCCCCGAAGCTGGATCGATCCGTCGATCAGCGCCTCTTGTGGGACGTCTGACTGAACACGGCCGCCAGACCATGGCAGCCTGGGAGCGTTTTGTATCTGGCGATGACGACGTGCATGGAGTTTCGGCTTCGGTGCTTCTCTCGTGGTACCGGTGCCGAGACGTTCATAAAGTTGACCCGTACCTGGTGAGCCCGCCCAGAGCCGCGGGGCGAAGCAGCCCATCGCTTGTGTACAACAGCGTCTTCGCTCAACTGGGCGGGATTGCCGCTTCAATCGTCGAACGAAGCGACAATTGCCTGGCAACGGTCACCGACGGGGACGGCCAGATCCTTGCCTCATGGGGAGCGGGTGCGGCCAGCCGAAGAGCAGCGGACAGCAACCTTGCGCCATTCTTTAGCTGGTCAGAGTCAACCACTGGAACGAATGGCATGGGTACAGCCCTTACGCAGCCTTGGCCGATGGCAGTTCGCGGGCCGGAGCACTGGTGCGAAGCACTGCACGGTTGGAATTGTTTGGGGGTGGGAATCTACGATGCGGTAACTCGAGACGCAGTGGCTGCACTCAACGTCTCCGCCTGGGAGAGCGAAGTCCCAATTTTGGCGAACGGACTGACGAGTGAGCTCCACATTGTCCACAAAGGGCTCCGTGAACGGGCCCGGCGGGATGCCACGGAAGTAGCCAGGGAATTCGTTGAGGCCACTCGGAATGCACACGGCGAGCTAATAGCCATTGATGCCGCAGGAAGCATTATTGCCGCGAACGAGGGAGCTCGAGTGCTTCTTGACGGACTACCGGCCGGTTTTGCACTAGATCCGGCTAAGCGCTGGCGAGCAGATTGCTCAGGATTGCGGGAGGTTGCGAGAAAATCAGTGCAGCGTGCTCAGGGTGAGCCACAGTGGGTGGGTTCGGCAGAGCTCGGATTTCTTCTAGGTGGCAACGATCAGATCTTTGAAATTAGGCCGGTTGCCTCACCGGATGGCGTGATCGGCTTCATTCTTTCTGGCGAGAGCTCTTCCGGCGGGGAGGGAATAAATACTGAAGCCAGGACGCCTGTCACTCCCGAACTACCCAGTCGAATTGTAGGTATGCGCGACGGTTGCACACTACTCTTGTCGCCGAGCGAGATCCGGTATGCGGAGGCCCGCCGTCACGATGTCTGGCTGGCTACAGATCAGGGGCGTCTGCGTGCGGCAACCCGTGGGCTGGACAACGTGGAGCGAGAGCTGTCCCAGTTTGGCTTTGTGCGAATCCATAGGAGCTATGTCGTCAATATCAGGCGAATCTGTGAAATTGGCCATCATGGCAAGGGGGTCTTGACACTGAGCACACACCCCCAGAAGCAAGAGGCAATTCCCGTGTCGCGGCGCTACGCGGTCAAGCTGAGGCAGCTCCTCGGACTGTAACCACTACGGCTTTCCGCTGTTGGTGTGTCGTGCGGTGCTCCGCATGACGTTGGGTCGGCAGCCCGACGGCGGGCCTACACTCCGGCACCCGGGTTTGTCCGTGGCAGGCTGTGCGAGATTCTTTGAGGGGTTCGAACATAGTCGCGTTAGCAGTTCGATATCCCGGCCCGCGGTGGCCGCCCGCGCAGCTGCGGAGCAGTTCGGCGTCCTCGTCGCTGGATGCTTTGGGGTCGTCGGGTGTAGGCGGCGGCCTGCTCGACCACGCGGTCATAGCGCGCCCGGCGCTGATGTCCCGCCGCCAGCATGTGGCCGGTGCAAGGTGCCGTCCACCGGTTGGCGGGCCTGAGGACGCCCAGAACTGGCCGATCTGGCCGCTCACGCCACGAACTATTAGGGGCTCGCAGTCTGCACAAATCGGCGATCTGTCACTGCCCGAGTACTCAAGCCAACGCCGCTGTGCTCACTCTATGTAGCGGACAGCTTATGCGCCCGGTCAGCGAAGGTGGCGCGACGTTGGTGCCAGACTGAAGCCGGGCCGTGTCGCCGCTGACGGTGGTCCGGTGCTCGTCGCGGAGCGCAGATGGCGTCCATGCGTTGCTGTCGCTTGCCAGCGGCGTCGGCGGAAGGGCCAGCACGCGCTGCCTCTGCGTACGGCATGGCATGGGCACTTCGGCACGGACGCGGCCATGCGTGGGGCGCGATGAGCGGTGGTGGTCGAATGGGTACTCGATCAGGCGTTGACCGGTGGGCTGGCTAGTCATCGGGAGATCATTCCGGGGGCACTTTGAGGGGCAGAATGCCGCTGGGGAGGGCTGGTGTGAGCCTGTCTCCGCTGTTGTGAGCTGGCGTTTGGCCTGTTCGGGCCGCATACGGCCTGGTCAGGGAACTTGCTGGTGTTTCATGGCATGCAAGAGGTCTGGGGTTCGAATCCCCATAGCTCCACCAGGTCACGCGCGTATTTCGAACGCTGTACCGGTGACCGGCCCTGCCCCTGAGGGGCGCCTGAGGGGTAGTTCTGCGGTCAGCGCGATCGCCGTCGGCTTGCTGACCTGCGGGGGAGCCGGGGACGGCCCGGCTCTCAGCGTCATGTCGCCATTGATGATGTGCAAGAGGTCACGAGGTGGGGCACCGCAGGCCAGCCGCCTGGTGGCAGGCTCTGAGCACGGCAAGGAAGATCGACGGCCTAAATTAAAAGATCCTTCGGTAATTGAGTGAGCGTGGCTCATAGAGAAAGACCGGTGTGGGCCAGGAAGGCGAAGCACAGCTGGGAGCTGGAGCTCACCCGCTTCAGGCCTGTCTCGGCGGCGGTGCGGGCCTGGCCGAGGGTATCCGGGCAGAGGTTGGCTAGTTCGACGGCCTTGACGTTGCACCAGACCATCTCAGTTGGCTTGTCACAGTGCAGGGATTGTTGGACAACGGGGTGTGAGCGGAGCGATTATCAGCAGTGAGGGCCTGCTTCGGCTGGCCGAGCTGGTCGAGTGGCTGCGGACGCGCGACCTGGATGAAGGCGGCGCGTC